>Ga0070740_10000779_pt1 | contig 54996 bp, 53 predicted proteins | sample Coa_R2_FD_67286 | JGI IMG/M metagenome (GOLD analysis project Ga0070740, IMG submission 67286) | Surface soil microbial communities from Centralia Pennsylvania, which are recovering from an underground coalmine fire - Coalmine... | ecosystem: Environmental > Terrestrial > Soil > Unclassified ... | reverse complement strand
CCATAAGCAGACAGGCGTTCGGCTTCCGCAACTTCGAAAACTACCGTCAGCGTGTGCAGGTGTTGTGTGGTTAACTGTTCTTGGGATCGGGGTTGCCCCCGGAATTGGCGTAGAGCCGCTTGGGGGGCTGAAGAACGGGAGATGGTGCGCCCGGAGAGATTCGAACTCCCGACCTACTGGTTCGTAGCCAGTCGCTCTATCCAACTGAGCTACGGGCGCACTTGCAATCAGTTTAACATGCGAACCTGCGTGGGCAAGATGCGAGCGCCGGACGAATTCCATGTGAGGCGCAGGCTGCCGGCTTGACCCCCGGCCTCCTGGAGCGATACGATAGCGCCGGTTCTTCCGGAAAGGAGAACGCACTCCTATGAGGGTTCTGTTCGGGTTATGCTGTCTCGCCGGGGGGCTGTGGGCCCAGCATACTTACACGCCGGCCGATGTGGAAAACGGCGCGCGTCTGTATCGCGGCAACTGCGTCAACTGCCATGGGCCGGACGGCGATTTCATCCCCGGCGTCGATTTCTCGCACGGGAAATTCCTCCGGGCCGTTTCCGATGACGACATCGCCCGGGTCATCATCCAGGGAGTGGCGGGCGCCGGGATGCCGGCCCACAATTTCACGGATGCGCAGGCGGAACTCGTGGTGGCCTACATCCGGTCGCTGGCGGCGACCGCGAGCCATTACTCCGGCGCCACGGGGGACAAGGAGCGCGGAAAAGCGATCGTCGCGGGGAAAGGGCAATGCCTGGGCTGCCACCGCATCAACGGAAACGGTTCGCGCGTCGGGCCGGACCTGAGCGATATCGGCGCGTACCGGCGCGCCGGCGAGCTGGAGCAATCGCTGCTCGATCCAGACGCGGCCATCGCGCCGGAGAACCGCTTCTTCCGGGTGGTGAAAAAAGACGGCACGGGTTTTAGCGGCAGGCTCCTCAACCAGGACACCTTCACCATGCAGTTCCTCACCGATCGGGAGCAGCTGGTCTCGGTGGAGAAATCCGATTTACGCGAGGCGTCCTTCGTTGGCAAATCACCAATGCCGTCGTACCGAGGCAAGCTCAGCTCGCAGGAACTGGCGGATGTGGTCGCTTATCTGGTTTCGTTGAAAGGCGTTGATTAGCATGAAGACTCGTCTGTTTTTGCTCGGCCTGTGGGTTGGGTCTCTCTCCGCGCAGGTTTCGTTCGACCGCATTCTGCGCGCCGGCCAGGAGCCGCACAACTGGCTGACCTATTCCGGCACCACTATGAGCCAGCGCCACAGCGCGCTGACGCAAATCACGCCGCAGAACGTGAAGAACCTGGAGATGCAGTGGATGTACCAGGCGCGCTCGCTGGAAAAATTCGAGGCGACGCCGCTGGTGGTCGACGGCATTATGTACACGGTGCAAGCGCCCAACGACGTGATGGCGCTCGATGCGGTGACGGGGCGGCAGTTCTGGGTCTATTCCTATACGCCGTCGGCGGCCGCGCGGCCCTGCTGCGGCCGGGTCAACCGCGGGCTGGCGATTCTCGGCGACACGCTCTACATGGGAACGATCGATGCGCGTCTGATCGCTATCGACGCGAAGAATGGCAAGCCGTTGTGGAACGTGCAGGTGGCGCGTCCGGAGGCGGGCTACGCGCTGACGCACGCGCCGCTCATTGTGAAAGACAAAGTGATCGTCGGCACGGCCGGCGGGGAGTTCGGCATCCGCGGATACATCGCGGCTTACGACGCGAAGACCGGTAAAGAAGCCTGGCGTTTTTATACCATCCCCGGCCCCGGCGAGCCCGGACATGAAACGTGGCAGAACGACGCCTGGAAGACAGGCGGCGGATCGGTGTGGGTGACCGGCTCGTATGACCCCGATCTCAACCTGACCTACTGGGGCATCGGCAATCCCGGACCCGATTGGAATGGCGACCCGCGTCCCGGCGACAACCTCTACACGGATTCCGTGGTCGCGCTCGATGCCGACACCGGCAAGCTGAAATGGTATTACCAATTTTCGCCTCATGACGAGTTCGACTACGACGCGGTGCAGGTTCCGGTGCTGGCGGATATCGAGTGGCAAGGCCGCCCGCGCAAGGTCATGATGTGGGCCAATCGCAACGGGCTCTTTTACGTGCTCGACCGGACGACCGGGCAGTTTCTGCTGGGCAAGCCGTTCGTCAAGGTGAACTGGATGGACGGCTTCGATGAGAAAGGCCGGCCGAAGCGGGTGGCGGGCAAGGCGCCGAGCGCGGAAGGCACCCAGATCTTTCCCGGAAACCAGGGCGGCACGAACTGGTATTCGCCGTCGTACAGCGCGCGCACCGGATTGTTCTACATACCATCGTGGGTCGAGTACGATTCGACCTACTTTAAGATTCCGGCCGAATACAAGGAAGGCGAGCGCTACACCGCCGGGGCGCCCCGATCGCTCATCGGCGGCAGCAATGCGCCCGCCGCCCCGCTGACGCGGTTGGAGCAGGAGGGCTACGGCGCGGTGCGGGCGATGGACCCGCAAACCGGCGCCATGAAGTGGGAATTCAAAATGGCCGACGTCACCGATTCCGGAATTCTCACCACCGATTCCGACCTTCTGTTCACCGGCGGCCGCGACGGCTACTTCTTCGCCTTGGATGCGCGAAATGGCGAACTGCTCTGGAAAGTCAGCACCGGCGGCCGCGCCCAGAACGGGCCCATCACGTACGCGGTGAACGGCAAGCAATATGTGGCCTTCGCAGCCGGCAATTCGCTGTTCAGCTATGCGCTCAAGTAAGGCCGCGCGCGGGCGCCGGCGCGGCTAGACTGCGGGCAGCGAGATGGACTTGCCGGAAACGGTAAACTGGCCGGCGGTGAGCTTGTGGTTGATTTCAAGAGCATGCTTCACGGCGGCGGCGCCGAAGCCCGAATAATAGTGCATGGCGCAGATGCGTTTGTCCGAGGCTGACTCGCGGGCCATTCGCGAGATGAAGGACGTGGGCACCTCGGCCACCAGGCTGCCGATGCCGTCGATCCCTTGGGCCGCGCCGATTTGCAGCATCTTGAAGTAGCCCCGAATCTGTTCGTGGGTGGGACGTCCGGCCACGAAATTGCCGTGGGCAAAAGCGAACTTGGCCCGCACGTCGCCCAGCATCACGCCGGGATGCACCGGCAGCTTGTTGCCTTCCTGTTCCATCCGGTTTAGCCAGCGCATGAATTTGGAAGGGCTGTAGCAAACCTGAGTCCAGAGAAAGATCTCCTTTTCCGGATGCGCGGCAGCGTACGCATTCTTGCGCCGCAGCTCGCTGGCGGTCTTGTCGGCGGTGGTGTTCGGGTTGCCGTAGGGGTGCCCGGCGAAGACGAGGGTCTTCACACGGGGGTCGTCGAAAACGCCGGTATCCGCCATGTCCATGGCGGCCTGGAAGGCGCCCTCGGGTTGGCGCGGGTCGCCGGCGAGAAGCAAAAAACCGTCGGTGCCGACGTCGAGCAGCTTTTGGACGATGGTTTTCAGTTGCGCGGCGTCCCGGTAGCGGCGCGCCGCCATGTGAGGAACCGGGCGGAACCCAAGCTTCACCAGCTGCGCGGCGCGCTCGATGGTCTTGACGCGATCGGCATCCTTGGTGCCCGGCTCGGTGGACTTATCGACGATCGAAAAAATCTGGCCGGCCGGTATCGAAATTCCCTTGTCCGCCATCTCCTTGGCGACGTTCGCCATGTTGGTGAGGCAGCTGATTTCGTAAGTGCTCGACCGCGCGTACGCCTTGACTCGCTGCGCCAGGGAATCCGCGGCTAACTGATTTGTCATTTCCGTACCTGTTACCGAATTGCCCACGCTTCAAGGGTTGAGGAGCGCGACCACGGCTCCCTAGGCATAAGGGTCAATTGTAACGTATCCGGCGCCGCTTCTCCCATCACTGGAATTGATACCCGCAACCACGCCGTGCAAATGGCGGAGAGAGAGGGATTCGAACCCTCGATAGAGTTTCCCCTATACACGCTTTCCAAGCGTGCGCCTTCAACCACTCGGCCATCTCTCCGGATGCGATCGGGACGCAGGCAGGCCGTTTGCGAATCTCCCCACAGCATAGCATGCAGCAGCGGCTGCGCAGCTTCCAAAGCGGCACTCGAATGCGGCACCCTGAAATCCTTATACACTGAGCATTGGTGACCCGATTGGATCTCTCGCGGCGGGCATGGCTGTTGTCTTCCATGGCGGCGCTGGGCTGCGCCCGGCCGCCGAAGGCAACCGGCTATCCCGGCTATTGTTTCATCGCCAATCAAGGCGGCCGCTCGGTCGCACTTGTCGACCTCGCCAGTTTTCGCCGTCTTCGGTCGATTCCACTGGATGCCGCGCCCGCGGCCGTGTTGCCGCATCCTTCGCGCCCCAAGGCTTTCGTGCTCGCCCCGGCCGCCGGGATGGTTTACGAGCTGGATGCCGCCTCACTCTCCATCAGCCGGCGGCTTCGGACGCCCGGTGAATTGGTCGCGATCAAGCTCGACCCCGCCGGCCAGGATCTCTGGCTGCTGGCTCGCGATCCCGCGGCTTTGATTCAGGTTCCGTTGGACTCGTTCCGCCCCCGCCTGCGCATCCGGCTGGAGGCGCCGCCCGACGCGTTCGACATCGGCCGCGAAGGCCGCGCCGCCATCATCAGCCGCCGCGCGCGTTCGCTGACGTTCGCCTCGCTCGATCGCGCAGCCGTCGAGCGCGTCGTGGGGGCCGGCGTGGAACCGACCGGCGTCTGCTTCCAATGGGACGGCAAACAGGTGCTCGCCGCCAGCGGCCCGGATCGCAGCATGACGATCTACGACGCCGGCAGCGGCAAAACCGTGGTGCGGCTGCCGCTGCCGTTCGAGCCGCGGCGGTTCTGCTTCAACTCCGATGGCGGCCAGCTCTTTGTGAGCGGCGACGGCATGGATGCGGTCGTGATCGTGTACCCGTATCAGACCGAAGTCGCCGAAACCGTGCTCGCCGGCCGGGCGCCGGACGCCATGGCCGCCACATCCGTGCCTGGGCCCTATCTGCTGGTGGCCAATCCTCCCACCAACACGGTGACGGTTCTCAACATCGATGACCGGCGGCTCGTCTCGGTTGTGGAAGTCGGGCAGGGCCCGCGCGAGATCCTGATCACGCCCGATAATCAGTACGCGCTTGTGCTGAATGAGATGTCCGGCGATCTGGCTGTAATCCGCCTGTATTCGCTCGACAAACCGGCGCGGACTCACCGCTACAAATCGGCATCGCTGTTTACTCTGATTCCGGTCGGCGAGAAGCCCGTCAGCGCCGCCGTCGTCAAGCTCTGACCGCGGCAGCGCCGCTATTTTTTCTTGCCCTGCGCGGCAACCGCCTCCATCGCGGCCTTCACCTTTTCGGGGTCGCCCAGATAATAGCGGTTGAGGGGCTTGAGCCGGTCGTCCAATTCATAGACGAGCGGCATGCCGGTGGGAATGTTGAGCTCGACGATGTCCTGCTCGGAGACATTGTCCAGATATTTCACCAGTGCACGCAGGCTGTTGCCGTGCGCGGCGATCAGCACCTTTTGCCCGCTTTGAATGGCGGGGGCGATCGTGTCGTGCCACACCGGCAGGAACCGGGCCACCGTGTCCTTCAGGCATTCGGTGAGCGGCAATTCTTCCTTGCGCAGGTTGCGATACCGCGGGTCGCGGCCGGGAAAGCGTGCGTCGTCGGGCGTCAGTTCGGGCGGCCGGATGTCGTAACTCCTCCGCCAGATCTTCACCTGCGCTTCCCCGAACTTCTCGGCCGTTTCGGCTTTGTTCAGCCCCTGCAGCGCGCCGTAGTGCCGCTCGTTCAGCCGCCACGAGCGATGCACCGGGATCCACATCAGGTCCATCTCATCCAGCACGATCCACAGCGTGCGGATGGCGCGCTTCAGCACCGAGGTGTAGGCCACGTCGAACGTATAACCGCCCGATCGCAGAACCGCGCCCGCTTCCTTGGCTTCCTGCCGGCCTCTTTCGGAAAGATCGACGTCGGTCCAGCCCGTAAAGCGGTTTTCCTTGTTCCACTCGCTCTCACCGTGGCGGACCAGCACCAGCTTATGCATAGGAATCCTCGGTTACTGCCGGAACGCCTTTCTGCCCAGGAAACGGGCGGACGCGCCGAGCAGTTCTTCAATACGCAGCAGCTCGTTGTACTTGGCGATCCGATCGGTGCGGCTGGCCGACCCGGTCTTGATCTGTCCGGCGCCGGTCGCCACCACGAGATCGGCGATGAACGCATCTTCGGTTTCTCCGGAGCGGTGCGACACCACCGAGGTGTATCCCGCGCGGGCCGCCATCTCCATGGCTTCCAGAGTCTCGGTCAGCGTGCCGATCTGGTTCACCTTGATCAGAATCGAATTGGCAATCCCTTCTTCGATGCCGCGCTTCAATCGCGCGGTATTGGTGACGAAGAGATCATCGCCCACCAGCTGCACCTTCTTGCCCAGCGTCTCGGTGAGCAGCTTCCAGCCTTTCCAATCGTCTTCCGCCATTCCGTCCTCAATCGACAGAATCGCCGGATACTGCTTCACCCAGTTGGACCAGAACTCCACCATCTGCTCGGAGCTCCGCTGGCTCTTGTCCGACTTCTTGAAAACGTATTTGCCGTCCTGAAAGAACTCGCTCGACGCCGGGTCGAGGCAGATACCGATTTGCGTCCCGGGTTTATAGCCGGCCTGCGTGATGGCTTCGAGCACGCTTTCAATCGCCTCTTCGTTGGACTTCAGATTTGGCGCGAACCCTCCCTCGTCGCCGACGGACGTGGAATAACCCTTCTTCGCCAGCACCTTCTTGAGCGTATGGAACACTTCAACGCCCATGCGCAGCGCTTCCGAGAACTTCGTCGCGCCGAACGGCGCAATCATAAATTCCTGCAGATCCACGGAATTGTCCGCGTGCGCGCCGCCGTTGATGATGTTCATCATCGGCACCGGCAGGGTTGCCGCGCCGGCGCCGCCCAGGTAGCGGTAAAGCGGCGTCCGCTGCGCATGGGCCGCGGCGCGCGCGGTGGCCAGCGAGACCGCGAGGATCGCATTGGCGCCCAACTGCCCCTTGTTGGCGGTCCCATCCAGCTCGCGCATGGTGGCGTCGATCAAAGCCTGCTGGGTCGCGTCCTTGCCGCGCAGCGCATTCGCAATTTCCACGTTGATGTGAGCGGCCGCTTTCAGCGTGCCCTTTCCCAGGTACCGGGCGGCATCGCCGTCACGCAGCTCCACGGCTTCGTGTTCGCCGGTCGAAGCGCCGGACGGCACTGCCGCGCGTCCCATGCTGCCGTCCGCCAGATAAACGTCGGCTTCGACGGTCGGATTGCCGCGGGAATCCAGAATTTCGCGGCCGATCACCTTCGCAATCGCTATCAAATTGTTGACTCCTTACGCTACGACCACAATGCCCGCGTCGGTCACCTGGTGTCCTTTGGCCCGATCCGCGTCGAGATCGTACCCGATCACGCTCGATTCGGGAATCTTGACGCCTGTATTGATGATCGCCCGGCGGATCCGGCTGTAGCGTCCGATCTCCGCGCCGGGCATCAGGATCGAGTATTCGACTTCACAGTAGCTGTTGACCCGCACGCCGGGGGAGAGAATGCTATGCAGCACCCGCCCGCCGGAAACGATACAGCCCGCGCTGACCACCGAATCCACCGCCACGCCCATGCGCCGGCCTTCCTGCGCGAACACAAATTTCGCCGGCGGCTGCTGCGTCACCTTCGTCCGGATGGGCCACTTCTGGTCATACAGGTTGAACTCCGGCACCACCGCCACCAGGTCCATGTTCGCCTCATAGTAGGCATCCAGCGTGCCGACGTCGCGCCAGTAGCGCACCTGCTTGGCATTGATATCGCGGAAATCGTAAGCGATCACTTTGGCGCGGTGCAGGTTGCAGGGGATCACGTCCTTGCCGAAATCGTGCGACGAATTCGGATTGGCCGCATCTTCGTGGAGCAGCCGCAGCAGCATCTCGGTCTTGAAGACGTAAATTCCCATCGAGGCGCTCACCGCGTCCGGATCGAAGGCCGAGCGGCGCGGGTTCCCATGCTGCGGTTTCTCTTCAAACCCGACCACCCGGTAGTCCGGGTCGATCTCCGCCACGCCGAATCGCGAAGCCTCCTCGGGCGGGATCCGGATCGTGGCGATCGTGATGTCGGCGTCATGCTTGCGATGCCAGTCCAGCATCTCGCCGTAATCCATTTTGTAAATGTGGTCGCCGGCGAGGATGAGGGTGTTTTCGGGGTTTTCGACCTCGATGCTCTGGAAATTCTGAAAGACCGCATCGGCCGTCCCCTGGTACCAGTCGTCATGGACCCGCTTCATCGGGGGAATCACCTCGATGAATTCGCCCAATTCGGCCGACAGGATGTTCCAGCCGTCGCGGATATGGCGCGTCAGCTCCAGAGCCTTGTACTGGGTGAGCACGAAAATTTTGCGGACGTCGGAATTGATACAGTTGGAAAGCGTAAAATCGATGATCCGATACGCCCCTCCGAACGGGACCGCCGGCTTGGCGGTATCTTTCGTCAACGGATAGAGCCGCTCACCGGCGCCGCCCGCGAGTAGAATTGCGATTAAATTTTCCATTTCAGTCTAAGTCCATGGAAACAAAAGCGGATGCGATTCCAGACCGGCCCGTCTGTTGCCCGCCCGAACAAATTGGGCTTGACTTTATCGTGCAACCACCTATGATATCAGTACCTTCTGTGGACAGCGCGGGAATTTTTCGGGTCGTTTCCGCCACTGGAAGAATCCGATTTTAGGTTCCGCGAGGCCACGGAGATACATGGTTGGTTGGGAGGTGTTTTTCGTTTGGCTGAAGTGAAGCTTCAGGAGGGCGAAACCTTAGAGAACGCCCTGCGCCGGTTTAAGAGGAAGGTCCAGCAAGAGGACATCATTAAAGAAGTGAAACGCCATTCCTTTTATTTGAAACCGGGAGAGAAGCGTCGGGCCAAGCAGGCGCTGGCTCGCAAGCGAAACCGGAAGAAATCGCGCCGGGAGATCGAGTAACTCGGTGACGGGGCCGCCGCGCATGGCGAGCCGGCCCCGCCATCCTAATCCGACAACAAGTTCAGGTTGATCACGGGGCAGAGTGGCTATGGCGGAGTTCCAGGACCGTATCCTCAAGTGCGTAGACTGCGGAGCAGAATTCGTATTCACAGCGGGAGAACAACACTTCTTCCACGACAAAAACTTTAAAAACGAACCCAAGCGCTGTAAACCATGCAAGACCAAGCGCCAGGGATCGGCAGGCGGTTATGCGAAAGCAGAGACGATGACCACCTGCTCCCAATGCGGCCGGGAAACCACCGTGCCGTTCAAGCCGACGCAGGGCCGGCCGGTGTATTGCCGGGAGTGCTTCCTGAGCCGGAAAGCGAACTCCGCCGCCGCGGGCGGAAGGTAGGTTGCTTCGCAGGCCCCGTCGCCTGCGTTCTCAATCGGGCATTCAGAGGATCGTTAGCCGGGACTTCGACAGCAGGGGTGCGGCTTAGGTTTTCCTGCCGAGCGCCCGCCGCTTTTTCGCCCATTCCGGTTTGAGCACCTGCCGCGCCCGGCCCAGCGCCAGCGCGTCGGCCGGCACGGCGTCTGTAATGACCGACCCGGCGGCGACGTACGCTCCGGTGTTGATCTCTACCGGGGCCACCAGCGTCGAGTTGCTTCCGATAAACACGCTTTCGCCGATCTTCGTGACGTGTTTCTGGTAGCCGTCGTAATTGCACGTAATCGTGCCGGCGCCGATGTTGGTCCGCGCGCCGATCTGCGTGTCGCCCAGGTACGCCAGATGGTTGGCCTTCGCGCCGGCCCCCAGCTCCGCCTTCTTCAGCTCCACGAAATTGCCCACGTGAGCGCCTTCATGCACATGATTTCCGAAACGCAGCCGCGAAAAGGGTCCCAACTGCGCCCCGCGGTCAATCACCGAAGAACCGATCACCGTGAACGGTTGTACCTGCACGTCGTCGCTCAGGGTCGAATCATGCACGATGCTGCAGGCCCCGATGCGGCAGTTCTCTCCAATCACCGAGTTCCCCAGCACCTGCGCGAACGGTTCGATCACCGTGTCGATCCCGATTGAAACCCCGGCGTCGATCGTCACCGTCTCCGGTTTTTCGATGGTCACTCCGGCCAGCATCAGCTCGCGGACTTTCCGCTCCCGAAAGACCCGGTCCACTTCCGCCAGTTCCATCCGGTTGTTGATCCCCAATACCTCGCGAGCATCTTCCACTTCCACGGCTTCCAGGAAATGGCCGGCACGGTTGAGAATCGCCACCATGTCGGTCAGGTAGTATTCGCGCGCCGGGTTGTCCGGGCGGATTTCGCCCGCGTGCTTCCAGAACAGGTCGGCGCGAAAGCCGTAGAAGCCCATGTTCGCTTCCCGGATCCCGAGTTGTTCCGGAGTGGCGGCCTTTTGTTCGACAATCGCCGCGACGCGTCCGTGGGAATCGCGCACCACGCGGCCGTAACCGGTCGGATCGCGCATTTCGGCGGTCAGCAGAACGCCGGCCGCTCCCCCGTTCTCCGCCTGCCGGATCAGCCGCTTCAGCGTTTCCGCCCTTAGCAGCGGCCCATCGCCGTTGAGAATCACCAGCAGCCCGCCGAGCGGCGCGAGCAACTCGCGGCCTTGCAGCAGCGCGTGCCCGGTGCCTTTCTGCTCCCGCTGCTCGATGAACCCGACGCCCAGCCCGCCTACTGTCTTGCGCACTTCTTCCGCCTGGTGGCCGACTACGACAAACACGCGCTCCGGCGGGGCCACCTCGAGGGCGGTCGCCGCCACATGTTCCACCAGCGTCTTGCCGCCGGCGCGGTGCAGGACCTTGGCTTTGCGCGACTTCATCCGGGTGCCAAGCCCCGCGGCCAGAATCACGATCGTAACGGGCGTTTGCATGATTCCATTATGTCCGGGTGCTTTTGCGCAGTCTGCCTTCTTGCGCCAGCTTGATCACCAGCGCGGCGGTCGCAGCGGGGTCGTGCCGCACCTTGTCCGAGAGCTGGGCCAGTTTCCCCGCCATCACCTTCAGCCCCATTTTGAAGATGGAATCGATATCGTTCTCCACAGGCAGCGCCGACTGGCGGGCGTACCGCTGCTTCATCGCCGAGGGAATCGGCCGGATGTTCACCACCGCATAATCCAGCAGTTTGCCGCCGGCGTGCCGGTGGATCGCTCGGATGTGATCGCTGGCCCGGAAATCCGTCGTCTCGCCGGGCTGCCACATGAGATTGACGAAATACACCTTCACGGCGGGCGAACGGCGGATCGCCGCGGGAATCCCCTCCACCAGCAGGTTCGGAATCACGCTGGTGAACAACGATCCCGGTCCCAGCGTGATGACGTCGGCTTCTTCAATGGCGCTCAGCGTGGCTGCCAGCGGGCGCACCTTTCGCGGGTTTAGGCGCACGGAACGGATCTTCTGCCGGCTGCGGCTGATGCGCGTTTCTCCCACGACTGTGCTGCCGTTCGCCAACGTCGCTTCCAGGGATACATTCGTGGTCGTCGAAGGGTAGATCCGCCCCGCGATTTTCAAAACTTCCGATGATGCTTTCACCGCTTCCGGGAAATCTCCCATGACCTGTGTAAGCGCCATCAGAAACAGGTTGCCGAAGCTATGGCCTTTCAGACCGCGCCCGGCCTGAAACCGGTATTGGAACAGCCGCGAGAGGAGGGCGGAATCTTCGCTCAGCGCGACCATGCAATTGCGGATGTCGCCCGGCGGCAGCGCGGCGAAGTCCCGCCGCAGGCGTCCCGAACTCCCGCCGTCGTCGGTGACCGTCACGACTGCGGTCAGGTCCACCTGCGGGGCGGCGTTTTCCTCCGTGGTGGCATGCCGCTTCAGGCCTTCGAGCAGCGCCGAAAGCCCCGTGCCTCCGCCGATGGCGACCACTTTCAGAGGGGATTTGTCTCCCATCAATACGGTCTTCTTTCAAGGCCCGGGGACGATTTGGTGTTAGCTGGGCTTCTTGTCGGGATAGAGGAGCGCCTGGAACAGCGGCTGCGTCGAGAGCGCGGCGAAATCGGCGTCCTGCCGCGCCAGAAGACGGTTCTTGGGCTCCAACTCGATCGCCCGCCGCAGATGCTCGTGCGCTCCAGCCGCATCTCCGGAGAGAGCTTGCGCCAACGCCAATGCATAGAGAACGTGGTCGGCCCCCGGCGCCAGCGCCAGCGCGCGTTCCAGATGCGAGCGGGCTTCCTCGATCTTGCGCGTGTTCAGCAGCGCCACTCCGTAGTTGTAATAATCTTCCGCCGTCTTCAGATCCACGGTGGTCTGTTCCAGCCGGCGGTCGCACATGGTAGCGTGCAACTGTGCGCGGTGCGCCACATCGCGTTCGGGCCCCTGGGCGGCCGCCGCAAACAGATCGCGGGCTTCTTTGAACTTCCGGGCATGGAACAGCTTCATGGCGGACTCGAAGCTGGCGAATTGCTGTTGCGCGGTGGGCTGCGAATCCATCCCCGCGTGGGCCCGGGCCGCCGAGGCGCGGCCGGAATCTTGCGTTTTTTGGCTCTTTGCCATGTCCAGGTTCGTCGCTCGTCTCTCACTCATCTTCGAAACGGTTGGTTTTTTCTTTTCGGGCATGAGCGCCCCGCTACGACTCCGGCAATTAGGGTTTTATAGCAGAGGACATGGTGCATGCGCAACCGGCATCGGCGGCGCCTCAGGCCAGCCCTGCATCCCTCAAGAACTTAGCCGATTCTTCCGGCGGCGTCGGATTGATGTAAAAGCCGCTGCCCCATTCGAACCCCGCCACTTTCGTCAGCTTGGGAATGATCTCCAGGTGCCAATGGTAGTACGGCAGAAACGGCTCCTGCACCGGAGCGCTGTGAACGATGAAATTGTAGGGAGGCCGCTCGAGCACTTTGTCGATCTTGCGCAGCGTCGTCCGGACAATCCAGGCCAGGTTGGCTGTCAGGGCGGCGTCGCTGTCTTCAAAGTGCGATTCGTGCCGCTTCGGCAGGATCCAGGTTTCAAACGGGAACCGCGGCGCATAAGGCTCGATTACGGTGAACCGGTCTGTTTCGGTTACCAGGCGCGCGCCCGCCGAGGTCTCCTGCCGGATGATGTCGCAGTAGATGCACCGCTCCTTGAGGTCGTGGAATTGCCGGGCTCCGTCGAGTTCTTCCTTCACCGCGTCCGGAATCACCGGCAGCGCAATGAGCTGCGAATGCGGATGCTCGAGCGAAGCGCCGGCGGCCTCGCCGTGGTTGCGGAACAGCATGATGTAGCGGAAGCGGCGGTCCTTTTTTAGATCGCAAACCCGCTCCTTAAAGGCCCAAAACAGCTCTTCGATCTGCTTTTCCGGCATCTCGCTCAAGGTGGCGGCGTGATCGGGCGTTTCGATGATCACTTCATGGGCTCCGATGCCGTTCATCTTGTCGTACATGCCGTCGCCCTGCCGGGTCAGCTCGCCCTCGATTCCCAACACCGGAAATTTGTTGGGAATCACGCGAACGCGCCATCCCGGCTCGTCGCGGCCGCCGCTGTTGCGGTAGGCCAGCAGCTCCGGCGGGGTCTTGTGCTCGTTGCCGTAGTCGAACGGGCAGACCTTGGCGCTGGCTGGCGGCACAGTCTGTCGAATGAAGTCTCCGGGGCGTTTGGCGCGGTCGGTTGCAATGATGACCCAGCGCCCCGTGATCGGGTCCTTACGCAGTTCGGGCAAGTCGGGAAGCGCCTCCGCAATGGCCAAACATAAAGCGACTTGACGATTATAGCTCCCTACAGTCGGTCTGCTACTCTGCGGAACGGATGCTCTCCTCCGCCCGGGTCGCTGCCTTTGAGGTTCTCCAGAGAGTGGAAACGGGAGAATTTGCGTCCGATTTGCTTCGGGAGGCGCCTTTGGACTCGCGAGATGCCGGTTTGGCCTCTCAAATCGTTTTCGGCGTCCTGCGTTTTCGCGCCCAACTGGATTTCTTAATCGCGCATTACTCCGGCCGCGCCCGTTCGCTCGATCCGGAGGTCCGGACGGCGCTTCGAATGGGGATTTTTCAGCTCCGTTTTCTGGATCGGGTGCCGCGGCACGCTGCCGTGGCGGAAAGTGTCGAACTGGTCAAACGGGCCCGCAAGCGATCGGCAGCCGGGTTGGTCAACGCGATCCTGCGCAAAGTCGATCGCCGGCCGGTCGCGTGGCCGAACCGGGAAGTGGAGCTGTCGTGTCCGGAATGGATGCTGGTCCGCTGGGAACGCCACTATGGGGGTGCTGGCGCGCGGGTTGCCGAGGCGGCCCTTCGGGTTCCCGAAACGTATGTACGGCTTTCTGCCGCGGGGGCGCGCATCCAGGATATCGGCGCGCAGTCGATCGTGCCGCTGCTCGAACTCGCGGCGGGGCAGACCTTCCTGGATCTTTGTGCCGCGCCGGGAAACAAGACGGTCCAGGCCCTCGATGCCGGAGTCCGCGCGGTCGCCTGCGACTACTCCTTCCGCCGGCTTCAGCCGATGTTCGGGTTGGGGATCGACCTGGTGGTGCTCGACGGAACCAGGCCTCTGCCGTTTTCACGCCCGTTTGACCGCATCCTGGTGGATGCTCCGTGCTCGGGCACCGGGACTTTGGCCCGGAACCCGGAAATCAAGTGGCGTCTTCGCGCCGAAGATCTGGCCCGCTTCCAGCAGCGCCAAATCCAGTTACTAGCTCAAGCGCGGGCGCAGTTGGCGCCCGGGGGACTGCTGGTCTACTCGACTTGTTCGCTGGAGCCTGAAGAAAACGAAGAAGTGATCGCCACCGTCCCCCCGGGGCTGGTTGTAAAGACGCTGCACCGGCTTCCGGGCCGGGACGAAGGCGATGGATTTTTCGCTGCTGTGATAAAATCGAACTGATCCGCAAATGATTGAAATTATTCCGTCAATCCTATCGGCGGACTTTGCGCGTCTGGCCGACGAAATCGCGCGGGTCGAGCGGGGCGGCGCCACGATGCTCCATCTGGATGTCATGGATGGGCATTTCGTGCCGAACCTGACCATTGGGCCTCCGGTGGTCGCTTCGGTTCGCAAAACCACTCGGGCGCATCTCAATGTGCACCTCATGATCGAAGAGCCCGAACACCACATTCCCGCGTTCGTGCAGGCCGGGGCCAATTCGATCTCCGTGCACTATGAGACGTGCCGGCACCTGGACGGTGTGCTGGGCCTCATTCGCGAACAGGGGTTGATGGCGGGGATCGTGCTGAACCCGGCCACGCCGGTTTCCGTGCTCCAGGATGTCCTCGAAGTGGCGGATTACGTGCTGCTCATGAGTGTCAATCCCGGCTTCGGCGGGCAGAAGCTGATCCCGTATGTGCTCGAGAAAGTGCGGGAATTAGACCGCATGCGGCGGGAGAAGCGGTTGGCGCTGCCCATCCAGATCGATGGCGGCGTGCATCGCGAGAACCTGGCGGAGGTGGTTCGCGCCGGGTGTGATTGGATCGTCACAGGGTCGGCGATTTTTCACAGCAAGGACCCGGAGGCGACCGTGCGCGAAATGCGGGAAATCGCGGCGCAAGCGACGGCGGTCCGGTGCTGAAATAACGTTTTGGGTGATTCATGAAATTTCGCAGTGGCACTTCTTCTTTCCTGGTTCTGGCGGCGCTGGCGGCTCTGCTGAGTTCGTGCGGCCTGCGCCGGCATCCCTACGAGAACCCCATCACCAAGGACACGCAGCAGCCCGACAAGGTGCTGTTCGATAAGGCGATTAACGATATCGAGCACAGCCGTTATGAAGTCGGACGGCTGACGCTGCAGACCTTGATCAACACCTACGATACGAGCGAATACCTCGCCAAGGCGAAACTGGCGATCGCGGACAGCTGGTACCGGGAGGGAGGCGCCCACGGCCTGGCGCAGGCCGAAGCGGAGTACAAGGATTTCATTCTCTTTTATCCGCAAATGGAAGAGGCCGCGGAGTCCCAGAACCGGATCTGCGACATTCACTACCGGCAAATGGAGAAGGAGGACCGCGACCAGCAGCAGGCCCTTCGCGCCCAGGACGAGTGCCGCCAGCTTCTGGTGCAGTTTCCCAACAGCAAATACGCGGCGGATGCGCAGCAGAAGATGAGGGCCATTCAGGAAGTTCTGGCCAAGGCGGAGTACAAGGTGGGGACCTTCTATCACACCAAGGGCAGCTTCCCTGCTTCCGCCAACCGGCTGCAAGCGCTGACCGACCAATTTCCGCTGTTTAGCGCCAGCGACGATGCGCTGTGGCTTTTGGCCGACGACTACCGGCGGATGGGGGATCGGTTTGAAAACCAGGAAGCGGCGGCTTACACCAAAATCGTCAAGGATTACCCGCTGAGCTCTCATGTGGACGAAGCGAAAGAAAGGCTGCAGGCGATGAATCGTCCCATCCCGGACGCTGATCCGGCGGCCCTCGCTCATATGAAGTACGAACTGGAGAACCGGACCAGGGCGAGCATCCCGGGGCGTGTATTCGGAATCTTCAGCTCGCGGCCGGATACGCGGACCGCGGCCAAATCGGGAGCGCCGAACATGGCCGGGCTGCGGCCGAGCGTTCCAGTCAGCGTGCCCCCGGCCGCCGCGGGCGCTCCAGGCGTCACGGATGTGTCGGCGGGCGTAGTCACCGATTCGTCGGCGTTGGATAAGGCTCCGGACGCGCGCGCGAATCCACCCGCGCAGGCCCCGGGCGCAGCTCCGGCGGCGACGGACACCGGTGTCACCGGCCAAACCGTGTCCACGCAGAACCAGCCTCTGCCTTCGAATCATACGATTCCGCAGAAGAAGCAGAAGAAACAGAAGAAGAACGCCAAGCAGCCGCAGACTGCTCCCCAGCAGCAGACGCAGCCGCCACAATGAGCCGCATTCTGCTGGTGGATGACAGCCCGCACGCACAGCGCATGGGCGAGCGGATCCTCGCCGATGAGGGCTACGAGGTGGTGACGGTCAGCAATGCCGACTCGGCGCTCATCCGGCTGGACGACGCCGACCCGGACGTGGTGATCGCCGATACGGTAATGCCGGGCCGCACCGGCTTCGACATCTGCCACTACCTCAAGATGAGCCCGCGGCACCGGTATGTGCGGGTGATCCTCACGGCCGGGGTGCTGGAGCCGCTTGACGAAGAGCAGGCCAAGCGGGTCAACGCCGATGGCACGCTGAAGAAACCATTCGAAGCCAGCGCGCTGCTGGCGGCGGTCAAACCTCTGGCCGAACAGGCGGTGGCCGAACGCAAGAAAATGGAGTCGGCGCAAGGGCCGGTGGCTAAACCACAGGGCCCGGCGAAAGAACCGCCGCCCGCGCCGTTCGTCGCCGTCGTCGATGCCGAGCAGGTGCGCGCGGCGGTGACGGTGGCGCTCGACGCCGCCATGGGCTCGATCGTCGATGAGATTTCGCGGCGCGTGTTGAAGGCGCTCGCGGTGAAGAAGCCGGAAAAAGAGACGGCGGAGCCGCCGCCGGCGCCTCCGCCCGGCGCCTTGAAGCCCGAAGAGCCAAAGCCCGCGATTCCGCCGGCCGCTGCGCCCCACTCCGAACCCGTGCGGCGCGTCAGCCCGGTGCGGATCCGCTCCTCCTCCATTCTCGGTTTGAATCTCGGCCGTCCCGATATCCCCCCCGATCGCGAGTAGAATCGCAAATAGAGAGTATGCCCGACAACAGTTTCGACGTCGTCTCGAAAATCGAAATGCCCGAAGTCCTCAACGCCGTGCAACAGGCGGTGAAGGAGATTCACCAGCGGTACGACCTGAAGGATTCGCACTCCAACATTGAGTTGAACGAAAAGGACAACAAGATCACCCTGACCAGTCAGGACGAGTTCAAGCTCAAGGCCGTGGTGGATATTCTCGAATCCAAGCTCGTCAAGCGCAAGGTGCCATTAAAGGGCCTGAGCTACGGCACGATTACCCCCGCCGCCGGCTCAACCGTGAAGCAGGAGATCACGCTGCAGCAGGGGATCTCCACCGAAAAAGCCCGCGAAATCGTGAAGAAGATCAAGGACACGAAGCTGAAGGTGCAGGCTTCGATCCAAGGTGATTTCGTCCGTGTGGCGGGAAAGGACCGTGACACTCTGCAATCGGTGATCAAGGTATTGCGCGAAAGCGATTTCGGCATCGACATGCAGTTCACGAACTACCGCACCAACTGAAGTGGCCCGCCGGATCGAAAGCCATTTTCTTCCAGGCCCCGCCGGCCGTCTGGAAGCGCTGCTGGAGGAGCCGGATGACCAAGAGCCGCGGGCGGCGGCGCTGGTCTGTCATCCGCATCCGCTGTACGGCGGGACCATGCACAACAAAGTGGTTTACCGGATGGCCCGCGGGCTCCGCCGCGCCGGCCTGGTCGTGCTCCGTTTCAATTTCCGCGGCGTCGGCGCCAGCGAGGGCGAGCACGCGCACATGGCAGGCGAGATCGAAGATGCGCGCGCGGCTCTCGACTGGCTGCGGCAACGTTATCCTGCCTTGCCGTTTGCCCTGGCGGGATTTTCTTTCGGCGCCCGCGTCATCACCCGGCTCGGCTGCCCGCTGCGCGAAGCCCTCTTTCTGATGGCGGTCGGCCATTCCACCCAGCGCGACAACGGGTATCTGGAGGCGTGTCCGGCGCCGAAGATCTTCATCCAGAGCACTCACGATGAGTTCGGGCCGCGTCCCGAACTTCAGGCGATCTATGACAAACTCGCCGAGCCGAAGCAGTTGATCTGGATCGAAGCGGAGGATCACTTTTTCGGCGGCGGCCTGGAGAAACTGGAAGAGGCGGTTCGGAGCGCCGCCGGGAACGGCCGTTAGCTGACGCTAACCCGCCTCGCGGCCGCTGTCATACAAAGCGAATACGCGGCTTTGGTTTAGTACATTCGCTCTACCGCTTTGGTATTCGCAGTATTTTCCTGAAGCCCATAGTTAGCCATAATCGAACCAATATGAAACCACTTTTACGGTGGGGGTGCGTCGCGCTGTTCGCGGCTGCAGCCATTAGCCCGGCGCTCGCTGACGATATTCCCGTCGATTCCTCGCAGGATTTCGTGAGTCTGGATGCATTGCCGGACTACACGCCGGATCCAACCGACGACCCGACTTTGGATCCACTGCATGGCTTCTGCTACGGATTGCAGGCCGGATGCTATAGCAACGGCACGGTGACGCCCACGGCAATCGATCCGCCAAAGTTCGGGTTCACGATCTCGCCCGGCCCGCAGACCGGGGATTACATGGTCGACCTCCTGGTTCCCGTGAACGAAGTGGTAAACGCGTCATCGCTCAGCTTCGCGCTGACTGAAACACAGGGCGGCGTCTCCAATACGTCGACGGTGAATGCCACCGCCACCTTGTACAATTCGACGCCGTGGACCAGCGGCACGCTGGCGCAGTATTTCAAATTTACGGCTTCGCCCACGAATCCGTTGAGCGCCTGGTTGCCGTACACGCAGGCGCATGGCGATCCGGGTGCCACCGGCTATTACGTGTATGTAGCGGATTTCGGGCAAACCAAGTTACTGCCGAATCCGTCCGGCGGATGGGGTCCGCTGTTGAGCCTCCAAACCGGGCTCCCGACAGGCTCGCTGATCGTCGGCTTCCTCAATACAACGAAGAACGGCGAGGTTGCTACCGCGAACAGCGGCGCCATTTTTGTGAGTGGATCGCCTTCGGCCCCGGTGCCGGAGCCCGGAACGCTTTCGATGTTGGGAATGGCGCTGGCCGGCGTGACCGGCGGTCTTTGGATCCGGCGGAAATCCTAAACTGCGCGTCCGGGCAACAGGTGCTTCTGGATTTTGCCCATCGCATTTCGCGGCAGCCGCTCGACCGCGATAAACTCCCGAGGCACTTTGAAGGACGCCAGCTTTTCGCGGCAGCGGCGCTCCAGCGCCGCGGGTTCGATCGCCGACTTCAGGACGATGTAGGCGATCGGCACTTCGCCTTTGGCGCGGTCGGCTGCGCCAACCACGGCAGCTTCGGCCACCTCCTCCTGTTCCTGTAAGAACTCCTCGATTTCTCGCGGATAGATGTTGAATCCTCCGGAGATGATCAGGTCGCTGCGGCGGCCGCACAACGTGTAGTAGCCGTCGGGCGCGCGTACCGCCAGATCGCCCGTTCGAAAATACCCGTCGTGGAATGCGGCTGCGGTGGCTTCGGGCCGGCGCCAATAGCCGGCGAAAATGTTTGGGCCTTTGAGGTACAGTTCGCCGGTTTCGCCGTCCGCGGCGGGCCGGCCGTCGTTATTCAGCAGACGAACCGAGACGCCCGGCAAAGGCAGCCCGACACTGCCCGGCCGCCGTTCTCCGATGTACGGGTTGCTGATGTTCATGAATGTTTCGCTCATGCCATACCGCTCCAGGATCGTATGGCCGAATTTCGCGCGGAATTCCTCGAGAACCTGCGCCGGCAAGGGCGCCGAGCCGGAAACAAACAGGCGCATGGACTCCCCGATGGCGATAGCCTGTTCGGAGGGGATATCGAGCAGCCGGACGTAGATGGTCGGCACGCCGAAAAACAAAGACGGCCGGAAATCGAGAAATGTCTCGGCGGCGGTGTGGGATTCGAAGCGCTCCAGCAATCGCATGCGGCAGCCGCTCACGAGCCAGCAATGTAATCCGTTGCCCAGGCCGTGCACGTGGAATAGCGGCAGCGCCAGCAGAAAGCGGTCAGCGTCGGTAATCCGCCAGCAGGTGGTCAGGTTGACCGCGTTCACGGCGAAGTTGTTGTGGGTCAGCACCGCGCCTTTGGACGTTCCCGTGGTGCCGGAGGTGTAGATAATTCCGGCCGGCGTGTCGCCGTCGAGCGTGACGGCAGGGCGGGCATCCGGCAGGTGCGCGGCGGCCTCGGTGAGCTCATCCGGCCGCCAGAGCGGAACGCCATGCAGCGATTCCTCAGGCTGCGCCGCCACCACCACGCGCGGTTCGGCGTCGGAAAGGATGTGGGTCATCTCGCGGTCGCGGTACAGAATGTTGATCGGCACGAAGATGACGCCGAGCTTCACGCAGGCCAGGAACAGATCGATCATCTCAACGCAGTTGGCCAGATACACGCAAATCCGGTCGCCTGTGTGGAGACCACGCTGAAGGAGCAGTTGAGCGAGCCGGTTGCTGCGCGTGTCGATTTCTTCGAACGTAAACTGCCGGCCTCGGAACTCCAGACCGACCGCGTCCGCGCGGCCGCGCAGCGAGAGATCGAACAGGTCTGTCAGGGTCAAGCTACCAGTTTACTGGTATGCTGAACGGTTTGGCATGGATTTTGTCACGGGCAATATCGGATGGATTGAAGTGATTTGCGGGCCGATGTTTTCGGGTAAGAGCGAGGAGTTGATCCGCCGCTTGCGGCGCGCCATTATCGCCCGAAAGCGCGTGGAAGTTTACAAACCCGCTATCGACAACCGTTATTCGGAAGATGAGATTGTTTCGCATGGCGATCTGCGAATGGACTCGCAGGTGGTCAATGATGCCGCCGAAATTCCGGCACGGATCGACTGGCGCTCCGATGTGGTGGGTATCGATGAAGCCAATTTCATGGGCCCGAAGCTGGTAGAAGTGGCGCAGCGTCTTGCGGACTCCGGCAAACAGGTGATTATCGCGGGCCTGGACACGGATTATCTCGGCCGGCCGTTCGCGCCGATCCCGGATTTGCTGGCGCACGCCGAATCCATCACCAAGACTCTGGCCATCTGCATGCGCTGCGGCAACCCCGCCAAACATACGCAGCGGCTGCGCGGCTCCGACGATTTGATCGTGGTGGGCGCGGCGGACATGTACCAGGCCCGTTGCCGCCGGTGTTTCGAGCCAGGCATTCCCAAACAAAGCGAACTCGAGTTTGTGCGGGCGCGGCGGACCGAACCGAAATAGCCCTTCCGGAACGAAACGCACCTTCCCCGCCGCCCGTCAACAGACTACAGAACCGCGACGATTTCCAGCAAACTCGCGCCAGAACCCGGATCCCCGCGCTATGCAGAATCATTCGGATACGGACGTGTTGATTGTCGGCGGCGGGCCGGCCGGGCTTGCCGCCGCCATGGCCGCGCGTCACAAGGGTTTCCGGGTGATGGTGGCCGATTGCGCCCGCCCTCCGGTGGATAAGGCCTGTGGCGAGGGGCTGATGCCCGACGGGGTGGACGCGCTTCGCGAACTTGGAATCAACCTGGACTCCATGGAGGCGTTCCCGTTCCGGGGAATCCGTTTCCGGGATGGGGCGCAAGCAGTGGAAGCGACATTTCGCGAGGGACGGGGTATCGGCGTGCGCCGCCCGGTCTTGCACGCGGCTATGGCGTCTGCCGCGGAGTGCGCCGGGGCCACTCTGCTCTGGGGCGCGCGTGTTACGGGTGTGACACAGGATGGCGTGTGGTTCGGCAACGAGCAGGTGACGGCCCGGTGGATCGTCGGGGCCGACGGCGGGAACTCGCGGATCCGGCTGTGGGCCGGGCTTCAGAACGACGCCCGCGAGCGCCGCCGCTTTGGGTTCCGGCGCCACTATCAGATCGCGCCGTGGACCGATTGCATGGAGCTGTATTGGGGCCGCAACGCCCAAGTCTATGCGACGCCGGTGAGCGCGACAGAAGTCTGCATGGTGGTGGTCTCCCGTGATTCGCGTTTGCGCCTGGCACAAGCCCTGGCCGAATTTCCCGCGTTGGAAGCGCGGCTGCGCCGCGCCAACACCACAACGCCGGAATTGGGAGCCGTTACCGCGTCACGAAGCCTGCCGCGCGTCGTGCGAGGCCGGGTCGCTTTGATCGGCGACGCGTCAGGCGCGGTGGATGCCATCACCGGGGAAGGCCTTTGTCTCTCATTTCGCCAGGCTCTTGCGCTCGCGGCCGCTCTGGAGCGCGGCGACCTCTCCGCATACCAGGCGGCGCACCGCCGTTTGATGCGGCGTCCGTCCTGGATGTCCGCGCTGCTGCTGTCTTTGGATGGCCGGCCGTGGTTGCGCCATTTCGCTTTGGGCCTCTTGCAGGCGCAGCCGGCACTCTTCGAACATCTGCTCGCGATCCACACGGGGCTCGAGGGGCCGGAGGACCTGGGGGCTCGGGCGCTGTCCGCCGCGCGGCAGGCTTTCCGAGTGGGACCCGCTCTGTTGAGGAGATCTTGATGATTGCACGCGCCACCCTCCTGATAGCATTGGCGGCTCATATGCCGCTGGGCGCGGCTGAAAGCGTCTTCACGCTCGATCCGGCTCGGACGCAAATTAGTTTTACTCTCAGCAGCGTTCTGCACACCGTCCACGGCTCCTTTCAGTTGAAGCAAGGGACGGTCCGCTTCGATCCGGCAAATGGCCAGGCGTCCGGCGAAGTAGTGGTCGATGCACGCTCGGGAGAGACCGGCAATTCGGGCCGCGACAGCAAAATGCACAAGACGGTCCTGGAGAGCGCGAAATATCCGCAGATCGTTTTCCGGCCCGACCGCATTGAGGGCGCGTTCCCTGCTGAAGGGTCCGCGATGCTGCAGGTGCACGGGACGTTTTCCATTCACGGCGCGGATCATGAGATGACGATTCCGATCGAGGTGCAAAGAGAGACCGACCAAATCTCCGCCACGATGCGGTTTCGCGTACCCTACATCCAGTGGGGAATGAAGAACCCCAGCACGCTGTTTCTGCGTGTGAGCGATACGGTCGATATGGAGGTCCATGCCATAGGGCGGCTCGCGGCACAGCAGACCAGAGCGCTCGTTCACTGAGTTAAGAAACGGAAATAGCGGCTACGGCGCCCACGCGGGCGCGATGTACGTGTAGAACAGGACGACCAATCCAACCAGCGAAGCCAGGAGCACGCTGTGCTTGATGGTGAAGCGGAAAAGCAGCGACTCCTCCTCGCGTTTCATCGAAGTAGCCGCGGCGGCCACCGCAATGCTCGTGAGGCTGATCATTTTTCCCATCACGCCTCCGGCGGAGTTGGCGGATGCCATGAGCGCCGGGTTCATGCCGAGCTTATTCGCAGTCACCACCTGAAGGGTTCCGAACAACGCGTTGGCTGAAGTGTCGCTGCCGGTGAGAAACACGGCCATCCAGCCGAGCAGCGCGCTGAAGAAGGGAAACACCACGCCGGTGGTGGCGAAGGCAAGTCCTAACGTGGCGGTCGCGCCGGAGTAGTTCATGACATAGGCGAGGCCCAGGACCGCAGCCAGCGTGAGCTCCGCTAGCGCGAGTTGTTTGGCGGTATGCGCCACCGTTCGGAAGTAGCCCGCCGGGGACATGCCCACCGCCATGGCCGCAAAGATGGTGGCCATCAGGCACGAGGTGCCGGAGGCCGAGAGCCAGCTGAAGTTGAACACCGCTCCGTAGGCCGTCGGCTGCGCGACCACGGGCGGCATCCGCTGAATGGTATTGTGCAGGCCTGGCCAGTTGATCAGAAGATTCCGGGCGTTGAGCCACGCGGATACGGGCTTGTAGCTCCAGAGCGACACGAAGATGACTAACAGAATATAGGGGCTCCAGGCGCGGAGAAGTTGCCCTCCGGTATGCGGGAGACCGCGGGAATGAGCGGCGGCGTCGCGCTGGGTGTCCTTGGGACGCCAGAACCGTGTGAGGCCCACGACCAAACCCATCGCGACCAGGGAAGAGAAGATGTCGGTCAACTGCGGGCCGATGAAATTGGAGACGAAAAATTGCGTGGTGGCGAACCCGATGCCGCACAGCGCGACCGCCGGAAAGACGGCGCGCAGACCACTCCATCCCGACATCACCAACATCAAATAAGCAGGAACGATCAACGAAACAGGGGCGCAGATGCGGCCCACGCCGGCGCTGATCCGCTCCACCGGAAGATTCGTCAGGCCGGCGAGCGTGGTGATGGGAATCGCCAGAGATCCGAACGCCACCGGCGCGGTATTGGCCAGCAAGCAGATTCCGGCGGCGTAGAACGGCGTGAATCCAAGCTCCGTCAGCATGGTGGCGGCCACCGCCACCGGGGTGCCAAACCCCGCCGCGCCTTCCACGAAGGCGCCGAAGGCAAACGCAATCAGCAGGACTTGCAGCCGCTTGTCATCGGCCAGGTGTGCGATCGAATCCTTCAGCAGCCCGAAGCAGCCGCTCTCGAGGGTGATGCGGTACAGCAGCACTGCCGTAAAGACGACCCAACCAATCGGCCACAGACCAAAGGCGGCGCCCATCGTGATGGAAGAAAACAGGCGCCCGGCGGGCATTCCGTAGACCAGACCCGCTACCAGGGCCGCCGCCGTCAGGCCGACGAGCGATGAGATCCATGCCGGCTTGCGTTTGATGCCCAGCAGAAACAGCAGCACGAAAATCGGGAGCGCCGCAACCAAGGCGGAAAGCCCGAGACTTCCGGCGACGGGGGTATAGACTTGTGGCCACATGCGGACTTCGATTGTATAACAGGCGCTGCCGGCCGCACGGCGAAAAACGAGCCTCGGTGATCGTCACCGAACTGAAACATGCCCGCCCGGCTGCGGCCGCGCAGCTTATCGATCAGCCCTTCGTGCCGCTCTCGATCCGCATTCCATAGAAACTGCGGTACACGAAGAAGAGGGCCAGCAAGAAGAACAGTCCGGAGAGCATCAGGCTTAGCGCCGGACCTTGCTGCTTGGTGAGCGAAACCGCCAGCGACACCGCGAGCAGCCCGAAGAGCGTCGTGAACTTGATGATCGGGTTCAGCGCCACCGAACTGGTGTCCTTGAACGGATCCCCGACCGTGTCGCCGACCACCGTCGCGGCGTGCAGATCGGTGCCCTTGGCGCGCAACTCGGTCTCGACCACTTTTTTGGCGTTGTCCCAGGCGCCGCCCGCGTTGGCCATGAAGATCGCCTGGTAAAGGCCGAATAACGCGATCGAGATCAGATAACCCACGAAGAAGAACGGCTCCACAAACGCGAACGCCAGCGTGATGAAGAAGACCGTGAGGAAGATGTTCAGCATGCCCTTTTGCGCATACTGGGTGCAGATCTCCACGACCTTCTTGGAATCCGCTACCGACGCCTTTTCGACCGATTCGAGTTTGATGTTCCGCTTGATGAATTCGACGGCGCGATAAGCACCGGTGGTAACCGCCTGCGCGCTGGCGCCCGTGAACCAGTAAATGACCGCTCCGCCGGCAATCAGCCCGAGCAGGAACGGCGCGTGCATCAGGGAGAGCTTGTCGAGGTTGGTGGTCAGCCGGTCGGTGAGCAACACGATCGTGGAAAAGATCATGGTCGTGGCGCCCACCACGGCGGTTCCGATGAGCACCGGCTTGGAGGTGGCTTTGAAGGTGTTTCCCGCGCCGTCGTTCTCTTCCAGATTCTCCTTGGCGCGCTCGAATTCCGGCTTGAAGCCGAAACTCTTCTGCAACTCCTGCTCGATTCCCGGCAGCGTTTCAATGACGGACAGTTCGTAGATCGATTGCGCGTTATCGGTGACCGGCCCGTAGCTGTCGACCGCGATCGTGACCGGGCCCATGCCGAGGAAGCCGAAGGCGACCAGACCGAACGCGAACACCGCCGGCGCCACCATGATTTCCGAGAAGCCGGACGTGCTGACGCCGAATCCGATGGTCATCAGCAGCAGCATCGTGAACCCGAGCCAATAGCCGCTGAAGTTGCCCGCCACGAACCCCGACAGGATGTTGAGCGACGCGCCGCCTTCCTTGGAACTGGTGACGATCTCGCGTACGTGGCGCGAATTCGTCGACGTGAAGACTTTCACGAACTCGGGGATAATGGCGCCTGCCAGCGTTCCGCAACTGATGACGGTTGCCAGTTTCCACCACAGCGAAGAGTCGCCCGCCAGGGTCGGGATCATGAAGGCGCTGACCAGGTACGTGAGCGCGATCGAGAGAATCGACGTGAGCCACACCAGGGTCGTAAGCGGCGCTTCGAAGTTCATCTTGTCGGCGTTGCCGTAGCGGGCCTTGGCGATAGCGCCGTTGATGAAATAGCCCAGGCCCGAGGAGATGACCATCATGACGCGCATCGAGAAGATCCAGACCAGCAGTTGGACCTGAACCACGGGATCTTTGACCGCGAGGATGATGAAGGTGATGAGCGCGACGCCGGTCACACCATAGGTTTCGAAGCCGTCGGCCGAGGGGCCGACCGAGTCGCCTGCGTTGTCGCCCGTGCAATCGGCGATGACGCCGGGATTGCGCACGTCATCTTCCTTGATTTTGAAAACGATCTTCATCAGGTCCGAGCCGATATCGGCGATCTTGGTGAAGATGCCGCCGGCGACTCGGAGCGCGGCCGCGCCCAGCGACTCGCCGATGGCGAATCCGATGAAGCAGGAACCCGCGAGGTTGCCCGGAACGAACAGCAGGATGAAGAGCATGATCAGCAATTCCACGCAGACCAGCATCATCCCGATGCTCATGCCCGCCTGCAGCGGCACGTCATAACACGGGTACGCCTTGCCGCTCAGCGAGCCGAACGCCGCGCGCGAGTTCGCGAACGTGTTCACGCGCATTCCGAACGCGGCCACCGAGAAACTTCCGGCGATGCCGATCACGCTGAACGCGAGAATGATCAACACCTTGTAGACTTCAAACCCCAGCAGGAACCCGAAGTAGAACACGATGATGACGGCAATGAAGAGTTCCAGCAGGAGAAGAAACTTGCCCTGGGTGGCCAGGTAGGTCTTGCAGGTTTCGTAGATCAGCTCGGAGACTTCCCGCATCGATTGATGCACCGGCATGTTCTTCAAACGCGTGAAAATCACCAGACCGAACAGAAAGCCCAGCGCGCTGACCACCAAGCCGATCATCAGCAGCGAACGGCCGCCGATTCCTCCCAGGAACGTAGCCGAATCCAGATTCGGAATGACCAGGTTGGCCTCGCCGCCGCCAGCTTCCTGCGCCATCAAGGGCGCGCCCATGAGGGCCAGAAACAGCGCGGTAAACATCACGCGCAGAACGGTCTTGGCGCGCACGGATGGGACCGCCGGCTGACGAGGCGCGCGCGGCCCGACACAAACCGTGTCTGTATTGCAAAACATGTAACGAAGAACCTCCTGGTTCAGGAATCGCCTGTCCCGTAGCGGACCCGGCGAGAGATATTCACCCGAAGTCCACAGTATAGAAAATGTTCCGGCCGGATTACAACGAAGGTGGAAAACGTTGTCTCTGCCCTGTGGAAATCGAGTGGTACCGCCCGCTATTCCCGGCAGATGCCGCGTTCGCTGCCCCGAATGAACCGGACCAGGTGCAGGGTCTCCGGCGTCGGGATCTGGGTTTCGATCTGCTGCAAGGCGGCCTCCAGCTTGAGTCCCGAGCGGTACAGGATCTGGTACGCCTTCTTGAGGATGGCCACGTCGCTCCCTTTATAACCGGCCCGCTTCAATCCGACGACGTTTAAGCCCTTTGCTTCGATGTTGAAGCCGGAATACAGAAAAAAAGGCGGAACGTCGCTGTTGACCCGGGTGTTGCCGCCAATCATGGCCAGGCGGCCGATCTTCGAGTATTGGTGAACCACCACGCCCCCCGAGAGGAACGCCTGGTCTTCGACTTCCACGTATCCGGCCAGCAGCGCGCAGCTGGCGATCACGGTATCGCTGCCGACCCGGCAGTTGTGCGCAATGTGGCCGGAGGTCATGATGTAATTGCGGTCACCAATCTCGGTGACGGACTCTGGCGCAGTGCCGCGGGAAATCGTGTAGTGTTCCCGGATTTTGTTGTAATTGCCGATACGAAGGTAGCTGCGCGCGCCGCCGAATGCTTTATCGAGCGGATCGGTCCCGAGCACGGTGCCGGCGGAGATTTCGTTGCCTTCCCCCAGCGTCGTCCAGCGCTTGACGTAGACGTAGGGCTCCAGCAGGCAGCCGGCGCCAATCGCGACATCGCTCTCGATGATGCAGAATTCGCCGATTCTGACGCCGGGGCCGATCCGGGCATCCGGGTGCACGCGCGCAGTTGGGGCGACGACGGCCGAAGGATCGACCGGCATCAGGAAGAAGCGCCCGGTAATGTGATCTGCATGCCACTTTGTATGATAAGGCATGCGGGTTCGCGAATTGGCCGAATGGCTCGGCGCCACGTATGAAGGCGACGGCGAGAAAGAATTGACCGGCATGGCGCCGCTGGAAAGTGCCGGTGCAACCGAGATTGCATTTGTCGGGACTCGCAAGGCCGAAGTGCAGGCCGAGAGTTCCGCCGCGGGATGCCTGCTGGTTCCCCTGACTTGGTCCGGCGCGGGCCACCGCACCGTGATTCGCGTGGCCGAACCGCGCACTGCCTTTGCCCGCGCCATGAGCCGCTTCTATCCCACGGCGGAGTTGCAGCCGGGCATTCACCCCACGGCCGTGGTCGGCAAGGTGGAAATGGGAGCGATGGTATCCATCGGCCCCCACGCGGTTGTGGGGGACGGGAGCCGCCTGGGGGTCGCCACCAGCATCGGTGCGGGGTGCTCGGTCGGCAAGCGGGTCGTCCTCGGCGACGGCTGCATCCTGCACCCCAACGTGACCATCTACGACAACGTGGACATCGGGCGCGGCACCATTCTGCATTCCGGCTGCGTGATCGGGGCCGACGGTTTCGGGTACGTGATGGAGCACGAGCGATGGCACAAGTTTCCGCAAGTCGGCCGTGTGGAGATCGGAGATTTTGTCGAAATCGGAGCCAATTCTTGCGTGGACCGGGCGGCCCTCGGGGTCACTTCCATCGGGGAAGGGACGAAACTCGATAACATGGTGCATGTGGGGCACAATTGCCGCATCGGCCGCCACGTGGTGGTGGCGGCGCAGACCGGCTTTTCCGGCGGTGTGATAGTCGAAGACTATGCGGTCATCGGCGGACAGGTCGGCATCGGCGACAAGGCTCGCATCGAAAGCCGCGCTACCCTCGGCTCCGGCTGCGGTGTGCTCAGTTCGAAAATCGTGCGCTCGGGCGAAACGGTCTGGGGCACACCGGCGCGGCCGCTCAAACAGCACCTCGAAGCGTTGGCCAATCTGGCCAAGCTTCCGGAGCTGCGGCAGGAACTCGCTGAGTTGAAACGGCGCTTGGCGGAGTTGGAGAAAGGCGCCTGATGCTGGTCGTAGTGGGCGGACATTCGCGGAATATCGGCAAGACGTCCGTGGTCGCCGGGCTGATCCGGAAATTGCGCGACCGGAAATGGACCGCGCTCAAGATCACGCAATACGGCCACGGCGTCTGCTCGCATCACGGCGAAGCCTGCGGCTGCGAGACCGAGCCGGAGCACCCCTTCGCGCTTAGTGAGGAATATGAGCCGAGCCGCACGGACTCCGGACGTTTTCTGGCGGCGGGCGCGGAGCGGTCCTTCTGGCTGCGCACTCCGATGGGGGAGCTGGCGCGAGCGAAAAAGACGCTGGACAAGCTCGCCGGCTCCGGCGGCAATGTCATCGTCGAGTCCAACAGCGTGCTCGAACTGCTGCAGCCCGACTTGTTCTTGATGGTGCTGGATTTTTCCTGTCAGGACTTCAAGCCTTCCAGCCTGCGGTTTATGGACCGGGCGGATGCCTTCATCGTGATCGATCGCGGAATCAATGTTCCGCTCTGGGAGGACGTCGCTAAAGGCCTCTGGGACCAGAAGCCTCAATTTCCGGTCAAGCCGCCAGTCTACGTGACGGAGGGGGTTGCCGATTTCGTCAGGTCCAGGTTATCGTCCCCGGCGGCCCGCTGAAGGTTGCATTCCGAGATGTTGGTCACGGCGTCGCTCAGCAGGCGCGCCGCGAAGTCGAGCTGCTGCTGGATGATGCGAAGCTGCTGTTGAACCGCTTCCTGGGCTTCTCCCAGCAGCATTTCCAGATAACACGCGCTGTATTCCAGCGTGCCGAGCGGCTGGCGCAAATCATGTACCAGATCGGTAAGCAACTTTTCGGAACTTGGGCGCACGAAAGAACTCATCACTCGAACTCCGCAGTCGGGGGAACCCCAGTATAACCCAATCGCAATCGCTTGCAACCGTATTTTTAGCCGGCCGCGGTTTTCGCACGCGGTCAGCCGCGGGAGAGCGCTTCCACGCAGGTGCACACTACGCCGTTGCGTCCATTTTCTTTAGCGGCGTAGAGTCCGAGATCGGCTTCGCGAATGAGCCCGTCCATGTCGGCGGGCACACCGGGAAGCCGGCAGGCCACTCCGATGCTGCAAGTGACCGCAATGGATTGTTCGCCGATCTGAAAGGGCATCTCGGCCATGGCCGCCCGCACGCGTTCGGCCTGGGCCAACGCCCCTTCCACCGAGCAGCCGGGAAGCACGATCAGGAATTCTTCGCCTCCATAGCGCCCCAGCGCGTCATAGCGCCGGATGCACAAACGCATCCGGCTGGCGCCTTCCCGCAACACCGCATCGCCCGCGAGGTGTCCGTAGCGATCGTTAATCTGCTTAAAGTGGTCGAGATCGGCCATCAGCACGGAAAGGGGCCGCTGTTCGCGGGACGCTCTCTCTAATTCCAATTGCATCACCCCGAGAATGGCATGCCGGTTAAAGAGGCCGGTAAGAGAATCGTGCGTGGCTTCCTGCCGGAGCGCTTCCCGCGCGGCGAGAAGCTGTTCTTGCAGCTCCAGAATGCGCTGGCCGGCTCGCAGGCGGGCGCGCAGTTCGGGCGCCTTGAACGGCTTCGTCAGATAGTCGTCGGCGCCGGAATCCATGCCCTCCACCAGGTCTTCGGAATCGGTTCGCGCGGTCAGCAGCAGGATATAGATATAGGGTTCCCGCCCGACGGCGCGCACGCGCCGGCACACATCGACGCCATCGATGCCGGGCATCATCCAGTCCAGAATGGCCAGCCGTGGGGCATCGTCGGCTTGCAGGGCGCGGAGAGCCTCGTCTCCATCCTTAGCGACGACCACTTGGTAGCCCCACCGGATCAAAATCGATTTCAGCATCGATTGGAAAACCGGGTTGTCCTCAGCCGCGAGGATCTTCACGCCTTCCTCTCTTGCCTCTATCGTCGGTTCTCGCCCTTTCCTGCAGAGGACTCCAGTACTACGCGTTTTCGCGTCGCCCGTGTAGAATAGGGATTTCGCCCCCGGAGGAAGCTCGCCTTGATCCCGACTATTGATTCGCTCGTTTCACCCCTCGCCCCCCTCCGATCGCCCTACGATCGGGAACATCTGGAAGACGTCGGCTTCATGACTTGCATGACCTTGGTCCTGCTGGGGAACTACGCGCAGACGGGGCACTTCGGCGGGCCGCTGGCCTATACGCCGTACAACGTGGCGGCGCATCTGGTCGGCCCGGATTTGGGGGGGCTCCGCTACGACTACCGCCGTCCCAAGCATCCTTATGGCGACAAATTCATGCTGGCCGCCGGCCATTGCATCCCCACCTGCTATGCCTTGTGGATGATCATGGGGCAGGCATTGGCGCGCAAGTACGAAGCCACCGGCGACCGCCGCTACTATGTCGATCCGCACGTCGCCATGCTGCCAGTGGATGCGCTCGGGTTCCGGCGCGGCGCCGGCGCCCTGAAGACCCTCCTGCAGGATCAGAAGCTTGCCGATCACCCGCTGTTCGCGCAAGCCAAAGGCCGCGGCATACGCGCGCTTTCCGGCCATGCCGAGAGCATCGACTGCACCAACGACGTGAACGGCGGCCCTTCCGGCATTGGCATTGCGACTGCGGCCGGCAAGGCGGCATTTTGGGATATCGCCGGGGCCCCGACCCTGAGTTCGCCCAAAGTCATCGCGTTCGAAGGCGAGTTCGCTCTCACCGAAGGCCACGCCCAGGAGCTCAAGACTCAGGCGCTGGCGCTCTCGGTCGGAAAACGCCTGCGCGTTCTGGTTTCCTCCAATAATGCCGGCATCGACGACCGGTTGCTCGGCGGCGTGATTCCCGCGCGCTTCGATCGCTACCGCCTCGTCGACCAGTGGACTTCCTACGGTTGGAACGTATTCACACTGGACGACGGCAATGACTACGCCCAGATCGTCGCCGCGCTGAAGACGATGGAAGACTGGGACCCCGCCGACCGCCGCCCGATGGTCGTCATCGGGAATACCGTCAAGGGATTCTGGCCGGCCGCCGCCGGCGGCAAGATCACCGGCTATGGCGATCAGGTCGTGAGCTACCCCAGCCATCCGTATGCCTTCAAAATGAACTCGCCGTATTTCGTCGCGCTGGCGGAAACCTTCGAACGGCACTACGGCGTGCAGTTCGCCGGAATCCGCGACGGCGCGGTCAGCGATACGCGCGAACGGCTCATTCAATTCAAGACCAATGTCGATGTGGTGATGTCGCTGCTCGACCGCAAGGGCCTCGGCGACTGGCTGGCCGACCGCCTGGTCGAACTGGGCGACAGCGTCAAGGACGATCTGCCGCTGCGCATCGACGTCCGGCATGATCCCTTTCTCGATGAACGGCTGCGCGTCGCCAACCTGCCGGAAGAGCCGCAAAAAGTAAAGGCCAAGAACCGCCTTTCCGGCGCCGAGAAGGAAGTGAGCATCGCGCTGTTCAAGAAGCCCGGAGAAGTCGCCGGTACGCGCCGCGCCATTTCAGAAATTCTGAAGTGGATGAATTACGTAACCGACAATCGTTTCTTTACGATTGCGGCGGATCTGTCGGAATCCATCAACCTCGAGCACGGGAACCTGTGGGGTCACTACGATCCGGAAGACAACCCGCTGGGCACCCGCCTCAAGGCGGCGATTGAAGAAGCCGGAAACGTCTCGACCGCCATCGGCCTGGTCAGCCAGAGCGCCTCGGTCGATCCCGCCAAATTCGCCGGAGTGTGGGCCATCAGCGGCACCTACGGCGCGTTCACCCCTCTCATGTACACGCCCGCGCGCGTGTGGAGCCAGCAGAATCAGGACAGCCGCTTCCGCGTCGGGGTTTTGCATATTCTCTCCGGCCACTCGGGCCCGGAAACGGCGGCGGATGCCCGCACCCATTTCGGCATCTTCGCTCCGCAGGTCTGGAAGTTGTTCCCGCGCGGCCAGGCGATCAACCTGAATTTCTGGGATTACAATGACGTCGCGCCCGGATATTTCGCGGCCGCCGAAATTGCCGCGCGGGATCCCAAGGTCGGCATCATTACGATCGAAGTGGCCCGCCCGGACTTCGCCGTGGCGGACCGCAGCAAATTCGCGGACGCCGACCTTCGGGCCGCCGCCAAGGGCTTCTATGTCATCCGCGACTTCGCGCCCGGTAAACCGAAGCACGGCTACGTCATTACCCAAGGCTCCAGCTCGACGGTGAACTTAGTGCACTCGCTTCCGAAACTGGAAGCCGACGGCATCAATGTGAAAGTCATCGCGGCCATCAGCGAAGAATTGTTTGACCGCCAGCCGGAGGCGTATCGCCGCTCTGTGCTGCCGCCGGAAGCGCTGTACGACGCCATGGTGGTTTCCACCGGCACGCGCCGCATGATGCCGGTTCGCAATCTGGGCCCGTTGACCGACGAGTATTCGCTCACCTCCGATTGGGACAACCAGTGGCTGACCGGCGGTCTGGAACCCGATGTGATCGCCGAGGCGCATCTGGATCCGGCGTCCATCCTCGCCGGCATTCAACGATTCGCGCGCGATCGAGAGCAGCGCATCGCCCGGCAGCGGGACCTGCTGAAGTAATCGGGGCCGCCGGGGAACGCCGGTCAGAATTTCAATTCGGAAGCGGAGTAGTGGAGGTCGCGGTCGAGCACCATCTCGACCGTCGCGCCGGCGGGCAGCGACGCATCCGGCCGGTGCTTCGTGAACACGGTAGCCAGACCGGCCGCTGCCCCCGCGGCCGCGCCGATCCCCAGGCCGGCGCCGGCGTGACCGGCCGCGGCGCCCGCGATTCCGCCCACGGTTGCTCCAATGCCGGCGCCTTCGGCGGTGGTCTTCGCCGAGCCGGATTTGTCGCGTTCGCCCGTGATCGTGCCTTCCTTGCGATCCACGCGGCCCTGGCCGGAATCAACTGAATCGAGGCGCGCGCGAAAATCTCGCGTGATGCCGTTGGGCAGCGTCAACGAATCAAACCGGATGAAGAGCTGGCCTTTGCCGCTGACCCCCTTGGCGGGTTTGCTTTTGGTGACGGTTCCGTTCACGTAACTGCCGCGCGGTATGACCACGCGGCCGTCGATCGTTACAGGAAACGAGGTCTGCAGGTACACCCGGTCGCCTTCGTGCGAGCGCTTGGAATCGACCGCCGTCTGAAGAGTAAGCGGGATGCGCGTGCCGGCCGGGACCGTAATATCCGAAGCCACGGCTGGCTCAAGCGGACGGCGCAAACCCGAATCGGCCGGACTCGCCGACGGCCGCGCCTCGGTGACCAGCGGCCTGGGCGCGGTCTGTCCTTCGCGCCGGTACACCAGCACACCTTCCGTCTCGCCGCGGCCCCGTAGAATTTGCCGGTCGATAGTCAGGGTCGCATGATCTCGTGAAAGCTTCCACCGATCCATCACGGTGTAATTCTGCGCGCCCGATGCCAATGTGTTGACGAGCAGCGCATCGCCCTCCCATTTGGCCACGCTGCTGCGCTGTTCGGCGCCGATCTGGTAGCGGCTCTCGCTGCGGTCAAGCGCATACTGCCATTTCACGGGCGTCCCGCCCGTGCTCACCCCGACACACAGCAAGGCATTTTCCTGCTGCGTGACCGTCAAGCTCCGGTCCTCGGGGAACGAGATCGCCTGCGCGTTCGTGCTCAGGGTTGGGTCGAGGATCCACTTGCCCGAGAAGTCGCGATCCGGATCGGTCGCGGCGTACGCTCCGAGGCAGGATAGGAGCACCAATACGGCGGCCGCATTCCTGACCATGTTAGAAGCGTAGCACTGGCGCACGCCGGCCGCGCGGGGCGCCGGCCTGCGGCCCGGCTACTTCTTCTCCGGCAGCGCGAACACATACAGCGCGTTGCCGTAGTTCGGGTAGTGGACTTCGGGCGCGAGCACGCTCGGCACCATCCGGGGGCTGCCGCCGCCGAGGCCGGTCGAAACCGCGATGTACTGCCTGCCGCCGGCGCTGAACGTGAGCGGGAACCCCTGCACCGAGGTCCCGAGGCGGGTACGCCACAGTTCCTTGCCGGTTTTCGCATCCACGGCGCGGAACACGCGGTTCATGTCGCCGACAAACGCGATTCCGCCGGCAGTCGAGAGGACCGCGGTCATGAACGGCGCGCGCTGTTCGATCTTCCAGTTCTCCTTCAGCGTGCGCACGTCGTAGGCCGCGAATTTGCCCACATTGCCATTGGAGCCCGGGGATTCATAGAACCGGCGCTGCGCCCCGCCCGCGCTGCCGCCGCCTTCCACCAGTTCCACCTTCTGCGCGTTCATTTCCTGGCAGCTTTCCGCCACCGGGATGAGAATCTGGTTCGTCGGCTGGTGATAGCTCATGGCGTGCCAGTTATGGCCGCCTTCGGAAGTCGGGCAGCTTTGCACCCATTGGCCGATCTGGTTCTCCACGATGTCGTTGCGGTAGTGCGGCGTGCCGTTCTGCGGATCGTAGGAATCGTAGATATTCTGGAAAACCGTTTCCTTGTGACCAAGATATTTGCCGGTCTTGCGGTCGAGCTTCCAGAGGACTCCCGCCTTGCCGGCGCTGAACACGAGCTTCTGGCCGTTGTCATCCACCAGGACGCGCTCGAACACTTCATCGAGATCCAGCGATTCGCCCGGCGCATGATCGTAATACCAGGCCAGCTTGCCGGTGTCCACATCCAGAGCGACGGTCGAGTTCGCATACAGGGTCTCGCCGTTTCCGGATTGACGGCTGGCGCGCATCCAGGGCTTCGATTGCGCTACGCCCCAGTAGGTCAGGTTCAGATCGGGATCGTAGCTGCCCGTGATCCAGGTGTCGCCGCCGGCGCGGAACAGGCTCGGCAGCTTGCCCCAGGTGTCGCCGCCCGGCTCGCCTTCTTTCGCGATGGTGTGGAATTTCCACAGCAGCTTCCCGGTTTCGGCATCGTAGGCGCTGATGAAACATTTCTCGTCGCGGTACTGCGAGCACAGGTTTCCGCCCAGCCCTTGGATGATCTTGCCCTTCGCTATGAGCGGGCCGCTCGAAGTGCTGTACTGGCCGTGCGTGCGGTCGCCGATCAGCGTATCCCAGACGTTTTTGCCCGTGCGCGCGTCCAGGGCATAGATGTGAGCCTGGCTGGTCGTGACGTACACTTTGTCGCCGTAGATGGCGAGGCCTCGCTGTGAGTTGCCTTGCGCCGTATCGCCGACGCGATTCTCCCAGATCAATTCCCCGGTGCGGGCATCGAGCGCCTGCACGATGTTGCCGGGATTATTGATGAACATAATGCCGTTGTGGACGACGGGGGCCACCTGGTTGGTGCCCTCGTTCATTGCCCACACCCAGGCGAGCTGCAGGTCTTTGACGTTGGTCGTGTTGATCTGGTTGAGCGGGCTGTAGTCGCTCGCATGGTAATCGTGCCGGATCATGATCCAGTCGTTCGGATCCGGATTGCGCAGCATGGCATCCGTGACGTTGGTGTAATTCTTGACCTCCCCCTCCACGGTAAGGCCGCGCGGGGTCGGAGGCCGCGGCGCCTCGGCGCGCCCTCCGAGAGGCTCATCGCTGGGCGCGGCGCCCCGGCCGGCGCGCCCGCGCCCGCCGGCTTGCGCCACCTGGCGCGGCTGCCCGGTCGCCACCGAGCGAATCACCGTCGTGTTGCCCGCCGCCAGGGGGGTGTTCCCCGGTCTCGCGCCGTTGTAATCGAGAATGAAGGCCGCCAGATTGATATACGCGGCATCACCGAGCCCGCCCGGCCGGTCCGGCGGCATCGCGCCTTGCATGAAGCCGATCAGATCATTGACGGTTCGCGAACCCCAGCTGCCCATGAACAAGCCGCCGGCCAAAGCCGACGCGCTGTTGATGCCGCCGAGATCGTTGCCGTGGCAGCCCGCGCAGCTCGCCTGGTACGTCGCGCGTCCCGCCGCCGCCTGCGCGGCGGTGTAGGGCCCGGATGCGTTCTGCGGCTGTGCGAGCAGCAACGCCAGGCCGCACGTCGCGCCGGCTGCTGCGGTTAATCCGAAATAACGCCTCGACATGGCTAGCGCGCCTCCTTGATCAACCAGCCCCAGATCACGCCGTCCGGGGCCTTCTCGCTGTGAATCTGAATATACAGCCCGCCCTTCGATAGGCTCTCCATCTGCTGCGAGTTGAGATCGAAAGTTCCGCTGAAGCTGCCGCTCGTCGCCTTGGAAATCATCAGGTCGCCGATCACCGGCCCGCGCACGCCCGCCGCCACCGCGCTGTGCAATTGCGCCATTGTGGCCGGGGACAACAGCCCGTCGAACGAGCCTGTGATCGTGAGCTTCGACCCGCTCAACGTGGCGGTGGCATTTCCGATGCCCGCCAGGCTCGGCCGCGTCCGCGCGTCGGCCGGAAGCGCGGTCAGCCGCGCTTTAAACGTTTCCGCGCCCCCGGCGGAGAGCGCGATATCGGCAAAAAGGGACACGACTCCCAATGCCGCCACTGCGAAACATCGCCTGCTGATCATGGATTAGCCCCTCGAACTTTTCGATTCTACACTGTTTTTTGCGGCACGAAGGATGTCCGCTGGACGAACGATCTGTTCTTTTGCCCGCCCGTTCGGTGCCATAATGCGGGCAGAGAGGGACCATGACACCGATCGTCGAAATTGCCCCCGAGATCTATCGCATCTCGCTGTACGTTCCGGAAATCGATCTTCAGTTCAATCATTTCCTGGTGCGTGACGAGCAGCCGCTGCTTTTTCATACCGGCATGAAGCGGGCGTTTCCCGCGGTACTGGAGGCGGTGCATACGCTGATCGATCCGGCGCGGTTGCGGTTTGTCAGCTTCAGTCATTTTGAAAGCGACGAGTGCGGTTCGCTCAATGAGTGGTTGGCCGCCGCGCCGCAAGCCGAAGCGGTTTGCGGATTGGTGGGCGGCCTGGTCAACCTCAACGATTTCGCCATTCGGCCGCCGCGCACTCTGACGGGCGACCAGGTTCTCGAGACCGGCCGCTATCGCTTCCGTTTTATTGCGACGCCGCACGTCCCGCACGGCTGGGATGCCGGCGTGCTGTTCGAGGAAAACGCGCGCACACTATTCTGCTCGGACTTGTTCCATCAATGGGGACAGCCGGAGCCGCTGACGGAATCGTCCGTCATGGAACGCGCGCGGGAGGCTCTGTTACGGATCGAGACCACCCCGCTCGCCGGCTACGTGCCGTACACGCGCCATACCGGCCGTATTCTGAATGATCTGGCGCAACTGAATCCCCGGACGCTCGCCGTCCAGCACGGCTCCTGTTTTCGCGGCGACGGGGCCGGCGCACTGCGCGAATTGGCCGAACTGTGGCGGACTACCCTGGGAGAAACCGCGGCTGGAACGGCCGTCGGTTAGCGCCGCTTGCGAGCCGCCGGCGGGCTCTGCTTCTTCTTTTGCGGCGCGCGGTTTTTCTCTACCCGGATTTTCCAAGCCGCGCGCAGCGCCCCGGCCAGCAGATCTTCATTGGCATTGGCGAGCCGGACGTGTGTCGCGCCGTTGCGTCCCCATCCGCCCGAAACCGGGAGGAACACATCCGGAGCCTCCGCTAAAAATTCCGCCTGCACTTCCGGCGTGAGCATCAGGTTGCCGAATCCTTGCTTCTGGTGCGCGAGAGTCGCAAAGATATGGCCGCCCACGCGAAAGTCCGCCGCCCCCATGTGCGAGCCTTCTTCGGCCCCTTCCAGGCTCAACGCAATCCGGCGGAAGTCGGCCGGGGTCACGCTTTGCCGCCGCGAATGGCGTCGGCGATCTCGGAAGCCCGCTCGCGCGCCGTGTGCATGAAGCTTTCGTTTTTGATGATGCGTTCGAGCATCGGCAGGTATTGCTCGGCGCCGACAATGCGCTTCTTGTCCATGGCGATCTGCAGCTGCAGCAGCGCGTTGACCACACCGAGCTTGTCGTACTTCACGGCCCGTTCCAGTTCAATTTCGCGCTGCGCCGACTCGGTCATGCGTTCGAACCAGTCCTGTAAAGCTTGCGCCGACGGGTCCTGCGAGTAGTTGAATTTGACCTCGCTCTTGCCGGCGCCGTCTTCCCACCGGAAAGTCTTGGTCCCCATGAAGGCCACCTTTGCGGGGCTTTCGAGGGGATGCTTGAAATGGTCCAGCTTATCGGCGAGCGAGAAGATTTCCGAGGCCTCCGAATCCTTCAACCGGAATTTGAGCGGATTGTCTTCGCCGGGAGCTTCGCGGTATTCCACGGCTCCGCTTTGCTCCACCGTGATCTCCACGTACGCGGGATTGCTGCCGGGGAACGATTTGGAGTAGAACAGGCGCGGGCCGTCCGCCGCCAGCAGGGGGACCGCAAGAAGAAGCGACCAGGCGGACTTCATAGGCGTGCCGGTTGAAGCTGCGTGGCCCGGAGAATCGCGGCGTGCGTGGAGTGGCAAATGGCCACTGCCAGCGCGTCGCAGGCGTCCTCGGATTGGATCGTCTCTGGAAGCTTCAAAAGCGACCGCACCATGAGCTGAACCTGGCCCTTCTCGGCTCTTCCGTAACCCACCACGCTCATTTTTACTTCCAGCGGAGAATATTCCCCGATCGACAGGCCCGACTCGGCGGCCGCCAGGAGTGCGACGCCCCGAACATGCGCCAGTTTCAGCGCGGTCTTGACGTTCGCGGAATAAAAAATTCCTTCGACGGCGGCGGCTTCCGGCGCGTGCTGCCGGATGACGCTCCGCAGCCCTGCCGCGATCGCCAGCAGGCGCGTTTCAAACGCCTGCTTCGCGTCTGTCCGGATCACTCCGGCGGCTACCAGCCGGTGCCCCCCGCCGTCGCTTTCGATCACACCGTATCCAGTGCGCTCGGAGCCGCAATCGATGCCCAGGACGCGCACGGCCTTAGGCCATCGCCTCCAACTCCTTTTCGTCGATATCGAAGTTGGAGTACACGTTTTGCACGTCGTCGTGCTCTTCGAGCGCCTCGCTGAGCTTCAGCATGCCGCTCGCGTTCTTGCCTTCCAGCTTGATGAGGTTCTTCGGAACAAACGCGATGGAGGCGTCTTCGTGCGGAATGCCGTTGGCCTCGAGCGCCTTCAGGACGGATTCGTGTGCCTCGGGCGCGGAGAGCACTTCCCAGCGGTCGCCGTCGTTGCGCAGATCGTCGGCGCCGGCGTCCAGCACGATGCCCATGAGCTGATCCTCGGTGGCTTTGTCGAGGGGCACGAAAATCTGGCTCTTGCGCTCGAACATCCACGACACGCTGCCTTGCTCGCCCATGTTGCCGCCGTTTTTGGAAAACACATGGCGGATTTCGCTGACCGTGCGGTTGCGGTTGTCGGTGGCCACATTGACCAGCACGGCGGCGCCGCCGGGGCCGTAGCCTTCGAACATCACTTCTTCGATCTGGCCGCCCTCGAGTTCGCCGGTGCCGCGCATGATCGCCTTCTTGATGTTGTCCGAAGGCATGCTGACCGCCTTGGCGGCCAGAATCGCGGTGCGCAGACGCGGATTCCCGTCCGGATCGCCGCCTCCGCGCGCGGCGATCGTGATTTCCTTGATGAGGCGCGTAAACATCTTTCCGCGCTTGGCGTCCAGGGCCGCCTTCTTGTGCTTAATGGTGGCCCATTTGGAATGGCCTGACATAGCTTAATTTAACCTCTCGGGTAGGCCTGGCACGCAGCGGCCAGGGAGGACTAATCTTATGAATTCAACGCCTTGAGCATAGCAGACTGAAGGGGTTCGCTCAACCCTCGACGGGCCGGCCGAATCAGCTACACTCGACGAATGCTCATTTGCCCGGTCCGCGGCTGCCGCCTGCCGCTGGCGCGCGAGGACCGGCGCGTCGCCTGCGCGCGCGGGCATTCGTTCGACATCGCCCGCAGCGGATACATCAATCTGCTTCAGCCGCAGGACCGGCGTTCCCGACACCCCGGCGATACCCCGGAGGCAGTGGCGGGGAGGCGGCGCTTGCATGATCGCGGCGTGTTTCTGCCACTGATCGACGGAATCGGGGAGATGATCGGCCCTGCACCCGGCGCTATGGTCCTCGATATCGGCTGCGGCAACGGCGATTTGCTCGGGACCTTGGCCGCCCGGTTGGGATTCAGCGGCCGCGGCGTCGACATTTCAGTCGCGGGCGTGGAGGCGGCGGCGCGGCGCTATTCCGGATGCGAGTGGATTGTGGCGAACGCCGACCGGTTCGTGCCGTATGCCGATGGCTCGTTTTCCATCGTGCTGTCGATCACGGCGCGGAAGAATGCGGGTGAGTTCCGGCGGGTTCTGCGCCCCGGAGGACGGCTGCTGGTGGCGGTCCCGGCGCCCGACGATCTGGTGGAACTCCGCGGCGCTGGGCGCGACCGGACGGGCCAAACCAAGGATACGTTTGCAGCGGGTTTTCGCCTGCTGGAGCAACGGCGCGTGACCACGACGGCCGATCTTGACGCGGCTGGCGTCCAGGACGTCTTGCACTCGATTTACCGGCCGCTTCGAAAACAGCAGCCTGCCCCTATGCGGCTGACGTTCAGTCTGGATCTGCTGCTTTTTCAGGCAATCTGAAGAATCCCCCTTAACTCCATGGGATTTGTGTAGTATGCTTGGGGAGATGCCGTATGCTGTTGGATTTCTGATCGCCTTGGCGGTGGGTTTGACCGGCGTCGGAGCCGGATCGATCACCGCGCCGATCCTGATTCTCGTATTTGCGATCTCCCCGGCCGAAAGCGTAGGCACGGCCTTAATCTATGGGGCGATCATCAAGCTGGTCGTCGCGCCGATGTACCTGATGCGCAAACAGGTGAACCGGCGGGTCATGCTCTTGCTCTGTGGCGGCGGGCTTCCGGGAGTGCTGTTCGGCGTCTATCTGATCGGCGCGCTCAATTCACGGCACTATGAGCGCGCGCTGTTTGTGCTGCTGGGCACGACCATTGCCGCGACCGCGGTCTACAGCGTCTACCGGACCCTGCAGAAGGGCAAAGCGGCGCATGGAGTAGACCGGCACGGGTGGCTGCCGGCAATTGCGGCCGCGATCGGCGCCGAAGTCGGCTTTTCCTCCGCGGGCGCGGGCGCGCTCGGTTCGCTCGCGCTCATGAATCTCACGTCGCTCAGCCCCGCGGAAGTGGTCGGCACCGATATGTTGTTCGGCTTGGTGCTCTCGGTGGTCGGCGGCGGGTTCAACCTGACGGCGGGCCATTACGACTCGGTGCTGCTGTGGAAACTGACCGCCGGCGGCATCGCGGGGGTTCTGATCGGCGCGAACCTGACGGCGGTGCTTCCGGCTCGTCCGTTGCGGGTCGGGCTTTCTCTGTGGCTGTCTCTGGTCGGAGCGCAGTTGGCCTGGAAGGGGCTTTTCTAGCGTTACCCGAGTCCGCGCCGCGAATTGGCAAAAATCATTTCGTCGCGAAGTAATTCGGCGTGTCGGAATCGCCAGAACCGGGTTCGGTTGCCGGGTCGCCCGTACGCGGCACAACCGGCGGAGCCGCCGCTTTCAGAATCGTCCGTGCGATGCGGTCGGCCTTGCGGACGCTGATCAACTCCAACCCGAGATACGTCCCCAGAACGATGGCAAAGAAGCAATAGAGAAAGCAAAGGATGAGATACATGGCTCTACCGATGCCAGATTGCATCGGATTCTGTGCTGGAACAAGATCGGAGATGGTTACGGCAGCGAGCATGCCGGACGGGGGAATGGTCCCGGTTCCGGGAGGTTAATGGGGCCGTGCTATCCAGCAGAGCACGGCCCCGGTGAGGGAAAACCGCGACTCTTACGCCGCCTGGCCGAGAGGCTTTTCATCCGCCGAGGGGCCGTACATGCCGGGGATGGCGATATCGTTGAGCCGCAAATACACTCCCAGCTGCGCGCGATGGTGAATCAGGTGGTTCATGATCTCGGTGCGCACCACAGCGGCGCGGGGTTTGGAAAGAAAGAGATTCCCGCCGACTTGGAGCGTCCAGACGGTCTGCCAGGAGTCGTCGGAGGCCGCGCGAATCCGGCTGCGCGCATCCGCCACGCCCTGGTCGAAGGTCCGGAGCAGTTCGGCACGGGAGCCCGCGACCGGCGACTTCATTCCCGGGTCGAGATCGAGGACATCCTGGTCCAACACGGTTTTGGTCCAACCGGGTATCTGAACCACGTGGGTCGCGAGCTCGCCCAGCGTCATCGATTTTGGATGCGTAATCCAGTTGATTGTCTGGGATGCACTCCAGCAGCTTGCGGGTATTCTGCATCTCCTCTTCGAATTCCGGTAACAGCGTTTGACTGAATGGCACGGTTGCTTCTCCTTACAAAAGAACCCTACCAGCAATTGCGGACAGCTTTCGTCCTCGATCTGTGCCAGACTGAAAACGTGCTGGAGACCTCCGCCCGGCTGCTGCGGCTGCTTTCGCTATTCCAGGCGCAGCGCTATTGGTCCGGCGCGGAACTGGCCGAGCGGCTCGAAGTCACAGCCCGCACCTTGCGGCGGGACGTGGACAAGCTGCGCAGCCTGGGTTACCCGGTGAATTCGACTTCCGGCGCGGCGGGCGGCTATCAACTCGGAGCGGGGGCCACCTTACCGCCGTTACTACTCGACGACGAGGAAGCCGTGGCGGTAGCGGTCGGGCTGCGGACGGCGGCAAGCGGAACCGTGAGCGGCATCGAAGAAGCGTCTGTGCGCGCCCTGGCCAAAGTGCAGCAAGTCCTGCCGGCGCGGTTACGCCGCCGCGTGACGGCATTGCAGTCCTCTATTGAGCCGCTGGCGTACACCGGTCCCGCCGTGAACGCTGAGATTCTGGCGTTGATCGCGGGCGCATGCCGCGATTGCGAAACCCTGCGCTTCCGGTATCAGGCGCGAGATGGAGCTGCCAGCCAGCGCGAAGTAGAACCGCATCGTCTGGTGCACACGGGGCGGCGCTGGTATCTGGCGGCCTGGGACCTGCAGCGGAACGATTGGAGGACCTTCCGGGTCGATCGCATCCAGCAGCGGCCCGCCACGGGCCAGCGGTTCGCGCCGCGGCGGCCGCCCGACGGGGACTTCGCGGCGTATGTCGCGCGGAGTGTTTCCACTGATCCGTACGCGTATCAGGCCGAAATCGTCTTTCATGCGCCTTTCCCACGAGTCGCCGGGCGGATTCCGCCGGCGGCCGGGAAACTCGATGCACTGGACGAGCAACATTGTCTGTTGCGGACCGGCGCTGCTTCGCTCGAGATGCTGTCCGTCTATCTGGCGATGACCGGCTTCGACTTTGAAGTGCGGCAGCCGCCGGAATTGATCGAGCGAATTCGCGCGCTGGCGGATCGGTTCGGGCGCGCCGCGAAATAACCGGCGGCTCACTCCCGGCGCAAGGGCCGCATCCGCGAGCGGCGCGTAGATGCCCGCTGGTTTCTCCTCGTCTTCGGGGTCGTTTCAGCCGCCGCGCGCATCTGTTAGAATTCAGACAGGCATATCCTCAATGCCTGAGCAGCGTTCGGCGTCCCTGTTGCCGGCAGTCTCCGCCGGAGGCGAGTTTGCCACGATGGTCCGGCCGGCACCCGTCTCGCCTCGCTCATCTGGGAAACAGGCACGGATCACCTCCTGGGTGATGGCGCGGGAGGCCTTCGGCCTGGCGCTGGAATCCCTGAACGAGCACAAATTGCGGTCGTTCCTCACGCTGCTCGGAATCGTCATCTCGACCACCACCCTGATCGTAGTCATGTCGATTGTCAACGGCATGAACGTGTACATCGCGGAACACATTGCCAACCTCGGCACCAACACCTTCGTGCTGCATCAGTTTCAGTGGGCGCAAGGGTTTGATGGCTACCTCCGGGCACGGCGGCGCAATCAGCCGATCCGCATCGAGGATTACGAGTTTCTCGAACAGAACCTGCGCGGGTACCTTCACATGGGCGCTCTGGCCCCGCCGCGCACCGGCCCGCCGGCGCGCTACCGCGACCGGGTGATCGATGAGATCGATCTGAAGGCTGTAACTCCGAGTTTCAGTGATGTCGGGCGGGAGAAGGTGATTTCCGGCCGCTACATCAGCGAGACCGATTACCGCCACAAGCTGCGCGTCTGCGTCATCGGGCAGGACCTGGTAGAGAAACTGTTCCCGTCGACGGACCCGCTCGGCAAACGATTGACGCTCGCCGACATTCCGTTCCAGGTGATCGGGGTCATGGATAAGGTGGGCAGCACGCTTGGGCAGAGCCAGGACAATTTCGCGTTCATCCCCCTGAGTGCATACCGGACCATCTGGGCCCCGCGACCGGACCTGATGATCTTCATTAAGGCTCCGGATAGCCGGCACATGGCCGAACTCCAGGACGAAGTCCGGGCGTTAATGCGCGCGCGGCGGCATACGCCGTACTCCGAGCCGGACACGTTCGGTATTAACGCATCGGACACGCTCATGAGCGTGTGGAAGAACCTGACCGGGACCATATTCGATGTCACCATCGGGCTGGTCGCCATATTCATGATCGTGGGCGGAATCGTGATCATGAACATCATGCTGGCCAGTGTCACCGAGCGAACCCATGAGATCGGCATCCGGCGCTCTGTGGGAGCGCGGCGGCGCGACATCACCTGGCAATTCATTATCGAATCGGCGGTGATGTCGACCTTGGGAGGCGTCGCCGGAGTGCTGCTGGCCTGCGGCATCGCTCAGTTGGTTGACATGCTGTTCGCCGCTTCGATGCAGCTGAGCGCGATCGTCACAGGTCTGACTCTCTCGACGGCGGTGGGCGTCTTTTTCGGCATTTATCCCGCGATCCAGGCGGCGCGGCTGGATCCCATCGACGCTCTGCGCATGGAGAGTTGAATGTCCGGTTACCGGCAATCCATTCGCGAGGATCTGTGGCTGGCGTTGGACACGCTGCGCACTCACAAATTCCGTTCGTTTCTCACGCTGCTGGGGGTGCTGATCGGCACCACTACCGTCATCGCGGTCACCTCGATCATCGCCGGCCTCGACAAACAACTGGTCGATGTGGCGCAGCAGTTCGGAACGCGCACGCTGTGGGTTTATAAGCTGCAGATCGGCACGGTCCGGCGCCTCACGCGCGAAGAACGGCTTCGCAAGCCGCTGAGTTACGAAGACGCCATGGCGATCCGGCAGCAGAGTCCGTCCACCGAAACGGTTTCGGTGGAGCTGTTCCGCGAAATGACCGATTACGGTTTGCCGCCCGTGACCGCCCGGTATCGAGGACAGGACATGCTCGATGCGATGTTCGTGGGGGTCACGGCGGACCACCTCCGCCTGATCCATGCGACCATCCGGGACGGCCGCTTCCTGACCGATGCCGACGACTTGCACCGGAGGGATGTGGCCGTGATCGGAGACGCCGTTCGCGAGCGCTTCTTCGCGCATGCGGACGCCGTCGGCAAGACCATCCTGGTGGACGGCCGCAATCTCGAAGTGGTCGGCGTCCTGACCAAATTCAAGTCATTTCTGGGGAACAACGACGACGACCGGTCGATTCTCATCCCGTACCACAGCTATCAGAAGTTGTATCCGGACGCGCGCGATAACTTCATCTGCGTTCTGGCCCGGCCCGGCAAGATGGACCAGGCCCGCGATGAAGTGACGGAGATCCTCCGGCGGAGGCGGCACGTGCGGCCGTCCGAGCCGGATAATTTCGGGATTGCCAGCGCCGAATCGCTGATCGGGCAGTTTCGAGAAATCATCGGCACGGTGGCGTTGGTGATGGTGGTGGTTTCCTCCATCGGTCTGCTGGTGGGCGGTATCGGAGTAATGAATATCATGCTCGTGTCCGTCACCGAGCGGACCCGCGAGATCGGCGTGCGCAAGGCGGTGGGGGCGCGGCGCCGCGACATCGCCTGGCAGTTCCTCGCCGAAGCCATGACTCTGACGGCGGCCGGAGGGGTGATCGGCGTCCTGGTGGGCTGGCTGCTCAGCTTCGGCATCCGTACATTCGTGCCCAGCTTGCCGTCGACGGTGCCCGCCTGGTCGGTGATTGCCGGCTTCACGGTGGCGACCAGCGTCGGCTTGTTCTTCGGCCTGTGGCCGGCCGTGAAGGCGGCCCGGCTCGATCCCATTGCCGCGCTGCGGTATGAGTGATCGAGGTCGGCTGCGCCGTCTGAAGCAGGCGCTCGTTCGCCTGATGTACATATCTGGAGTTAAACTGTACATATGAGAGTGACGGCTACCGAATTTCGGAAAGACCTGTTTAAACTTCTGGGGCGGGCACTCGAAGGGGAGGATGTGGAGGTAGTCTATAAAGGCTCAACCGTGCGCATTGCGGCGAACGGCGGCCACTCCAAGCTGGCGCGCGCCAAGCGACAGCACGCACTGGTCAGCCACCCGGATGCGATCGTGCACACGGACAAGAAGCTGATGGCCCGGCTGGAGGCCCAGTGGCGTAAAGATTGGCGCCGGCTGTGAGCGCGTACATCGACACTCACGTCGCCGTTTGGCTTTACGACGGCTTGGTGGAGCGTATTTCTCCGCTGGCTCGGAAGGAAATCGATTCCACCGATCTTCTCCTCTCTCCGATGGTGCTGCTCGAATTCCAGTATCTGCGCGAGCGTCGGCGCATTCGAGTCGAACCGTCGGAGCTATTTGCGTATTTGAACGCGACTTTCGGAATTGGCCTATGCACATACCCGTTTCCGGCGGTGGCGCGGCAGGCGCTTTCGGTGGGATGGACTGCCGATCCGTTCGATCGCATCATTGTCGCTCAAGCGATGGCGAATCGGGAAGCGCCGTTGATTACCGCGGACACAAAAATCCGTCGCCGCTACGAGCGGGCTGTCTGGTGAGTCTTAGTTGCAGATCGCCTTTTTCCGCGAAACAACTTCTGTGTCGACCATCAGCCGCCTAAGCGCCGCCGATTTGGAATTCATTGGATGGAAAAGCCGGCAACCAACGTAAAAGACGCGACCCATCCGAACTGACCTAGTGCATCGCCGCGCCGCCGCCGCGGTGGTGCTTCGGTTTGCGCATCACCAGAAGCAGGGGCAGCACGCAGATAAACACGATGGCCATGGCGCGGAAGGTGTCGACGAACGAGACCATCGCCGCCTGGCGCTGCACCATGCCCCAGAGCGCGGCGTAGGCGCGGTGCAGCGCCGTTTGCTGATTTACGCCGTGCGCCATCATGCTCGACTGAATGCCGCTGAGATACATCTGAGTTTGCGGGCTGAACGCGTTCACGTGCCGGCCCAGTTGATTGGTATGAAACTGCTGCCTCCGGAACAGGAACGTAGTGGCGCAGGCGATCCCGACGCTGCCGCCCACGTTGCGCATGAGATTGAACATGCTGGTGGCGTTGCCCATCTCTTCCTTGGAGATCGGATCCATGGTGGCGGTGGTGAGCGGCACGAAGAGCATGGCCAGGCAGCTGCCTTGGATAAATTGCGGCCAGAAGATATCCCAGTACCCGGCCTGGAGATTGAGATTGGAAAGCTGAAACAACGTCCAGGCGGAACCGATCAGGCCAACGGCCAGCACCTTGCGTGGATCGAACTTGCTCAGCACGGTCCCGACCAGAGGCATCGCCAGAAACGATCCGAGACCGCGCGGCGCCATGGCGATGCCGGCATCGAGCGCCGGGTAGCCGAGCAGCGTCTGCAAAAAGATCGGCAGCAGCAGCAGGCTGCCGTACATGACGAAACCCATCATCGTCATCACGAAAACGCCGGCTGCATAGGTGCGCTCTTTGAACACGCGCAGATGAACCACCGGATCGCGCGTGCGCAGTTCGTGAATCAGGAAGATCAACAGCGCAACGAGCGCGATAATGCCCAGAATCGTGATCCAGTGAGACTCGAACCAATCCTCTTCCTGGCCTTTGTCCAGAACGATTTGAAGCGCGCCGATTCCGAGCGCGAGCAGGCCGATGCCCCAGAAATCGATGCCGCGGCTGGCGCGGCGAATGTAAGGCGGATCGAAGATGAACATTCGGGTCATGATCACCGACATCATGCCGACCGGCAGGTTGATGTAAAAGACCCAGCGCCAGCTGTAATTGTCGGTGAGCCATCCGCCCAGGACCGGACCCAGCATCGGGGCCACCACGATTCCGAGACCCCAGAACGCCATGGCTTTGCCGCGGTCCTGCGGCGGAAACGCTTCGAGCATGACCGCCTGCGAAAGGGGTTGCAGCGCACCGCCCGTAGCCCCCTGGATGATCCGGAAAAACACCAGCATCTTCAGGCTGGGCGCCAGGCCGCACATGAACGATGCCGCCGTGAACCCGAACACGGCGGTCAGCAGTACGCGTTTGCGGCCAAAGAAACTGGCCAGCCATCCCGTCATGGGCAGAATGATGGCGTTCGCCACCAGGTAGGAGGTCAGCGCCCAGGCGGCCTCATCCACGCTTGCCGAGAGGCTGCCGGCAATGTGCGGCAGCGAAACGTTCACCACCGTGGTGTCGAGGACCTCCATAAAGGTCGCGAACATGACCGCGATGGCGATGATCCAGGGATTGACCTGCGGGTGCAAATCCGACACTTCTTTCTATGATGCTTCGGCGAGGGCAAAAGCCACAAGCGTATCGCCGGGATTTTCCATGGCTTCGAGGATCTCATTTTCCCCGCGGGTGTCGACTTCCACTTCACAGGCAGCGATCTGCTCGTCGGTCGCGCCCTGATAGCACAGCTCGCAAACGCCGATACGGGAAGGGCCGGCCTCGGCGGGGAAGCGGACGGCGGGGCCGAAGGTGCGGCAGGTGATCGGGCGGAAGGCATAAAGGTCGCAGGCCCCGGTCGCCGGATCGAGGGCGGGGCACGGTTCGTCGTCAGCGGCCTCTTCGAGCGCAAGGATTCGGTTGAGAGTATCGACAGGATATTCGCGCCGCAGGCGCGCGACCGACGCTCGGGCGCGGGCGCGCACCCGAGCGGCCCGCTCCGGATCCCGGTTGGCGAGATCGGCCAGGCCGTCCCGCAGGCGGGCGGCGTCGAGCGGCGTGATCGGAAACGGCCCGATGCAGCACTCGGTGCAGCCGAGCCGGCAGGCCAGCCAGGAGCCGCTCCGGCGGGCGGCCTCCGCCATGGCGGCATCGACAATCTGAACGAGTTCCCGGTCGCTGGTCATCGGCGGGAAGCACCACTTGCGCGGGTGAGTTGCTTCAGCTATGATTGTAAAGTTTCGCCGAGTACATTTTCTGCTCCTGTGCTACCACCCGTCGGAGGCGGGTCCGTCCAGGGGTGAGGCCCCGAGGTTGCTCCGGTTACGCCGGAAGTTGACATGGGCCTGTCCGAGGCAATGAATCCCCGTTGTGGGTAGTGCGCAATTTTTGAGCTGAGCGTTAAGAGGAAGGTACGTGCCGACATTCAATCAACTTGTGCGTAGAGGGAGAAAACCGCCCCGCTGGAAGACGTCGAGCCCGGCGCTGGACAGCTGTCCGCAAAAGCGCGGTGTGTGCACCAGGGTGTACACTTCGACGCCGAAGAAGCCGAATTCGGCGCTGCGGAAAGTCGCCCGTGTGCGGCTCAGCCACGGAATTGAGGTGACGACGTATATCCCGGGGGTCGGCCACAATCTGCAGGAGCACTCGATCGTGCTGATCCGCGGAGGCCGCGTCAAGGATCTGCCGGGCGTGCGCTATCACGTGATTCGCGGCGCCCTGGATACCGCCGGCGTGGCGAATCGCAAACAGGGAAGGTCGAAGTACGGGGCCAAGCGGCCCAAGGCGTAGAGGAATATGCCACGGAGACGAAGAGCAGTTGTTCGCGAGATCGTGCCGGACGCGGTCTACAACTCCACCCTGGTCGAGAAGTTTGTCAACTCGATGATGTGGGATGGCAAGAAGACCACGGCCCAGGGCATCTTTTACACCGCCATGGAGAAACTGCGGGAGCGGACCAATGACGATCCGCTGAAAGCGTTTAAAAAGGCGGTCGAAAACGCCAAGCCGCTGCTGGAAGTGAAGACGCGGCGCGTCGGCGGCGCCAACTACCAGGTGCCGATCGAAGTTCCGCAGAACCGGCGGACCAGCCTGGCGATCCGCTGGATCATTTCCAACGCGCGCAGCCGGCCGGAAAAGGGGATGCCGGAAAAGCTGGCGAACGAGTTGAACGACGCCGCGAATTTGCGCGGCGGCGCGATCAAGAAGAGGGATGATGTCCACCGCATGGCCGAGGCCAACAAGGCCTTCGCGCATTACCGGTGGTAGGGTTTTTTGAGGCCAAGAAGGATTCAAGGGTTTTAAAGTTTTTATGCCAAGAACGGTCCCGCTCGAGAGGATGAGAAACATCGGCATCGCCGCTCATATCGATGCCGGTAAAACCACAACCACCGAGCGGATTTTGTATTACACGGGTCGCACGCACAAGCTCGGCGAAGTCCATGAAGGCACCGCCACCATGGACTGGATGGAGCAGGAGCAGGAGCGCGGCATCACCATCACATCGGCCGCGACCACCTGCGAGTGGCGTGATATCCAGATCAACATTATCGATACGCCGGGCCACGTCGATTTCACCGCGGAAGTGGAGCGCAGTTTGCGTGTGCTCGACGGCGCCGTCGCGGTCTTTGATGCCGTCGCGGGCGTGCAGCCGCAATCGGAAACGGTGTGGCGCCAGGCCGACAAGTACTCGGTTCCGCGCATTTGCTTCATCAACAAGATGGACCGCGTGGGCGCGGACTTCTACCACTCGGTGGAAACGATCGTTTCGCGGCTGAAGTGCAAACCGGTGGTGATCCAGCTTCCGGTGGGCGCCGAGGACCAGTTCAAAGGCGTTGTCGACCTGGTTCAGATGAAGGCCATGCTCTGGCGCGACGAGACCCTCGGCGCGCAGTATGACCTGGTCGACATTCCGGCCGACCTCGTCGAAAAGGCCAAGGAATATCGCGAGAAGATGATTGAAGCGGTGGCCGAGCACGACGACCACCTGTTCGAGAAGTTCATCGAAGGCCAGCCGATTTCGAATGACGAGATCCGCGCCGGCATCCGCAAGGCGACGATTGCGCTGAAGGTGTTTCCGGTGATCTGCGGCTCGGCTTTCAAGAACAAGGGCGTGCAGACGATGCTCGACGCGGTGGTGGATTATCTGCCATCGCCGGTGGATATTCCGCCGGTGCAGGGCACCGACGTCGATAACCCGGAAAAAGTGCTCACCCGGAAATCGTCCGATTCCGAGCCGTTTTCCGCGCTGGTCTTCAAAATCATGACCGACCCGTATGTCGGTCAATTGGCGTTCTTCCGCGTTTATTCGGGGACGCTGAAGTCCGGCGATTCGGTCTTCAATGTAGCCAAGGGCCGCAAGGAGCGCATCGGGCGGCTGCTGCGCATGCACGCCAACAAGCGCGAAGAAATCCAGGAAATTCTGGCCGGTGATATTTGCGCGGCGGTCGGCTTGAAGACGGTGTCTACCGGCGACACGATTTGCGATGCCGATCATCCGATCGTGCTGGAGTCGATCGAATTCCCGACGCCGGTGATCCAGCTGGCCGTGGAGCCGAAGACCAAGGCCGATCAGGAAAAGATGGGGCTCGCTATCCAGAAGCTGGCGCAGGAAGACCCCACCTTCCGCGTCAACACCGATCCGGAGACGGGACAGACGATTCTCTCCGGCATGGGCGAGCTGCACCTGGAAATCATCGTCGACCGCATGATGCGGGAGTTCGGCGTGGGCGCCAATGTCGGCAAGCCGCAGGTGGCTTACCGCGAGACCATTCGCAAAAACGCCGAAGCCGAAGGCCGGCACGTCAAGCAGTCCGGCGGCCGCGGCCAGTACGGCGTCGTGAAGCTGCGGGTCGAGCCGCTGCCGGCGGGCTCGGGCTTCGAGTTCGTCAACGAGATTTTTGGCGGCGCGGTGCCGAAGGAATACATCGGGCCGGTGGAAGTCGGCGTCAAAGAAGCGCTCGAAGGCGGCATTCTCGCCGGCTTCCCGATGTCGGATATCAAGGTGACGCTGTTCGACGGCAGCTATCACGACGTCGACTCGTCGGAAATGGCCTTCAAGATCGCCGGCTCTCTTGGTTTGAAAGAGGCGGCGCGGAGAGCCAAGCCGGTGCTGCTGGAGCCCATCATGGCAGTCGAAGTGGTGGTTCCGGAAGAGTACATGGGCGACGTCATCGGCGATCTGAATTCGCGCCGCGGCCGCATTGAAGGCATGGAGTTGCGCGGGACGACTCAGATCATCAAGGCTTCGGTTCCGCTGGCCGAAATGTTCGGCTATGCCACGGAGCTGCGCTCGCGGACGCAGGGCCGCGGCAGCTTCACGATGCATTTTGGAAAGTACGAAGAAGTTCCCAGCGCGATTTCTGAAGAGATCGTCAGCAAGGTCCAGGGCAAGATTACGAAATAAGGAGACAGGTTTTTTCTTATGGCAAAGGAAAAATTTGACCGCAGCAAGCCGCACGTAAACATCGGGACGATCGGGCACATCGATCACGGCAAGACCACCCTGACGGCGGCGATCACCAAGGTGCTGGCCAAGCACAATCCGAAGGTGAAGTTCCGCAGTTTCGACTCCATCGACAACGCGCCGGAAGAAAAGGCCCGCGGCATCACGATCGCGGTGGCGCACGTCGAGTACGAAACCGCCAACCGGCACTACGCCCACGTCGATTGCCCCGGCCACGCCGACTACATCAAGAACATGATCACGGGCGCCGCCCAGATGGATGGCGCGATCCTGGTGGTCGCCGCGACCGACGGCCCCATGCCGCAGACCCGCGAGCACATCCTGCTGGCCCGCCAGGTGGGCGTGCCGTACATCGTGGTCGCGATGAACAAAGTGGACATGGTGGACGACCCCGAGCTGCTCGACCTGGTCGAGCTCGAAGTGCGCGAGCTGCTCAAGACCTACCAGTTCCCGGGCGACGATCTGCCGGTGGTGCGGGTGTCGGCTTTGGGCGCGCTGAACGGGGAAGAGAAGTGGGAAAAGACGGTCGACGAGCTGATGGACCAGGTGGACAAGTACATCCCGCTGCCGCAGCGCGACGTGGATAAGCCGTTCATCATGCCGATCGAAGACATCTTCTCGATCCAGGGGCGCGGCACGGTGGTGACGGGCCGTATCGAGCGCGGCAAGTGCAAGGTCGGCGAGGAAATGGAGATCGTCGGGTTCCGCGAGACGCGCAAGACGGTGGTCACCGGCGTGGAAATGTTCAAGAAGCTGCTCGATGAAGGGCAGGCGGGTGACAACGTCGGGCTGCTGCTGCGCGGCGTGGAAAAGAACGAAGTGGAGCGCGGGCAGGTGATCGCCAAGCCCGGCTCGATTACGCCGCACACGACGTTCAAAGGCCAGGTGTACGTGCTGAGCAAGGAGGAAGGCGGGCGGCACACGCCGTTCTTCAAGGGCTACCGGCCGCAGTTCTACTTCCGGACGACGGACGTGACGGGAGTGGCGGAGCTGCCGGAAGGCACCGAGATGGTGATGCCGGGCGACAACGTGGACCTGAAGGTGGAGCTGATCACCCCGGTGGCCATGGACAAAGGCTTGCGGTTTGCGATCCGCGAAGGCGGCCGCACGGTCGGCGCCGGCACGGTGACGGAGATCATTAAGTA
>Ga0070740_10000773_pt1 | contig 55265 bp, 85 predicted proteins | sample Coa_R2_FD_67286 | JGI IMG/M metagenome (GOLD analysis project Ga0070740, IMG submission 67286) | Surface soil microbial communities from Centralia Pennsylvania, which are recovering from an underground coalmine fire - Coalmine... | ecosystem: Environmental > Terrestrial > Soil > Unclassified ... | reverse complement strand
GCGGCGGCGTGTCCTCGGGCAATAGTGCCCAGACCGGCGGGGCGGGCGGCGGCGGCGGCGGTGGCAACGGTGCCAGTGGCGGCGGCTCGGGCGGCGGTGCTGGTGGAGCCGGCACCAATAACGGCACGGGTGGCACCACGGGTAATACGGTCATCTGCGGCGGTGGCGGCGGTGGCGGCGGCGGCTCGACGGGAGCTACCGGCGGGGCTGGCGGCCAGGGTGGCGTGGCGGGGGGTGGTGGTGGCGGCGGCGGTGGCGGCACCAACACCGGCGGGGCCGGGGGCGCCGGCGGCCGTGGCGAGATCCGCGTCTATAGTTACAAGTAAGCCGCGTGAAACAAGTCGCCTCCGGGAACGGCCTGTCGGCATGATAGGCCACCCGGAGGATAGTCGTGCATCAAATAACCTGCTGCGTTTTCGATCTTGAGACGTCCAATCTCAACGCCGATTTCGGCGTGATCCTGTGTGGCGTCGTTAAGGGTGATGGCGGCAAGCCCAAAGTTTTTCGGGCCGATCAACTCAACAACAAGTGGGACAAATGCCGTAGTGATGATGCGGCCGTGTTGCGTGCCCTGGTCACGGAACTCGATCATTACGATATCTGGATCGCTCACAACGGCGCCCGCTTTGATGTGCCGTTTTTGCGAACGCGGCTGCTCAAATGGGGCCTGCCGCCGCTGCCCAACAAGAAGCTCATTGATCCGGTGCAGCTGGCCCGCAACAAGCTCAAGATGAGCTACAACTCGTTGGAACAGGTCGCCAACCACCTCGGCGTCAATTCCAAGACCAGCGTGGAACCCAATCTGTGGCTCAAGGCCGCCCTGGATGGCTGTCGGCGGTCCATGAATTACATCGTCGAGCACTGCGTCCAGGACGTCCTGGTCCTGGAGAAAGTTGTCGGTGCTCTGAAATCCTATTCCACCACCTTCAACTCGTGGGGCAGTGGCTACTAGAAAGCGAGGCGGCTGTGCGCATTGAAGCCGTAACCGTGTGCGTCAATTACGGGGATTTTCTCAACGAGACCGCCCGGGCCAATCGTGCCCTCTTTGAGCGCTGGGTCATTGTCACCACGCCAGGCGACGAGGAGACCCGCGAGGTCTGTCGCAAGTACAACCTCGAAGTGGTGGTCACCGACGATTTTACGCGCGAGGGCAAGGGCACCTTTGCCAAGGCCCGCGGCATCAATCGCGGCCTCATGCAGCTGTCGGCCGATAGCTGGCACCTGCATCTGGATGCCGATATCATCCTGCCCCCCGATCTGCGGCAACTGCTCAATGCGGCCCATCTCCATGAGGACTGTCTGTATGGCTGGGATCGCGTGCGGGTCTGTGGCTGGGAAGCCTGGCAGAAATTCAAGGCGGCTAACTTCCTGCACCACGACTATCACTGCCGCATCAACTTCCCCAAGCATCAGGAGCTGGGCACGCGCTGGGTGAGCCCCCAGCACGGCTATGTGCCCATTGGTTACTCGCAACTGTGGTACGCCTCGGCCGCCGAGTGGCGGGGCGTCCGCTATCGCCGTTATCCGGATCGTCACAGTACGGCGGCGCGCACCGATGTGCAATTCGGCCTGCTCTGGGACCGCCGCCAACGCATCCACCTTCCGGAGATTGTGGCCCTGCACCTGGAGGCCGAGGTGGCCAAGCTGGGGGCTAACTGGCAGGGCCGCACCACCAAACGTTTTGCGGCCCCGGGGGCCAAGACGCCCAAGGGCTGGGGTGCCTGCCAGCACGCGGGGCAGCAGCATTATCCGCCGCATCCTGGCCATGGCATCCATGGCCGCTTCTGCGAGGTCTGTCGCCAGTGGTGGGAGGAACGTCCGTGATGGAATCGAGTCTGTTCGCCGCCCTCGTCAACCTCGGGGGCGGCTTCCTGATGGCCGCGGTCATCCTGCTCTTGCACCGTGACGCCCTCAAGGTGTTCCAGTCAGAGCTGCGTGAGGAGCGCGCCGCCCATCTCACCGTGCACCGCGAATTGATGACCACGATCCAGGACAACCACGCCGAGCAAAAGGACGTGCTGGCACGCATCGAGACGGGCCTGCAACTTTTGCGACAGAAAGGCTGACGCCATGAGCTTAACCCGCGATCAGATGACGGTGATCATCAACACCCTCTTTGCCGAGCTGGAAGCGGCCACCCAGCAAAAGCCCTGGCTGCACATTCTGGTGGGCCTGGTGCACGCGCTGGCCTTGCAACTCGTTCCTGTCATCACGACCAAGGTAAAAATCTGAATGTTTGCACAGCCCTATTACCGCCGCTCGCGGTCGGCGTTGCTGACCCGGGCTTCCACGGCCTACACGCCGGTGCAGCTGGCCCAGCATTATGATTTTCCCAAGGTACCGCAGGGGCCCGACCAGGTCATCGCCATTGGCGAATTGGGCGGCGGCTACCGCCTGGCCGACATCACCGCCTACATGGGCCAGCTCGGCCTGCCGGTGCCCCGTATTACCGATGTCTCGGTGCGCGGCGCTCACAACAGTCCCGGCCAGGACGCCGATACCGAGGTCATGCTCGACATCCTGGTGGCCGCGGCGGCCTACAGTTACTGCACCGGCCAGCCCGCCGACCTGCTGCTGGTATTTGCTCCCAATGATCAAAACGGCATGAGCGATGCCACGCGAGCAGCTCTCAATCACCCCAGCAAGCCCTCGGTGTTTAGCTGGTCCTGGGGGGCCCCGGAGGATGTCTGGGGCGATACCAGTTTCATGGACATTGTCTTGCAGAAGTGTGCTGAGGCGGGCCTGACCGTCACGGCGGCGGCGGGCGACAATGGTTCGGGCGATGGCGAACGCGGCAACCACGTCGATTACCCGGCCAGCAGTCCCTACGTGTTGGCCTGCGGCGGCACCACGTTGCCGCCGAGTGGCCCGGAAGTGGTCTGGAACGACGGCAGTCGGGGCGGGGCCACCGGCGGCGGCTACTCGGCCAAGTTTGCCAAGCCGGCCTGGCAGCAGGGCCTGGTGACCGGCCAGGCCCGCGGCGTGCCCGACGTGGCCGCCAATGCCGATCCCGACACCGGCTACGTCATCCGTGTTAACGGCCAGCCCTATGTCATCGGTGGCACCTCGGCCGTGGCACCCTTGCTGGCTGCACTGATTGCTGTTTACAACCGAGCCCTGCACAAACGGCTGGGTCTGGTGCAGCCGGCTTTTTATGCCAACGCCAAACTGTTCCGCGATGTGATCAGTGGTAACAACGGCGCCTTCCAGGCCGGCCCGGGTTGGGATGCTGACACGGGCCTGGGCAGTCCAGATGGCAGCAAACTGCTGGCGGCCTTGCAGGGTGGCGGGGTGGCCCCGTCACCGCCGCCGACACCGGCGCCGAGTCTGACGCCAGCTGCCATCAAGGCCGCCGTCGATGCCGGCGTCTTGACGGGCTTGCAGCGGACCTGGGCCCAGTACGGCAGCCAGCATCTGCCCAATGCCACACTGCTTAATCGGGCTTTGCCGATCGTGACCGCGGCGGTCAACCACGAGGTCGATCGGATCTGTCAGGCGTAATGTGGAAAACCTTTGCCACGGTCGTTGCTATGCTTGTCTGGGGTGCGGGCCTGGCGGCCAGCACGCCGGCCCTGGTCCGCACCGCCCTGGCGGACTGTCGCCGTCAGAGCCCGGCCCTGCAACCCTTTCTCCGCTATCTGTCCCTGGAGGCTCTTCCCCCGGCGGAACGACCCCTCTTCCTGAAGGCCCTGGCCTTCCACGTCAACAGCCTGTCCCGTGAAGCCGAGGTCGTCAGCCCCCGCGTGGTGGCCGAGGACCTCGTCGTCCTCAACCTCCAGGATTATGGCTGGAAGACAGCGGTCTATGACAAGCTGGCCGATCGTGATCCTTACGACCATGTACGGCTGGAAAAAATCGTTGAGGAAAAGGACGTCCAGGAGGTGGGCTACCGCCAACCCGGCGGCGGCTGGGTGACGACGGGCACGCGGCCCATCCTCAAGAAGGTCAAGAAACAGTTCACGGCAGCGGCACCCTGGTTGCCCGCCACGGAGATTGCCGAGCTGATCCAACGCACGCAGAGCCAGGCCCCCTTGCTGCGGGCTGACTGGTTCCTGGTGCAGACCGCCATCCAGGTCAACCGTGGCGGGGCTGGCTATTACGACTTCCTGGGTCTCAAAAAACGGGCCGATGTTGAAAAGCTGGTGGCCCTGGACCGTCAGGCGGCTCAGCGTGTCCGCCGCGAGGTGGCGGCCATCATCGCCGAGAGCGGCGTGGCGCTCAACAACCGCCAGGTCTATCGCTTCCAATCGGTGACCGGCGGTTACTGGGAGACGCGCGACGTCAACAACAATGCCGAACAGCGCAACGCCCTGCGGGTTCTCAATGGCGACTTCGTGCATGACGCCGAGGAGATTTATGGTGTGCTGCCCAATGGCCTGTTCGTGCTAGCCGCTAGCAACGCCCAGGGCGTTCTGCAAGACACCGTGCCCGACAGCATTGCTGCCGACCGGCTGTCGACCAGCAATGATCTGCGCATCCATCCGGGGCTGTCCTGTATTCGCTGTCACGTCGAAGGACTGCGGCCTCTGGACGACTGGGCCCGCAAGTTCTACCAGGGCGACGTGAAATTGCAGGCCGTGGACTACGCCAAGCTGCAGCGGCTGCGGCAGCTCTACCTGGGCGACCTGGCCCGCTGGCTACGCCGCGACCGCGAGGACTATGCCGAGGCGCTGCTCAAGGTCAATGGCCTGAGTCCGGCCGAGAATGCTCAAGCCTATGCTCGTGTCTGGCAACGCTACCAAGATACCCCGGTGGCGGGCGCCCAGCTGGCCCGGGAGCTGGGCCTGGCCGAGGATCGTCTGCAAGCTGCTCTGCGGCAGTATGCCCAGGCCAAGGGGCAGCTCGATGTGATCTTGCTGGGCTATCTCAAGCAGCCCGAGTTGCCCGCCCGCCGCGAGCATATTGAAGAGATATTCGCTCTGGCTCATGAGGTCGTGAAAGGATACTTGCCATGAAACGCCTGACGCTGTATGGAGGAGCCCTCCTGCTCCTACTGGCCTGCTGGCAGGCCGCCGTGGCCGATGGTTGTGCGGTGCGGCCACGGGCCGCCACCATTCGCCGAGCGGTGGTGGAAACCGTGGTGGCCCCTGTCGCCGTGGCCGTGACGGTGCCGACCTACAGTGCCAGTTACCAGCCTGGGGCCGTCGATCAGAATGCCGAGATCCTCAAGGCGCTCAAGCTGCTTAACGACCGCCTGGACCGTTTGGAAAAAGGCCAGGTCGGCGGCCCTGTGGTGCCGACACCCGCCGCCGCCCCCCAGGCCAAGGCCCTCGAGGTCAAGCCGGGCCAGGTGCCCGCGGTGCTGGCGGCTCGCTGTGCCAGCTGCCATCAGCAGGGCCGCGAAAAGGCTGGCGGCGGCTTTGTCTTGCTCAAGGCCGATGGCACACTGGCCAGCCCGGACGTGCGGCAGTGGGGCCTGGTGGCCACGCGCACCTACCTCGGCGAGATGCCGCCCAAGGGTGGTTGTACCGATGAAGAAGTCGCCCAGATCCAAGAGTATGTGCGGCAACAGCTGCGCTAAGGAGGAGTGGACATGTACAAATTTACGTTCGCCGTGCTGGCCCTGTTGGGCCTGGTGACGGCCAGTCCCGCCTGTGACTTTGGCCACGCTGTGGTCGGTCACAGCTTTGGCTTTCATGGTTTTGGCCACGTGCGGGTGGTCACGCCCTTTGTGGCCACCACCACCTTCGTGACGCCCACCGTGGTCGCCACACCGGCCGTGGTGGCGACGTCGGTGGTGGCCACGCCGCTGGCCGCGGTGGCCGCGGACGCCAGCTGTGCCTGTGGGGCGGTGGCCCAGGCCGCCGTGGTGGCCACGCCCTTTGCCAGTGCCGCCGTGGTGGCCACGCCCTTCGTCGTGCGGACGCGCATCGTCCATGCCCGGGGCGTCTTCCGGGGTGGCCGGCCGCTCATTCGGGTGCGAGGACATCGGTAATGCCGCTGGCCGATACTTTGTTGTGCCTGGCTCTGGCCGGCATGCCGCCCACGCCGGCCGTGCCGTTGGAACTGCCGATCGCCAGCGAGCAGGCCCTGCGGCAGCGCTGCGCCCTCGTACTGTGGGTCTGCCAGCGGCCCTGGCAGGTGCCTGGCTGTGTCAGTGCCGTAACGGACGACTGGCCGGCCCTCGAAGGTCCAGGAGTCATCCTGTGTGTTTTTGAACGGGGCGAGCTGCAGCCGGTGGCTTTTATCTACGGGCCGGCCACGCCCTGGCGGGTTTTCCTGTTGCTGCTGGACGCCCATGAGAAGCAGCAGCGTGCGAGGCAGCATGAAATCAGCGCCTGACATCCTGACCCTGGCGGGAGTGATCTTCGTGGGGGCGGCCCTGCTCCTGGGGGCCATCGACCTGGCTGCCGCGCTGCACTGGGGCCAGGAAGGCACCATCAGCTGGCAGTTATTACAACTCGCTCGCCGGCATCCCATTGTCGCTTTCTTGCTAGGCTTTGGTGGCGGCATCCTGATTGGTCATCTCTTCTGGCCGCAACCCGACTGAAGGGTGGTGTGCCAGCGGCGGCGGGCAAAGCAGACGCAGGGCCTGGCCGACCATGTGCTGGCCGATGGCTCTCTCCTCGACCGATTCCTCTTCCGGCAAAGCAGACTGGACAGCCCAGGTGGCAAAGAGGCGGGCCAGGGCCACACGCTGGTCCGGGAAGCGCACCAGCCAGTGCTGCAGCACCTGGTATTTCGAGGAAGTCGCGGTCTCTTGGCTCATGGGAGGGACTCCGGGGAAAGGCCGTTTGCGGTTGCCGGGTCGAACTGTTTTCCCTGGCCTAGGCCGACCGATTAGCAAAGAGAGCGAGCCGCCCTGGCTTCCCACAAGGACGGCTCGCTCGTCTCACGACCTTTCACCAGGCATCGGGTGAAGATACTGCGTCCCTGGGCCTGGTGCAAGCAGAAAATGGACAAGTCGCGTCTGCGTCGCTTCCTGGAAAGTCTCGAGGAACAAGAACACCGGCTCAGCCTGGAACGCTGGGCCGCCGAGCTGCGGCGGGCCTGGCCGCTGGCCTATGCCGCCCAGGCGCCCCCGCCAGCTCCGGCGGCCGCCCAGGTGTGCAGCACGGAAGCCCGTGTGGCTGCTTACGCGGCCCGCCAGGAGGCCTGCCTGTGCGGCCAGTGTGTGCTGTCGGAAGACCGCAGTCGCTGGCTACGGCGTAAATGCTGGGGCTATGCCCTCTGGCATCCCGCGGACCTCTTCCGCCAGGACGATCTGCAAGGGCTTGCCGTCGAGGTACGGCGGGCCATGAACGGCTCCATCATCGAGGAAGGGGTACGCGATGCCTAGCCAGCAACAACGCCTGACGCAGCTGGAGGCCGTCGTGGCCCGGGGCGTGGCTAGTTTTGTCGAGGCCGGCTGTGCCCTACGCGAGATCCGCGAGCAAGCCCTTTACAAGCTCACCCATGCCACCTGGCGGGCCTACTGCCGTGAGCGCTGGGGCTGGTCCGATGAGCATGCCCGCCGGCTCATGCTGGCCGCCGAGGTGGCTGAGAACCTCGGCCAGGGACCGCAGCACGCTGCCTCCAGTCCACCCACGGGTGGGGATGGTCCTACAACCGGCAAACTCAACGAGCGGCAAGCGCGCACGCTGGTGGGCCTGCCGCCCGAACAGCAACGCGATATCTGGCAGCAGGCCATGCAGACCCGGGAAGAGCCAACGGCCCGTGATCTGGAAGAACTGATTGCCGCCGCCGGTGTTCCCGAGCCGCCCCCGCCGGCACCGCCGACGCCGCGGGAGGCCCTGCGTGAGGAAGTGACGACCCAGGAAGAAGAGAGCAAGGAACGCAGCTGGCATGACGAACAGCTGCGTTACCTGGCCAGCGGCGAGAAGAAGATCCGCCAGGCCCAGCAGTGGCTGTCGCGGGCGGCGGGGGCTGCGGAGGCCTGGGCCAAACTTGCCAAGGCTGCAGCGGCTACCCAGGAGGCCCGTGCCTATTTGCAGAAGCTGGCCGAGGTGCAAGGCTGGCTGGACGAGGCGGCCCTGGCCTGTGAGGAGTGCTAAGTGCCCGACAATCGTTACCCCGGCAGTCCGGTGGCCTGGGCCGAGAACCTGCCGGGCAGCCGCTACGATCCCGAGGAATCCGCTCTGCTGTGTGCGGTAAGCCGCTGGCGGGGTTGTCACCAGGATCGGCTACCCAATCAGGCCGAGCAGCTAACGATCTTCTTTACGCTGGGCTATCGCAAGCCCGGCCAGCAGCGGCTGCAAGCCAGTGATCAGCAGGACTTCCGGCTGGCTCTGGCGGCCTATCAGCAGGAGCAGGGCCGCCGCTTCCCCACGTGGACGGAGATTCTGCAGGTGGTTCGCCAGCTCGGCTATCGGCGTGTCGTTTTTACAATTCCCGGTCGGTAAGTTCTACCCGGCTCCTACCCTTGTCGTTCTCTTTCACCGCGAAAAATCCCTGGGCGTTTGTGCCCGATGGCGCCGCTGGCGCCAGACGGCTCAGTGCCTATCCTGGTAACCCGTCAGGACTTCGTTGCTCAGGGCCCGTTGCTGTTGCGGGCTTTTCCAGCCGTTATCCCTGGTGCCTTTTTAGGCCTGGCATGGCCTTCGCAAGAGTCGGGGCAGGGTAGATGACTACCCCTTACTCTGGCCCACAGGAGGTGTCCATGGCCACTTTCCCTCCCCCTCTTACCTTGCACAAAGCCAGCGGTCAGGCGCGGGTACGCTGGCAAGGTCGGGATTACTACCTCGGCAAGTATGGTACGCCGGCCGCTGCGGCCAATTATGCCCGGCTGCTGGCCGAGCTGGCCGCTGGGCGCACGCCGCCGCGGCGGCCCGAGACCGCCCCCTTGACGGTGGCCCAGGTCGTGGCCGATTGGGTGCAACGGGTACTGCCCAGTTACAACCCCCAGGGCGGCGAACCCGATGCTTTTGCCCGCTCGCTGGCGCCGCTGCTGCAGCTATACGCCGGCCTGCCCGCCGCCGACCTCGACACGGCCAAGCTGGAAGCGGTGCGTCAGGAGATGATCCGGCGGGGCTGGTGTCGCAACGTCATCAATCGCCGGGTGGTGCGCATCAAGACCCTGTGGCGCTGGGCCGAAGCCCAGGGCTATGTGCCCCGGGGTAGCTGGGCCCATCTGCGTACGCTGCCAGGGTTGCGACGCAACAACTGCGCCGTACGGCAGACGGAGCGGGTGCAGCCGGCCAGCTGGGTGAATGTCAAAAAGGTGTTACCTTTTTGCCCGCCGGCACCGCGTACCATGCTGCTTTTACAATGGTGGGCCGGGCTGCGTTCGGCGGAAGTGTGCACGCTGCGGGAGCCGGAGATCGACCGCGGTGGGGTGGTATGGATTTATCGGCCCGTCCAGCACAAGAACGCCTGGCGCGGCCAGGAACGCCTCATTGCCCTGGGCCGCAAGTGCCAGTCGCTCCTCAAGCCCTGGCTGGCCCGCGTGGGTGCCGAGGGCTGGTTGTTCGTGCATCGCCTGGGCCGGCCCTATTCCTCGTGCAGTTACGCCCGAGCCATCTGGCGGGCCTGCCAGCAAGCGGGGGTGCGTCTGCATCCCTACCAGTGCCGCCACGCTTTCAAGTTGCGGGTAACGCGCTTGCTGGGTCTGGATGCTGCCCGGGCGGCCCTGGGGCAAAGCTCGCTGACCAGCACCAATGGCTACGCTGCCCAGCAGGATGTGCAGCTGGCCACTGAGGTTGCCAAAAAGCTGAGCTAGGTCATAATAAGCCTCGTGTTTGTGGAAAACCGCCCGCACCATTTACCCGTCCTGGTGCGGGCGGTTTTTTTTGCTGCCCGTCCGTTCAGTTTTCCGGCCCGCAAGAATGCGGACATGAACACATCCGCCACTTCCTTGCCGGACGATTGGCTGACCCCCCGCCAGGCGGCCCAGTTGCTGGGCGTGCACCCGGCCACGGTGTATCGTTTTCTGCGTGAAGGACGGCTACCCTACTGGCTGCGGGCTGGCACGCGCAAACTGGTGCGGCGTCACGATGTACTGAGCTTACTGGTGCGGGTGGAAGGAGAGGGATCGCCGCGGCTCCCCAGTCAGGCGGAAGCCCTGGAACGGCTGCGGCAGGAAGGTTGGCTCTAGCTAGTCGTCGCTGTCGTTGAGCTGCTGGACGGCCCGGGGCCAGTCTTTCTCGATGAGCGGGCGCAGCAGCCCCGAGAGATACTCGGCAATGGTGATATTGCGCGTTTCGGCAATCATCTTGGCTTTGACGGCGAGATCCCGGGCAATCTTGACGGCCTTGTCGCTGCGCTTGTGCTTGTCACTTTTTGCCATAGTTCTCACATAGAGATCCGCCATGGTAACCCCGGGAGAATATTGGAACAGAGAGCGTTGGTCCTGTCAATCATACTCGTAGCGGTTACCCGTAATCAAGCAGCATTTACAACAAAGTTGAAAAAATTTCAAAAAATCATGTTGACAGTGGTTACTGGTAACCGTAAGATACTACCAGACCTGAAGGACAACCCAACAACAGGAGAGACAGCGATGAAGACCCGGGGAATAAAGCAGGTGGCACTGGTGGCGGCTCTGCAACTGCGGGGCCTGGCGGTCCTGGAAGAAGCGACGGAAGACTACATGGCCTTTCGGGCCAAGAGCCTCAAGAAGATCAAGGCGGCCCAGGACGTGGCCCGGGAACTGGAAGACCACACAGGCATCCTGATTGTGATTCGGGGCTAAGCAAGCGAGGGCGGGGCCAGGGAGGGCCCCTTTTCAGGAGATGAGCGAGAGGTGATCACCATAAAGAAGAAAGGCAAACCCCGGGGGCGACCGTTCGCTAAGGGCTACGATCCCCGCCGCCACCCGCTGACCAAAGAGAATTGTCGCAAAGGCTACTTCGTGGCCACCCAGATGGCACGCATGCCGTCGCGGCTGCGATGCTGGCTCCGCAAGAAGATCCGCAACCACTATCGCTCTCAGGGGGCTGCATCATGAACGACCTGCTCGATCTGTATGCCCAGGCGGGCGACGTGACGATCGCCACCGAGGCCTTCGAGGCCCGTCTGGCGGGCCTGGCCGGCCTCAACCGTCTGGCCCTGCTGGCGCTGGCCCAGCGGCTCGATCTGATCGTGTCTTCCCGACACTCGACGGAGCTGCTGCGTGTCCGCCTGCGTGAACGCATCCGCAACCGCCGGGCCGCGGCCCTGCGTTGCCAGATGCTGGGCTTGTGACATTTGTTCGCATTGGAGATCAGTAACCTCTTTTCAAGGAGTCCCCTCATGGAATCTCTCCCCAAGGTCGGCACCCAGATCACGGTGGATCTCGAGACGGGTAAGGTTACTCAGGTGCAGCCTGGCAGCATGACCCTGCTGCCGCCTGCACCCGGTAAATGCCAGGAGTGTGCCGTCGAACACGAACCCGACCAACCCCACGATCAGCAATCACTCTACTACCAGATGGCTTTTAAAGCCCGCCACGGGCGTTGGCCTACCTGGTCCGATGCCATGGCCCACTGTACGCCCAAAGTACAGCGTCTCTGGCGGGAAACGCTGATCCTTATGATGAAGCGCAACAACATGGCCATCCCCGCCGATCTGCTACCCACCCCTAGCCAGGACTGAGAGGTTGTCATGACTCTGGCAAATTGGCAACGCCGCCTGGGTGCTCTCATCGAAGAAGCCCTGGAGCAGGGTCTGTCGTACCAGCAGGTGAGTGGCACACTGGATATCGCTCGTATCGTCGTCCTGGACCATGAGCAGGAACTGGCGCATGGACGAGACGCTGCTGGACATTCACCAGGTGATCAAGATCCTCAATTGCTCGAAAAAGCATTTTGAGCAGCAGTTGATTCGCAAGGGCTTTCCGGAGCCGATCTACATTGCTCGCGTGCGCTACTGGTTCCGCAAGGATATCGACTGCTACCTCTACATGCTGCAACGCCATGCGTTTGATGAACTATCACACCAGGAAAGCCCACCTCCCGCAGCGGGGCGCCAGCAGGTCGCTGGGGGGTCGTGACTGCGTAAACCGTCCACCGAGTACGGTTTGCTGCTTGCCACGGCCGAAAGAGCAAGTATCCTTGTGCCTCGGACGCAAGGATGTTTTTCCGGAAAGGATTCCTCGCATGCGCAAGTATCGTGTGGCCGTCTGTGCCAATTGCCAAAATCCGCGGGCCAAGATCGAGGCTTTGGGTTGCTGTCGCCGCTGCTACAAGATCATTCAGCGGCGCCGCTGGAAAGAGAACGGCGGCCAGCGCTGCAACCAGCCCCGTGTCGATGGTGTCGTCACGGGCCATGCCGTCTTCGTGGAACGCAACGGCGTGTGCGTGGCTACCTTGCATGACGCCGTAGCCGAACGCGAGGAACGGCTGCGGCGGGTGGCCTGGTATCACTGGCAGGCCCATTACTCGCCGGCGCGCCGTCTCGATTTTGCGGCCCTCCCACCCGAGGGCTATCCCCCGATGCCGCTGGACGACTGTCCAGAAACGGCCCGTTTGGCCCTGGCCCAGGAACAGGCCCAGCGGGCGACGCAGGGGCAACGTCCAGTCTTCCTTCGCCTGGATGGACGTGACGACTGTGAGCAAGCTGCTTAGCAAGTTGCCCTGCCCGGCCTGTGGCTCGGTGCACGAGCCTGATGCACCCCACGACCTGTACTCTCGCTACTACCAGCGGGAATTTGAAAAAGCCCATGGCCGGCCGCCGACCTGGCAGGATGCTCTACATCACTGTTCGCCCCGGATCGTCCAGCAATGGCTGCGCGAACTTGAAGCCCAGTGGGTCCTGTGGCAAGGAGGTTGAACGATGTCTTTTCAGGATCACCTGCGTGTGCTGACTCAGGCCGGCCAGGTGCGGCTGGAACTGTTGCGTACCGAGGAAGCCATTATCCTGACCGCCCAGGAGGCTTACAAGATGGCGCGCTCGCTGGAACAGGCCGCGGCTTGTGCCATGCGCGAACGCCAGCCCCTGCCGCGGCAATTGTGGGACCCACGTGGATAAGCCACCGGGGTGCCTCCGTGCACCAGCCCTTCCATCCATTGAAAGGCCGATGGCCATGGGAGCGTTATGAGGAAAACCTCTGCCTATTATGTTTACTTTTTCCCATTTTCATCGGCCACCTCAATTTTGGTGGCCGAATGCCGGACGCTCAGCCAGGCCCGCTGGCTAGCCAAGAAAATCGCCGTGGGCTTCTATGAGGTCCTCGACCGCGACGGCTTGCTGGTCGAGGCTTTTCGGGTGGTCAATCGCTGGGAGAGTGTGCCGCATTACCCGCGGGGTCCGCGCCCCGAGCCGCTGGTGGCGGTGCTTTTCGATTAGGAGGTCTCATGTTCGCGCAGGTGGAGGGGAGCTGGTTTTACTGGGACGGCCCGGGCCAACGGCACTGGCGGCTCTACCGCCTGGTTTACGAGCCGACTGCCCGGCTCCTGCGGGTCTATGTGCGGCCGGCGGGCTATCTGTTGCTCAGTGGCGCCGATGCGGCCGAGGTGCTACGGCAGGCCATCCTGCTGTTCGTGCCCTATGAGATCCTGGCTGCTCCAGCAGCGGCCTGAAGCCAGGCCTCTCCCTGCTACTACTGCTACTCAGGCTGGGCACGTGGGTGCGGGGTAGTAAGCAGCTTGGGGCTGTGAGGGGAGAGGCCTTTTTCGGCGGTCGGTGATACGCACACCGCAGATTCCGCAGGACGCGCTAGGAATGGGATCTGACTATCGGTCGTTCCGATAGACCGCCGCTATCCCACGAGAAGAAGACCGTCTCGCCCTGGACGCTCAGAGTCCGTTCATGGAGGTTTACCATGCCACGCTGGTACCGTCTGACGCATGTTCCCGGGAGTTGCACCTACGTCGACTTGGACAAGGCGGACAATGTGCGGCTGTTTTACGACAGCCAGAACACCCTGCACCTGGCCTGGGACCAGGGCGACGTGTTGCACGTCGTCCATGGCGAGGAGGCCCAGCGATTAGCCCAGGAGATGGGCCTGGAGCTGCCAAGGCTCCTGGCCGCGGAGGTGACCTTCCAGCGTGTCGGCACACGCCTGCTGGTCAAAGCCGATGAGGCAGCGGTTGTTTCTCAAGCCTAAGGAGGTCTTACATGCCCCGTACCTGTCAGGCCCCACGCCTGCTGGCTCGTCAGATTGGCGAACGTTTGCAAGCCTGCCGCCAGGATTACGGCTGGACACAGCGGCAGCTGGCCGGCCGCCTGCATCTGACACAAAGCCACCTCGCTCAGCTGGAGGGCGGTCATCGCCTGCCCAACCTGTGGACGCTCAGCGTGCTGGCCCGGGCCCTGGGCACCACTCTGGATTACCTTGTGACAGGAGCCACCGATGTACCTGAAGCGCTCGTTGCGGCTGCTGGAGAAATTGACCGTGGCCGTGCGGCAGCGTAACGCCCTGGCCGAGTATGTCCGCCTGGCCCTGCAATCCGATCTGGCGGTGCCTTGCCTCCGGCAACGCGATCTGTGTGCTACGGGCCGCTGTCTGGCCTGCCGGGCCCGCTCGATTGTGGAGAGGATCGATGCCGAGCAAAGAAGCCTATCGGGAACAGCTGGAGAGCAAAAGCGAGCCGCAACTGTTCCAGGAGATCGTGACGCACAAGCTGGCCCAGCGGCGCCACCAGCGTGAGCCCGGCCGCGTGCCGCTCTTCTGGTGGGAACTGGATGCCTGCTGGGCGGAATGCTGCCGGCGCGGCTGCCAGGACCTCTTCTTGCGGGCCCTCGAAGAAGTTCGCCAGCAGGAGAAGCAACACCAGCTGGACAATCAACAACCCCCTTTTTCCAAGGAGTAAGACCGATGGCCTTGAAACCTCTGCAAGCAACTTCCAAGGGTGGCGGTGATTTCGAGATCCCGCCCGAGGGCAACCACGGCGCCTACCTGGTAGCCATTGTCGATCTGGGTACTCAGAAGGTGACCTTTGCCGGCACGGCCAAGGAGCAGCACCGCCTCTACCTGTGCTGGGAGCTGACCGACTGTCCCATGTCAGGGATGAAAGGCATCAACCACCTGATCGGCCGTGAGTTCACCTTTTCGCTGCATACCAAGAGCGGCCTGGCCGACGTGCTGGGCAAGTGGCGGGGCAAGGCCTACCAGGATGGTGAGACCCTCGACCTGCACAAGCTCTTTGGCGTGCCCTGCCTGGTGCAAGTCTCGCATCTGGAGTCGAGCGCAGGCAACACCTATGCCAAGTTCCAGGGCGTCGGCAAGGTGCCTAGCGGCATGACGGTCAAGCCGGCGCAGCGGCACCCGCTGTTCTGGGAAATCGAAACTGGCAATCTGGCCGACCTAGAGTGGCTGCCTTGGTCCTTTTCCGAGGGGCAGCGCCTGTCTCTGGCGGACATTGCCCAGAAAGCTCCTGAGTGGCAAGCACGGCATGGCACAACCCGGCACACCTCGCGTGCCGCCGTGCCTGCTGCCGCCGCCGCGGCCCCGGAAGAGGTGTATCAAGAAGATCCCTTTTAGAGAAAGCTGGGTCGGTACATGCTTCCCGTACTGCGCTGCTGGGGTGGTGATGAAGCTGCGGATACTCTGGAACTGGTACGAGCCGAGGAGGTGCGCTCCGCGGCGGCTGTGCTGGTCGATCCCGCCTATGGCGTGCAGCTTCAGGGCCTTCCCAGTGCGCAGTGGCGGACCTGCAATGGCGACGACCTGGAGGCCATCGTGCAAGCCGCCCAGGAGGTGGCGGTCAACAACCGTGGTGTTTACTTCACGCTCAACCCCTGCCCGCGGGGGCTGGCGTCGCCCATGGCCAGTCGCTTCGCTGTGGCACGCCGCTGGCTGCTGCTGGATTGCGATGTCACCCGCGAGCAGGGCCAGAAGGATGTCAACAGTACCGACGCCGAGCATGAGGCGGCCCGCGAGGTGGCCTACCGCATTTACGAAGACATGGGCGATGCCAACTGGCCCCTGCCGGTGATGATCGACAGCGGCAATGGCTGGCATCTGCTCTACCGCATCGATCTGCCCAACGACGACGACGCCCGTGTGCTGTTGCGCAACGCCATCAAGGCCCTGGCCGAGCGTTTTGATACGCCCCAGGTGCACATTGATCGGGCCGTCCATGATGCCCGGCGTATCTCCAAGCTGCCGGGCACGCTGACCCGCAAGGGGCCGGCCACGCCGGAGCGGCCGCACCGCTGGGCCCGGCTGGTGTTCGTGCCGCAGCAACTGGAGATCGTTACCGCCGAGCAGCTCAAGGAGGTGGCCGGCCGACTGCAGGACCAGGGCATCGAGCGACCCATCCTGCAGTTTCATAGTGATCCGGCCCCTTCGCCGGATGCCAAGCAGCACTATGCCCGCCGCGCCCTGGAAGGCGAGATCGCCAAGCTGCGGCTGGTCCCAGTCGGTATGCGCAATAACAGCCTCAACGTGGCCGCTCTCAAGATGGGCCACTACGTCGGGGCTGGCGCCCTGCTACGCCAGGAGGTCGAGAGTGCCCTGCTGCAAACCGCCCTGGCCATTGGCCTGGACGAACGCGAGACGCTGCGAACGATCCGCAGTGGCCTGGAAAAGGGCATCAGTCAGCCCAAGGACCTCTCCGGCATCGGCCAGCAGAACGGCCGCCCGGGCACGCCACCCCAACCAGGCCCGGCGGGAGCGCAGCAGCAGCAACAACAACAACAGCAGCAGAGCCGAGGGCCGGCCACGCCGACCATTTACACGCTGCATGAGCTGGCTCAGATGAGCTTCCCGCCGCCCAAGTGGGCCGTCGAAGGGCTGCTGAGTGAGGGCATTACCATCCTGGCCGGCAAGCCCAAGCTGGGCAAGAGCTGGCTAGCTCTCAACCTGGCCCTGACCATTGCCGAGGGCGGCCAGGCCCTGGGCGGCGCCCGCGTGGCCCAGGGCGACGTGCTCTATCTGTCGCTGGAGGACCGGCTACGCCGGGTCCAGGACCGTGCCCGCAAGGTGATGGCCGGCCTGCAGCTGCCGCCGTCGAAGCACCTGCACCTGGCCATCGCCTGGCCCAAGCAGGACCAGGGCGGTAGCGGCGAACTGATCGCCTGGCTCAAGCAGGTGGACAATCCGCGGCTGGTCATCATCGATGTGTGGAGCAAGTTCCGTGTGGCCAGTACGGGCCGCCGCAACGCTTACGACGAGGACTACGAGGCCATCGGTGCCCTCAAGGCCATCCTCGATGAGCACAACTGCAGCTGCGTGCTGGTGCACCACTGCAAGAAGGGCAAGGCCGAGGACGTCATCGAGGAGGTTTCGGGCACGCTGGGCCTGGGTGGGGCCGCCGATGGCATCACCGTACTGGCCCGGGCTCGGGGGGAGTACGAAGCCATCCTCCATGTGACCGGCCGCGACGTCGAGGACAAGCAGCTGGCGGTGACCTTTGATCCGCAGACGTTCTGCTGGTCCAACCAGGGTGACGCCAAGATTGTGCTGGCCGGCAAGACGGAGAAACGCATCCTCGATCTCTTCCTGAAGACGCCACGGGCCACCTACTGGCCCAGTGAGATCGCCGAGATGCTGGAGATGACGAAAGAGAACGCCCGCCAGACCTGCCACCGCATGGCCGACCGCAAGCTGCTCCGTCGTGTTGGCAACGGCGCCTACAGCTGGCCGGTCGAGGAAGCGGACTGCCCATTTACCGAGGAAGAGATCCGCCGGGCCCCGTAAGGGAGTGCCCAGGCACGTAAGGAGCGCTCAAGGGAAAGGCGCGTAAGGAGTCCCATGCCACGTAACTACCCTATACATGTAATACCACCCCCCCCGGGGGTACCCCCTCGCATCACGTGTCACGCTTTGTCACGCCCCCTCAAAACGCACTTAAACCCTTACGTGGTAAGGGTCGAGGCCCGTGACAGACCCCTCTGTCACGCTTTGTCACGCTGTCACGGTTGTACAGTACCCTACCTGTACAACCGTGACAAACCGTGACAGGCGTGACAGCCGTGACAGGCGTGACAGGCGTGACACGTGATGCGTGGCTGGATGGTCTCTTGAGCGAGGGATCGAGTGTTATGAAGCTAGGTGTTTCCGACATCGTGGTAGGCAAGCGCTTCCGCAAAGACATGGGGGATCTCGATGCACTTGCCGCTAGCATTGCGGACCTGGGGCTCCTTCAGCCCCTGGTGGTACGCCGATCCGACCGGCAACTGATTGCGGGCCGGCGTCGGCTGGAAGCTGTCAAGCGACTGGGCTGGGACCAGGTTCCGGTGTATCTGGTTGCGGGGCTCGATGAAACCCTGGTGGCCCTGCGGGCCGAGCGTGATGAGAACACCTGCCGCAAAGACTTCCTGCCTACGGAGCGCGCCCAGCTGGAGCGGGCGCTGCTGCCCCAGGAACGGGCGAAGGCTCAAGAGCGGCAGAAATCAGGCAAGAGTACTGATGGCAAGGCGGGCGGTCGTGGCAGGGCGAAACCTGGTGGAAATTTTCCACCAGGTTTCAAAGCCAAGTCCCGCGACCGGGTCGGCGCCGCGCTGGGCATTAGTGGCCGGACGGTCCAGAAAGAGATTGCCGTGGTGGAGGCTGCCGAGGCGCAACCGGAGGTCTTTGGCGATCTGCCCGACTTGATGGACAGCAAGAGCACGGAGTCAGCTTTTAAGGAACTGAAACGGCGGCAGCGACAGCAGGAGAAGCAGGCGCAGCTGGAAGCCCAGGCCCAGCAAGCTGCCACCCAGGGGCCGCCCCCTTGGGAGATTCGCTGCGGAGATGTTCTCCAGGAACTGGCCAAGCTCGCCAGCGGTTCCGTGGACCTGGTTTTTGCCGATCCGCCTTATAACATCGGCGTGGACTATGGCGAGGGCGCACGGGCGGATTCCTTGCCCGATGAGGAGTACCTGGCCTGGTGCCGGCAATGGATCGCGGAAGTGCAGCGCGTCCTCAGTCCTCATGGCACCTTCTGGCTACTCATCGATGATAAGTATGCAGATTATCTAGGGGTGGAACTGCGGCAGGCCAGCTTCCACCGGCGGGCCTGGGTGAAGTGGTATGAGACCTTCGGTGTCTGCAACAGTGCTGGCACTAACTTCAGCCGCTGTTCCCGCCACCTGTTCTACAGCACGAAGCATTCCAAGAAATACGTCTTCCATCTGGAGGCCGTGACCCGGCCTTCTGATCGACAGACCAAACACAACGACAAACGCGCCAACCCTGACGGCAAGGTCTGGGATGACGTTTGGGAGATCCCTCGTCTGGTCGGCACGGCCAAGGAACGTCTGCCCGACTTCCCCACGCAACTGCCGCTGGCCTTGCTGACGCCCATCGTCGGCTGTTGCAGCAACCCGGGCGACCTGGTGCTTGACCCTTTCAATGGCAGTGGCACCACGGGAGCGGCGGCCTTGCTGTTGAAGCGTCGCTACCTCGGCATTGAGAAACAAGCAAAGTTTGTGCAATTGGCTTCTCTGCGTTTGAAAGGAGTGTCTTCTCATGCATCTGGCTAAGGAACTGCAGGCTGTGGGCTGTCAGATGGCGCCGGATCAGTTCAACGAACTGATCTGCCGAGTCCACAAGGAGCTTTATGCTCACTGGACCGATGAGGAGCTTGTCTTCCACCTTGATGATGCCAAACGCTTCTGTGGCATGGTGCGTGTGGAATGTCAGGCCCCTGTCAGCGACTATGTGATCTGTCGCGCCCTGACGAATCGTCGCAAGCGCGGCGAACGAAGTGATGGCTGATCTTCTGACAGGCCCGTCTCGGCTGGCCATGGCCGGCATGGCACGGCCCGGCCAGGCTGGGCGTGGCAAGGCTGGCACGGCAGGGCATGGCATGGTGAGGCGTGGCGTGGCAAGGCGGGCAGGGCGAGGCGCGGCATGGCGCGGCCAGGCGAGGCCTGGCAGGGCAAAGCTGGGCCAGGCAGGCGTGGCTCGGCGAGGCGTGGCGTCGCAAGGCGAGGCATCGCAAGGCATGGCCGGCAGGGCCAGGCGAGGCAGGGCTGGGCTCGGCAGGGCTGGGCAAGGCGAGGCTAGGTAAGGCAAGGCACGGCGCGGTCGGGCAAGGCAAGGCTGACGTGGCTTGGCTCGGCAGGGCATGGCGCGGCCAGGTGCGGCTTGGCAAGGCCGGCGAGGCGCGGCCAGGCACGGCGTGGCGAGGCCGGGCAAGGCCCGGCAAGGCAGGGCTCGGCTGGCGTCACAAGGCAACGTTCGGGATGGAGAGCGTTTCGAGGCAGCGTGAGTTACTTCTGAGACCCTTTTTCGAGGAGACGGACCATGAAGGCGAAGAACCGGATCGAAGACAACGGCAACGACAAGGAACTGGAAGTGTTGCGTGCCCAGGCACGCATCAATCTGCTCAAGATCGAGCCGCGGCTGCTGCGGGTACGGGTACGCGGCATCTCGCCGCTAATCCAGCATGCCTGGAGCGTCAAAGCGGTGAAGATGATGGAAGCCGCCCAGCAGAAGAAGGCCAAGAAAGGCCGGGAGCCCAAGAACCCCGACGAAGAATATGACGGCTGTTTCTACACCGACGAGGAAGGTCGGGCTTGCGTACCCGCCAGTGCTTTCAAGAAGGCCATGGTGGCCGCCGCTACGGCCATCGACGACAAGGTCAACTTCCCCAAGACCAAGATCCGTCAATGTGTTTTTGTGGTGGGTTCCCTGCTGCCCATCGACAGTCGGACGGGCCCCAAGCGACGTACCGATCCCGTGCGCCTGGGCGGCACCACGGCCGACATCCGCTACCGTCCGGAGTTTGTGGATTGGGCGATTGATCTGACGCTGCAGTACAACGCCAGCGTGCTCAGCTCCGAGCAGGTGGTGAACCTGCTCAACCTGGCCGGCTTCGGTGTCGGCATCGGGGAGTGGCGACCAGAAAAGGATGGCGACTTCGGCCGCTTTGAGGTCGAAACCACCCTGCCCGTGACGTAGTCCACGAGCGGGGCCGGACAGAGAGAGAGGAGCATGGCCGGCCGGGCTGGGCCGGGCTTGGCTGGGCCGGGCGTGGCTTGGCTCGGCAGGGCATGGCGCGGCCAGGTGCGGCGGGGCAGGGCAAGGCTAGGCAGGCGTGGCGAGGCTCGGCAGGGCAAGGCGTGGCCAGGCGTGGCACGGCATGGCCGGGCGCGGTACGGCAGGGCAAGGCAAGGCTGGGCAGGCAGGGCCAGGCGGGGCTAGGCGTGGCCAGGCGGGGCCGGGCGGGGCGTGGCAGGCAAGGCGCGGCGTGGCCGGGCTAGGCGAGGCACGGCCTGGCGCGGCAAGGCCGGCTGGGCGAGGCGTGGCCTGGCTGGGCCAGGCCGGGCTGGGCACGGCCGGGCATGGCAAGGCAGGCATGGCAACCAAGTTTTAACCCTTTCGAAGGAGAATGGCACATGGCGACGTATCACTACAAACGCAACCGGCAAGTCCCCCAGCATGACCCCCAGGCGGTGGGGGAGGAACTGGAACGCATCCGTCAGGAAGCCGGTGATCTCACGGGGGAGGCCGTGGTGCGGGCTTCCAAGGATCCCGAACGGCTCCTGCACCGGGATGTCGATTGGCATGTCAGTGACAAGAAATGCGCTCACGCCTGGCGGGTGCACAAGGCCCGCAACCTCATCAATGTCATCGTGGTCGAGGAGCAGGTCAGTACGAGGGATCCGGTCATCGAGTTACCTGCCTACGTCAATGTGGTTGAAGGGCAGATCGGCTCCGAGGATGAGCGGCGTTCCTATCTCCCCATCCGGGACGTGTTGGCCGACTCGGTCCTTCGGGGAAACTATGTGCAGCGCTGTTTCGAAAAACTGCTGCGCGTACAACGCGAGTTCCGCCACCTCAAGGAGTTTGCCGCGGTCTGGACGGCCATTGATGAGGTCGGCATTAGCCAGGGCGACGAGCAAGACCGGCCGGACTAGGCACGGCCGGGCCGACAAGGCGGGGCAAGGCGGGGCGTGGCAAGGCTGGGCAGGGTAGGGCAGGCATGGCTCGGCGGGGCAAGGCGTGGCTCGGTTCGGCTCGGCAGGGCTGGCAAGGCTAGGCGCGGCCCGGCATGGCCGGGCGCGGTGCGGCAAGGCCAGGCTGGGCATGGCTGGCCAGGCAAGGCCGTCGTGGCTCGGCGGAGCGAGGCTCGGCCCGGCTAGGCAAGGCAAGGCAGGCACGGCTTGGCAAGGCGTGGCAAGGCTGGCGTGGCAAGGCCCGGCTGGGCAGGGCATGGCTGGGCTAGGCAAGGCAGGGCAGGGCACGGCAGGTATGGCTGGGCTGGGTGTGGCGAGGCTGGGCCGGGCAAGGCTTGGCGAGGCGAGGCAGGGCACGGCAGGCAAGACAGGGCGTGGCGCAGCGCGGCGGGGCGGGGCGGGGCGCGGCGCGGCTGGGCAAGGCAGGCACGGCTCGGCTTGGCAGTGCGGGGCTCGGCTTGGCTTGGCTAGGCAGGCTTTTTAACCGGGAGGAACCCATGCAAGATCCGACTCTTCAGCAACTGCGGCGTGAACTGGCCTTCTGGCAGGCCGAAGCGGAGACCTATACCAAGGGCCTGCTGCTGACCGTGCAGGCCGTTGTGCAGCTGGGTATTGCTCTGAAAATCCTCGTGGACAATCAGTGCATTCCCCATGAGGACGACTGCCTGGGCGATGAGGACTGCACCTGCGCACTGTGGTCGCAGGTGCAGTCGGCCACACGGCTGGCTCGGGTAGTACTGGCCCGGGCCGACCAGATCGTGACCCGCTCCAAACGCTCCTTGCCGGAGGATGTATGAGTGACCTGTTTGCGCCCCTGGAGGAAGCCAAGCGGCAGCAGCTGCGCCTGCTGGGCTGGCAGGAGATCCACATTTACGGACAGAAAAAGTGGCAGTGTCCGCAGACGCGGGGCTGGTTCAGTGAAGAGGAGGCCTTTCGGCAGCTGGAACGTTTACAGGAAAAGGAGAACCCCTCATGAAAGAATCGCGTGTGCTGCTCTTTGTGCTTGACCGCGGCTTTGTTGTTGTTGGCCTGGCTGAGCCCGATCCCGACCTGGCCTTCCACTGGCTGCTCAAACCGGGCCGCACCGTGCGCCGCTGGGGTACCAGCAACGGCCTGGCCGAGCTGGTACGCGGCCCCACCGCCGACACGGTCCTTGACGACCCGGCCACACGGCATGTGCCCTTCCGTTCTGTGATCGAGATTCTCGAAGTGGATGAACGCGCATGGCGCACCGCTCTGGCTTTGACTGGCGATTGATCCTGCCTGACCCTGCTAGCTGGCTCATCTACTGCGACTGGCTGGAAGACCAGGGTGTCGAGGCAGGACTATTGCGCCAGGATTACCAGGAAAGTCAAAGCGGCTATTCGGATGGGTCCGGGTCCGGGGACGGAGACGGAGACGGGGCAGGGTACGGGTCCGGCTACTGACAGAGTCTAGCCATGGTGAGCTGCTTTGATTGGCGAACCATCTTGTCTGATCCTGCTAGCTGGCTCATCTACTGTGATTGGTTGGAAGACCAGGGTGTCGAAGCAGGCCTGTTACGCCAGGACTGCCAGGAAGGTCAAAGCGGCTATTCGGATGGCTATGGGAGAGGGCGCACCTACGAGGATGGCTGTGGTTATGGGGATGCGTCCGGAGCCGGGTACGGCTACGGCTACGGGTCTTACGTCGGATCCGGCTATGGGTCTGGACATGGACACCGGGACGGGAGCGGAGCGGGATACGAGGCTTACTAAGGAGCTACGCATGGCGCTGCTGGGTTGTCTGGTGGCGGGCTTTCTGCTGGGCTTTCTGCTGGCCTACCAGTCCCTCAAAAAAGCCGGCTATATTCGCACAGAAATGGAACGCCGAGGCCTGCAGGGTATTGCTCGCAACAGGCTGGGTTGCTGCCACGCTTGCGGTCGGCAACGCTTTGGCTTCCATGATGTGCTGGTTCTGGACTGCCAGACCTGCGGCTGTGTCGTGGTGCACCACGTACCCCCTGCACCGCTGACTGACGCCGAAACCGCTCTCTTTTCTCGGAACTAGGCAAGGGCCCTTCCTTTGATCCAGCAACTCGTGATTCCTGACTGGCGGCCGGCTGCCCTCAACCAGTACGTCGGCCGCCACTGGGCCGTGGGCCACCGCCTCAAGAAGCAAGACAACCAGACGGTACGATTGACGGCCCTGCTCCAGGGTCTGCGGCCCGCCACGAGCAAACGGCGCGTGAGCGTGCAGGTTACGCTGGGCAAACGACAGCGGCCCCGAGACCCCGATGCCTGCTGGAAAAGCCTGCTCGACGCCCTGGTTGCTGCCCGGCTGCTGACCGATGACGATGCCGAGGGCGTGCAGCTGGGCGATTTCACCTATGAGCGCGGCGAGCAGATGCAGACGCGGATTACTTTGGAAGACCTTCTCTAGACAACTTGCGAGGCTGGCATGGACAAGAAAGCCGTGGTGGGATTTTCAGGCGGGATCGACAGTCAGGCCGTGGCCCTGTGGGCACGGCAGACCTTTCCGCCCGAAGACATCATCCTGCTCAACAGTGACGCGGGCGGCAATGAGCACCCGCTGACCGAAGGGTTTGTCCGCTGGTACTCCGACAATATCTTCCCGGTGACCATTGTGCAGGCCCTGGTTAAGGATTTGGGCGATGTCGGTACACGCGACGGTGCGACTCGTGAGCGGCGGCAGAGCCTTCAAGAAGAGGAGGCACTGACCTTCGACAAACTAGCTTTCGTGAAGGGAAGATTCCCTTCACGAAAGGCTCAGTTCTGCACGGAATACCTGAAACTGGCACCACAAAAGCGCTGGCTAGAAGAGCATCTCACGGCCAAGGGAATCCGCTTTGCCCGCTACATCGGCGTGCGCAAAGATGAGTCCAACGAACGTTCCCGCTGCCCCGAGCAGCAATTTGATAGCTACTTCCACTGCATGCTGTATCGGCCCCTCTTTCACTGGACCAAACAGCAGTGCTTCGATTTCGTGCACGCCGCCGGCGAGGAGATCAACCCGCTCTACAAATTAGGCTTCAACCGCGTCGGCTGTGCGCCCTGCATTAACTCCAACAAGGGCGATATCCGCAACTGGGCGGCCCGTTTTCCCGAGATGATTGCCAAGGTGCGGGCCTGGGAGCAAGCGGTTGGTCGCACCTTCTTCGCGCCCATAGTGCCCGGCAAGGAGATTAACTGGGTCGATGAGGTGGTGGCCTGGTCGAAGACAGAACGCGGCGGCCAACAATACAGCCTGCCCTTTGTCGAGGCTGACGCCGAGGCCCACGCCTGCGTGAGTCCCTATGGGTTATGCGAGTAGGCCGGGATCAGTCCGGCGGATCACGCAATACCTCCGTGCTGACCCCCAGACCCCGGGCAATGGCTTGAATGGATGACCAGCGCGGATCGGGGCGCTCGCCGGCTTCGATGCGGCAATAGACGGCATAGCCCAGGCCGGCCCGCTGGGCCAGGGCATAGGCCGACAGACCCGCCTGCTGGCGCAGCTGACGCAGGCGGGCCGCCAGAGTGTTAGGCTTCGTGGTTTTCATTCGTTGGTCTTTTCTCTCAAGTCATGTACTCCTTTGGGGGTGCTTTGGGATCGATTGATCATTCCTCGTCCCCGTCATCCTCCAGAAACTCTGCCGTTTTCTCCAGAGCCTTCTCACGGGTTTTGTGCCAGTCGCCGTACCGAAAGGCATCCGAAACGGCACAGGTAAAGGCACCATGCGGTCCGGCGGTCCAGTACTCGCCAGAGTTGGTGATAATTTTGCAGAGGGTTAGCGGCTCGTCGTTGTCGCAGCCTTCCTCGAGCTGCTCACAACTCAGGAGTTCACGCGGCCACTCTTGGGAAGAGCACGGCTCCTTTTCTTCAAAGTGGTACAGGACTTCCCAGGCGCTTTCCCAGCCGGCGTCGTCTTCTAGTTGCTGCAACTCGGCCAGGATTTCCTCGCCCGGCCCGTATGCACTCACGTTGCCGTCACTAACACGCAGCCAGCCCAGCGGCAGCAGGGCGTCCGCGTAGGCGACCAGCCCGTAGCAGTTGGTTGCTGTGTCGTGTGCGTCAAGGCGTACGATCTCGGTGTTGACCTTGTCTGCCAGGCTGACTTCAGTGGGGTTCATGATAAATTCACCCTTTTGATGGCCGTAGGTTCTTCGTCTCGTTTGGTTTGCACCCCGGTCTGTAGAAAATGACCGGCTTGCCGCGATGCGAAGTTTTTTTTCGCTCCGCAGTAGTAACAGCGTTGCACCTTCTGATGGTCTGTCTGTCGCATTGTTCATCTCCTGAAAAAGGGCCATCCCTGGCCCCGCTCTCGCTTCACTTTTGACCAAACCATGTCTCGGCATCGTCGAGTTGATCGGCTGCCTCAATTAACTTGGCTGCAAATTCTCGGAGTTCTTTGGCACTGAAAGCGTTGAGGCCGCCAGTCGGGAGGATCAGCTTGGCAAAGCGGCAGAGATTTCGTTTTGGCATCTGGTCCTTGTAGGGAATGGAATGGATTTCCACTCTCGCGGCATATCCTTCGTGCGGAGTTGCTCCGAAGTAGTCTGTCACATACACGGGCTGGATCTTTTCAAAGGAGTAGGTCTTGATCGAACCCCAAGTCCCTCGTGCCATTGGTAGTCTCCCGGTTTCTAGGTGCGCGTTCGAGTTCCCCCTCGGACGCTCTCAATATACACCTATTGGTTATAGTCGTCAATAGGATTGTAAGGATTTTGTTGAAATTTTTTCTTGTCTTTTGGGAAACGACTGGCTGGCCTATACTGCCGGACCTAGTGCACTCTGCCAGGGAGGGAAGTCATGCCGTATCCACGCAGCCGCGAGCGTCAAGCCCGTGCCGAGGCCGAGCTGGCCCAGCGGATCCAGGCCATCGGCAGGCGTGTCGAGAACCTCGATGGCCTGGACGCCTGCAGCACCTGCGTTGCTCTGTGGACCGAGGTGCAACGCCTGCAGCGGCGACTGAACGCCTTGCAGCCACCCACCCCGGCGGCTTAGCCTGCCAGGGAGGAGGGCTGACGGGTGAGCGATGACCTACGGAATCCCACAGTTAAAAAACCACCCCGGTGGCGCAAGGCGTTTCTGGCCGCCCTGGCCGAGTGTGGCGTGGTCAGCCGTGCCTGCCAGGCAGCCAAGGCAGATCGCACCAGTGTCTATGACCTGCGCCGCCAGGATTCTCTTTTCGCTCAGGAGTGGGACGAGGCTCTGCAGACTGCCGCCGACAAGCTCGAAGAGGAAGCTCGCCGCCGGGCCCATGATGGCATCCTCAAGATGAAGTTCCATCAGGGCACGGCCATTATCGATCCTCGTACCGGCCAGCCTTACTACGAATTGGAATACAGCGATACCCTGCTCATCTTCCTGCTCAAGGCGGCTCGTCCCGAGAAGTACCGCGAACGCTATGAGGTCAATCAGCAGGGCACGGTACGGCTGGAAGTGGTTGAGGAACTGCACGATGGCCGTGACGATACTGCGCCGCCACTTCCGCCTGCACCGGGCCCAGCTGCACTTCCGCCAGAGTAACGCCACCTTTCGCGGCTACTGCGGTGGCATCGGTTCGGGCAAATCCTTCGTCGGTGCCCTCGATCTCCTGCGGCGAGCCCAGCCCGGCCGGCTCTACCTGGTAGCGGCCCCCACCTATCCCATGCTCCGCGATGCCAGCCTGCGCATGTTCCTGGCCCTGGCCCGCGATCTGCTCTACCTGAAGGAATTCGCCAAGGGCGAGATGACGGCCACCCTGGGCAATGGCGCCGAGGTGCTCTTTCGCTCCACCGATGATCCCGATCGTCTCCGCGGACCCAACCTCTCGGGTATCTGGCTGGATGAGGCTAGCCTCATGGAACAGGAGGTCTTCGAGGTCTTGATTGGTCGTCTGCGTGAGGCCGGCCAGCAGGGCTGGCTGTCGGCTACCTTCACACCCAAGGGTCGGGCCCATTGGACGCATGAGGTCTTTACCAAGGCCAACGCCGACACCTTGCTGGTCCGTTCGCGTACCCGGGACAATCCCCACCTGCCGGCCACCTTTTACGACAAGGTGCGTGGCCAGTACACCAGCTACCTGGCCGCCCAGGAACTGGAGGGCGAGTTCCTCGATACGCCGGGCGCCCTCTTCCGCCGTGACTGGTTCGAAATTGTCGAGTCAGCCCCCGCGGAACTGCGGCAAGTACGGGCCTGGGATCTGGCGGCTACCGATGCCAAAAAAGCGGACGACCCGGACTGGACAGCGGGCGTGCTCCTGGGTAAATCCAAGGACAACGTCTATTACGTGCTGGACGTTCGCCACGTTCGTTCCAGTCCGCGGCAGGTGGAAGCCCTGGTTCGCCAGACCGCGGAGCTGGACGGACGGGGCGTGCCCATCTGGATCGAGCAGGAACCCGGTGCTTCCGGCGTGACCCTGATCGATCACTACACCCGCAATGTCCTGGCTGGTTGGACAATCAAGGGGGAACGCAGCACGGGCGACAAACCCACCCGGGCCCAGCCCCTGGCCGCCCAGGCGGAAGCGGGCAACGTCAAGCTGGTACGGGCCCCCTGGAACAAGGACTTCCTCGATGAGGCCGAACAGTTCCCGCTGGTCGGCAAGAACCTGCACGATGACATGGTCGATGCCACCGCCCTGGCCTTCCAGAAACTCTCTCTGGGTCCCTGGCGCAAGCTGGCTATCTTCTGAGCAAACTCATGGCACCGACTTCTGCCTTGCCGGCCCAGCGTTACCTTGAGGAGTGCACGCTGATCTCGCATCCCTATTGCGAGCCCTGCAACCTGCTGCGTGGCTTGCTGCGGGACCTGGCCCTGCTGCATCAAGACAACCAGTGCTTGCGGCAACAGATCCTCGGCCATTGCGCCCGTATTGTGGCACAGTCCGATTTACTCACGCGGCGTGCGGAGACGACCATGTCTGCCGGCCATGCTGGCTATCTCCAGCTCCTGGAGGAAATGAAGGCCCTGCATCTGCGCAAGGCCGCTGATTACGGCCGGGCCGATGATCCGCTGGCCAATCTGCGCAAGTCCCGTGAGGTCGGTATCGACCCCTGCCTGGGTGCCTGGCTGCGGGCCAAGGACAAGGTGCAACGTATTGACAGTTTCTTTCTGAAGGGCACGCTGACCAACGAAAGCCTGGAAGACTCTCTCCTGGACCTGGCCGCTTACTGTCTGCTCGCCCTGACGCTGCGGCGTGAAGAGGCCCTGGGCCGGCTAGATTGCCGCGAGGAGTAGTTTGCTCACACTCTGCCAGGGCCGGCATACTGCCCGGCATGCCGGACGTCATCACGCCAGCCTGGGTTGAAAAGAAACGCCGCACTTACCGCACCGACCAGGGCGGCAAGGGGGGCCGCATCCTGTCCTCACTGCTGGCCGGGGCCTCGACCTGGGGCTGGCCAGGCAACTGGACGCAGGACCGCCTCGAGCAGGCGTTCCATTTCAAGCACTGGCTCTATGTCGCCATTCATCGCCGGGCTAACAGCCTGGCGGAACTAAAGCCCAACCTGGCTCTGGTTGAGGGGCACTCCTCGCACCAGAAGCCCCGCAAGGCCCACAGTCGCAATCGCTACCACAAGAAGTCGCTCCATCAAATCCGACCCCATGAAGAAGTGGAATTCGTCGGCGATGACCATCCCGTTGCCCGCCTCTTAGCTCGTCCCAACGAGACGGATACCTTCGGCCAGCTCATCTATGAACTGACCATGTATCTGGATCTGACAGGCAATGGCTACCTCTGGATGGTGCCCAATGGCCTGGGCTTGCCCTGTGAGTTGTGGGTCATTCCCAGCCACTGGGTGTGGGTGCGCCAGGGCCATGGCCGCTGGGTCGATTACTTCGAGGTGCGGCCCTTTGTCGGCACCGGCATCCTCAAGTTCCCGCCCGAAGAGATCCTGTGGATCAAGCGCAAGAACCCCATTCACAAGTACGATGGCTGGGCGCCGACCTCGGCCATTGCCGAATGGATCGACGCCGCCGAGTCGATTGATCGCAGTCGCTTCTGGCAGTTCAAGAATGGTGCCTTTCCTTTCGGTCATCTCAAGCTGGGGGAAAGCTACCTCGATCCCGACCAGCCCGATCTGGAGCGGGCCTATGCCAAGCTGTTTGGCCGGCTGCAAGGCGAGATCAACTATGGCCGGCCACTCATCACCGGCAACGATGTTGAATACACACCGCTGATGATTTCGCCGATGGAGATGGCCTACACGCAATCGGCCGACCAGCTACGCGACTGGGTACTGGCGGCCTATGGCGTGCCCAAGGAAGTGGCCGGCATCCAGGACGCCGGCAGCGAGATCGCCATGTACGGGCCCATGGCTCAGTACTGCAAGTTCTCGCTGTCGCCAGACCTCAAGCTGTTCGCCGAGGCCTTCACGCAGCACCTGTGCCACCGCTGGGATGAGCGGCTGCGGCTGTGGTGGGACGATCCCACGCCGGACAACCCCCAGGAGAAACGGGCCGATATTCAGGTCCTGGCCGCCGTGGGGGCGCTGACGCCCAATGAGATCCGCAGCGATTATGGCTACGAGCCCTATGAGAATGGTGGTGATGATCCGCTGTTGCCCATGGGTGTGGGGCCCTTGCCACTAAACACCGGCGAGGAGTTAGGTGATATCGGTCTGACGCCGGCTGAGCAGGCCCGCTATGGCAGTCTGGATGAGCCAGAGGCCGATCCGTTGCTCTCGAGCGCCGCGACGGAGGGGGACGGACAGGGGGACCGGCCGGGCCGGCCCCCTGCTCCACCCGTTTCACAAGGGAAAGACATGGCGTCGCCTCCTGTTGTAGTCCAAAAGGTGTCCACGGACCAGCCAGCCAGTCTGGAATATTTCGCCAAGGCCATCGACCGCCTCGAGGATCTGCACCGCGATACCCTGCGGCGGCTGGAGTTCCTCTACCAGGCCCTGGCGCAAATGCCCCGCGGGGCGATCGCTGACAGCCCGGCCCTGATCCAGCTGCATGCCAAGGAAATCACTCTGCCCGAAGCCAATCTGACGCAGCCAGCACCCGTGGTACACGTCCATGTGCCCGAGCAGCCAGCACCTGTCATTCACGTTCAAGTACCCGAGCAACAGCAGCCCCACGTGGTGGTGCAGGTGCCGGAAACCGACGTTCACGTCCATGTCCGCGAGCAACCGACCCCGGAGGTCCACGTCCACGTTCCGGAAGCCAAGCCGCGGCAACGCACCATTGAGCGTGACGCCGCCGGCAAGATCATTGGCATTGTGGAGAGCTAAGCGTGGCCAATATCTGGGCGGATCGTACCCGCGAGACCACCACCACGACGGGCACGGGCGCCCTGACCTTACTGGGGGCCCCTTCCGGCTACCAGACCTTCGCCGCCAGCATGACGACCAGCGATACCTGCTATGGTTTCGTGGCCGATCAGTCCGGCGGCAACTGGGAAGTCGATCTCTTTACGATGCAGGCCAACGGCACGCTGGCACGCACCACTGTGCTGGCCAGCTCCAACGGTGGCAACCTGGTCAACTTCGGCAGCGGCACCAAGGATGTGGTGCTCGACCTTCCCGCTTATGCCATTCGCAACCTGGCGCCGATGGAGCCGCTGGGGCTGGTATCCACGCCGATCGGCCTGCACTTCGTTGGCAACACCCAGGCTGCCTGCCAATTCGATGTTACCAATGCCCATACCTGCCTGGCCTGGGGCAGTATCCCGGGCGTCATTGGCAGCAACACGGTCTTCACGGCCGGTATTTTCCCAGATACCTCAACCGGCAATATTGAGATCGAGTTAGTCGGCGGTATTGCCTCGGCACCTGGCGTAGACGCCGAGGGCAAGATTCGCTGCGACAGCATGACGAGTCCGTCCAATGGCATGTTCTACCTGGGCGGCTCGGCCACCCTGGTGGCCGGCTCCAGCCAGGCCCACTTTCTGCGGCTGCTTCGTACCACCTGCCAGGCCTTGCAGCCGGACAACACCTACGGCATCTGGTGCCAGTATGGTTGCTACGTCCATGCCACCGAGTGCACTTTCAACGGCATGGAGACCGCCGTGCGGCTGGATGACTTTATGCCGGGCGTCTGCACCGTCACCCGCTGCAACGGCGAGCAACTACGCCGCGTCATTCAGACCTGGGCGGCCGGCCATGGTCCCGTAGCCCCGGTCGAGGTCAGCCACTGTCGCTTTGCTCTGATTGGCCAGCCGGGTCAGTACGCCCTCGACTTCGACCACGAAGGCCCCCTGGTTGTGCGTGGCAACCGCTTCGAAGCCATCAACGATGTGCAGCCGCTCCTGGCCTGCCGCTTCGGCACGCTGCGGCTGGAGCACTGCAATAACAGTTACCACTGCGTCGGTGCCTGGACCGCCTCGGCGGTACGCTTCCCCAATGGCCGCGGTGCCACGTCGCTGCTCGACACCGGCAACTGCTATGTGAGCAATGACAACGCCACGCCACCACGCCTCTTTGAGCAACAGACGGCTTTGGTGACCAACTAGCGATGCTAGGCTTTTCTGCCATTTCCGATCGGCCGTTGTCGGCCTTGCCGAGCAGCGGCCGTGTTACGCCCGCGGCCGGTGCGGCCTTGCCGGCCACCGGGCTGGTGGAAGCCGATGGCCAGCGCGGCGGCTACCTGGTTCCCCAGCAGCAAGCACGTCTGCAGCTCTTCGATGAAGCGTTGTGGCGTTACCACAGCTACTGGCAGGAGCAGGAAGAGAAGGACGACGAGGAAGTTTTGATCGGTCTGCTGGGGTGACATTATGCCACTGCCGAAAATGCGTCCTCCCACCGGCCAGCGTCTGCAGCATGGCTTGGTGACGATTTTTCGCCAGCAGCTGGCCGAAGCCAGGGCCGCCTTGCAACGTGACCAGGTCGCGGATCTGCGCCACTACACGCCACGCATGGTCGAGCAATTGCAGCCTCTGGTGCAGGACCTCCTCCAGCAGAGCAGTCAGGATTTGGTGCGCCGACTGCAACCGGCCCTGGCCCGCCGGCACAAGCGGCTGACCAATCTGGGCCGACGACTGCTGGCTCTGATTCAGCCCCGCTTGCAGGAAGCGGCCCAGCGGCTGACCTTGCAGTTTTGCACCGAGACCAATCGCACTTCGACCTATGAACTGTTTGAAGCCAGGGAGCAGCTTCGGCGAGAGTTAGCCGAGGGCCTGACGGCAGGCGAGTCGGCCAGGAAACTGGCCGCTCGCGTCCGGGCGATCTTCGCTACGCCACGAGCCTTGACCATTGCCCGCACCGAAGCCAGCCGGGCCACTCACCAGGGGCTTCTGCTGGCAGCCGAGGAAAGTGGCGTAGTCACGGGTCTGCAATGGCTGACACCGAGCGATTCCTGCGCTCTCTGTCAGCCCCTCAATGGCCAGATCGTGGCCCTGGGCGAGCCCTTTGTGGTGCTGGCCGGCCGCGGTCCTTATAGCCGGGTGACGGCGCCGCCCTATCACCCGCACTGCCGTTGCAGCGTTAAAGAAATCCTGGGTGACGAATGGACGTAAAGCCCTGCCACCACTGCGGTCAGCCAGCCAGCCCGATCTATTCGGGTCTGAAAGACCTCTGTGAAGACTGTTATGTGGCCGGCCACTTCCGGGATACCGGCTGGCGGCGCTCGCCGCACAAGGCGGTGTTGTTCCACCAGGGCCGGCTGCCCATTACGCAATCGGGCTCCCACTGCTATCGGATCTTTCACGCCGGGAGTAAGTTCTAAATGACTACCCCCCTGGCTTGCCTGACGCAGCGCCGTCCCGGTTTGGGCTATGCCTACCTCGAGAAGGACATGGCCCGCCTGGTCGAGGCCCCGGCGCAGCAACCGGCCGTTGACGAGGCCGCCTGCTCGGCCACCTTCGTCATCACCAGCAACGACCCCGATCGCGTCGGTGACGTGGTCGAGCCGCAAGGCATCTACCTGGGCAACTTCGCCAGGAACCCCATTGGTTTCTTCGGCCATCAGGTCATTCCGTTGCCGATCGGTAAATGGGAAGATCCGCAGGGCCGGCACACCATCGTCCTGGAAGCCAACCGGGCTCTGGGCACGCTCTATTTCAGTCAGAAGACCGCTGACGCCCAGGCCTGCTTTGCCCTGGTGAGCGAGGGCATTTTGCGGGCCACCTCGATCGGTTTCAATCCGCTGGTCGAGCCCATCCCCCGTGAACGCGGTGAACCCAATCCCAACAGTCTGCAGCTGGGCTACGTCTATCCGCGCATTGATCTGCTGGAGGTTTCCGTGGTCGGCGTACCGGCCCAGCCCACAGCCACACTGGTGCGGCAGCACCTGGAGCGGGGCCGCATTGGCGGCGAGGTGATTTCCAAGGCCTTGCGGCGGGCGCTCTTGCCTCTGGCCGAACCCAAGAAAGCGACCTTGTTTACCGGAGAAGCAACCATGTCGAAGAAGTGGGGCAAGAGCAAGAGTCGCAAGCCCGCCGTGGAAATCATGGCCGGTGAACGAGCCAAGGCCCAGCGCCGCAAGGAAGGTATGGCCGAAGGCTCCGGGCCAGCCGGAGGCTATGCCACTCCGGAAGGAGACGACGCCGTGTTGCACGAAGCCCAGCACCGGGACATGGTGAAAGCTATTATCGGCATCATGCATCGCCACAAGGAAACGGCTCCTCCCGAAGGTCCGCATGAGGCCTTCTACCATCCCGTCAAGATGGCCGTCCATCACCAGCACGCCCAGGAGGCCGACGCCGGCTACCTGGGGCATGTCAAGGAAGATCTGGCTGGCATCACGGGTATCACCGAGGTGACACAGCACCATGAATTGCCCCCTGGCGAGGGCTATTACAAGGTCTACTCGCTGACCGAAGGTCATCCCGAGCAACCCGGCGCCGATCCCGAAGAGGGCGAACATCCCCAGGAGATCACGCCGGTTTACCGCGAGGCCGCCGCCCCGGGCGAAGATGCCGCCATCGATCACCGGGCCGTTGTCAAGGACATCATTGGTGTCCTGCATCTGCACAAGGCCCTGCCCGGCGGTCACACGGTCGAAGGTGATCACCCCGAGGAGATCACGCCAGAAGTCAAGGATACCCTCCAGGAGTGCGTCAGCCACAAGATCCCCAAGCTGCTGGCCGAAGGTTATTCGCAGGATCAGGCCGCGGCCATCGCCTACTCGATGTGCGGCGAAAAGGCCCTTCAGCAGCTACGCCGCAAGGGCCAGCTGAAATTCCGCGTCAAGGATGAGGAACCGCTGGGCTACACCGAGGACCTGGCCGATGATGAGGCCGAGGAGCCCGGTGGCGAGGAACTGCCGCTGGGGGCGCAGTGCCTGCAAGCCCTGGTGGAGCACCTATCGCTCAAGGCTCCCCTGATCGAGCAGGAACAAGTCAAGGAGTTCTACGATCGTCTCCTCGCGGAAGCCGCGGAGTTGGCCGAGGAGGTTTACCCGGGTCTCAACCTGGCCGGCCACCTCGCCGAGGAAGGCCTGGACCAGGAATCCCTACAGGATACGCAGGAAGAAGCCAACGCGGAGATCGAGCACTACCGCAAACCACCGACCGAGCGGGCCGCCCGCGTGGGCAAGACCAAGCAGGCCGATAACGAGGTCATGGAAGAGGCCGACGCCGACGCCCTGACGATGATCAAGGAAGCGGCCGATCATCTCCACGAGCATGGCGACCACGACGAGGGCCGGCCGCTGACCAAGAAGCACAAGGCCGCCCATCGCTATCACGCCCGCCGCCTGGACGCTCTGGCTGGCCAGCTGAAATTCTCCGGGCATTTCGAGTCGCCCGTGCCTGCGGGGCCTGACGGCGAGGAGGTGCTGGACACCAAGGAATACGAGGAAGGCGCCCGCCGGGGTCTGCAAGAGGCTTTGCAGCCGCTCACCGAACGGCTCTATCGCCTGACAGGAAAGAAACTCAATGGACAGTCCTAAGAACGCCGCCCGCTGGCAGGTCTGGCATCGGCCGCGGGGTAGTTACCAGCCCTGGCAAAAACTGCAGGGCGTGGTGGCCACGCGCACGGAAGCCTTTGGTTTGATCTCTGCCTTCGAGCTAACCAACGTGACCTGCACGCAGCAAGAATTTGTGGTGCTGCCCGCCGAGCAGACGCCCGCCACCAGCCGGCAGAGCTATCGCCAACGCATGTTGAGGGCGACATGAGCGAAGAGCTGAGCGATAAGGAGATGCTCGCTTTGAACGCCCTGGAGGACTTGTTGCGACGTGTGCGTTTGCAGCAGGTGACCGGGCATGCCTACCTTCGTCTCGATGCCAATCAGGGTCACCTAACCAAGGTGACCCTGACCCTGGAAGAGACCTACAAGCAGCGTAATTAAATCAGCCCTGGTCGGGCGCTCCTAAGCACCGTGGTGGACCGCGAAGGAACCCGAGCAATGGCCGCCAGGCGGCCGTTGTGCGGGTCCTTTGTTTTCCAGTTACGGAGCACACAGCGCATGGCAAGCACCGCGGTTGCCACCAAATCGACCGGCTGGGGCGCAGCGCACGATGACCGCGTCGCTGCCGTTGTCGCCGAAGAAGTCAAGAAGCACCTCAGCCCCGTCGAGGCCCTGCTCAAGGACCTCGAGAAGCCCGCCAGCCGGGCCGGCCTGTCCCCGCAAGAGTTCCTGGCCAAGATGACGGCCGGCGGTCGTACTGCAGCCGTCTTTGGCAGCGACGGTTCGGTCTACCAGCCCAACACGCACTCGCGGGGGCTGGGCAACGTCAACGGCAAGTCGTTCGGTCAATTCTTGTCGGCCCTGTGCGAGTTCCAGGTGCGTGGCCCGCATGCCAGCAAGGCCCTTAGCGTCCTGGAGAAGGACTTCGGTACGCAACGCTACCAGGAGTCCTCCGAAGGAGCCATCATCAAGACGGCCCTGGCTGAGTCCAGCGGCGTCACCGGCGGCTACAGTGTGCCGCCCATGTTCGCCACCCAGCTGCAGCAGATGGTCATCGAGGAATCCATCGTGGCTCCGCGAGCCACGCACATGCCGATGACCTCGCTCACGCTGAGTGTGCCGAGCCTCGATGTCACCACCAGTCAGGGTGCCGGCAACACGCCGTTCCTGGGTGGCGTGAAGGCCAAGTGGACCAGCGAAGCGGCCACCCGTACCGAAACGGAGCCAACCTTCCGGCAGACCGAGCTGAAGGCCAATGAGCTGTCCTTCTACACGGTGGCTTCCAACACGCTGCTGGCGGACAACGCCATCGGTCTGGATACGCTGCTGACGCAGCTCTTTAAGAACGCCATCGCCTGGTACACCGATTACGCCTACCTGCAGGGCACGGGTGTTGGTCAGCCCATGGGCGTGGTTAACGCCCCGGCGGCCATTGCCGTGAACCGTTCCAATGCCAACAAGATCGATTACAAAGATGTGGCCGCCATGTACGCCAAGATGTACTTTGGCCTGGCCCGTCTGAACAGTCTGACCTGGATTGCCAATCAGTCCACCATTCCGCAGTTCCTGCAGATGAACGATGGTCTGCTGTCGGCTTCGTCCAGCACGGCCGTCCACCTGACCTTCCAGCCCTTCAGCCAGGGCGCGCAGGCGGGTATTCCCGAGTCGGCGGGCATGTGGTCCTTCGGCCAGCTGTTCGGCATTCCGCTGATCATCAGCGAGAAGCTGCCGGCTCTAGGCACCAAGGGGGATCTCATCCTCGTGGATTGGAGCAAGTACCTGCTGGGCGATCGCATGGATCTCATGATCGACGTCAGCCCGCACGTCAACTTCCTGCAAAACCAAATGGTCTGGCGGGTCGTGTGGCGTGGTGATGGCCAGCCGTGGCTCAATAGCTCCATCACCCTGGCCGATGGCAGTACCACGGTCAGCCCGTTCGTGGTTCTCAACTAAGCTGCTTCTTCACGGTTTATCCCTGCGGGGGAGTAGCCATGGGTAGTGCCGCGGACAAAGCCCTGAATGCCAGCCTGGACCGCTTCCGTACGGAACGGTCCCAGGCTCGCAAATTTCATCCCGAGAGCATCGGCCGGGACGTCGATCCTAACTGGTGCTTCGGAGATTTCCTCTGCCGTATCCAGAGCCAGGACCGTGCCGGCCTGGAGAAGGTTTACGGCTCGGTTTACAAGGCCGCACTCAACGCCACGGTCGATGGTACGACAGGCGGCTACCTGGTGCCGGTGGAGTTGCGGTACGAGTTGATGATTGCTGTGGCCGAGGCTGCTATCGTGCGGCCTCGCGCCACCGTGCTGCCCATGAAAAGCCTGTCACTCAAGCTGCCGGTTTACGACACCTCAGTGGCGGGCACTGCCAATCAGTCGCCTTTCTTTGGCGGCTTCAATGTCTCCTGGACGGAGGAATCGGCCACACGCACCGAGGATGAGCCGCAGTTTCGCCAGGTGGTGCTGACAGCCAAGGAGCTGTCCTGTCAACTCGTTGTCAGCAATAATATGCTCAACGACGGCGGCCAGGCCCTGGAAAGTTACCTCAAGAAGATGGTGGCCCGAGCGATCGCCTGGCAAGAAGACCTGGCTTTCCTGCAAGGCACCGGCGCCGGTCAGCCACTGGGCCTGATCAACGCGGCGGCCACGCTGACGCAAACCCGTCAGGTGGCCAGCAAGTTTCAGTATGTCGATGCAGCGGGCATGCTCAAACAAAGTTGGACTTACGACACCGGCTGCTGGGCCATCACCAAGAGTGCCGTCCAGGAACTGTACACCCTGGTCGATGGCTCGGGCCGTTCGACCTGGACGCCCAACGCCGGCTACGGCCAGGACAGTCAGCACCTGGGATTGCTCTTTGGCATGCCGCTCTATGCTACGGAAAAATTGCCAGCCCTGGGTACCAAGGGCGATGTGCTGCTCTTCAGTCCGACGCTGTACGTCATTGGTGACCGCCAGGAAGTCACCATTGACGCTTCGACCCATCCTTACTTCTTGCAGAACCAGACGGTCTGGCGGGTGCTGGAACGGGTCGATGGCCAACCGTGGTATGGCAGCTCAATCCAGCTGCAGAACAATACCCAGACGGTCAGTCCCTATGTGGTCCTGAACTAGGTGAGCCTGGCTCCCACGCTTTTTCCGAAAGGATAAGTCTCATGGCAATGTCCGAGCAGATGAGCCAGGCTCTCTCCCTGGCCGACGTCATTAACCTGACGAACAACAACAACACGAACAGCAACTCGGTCGGCATCGACATGTCGAAGTTCCGGCAGGTGATGTACAACATCTTCTATCAGACCGGCGCCGGCTCCGTCGATGGCCGTCTACAAAGCTCACCCAACAGCAACTTTAACGTTGTCCATAATATCACCAATTCGAACCTGACGACGCTGAACACCAACAACACCATGGAAACGGTGGAGGTGCGGGCCGACCAGGTTAACCAGCAAAACGCCGGCGATCGCTATGTGCGGCTGCAGCTGACCGTCAGTGGTGGGGCTACCAACGTCAGCGCGGTGGGCTGGGGTGGCAACAGCGAGCAGAAGCCCGCCAATCAATACGACCTCAACAGCAGCTACATCGTGGCCCGCGTGGTGGTGAATACGTAAGCGTCGACAGGCTCTTGGGGAGAAGAGTCGGTTTGCGGCGGCTGGCAGGGGCTCAGTACCCTGCCAGCCGTTTTTGGTTTTTCGCCCGGCGCAGGATCTCCCCTCCTCATGGATATTCCCCACAAGGACGCCCTTCTTGGCGATGACAATAACACGTTGGGCTGGCTGCTGCCCGCCGAAGGTCAGCAGCTCAAGGAACTGGCCCGCGGCAAGGATGTGCTGGAACTGGGTACTTACCTGGGCCTGTCCACACTGCATCTGGCCAGCACGGCCAAGAGCGTGCAGACGGTGGACTGGCACCAGGGCGACGCGGGTACAGGTTTTCGCAGCACACTGGGCAAATGCCTGTACAACCTCGACGTGGCCGGCATGCTGGACCGTATCCGCCTGACGGTGGGCCGCTTCAGTGACGTGTTGCCCTGGCTGGCCGATCACAGCTTCGATCTGGTCTATGTCGACGGTGCTCATGATTACGAATCGGTACAGCATGACCTGACGCATGCCCGCCGCCTGGTCAAGCCCGGCGGCGTCATTGCCCTGCACGACTGGCCTTATGACTCGGTACAGAAGGCGGCCTTCGAGCAGCTGCACCGCGAGCCGGATGGCCGCTGTGAAACACTGGCCTGGTATCACATTCCTCCACTGCCCTGGCGGGCCGTCTTCATTGGTCTGCCGCACTACGGCGGCGTGGTGCCGCAGGCGTTGTGGGGTCTGCAATTCGCCACCCAGGCACCCCGCTACACGCTGCAGCATGCCGGCGGCTCACTCCTGGCCATGGTGTTCAACTCGTTATGGTGCACCTGTCTGAACACCCTAGCCGAGCAAAAATGGACGCACTTTGGCCTGCACCACAGCGATATCGAGGCCCCCGCCGGCTGGGCCGATACGCTCATGGACGAGATGGACGCCACCGGCGCCGACGTGCTGTCGAGCGTGGTGGCCATCAAGGACGCCCGCGGCCTGACCTCCACGGGCGTGCGTGCCGCCTCGGGTAATATCCGCCGGCTAACGCTCAAGGAAGTTTTCCTGCTGCCTGAGACCTTCACGGTGCACGACGTGATTGCCCTCTGGCAGGGTCATGGTGCGCCGGTGGAGCCGGAGTTCCTCGATCACGAGAAGTGTCACCTGGCCGTCAACACCGGGCTGTGGTTGTGCCGGCTCGATGCCAAATGGATTTACGATTTCAAGGGCTTCAATATCGCCGATGGCATTGTCAAGCATGACAACGGTGAGTACCGTGCTCACGTTCTGCCGGAGGACTGGAACGCTTCGCGCTGGTGGGCCAGCCAGGGGCTCAAGGTGCTAGCCACCCGCAAGATTCCTGTGCTGCATCACGGCCATGGCCGCTATCCCTCCGATCACGTCTGGGGTGAATGGGAAACTGACCAGGGGGATGGCTAGTGACAAAGGACCCGGACAATGCCCCGGTGGCAGGCTGGCATTTGGCGGCGCTGGCTCTGGCGCTTTATGTGTTGGGGCTGGTCAGTGGTTACTGGCTTTTTGGTGGAGTTTAATGCTGTGAAGCTTCCTTCACCCCATCCTCGCTGGGGTCATTACGAACTGGATGACCATACGCGGATCTATCCCTCTGGCTGCAAATTTGGCGGCATTGGTAACAAGCGGCTGTGGTTCATCTGGCGCTGCACTCACACGCTGCGAAACCCTGATGGTTTTCTGGTGCACTACGGCGAGGTCTTGATGGCACGCTGGGGGATTCGCTATTTCGCCTCTCCCCAGGCCGCTCTGCAATATCTGCGGGAGGATCAGCCGCATGCGCGATAGCCTCGACTGTGGCCTGGGTTGTACTTTACTTCTGTGTGCTCTGGTCTGTGTGCTCGTGGGGATGGGATTGGGCTGGTGGCTCAAGCCGGGATAGAACAGTGAAATCTGGCCGAGCCGATGCCGATGTAAACTTTGCTCGGCAGTCCAACATTCCCACCCACCAGACACACGCCAGACTGCCGGGCCTTGAGCGGAGTGGAGCAGTAGCAGCTCGCCAGGCTCATAACCTGGAGGTCGTTGGTGCAATCCCAACCTCCGCGATTCGTCAGTCCCAGGCAGGTGAATCCTTCCGGCACGCTGTCCTGGTGCTGACGAACTTCTCCTCCGGTTCCATCCCGGGTCGGCCCTGTCGGCAGCTCCATCCTCTGCCGGCAGGGCTTTTTTCTTTGGAGTTTCCATGAGTGCACCTATTACCCCGTCGCGTAAACCAGCCGAAACCAAGACCGAAGTGCGGCCGGAAACCAAGACGCCCGATCCGCACCAGGATCCCGTCGCCTACCTGCTCAGCAAGGGCTGGAAGTGTGATGGTGACCCGGCCACCGGCCGCGAACGCTGGTTTGACCCCACGTTGCCGGATAAACCGCAAGACCTCCGTGACGCCCTGGCCTTGCCACCCCGCAAGCTGGACAACGGCCGGGTCGTCCAGGAGTTTCAGACCGTGCACATTCAGGGTGCCTGGCCGATCAGCCGCCAGGCTGCTCTGGCCGTGCAAGCCCTGCGCGATCGGGAAGCCAAGAAAGAGTAGGGCGGGTCTACTCTCTCTCTCTCTCTCTCTCTCTTCTTCTTTAGGGAACTGACCAGTCAGTTCTGTTATCAATTCGTGCCGGCTGGCCGGGCTGCCTTAGAGTGCTCGCATGCTCACCACCCTGGCCAGCCTGAAGACGTTCCTGCGCATCGCCAGTAGCGACACCAGTCAGGATACGCTGCTGACACAAATCCTCACGGGCGTCGATTCCAGCGTCAAGCGCTGGTGCAAACAAAACCTGGAGCAGCAGGTTTACGTTCAAGAATTTTATGATGGCACCGGCTCGCCGGACGTCGCTCTCTACCAGCGGCCTGTTACCGCGATCAGTTTTACCGGGGCGATCACCGCCGGCAGTGCCGTACTGACCAGCCCCTCGAGCACCGTAGGTCTCGTGGTGGGCATGCCTGTGGCCGGCGTCATCTCCGGACAGACTTCCGGTATCGCACCCGGCTCGGCGATTACCAGCCTGGCCGGCGGCAATGTGACCATGAGTCTGGCCGCCCTGGCGTCCGGGACCGTGACGGCCACCGCCGGCTTGGCGGTGTGGTATGACCCAGGCGGCTTCTATGGCGACGCCCCCAATGGCTTTGGTAACACCACGCAGCTGGTCCTGGGTGTCGATTATGTGCTCGTGCGTGACCAGTCGAACGGCACGTCGAAGTCGGCGATCTTGCGACGGCTCGGTGGCGGGGGCGTGCTGGTCGGCTCGGTGTTCTCCTGGCCCTGGGAAGGCCGTCGCGGCGCCTTGACGGCCAAGTTGCCGCCCATCTGGGCCCAGTGCTATGGCGGCATCAAGGTGCAATACTCGCCGGGCTATGCCACCATTCCGGCTGACCTCCAGCAGGCGGTTAATGGCCTGTGCTCGTGGGTGCGGGAACTAACTCCCGCGGGCACACCGCTGGATCATGAAGAGGTCAAGGGCCAGGTGATGGAGCTAATGGGCGGCCCGCTAGCGGCCAGCCCGCAGATTGCCAGCATCCAGCGCACGCTCAATGCCTACCGCGACATGGTGATTTGATGACGACGGCCGAGGAACGCAAGATCATCGACCTGCTGCGGCAAGCGCGCACGCTCTTCGAGCACCTGGAACCGCAGTACGCCGCCGACCTGTGGGAGTGGGATTTTCACCTCAATGGGGCCGAACGGGTGCTAGCCACCCGCGTGGCCCAGCGTCTGGAGCCGCAGGTCTGGTTCCTGCCCGAGGACAAAACGTGAGTGCGTTGACCTGCACGATCGACCTGTCCGAGCTGGAAGCCAAGTTTCAGCAACTGGGCCAGCTACCGAGCTTTGCCCGGCCGCTGGCCGCCTGCAGCAAACTCATCAGTGCGTCCGCCAAGGACAATTTCCACGGCGCCCACGATCCCGAAGGCCGGCCCTGGAAGCCCCTCAAGAATCCCCGCCGCAAGAAGGGCAAGGCCAAGCGTAAAGGCAAAACCAAGACCGCGGCCCACCATCCGCTCATCGACACCGGCCGACTTTTTAGCAGCGTTGGCGGCGGCGCCGATCATGTCGAGCAGATCCACGCCCTGGAACTGGTGACAGGCACCAATGTGGAGTACGCTGGCTACCACCAGGACGGCACCCGCACCCTTCCGGCCCGGCCCTTCCTGGGCTTCAATGACACCCTACTCGACAAGATCGAGGATGTCATCGGCGAGTGGGCCGAACGCCAACTGGGCCTTTAGTGGGGCAGCAGCGTTTCAATCTGTACCGTCCATTTCGGGCCCAGCGACTGATCCACCGGCGGTGCCAGCCGATTGGTGGAACCACTTTGATAGCCCTGGCGCACGCCAGCTAGCTTGCAAAAGGCCGCTTTACAGAACGGGCTGTCACGCAGGCGCACCAGCGGCTGCGTGGCCCCGGTGCTACCCAGGTCGCCATGCTCCAGCGTCAGCTGGCTGCCGGGCGTGAAAGGCTCGGCTTCCACATCCAGATGGGCTTCGGTCGGATAATCTCCTTCAAAATCCATGAGCAGGTTTTGCAGCTGCAGGAGGCCCCCCACCCCCAGGGCTCGGTAGCGCAGCACATTGCGGGCCGTCAGGGCAGCACAGCCGGAGAAAAAGACGTCGGCGATCCGCAGGGTAGAGCCCTGCAGATGTAGTGCCTGGCGGCCATAGTCACGGATACGGCCGCCGAGGATATGACCGCCCAGCCAGCCCTGTGCCCGCAGCGCCGTGTCGCGTTGCAGAAGAAACTGACAGTTCTCGACGTGGACGGGGTAGCTTGTCGTCAGCGGTGCCGAGCCTAGCAGTAAACTGCCCAGGCCCACAGCCCCACCAGAGAACTGGCAATCCCGGACGAGCAGCTGCGTAACCTGGCCGACCTGCACCAGGCTGCCGGCGTTGCCGCCCAGAAAGTGGATGCCTTCGAGCGTGAGGTCCTCCAGCGTATTGACCACGTCGGCATGAGCGGCGGACAGGAAGAAGCCATAGCCGTTGGCCTGCTGTGCGTTGTACCAGACCAGGCGGCTGGGCGGCACACCTGGCGAGGGCTGGCCTGGCAGATGAAACAGCCAGCTGGCCGGGTCGGTGTCCCAGCAGCGCGTGCGATCGGTGAGGGGCTGGCCATCCCGGCGGACCTGTCGGCCTTGCTGGTCCTGGTAACGCAACGCATGGCCCACGCGGAAGCCGGCCCAGAGTAGTTCCACCGGCCGCGCAAACTCGGCAAATTGGCCGCCACAGGAGCCCCAGGAACCCAGCTTGAACAGGGCCTTGTCGTGATCCTCGGCCAGATACTGGCCGGCCGGAAGATCGTGCTGCACGGGTACTGTCTGGCCATCGATAAAAGCCGTGATGGCACCGGCCGCGAAATCTACTTCCAGGCTGAAGCGATGGCAGGCCTGATCGGCCGTCAGCGGCTGATCTACCTTGGCGGTATGGGTCTGGCCATCCTGCGTGCGCAGATGCAGCTCCAGATAGGGCGTACCGCCACGAATTACCACCGCGTAGCTGCCGGGCAACCAGCCAGCCGCCATGTCCTGACACCACAGGCCGAACAGGGGATAAAAATCCTGCTGCTTCCAGCCCGCCAGGTTCTGCACGATGAAATCCAGGGTCAGTACGGCTAGAGTCTGCTGCTGACCTTGCGTAAGCCAGCGTGCTTCCACGCTGCCTGCACGCACAGGAGCATCAGGAAAGCAGACGCCTTCGTTCGTCGTGGTGCGGAGCCCCCAGGTAGGCACGGCCACGCTGTCATCGAGCAGGGCGGGGCTGGCCTGAGCATCGACTCGCGGCCGTGCTGTTTCGGGCAAGTCCACTGGACTGCCGTTGTGAAAGGGCCGGCGGGGCAGACCCAGCAAAAAGGCCGGGCCCTGCAGCGTCTGCACGCGCGTACTGGGACCATCTCCCACAATGCGGAGATGTTGATTGGCCACCCAGACGGGCTGATTGAGCAGGTAGCGAGCCTGGCGGCCGGGGATATAGAGCGTGGCCCCCGGATAAGCAGCGGCGGCATCACAGGCCTTCTGGAAAGCCTCATGGTTGTCGGTGCGATCATCCGCGGTGGCGTTAAACGGTGCTTCGCGGACGTTGAAAACAGCGGAAGCCATCATCTCTCCTCCTGGCTGGTGTCCGCACTGTAGCGAGGTGGATTTGAGCCCGCAAGTGCTCGGGCGACACAATCCGGCATGGCAGCTACCGGCGTTATCTGTAATCGACTGATCGTCAACCTGGTCAGCTTCATTCAGAACCTCAACCTGCAGGGCACGCCCGGTGTGACGGGCAACATAGGCAGTAATGTCTACGCCCAATGGGAGAGTGAAGGGCTCAATATCCAGCTGCCCGCCGTCATTGTTACCACGCAAGGGATGACGGAAGAGGAAGGCGATAGCTCCTTCGAGGAAGACTACGTTACCTATCCGATCTTGATCCTCGTGGTGGATCACGCCCACCCCGCCTTTCAGGAAGCCCTGGCGGACTATCTGCGCTGGCGGCATGACATCGCCCGCAATCTGCGTGGCCTGGTGGCTTACCCGCTCTTGCCCGATTGCCCGGAACTGCATGACGTGCGGCTGCGTAACCTGCCCATTGCCGATGAACGCATCCCCTATCGCCAGTACGTGCGTTCGGGCTTTATCGCTCTGTGCCATACCAATGAACCACGGCTGAGGAACGGCTGATGCATCCCCCCTGGCAGATCGGCCAGACTGTGCTCTATGTGCCCGACCCCTGCTATGCCCTCAACAAGGACAGTGCGGGTCAGTATTGTTTTCATTTTGTCTGGGCCGAGGGGCCGCTCGAGGGCCAGCGCGTCGAAATGAACCGCTGTGGTGAACTGATCCGCACAGGCGATGGCCAGCTACGGGCCCGCAGTAACGGTCGCGTGCTGCGGCCAGATGGCCCCCGGTCCTACTGGCAGGCTACCTTGCTGGAGACGCTGAGTGAGGGCGTGGGGATTTTGGATATCCAGCACCCCAACGGCTGCGGCACGCTGCACAGCAGCTGTCCTTATGACCCCGGCAAGGGACTGCACACTTTTCATCTGCCAGGAGAATAACGCATGGCCCTTAGCAGCCTGACCTCTGCCATCACCATCGGGGCTAGCTGGACGGCCCAGCACAATATAACGGGTACCACCTACAGCCCGACGCAAAATAGCAGTCAGATTTCCAAGAAAAGCTCAGTGGGTACCTCGGCCAGCAACAACGCGGCCGGCGGCGGCGATGAACTGGTGTCGTTCATTCAATCGATCAGCAACAGCAGCAACACGACGATTGACCTCACCAACCTGACTGACATCCTCAGCACGGCGAATACGAATTTGGCCCGCATCAAGGGTGTTATTATCCAGTTGCTCTCGACCTCCGACGATAGCACCAACGGAACTAATTGCACCTCGATCACCGTAGGGGCCGCGGCCAGCAACGCCTGGACCAGCCAGAGTGCCAACCGTGGCTGGCTGGCCACGAACACCAGTACCTTTGATATCCCCAATGGCGGGGCCGTGTCCTTCGTGACGCCCACGGCTAATGGTGTGCTCGTGGATGGTACGCATAAAAATCTGTTCATTGTCAACAACGACAGTTCCAACGCCGCCGCAGTGCAAATCACCTTGCAGGGCGCTTCCAGCTAAGGAGCAGAGCCATGGCTATCGGTCCGGTTGGGAAGGCGCGATCCGGCAAAGGTGGGCGAGTCACGATCAATGCCGTGGCTCTCTACCTCAAGGAATGGAACGTCGATTACAAGGGCGACGACCTCGACACCACCAATTTCGAGAGCCAGGGCTTCGACCAGGGCACCATCGGTATCATCGGCTGCGACTGGGACTCCAAGGGGGATTGGCAGGCCGGGGCCAATTTTTACGACAACCCACCGGGTATTTATCCCCGCGACGATCTCAAGACCGTGCTGCTCTACGAAAATGTGGCCGATAACGTCTTCTGGAATTTCCCTTGGAACCGTGTGCTGTCGGCCAAGAACGGCAACCCCGTGCGGGGCCTGGTCAGCTTCGAATGGTCGAGCAAGACCAACGGCATGTTTACGGCGCCCACAGGTAGTGTGTGATGATTTTGGATGCCAAGAGCGGCCTGCGTGGCGTGCTGATCAACGAGGAGACCGGCCAGCGGATCCCTTTCGCCCGCTGGGCCGACACCGAAACGGGCGAGTACGAGGCCTTCGCCACCACGCCCGATGGTCAAGCCATGCTGCAGCCCGCTCAGGTAATCCGGGGCCGCGCTCGTCTTAGATTTGTGGCCTCCAGCAGCTTTGTCTATCCGGCCAAACCCAGCCAAGAGGCCGACCCCGAGCTGGTCCAACAGCATCGCGGCGTACCCGTGCTGGCCGTGGCTGGCCGCGAGTGCGAGGAGCGTTACTGTCATCGCCTGGCCACCTGGAAGACAGCCGAGGAGCGTGAGATTGATCCGGAAGTGGGCAGCGATGGCCAGAGCTACGAACGGGCCATTACCACGGTCGTGCACTACTGGTGCGACTGGCACTATCGCAATCCTCTCTTTACCAACCGGCGTGGCGTGACCCAGGAAGTCGAGGTCCGCGCCCGGCCCCAGTAGCAAACATGAAACCCACGATCACCATGGTCGATGTCGCTTTCGAGGCTGCTCAGCAGGTGATGTCGCTGCTGAGTCAGGCTGTGGCGGCCGGCTACTTCATTCACTACACCCTGCACTCCACCGAGCAGGGTGGCTACTGTTTGCAGCTAACGACGGAGCCCTTTCCTGCAGGAAAACCATGGGCGTTGAACACTCTCTCGGCCATCCCGAACCCTTCCTCGCCGCCGGTCAATACTGGACACTAAGCCCGGTGACCCCGGCTCTGCGGGCCCGCTTCACGGGCTTCGTCAAGAAGCGGGCGCTGACGGAGCTAGCTTCCTTGCGCAGCCTGCTCAATCCCGTCGAATTCCATGAGGTCGAGAAGAAGATCCTGACGCAGCTGGCGTCGGGCTCAGCCAACTGGGGCCCCAAAAGCATGGGGGCTCTGGCCCAGGAGTTTTACCTCTCCGATGAGGGCCAGGTGTACCTGCTGCAACTCTTGCTGGAAAAGCAACACGGCCCGGTGACCGAAGAGGTCGTGCTCCAGCTCTACGAGGAGAACCCCGAGGGCCTCAAGGCGGCCCTGCGGGCCAGCTACAACTTGCCGCCGCGCGACGAGGCCCCAGCCGACCCAAACGCCGCAGCCCCGGTAATGAGTCTGCCGGGGACAACCCGGACGACGATGTAGCCGACGAGGATATTCTGGCCGTGCTGGTACGCGAGCCCTTCAGCGGCATCACGCCCGCCGTCTATGCCGAGCTGAGTGACTATCAAATCGCCGAAATCTACCTGGCTCCGCGGGACGACAATCTCAACCTCATCCCGCTAGCCCAGCGGCGGCGGCCCGAGGGTACGGGCCACCCAGACCGGGCCGCCCAGGAATTGCCCGCTCCAGAAGACCTGGGTATCCCGCCGGAAGTATTAGTGAGTGGCCCGCCAGTCGCTTTCATTTCCATGTTCTACGCCGTCTGGCGTGCCCGTGAGGAGACTCCTGCCGAGATCACCGCCCGTTGGTGGCGTTACCTAGCCGCTGAACACGAGGGAAGTGCCGATGGCCGTTCGCCAGGTCGCCCTGACCTTAAATCTCAAGCCCGGTAGCCCGCAGCCCATCCTCAACCTGTTCCGTAGTCTCGTGCCGGCCAGCGCCGCCACGGGCACGCTCATCGGCCGCAATCTGGCCAAGGGACTGGCCGGCTATCGGGGTACGCCAGGCACCGCGGCCACCGGCCCCGGCGGCGGGGGTGGTAGCGGGGGCCTCGGCAGCACGTTGGCCGGTGCCGCCGGCGGGGCGATCGGCGGTGGCCTTGGCCTGGGCCTGGCCGCTGCCAGTGGCGTGGTGGCCGCTGCCACCCTGTTGGCCGAAACCATCACCGATGCGGCCCTGGCGACCGTGGGCAAGGCCAGCCCGGCCACGATGGCCCGTATGAACATGGCCTGGGACGATATGCTGGCGGTCATCGGGCGGGCCTTGATTCCCGTCGTGGAACTGCTAACGGCCGGCTTCCGCCTCCTGGGCGATTTCCTGGCCAGCATCCTGCCCACCACGGCCGAGGTCCGCGAGGCTTTTGGCGGTTTCTACGAAATCCTGGGGGATCTCCGCGACGTGCTGGCCGAGATTGCCCCCATCCTCAAGGAAGCCATCAAGTGGCTCCTGCAACTGGCCGGCACGCTCATCTCCTGGCTCGCCAAGGTCATCACCTACCCCGTCAAACTGCTGCGGGACGCTGGCCTTGTCGGCGGGGCCAAACCGCTGACTTCCAGTGTCGGTGCCGCGGCCCGACCGGCTTCCATCCAGACCGATGCCGTGGCCTTCGCCCGCCAGACCTACGCCCGCATTCTGTCGAGTGTCGGGGGCGGGCTGTCCCCGCAAGAGCGGCAAGCCAAGGCGGCCGAAGATTCCGTGAAGCTCCTGCAAGACATCAAAAACGAACTGGCTCAGCAGGGTGGCCAGGAGGGCAATCTCTCGGAGCGCGTCGAGGACGCCGCCAAGCTCGGCCTGGGGAGGTACGCCTGATGCCCAACACTACACCCGTCCTGGTCAACAATGGCTGGTTCCCCTCGGGGATTCCCTGGGCGGAATACATCTCCAACAAGTCAGCCACCACCGATAGCCAGTTCAGCTACGGTGCGGGCAATCAGACGACGATGAGTATCCTGGTCAATGATGCCGATGTGGAACAGGCGGTGGCCGATCTCCTGGGCAGCCAGGAGATGGACCCCAACGTCCATGGCCAGCTCAACCGCGTCATTCCCATGACGCATCCCCGCTTTCACTGGATGTTCGCCGAACGCATCACGGGCGCCCACCCCATTCGCTTCACGGACAAACGGCAGGGCTTCGGCACCTCGAAGTACGCCGCCTATGCCGCCCGCGTCCTGACGGTGCTGTTTACCCAGCCCAAGTACTCGATTTTCAGCGATGCTCAGCTGGATCTGCGTTATGGGGCCCCCCGCCAGGAATGGCGGCGGTTCATCGAATTCGTCCACCAACCGGCCAGCTTTCTGCTATCCCGTGAGACGGGCAGTTTCACCTTTACCGAAGGGGGCGGCGGCACCGCCCCCACGGCGAACACGACCGTGGTGCCCGGCAATCAGACGCAGTTTCTGTCGCAGCTGGATATCACGGCCATCTGGCACAAGGTGCCCCAGGCGGGCCTCTTCGACAATGGCGGCACGGGTCGGCCGACGGGGCTGCTGTCCGCCCTCAACACGGTGAATTCCGCCAGTTTCATGGGCTATCCGGCGGGCACCTTGCTGTTCAAGGCTTTCCGCCTGCAGCCCCTGGAAGACCCCGTGTCACCGACCGCCTTCGGCCTCAACGTCAACAACGGCGAGGCCAGCGTGGTCTACGATGTCGAGCTGGGCTTCAGCTACTTCGATCCACCTCAGGGCGGCACGGCCCGGGGCTGGAATTTGGCGCCCTGGCCCAACCAGCTGTGGTATCAGTTCAAGGACACCAATACCCTCACCAAGACGCTGTTCAACACCACCGATTTCACAACGACGATTTTCCAGATGCAGCTTTAATCCTTGGTGACCAGACGGACCTGGTCCAGGATCAGGATGTGCTCCGGTAGTGCGTGCCGGTCTACCTGGGTGCCACGACAGAAGCCCGTTACCGTAATCGTCTGTTGTTTTTTTAGACCAGTAAAAGCAGCGAGGCTGGCGGGATCAAGATAGAGCGTGAGCCAGGGCCGTGATGCGGGCATGACGACATAACGCAGAGCGTGATTCACACCACCACCCTTCGTGGTTCGCTGCCAGATTGCTCGCATGCAAAAGCGACTCTGTTCGTCCTTTTCGATCGGATAGGCTGTCAGGGTTAGCGTGAGAGGCTGGTTGGCAAAGCGCTGTTCGGCCGCAAGGAGATCCTGACTGAAAGCCGTGAAAAGTTCCGTTTCGGTGACCGCAGGGGCCGGTTGCTGCAGTCGCGACACGGGCGTGGCTGCTACCACGGTGGTGGTGGCTTCGCTGTCGCGGGCGGCAAGATGCAGGCACGCGACAAGGACAAAGACGGCACCGAGGCTGCAGGCGCCCAGGACACAGGCGGTCGTAACACGGGGGTTCATGACAGGGTCCCTGGTGAGAGCTTGAGGTTCTACCGGACACCTAAGATACACGAGATAGCCGAGCAGGCAAGGAGAAAGAGGTTCATCATGGCTCATCGCCACCCGCCGATTTTCCGTGCCGGCCCCTTAACCAGTGTCGATGCTCAGAAGCTCAATGAGGCGCTGACCTGGGTGTACCGCTTCCTGGGGGGCCTGTCGAGCAGTTCCGCCCTCAATATCAGCGAGGACATTACCGGGGCCAATGTCACGCTCAGCAAGTCCCAGGTTACGGGGGGCATGTCGCCGACCAGTGTGACCTTCTCCGGAATCATGGCGGGGTTGTCGGCCGACATCACGGCGGTCAACAATGTCGGCTTCACCGTGAATACCTGGACCACCACGGGGACGGGCAATCTCTTTGATACCGACTCGTACCTCAACAGTGCCGACACGTTCCGGCTGCCCTTTGTGGGCTACTATGCCGTCACCGTGCAACTGGCCTGGCAACCCAACGCCGCCGGGGGCCGTTTTTGTGCCGTCGTCCTCAAGGTCGGCGGCAGCGAACTGCTGGCCAACTGGCTGCCGGGTGCCACCAGCCCCGACCTCTACCAGAACGAGCTTCTCACCGGCACCTTCTATGCGGCCACTGCCCCGCTGGACATTCAGGTGATTGCCAGCCAGGACAGTGGCGGCAATCTGACGCTGGCCGGCGGGGTTATCTTTCCCTGCCCCACCTACTGTGCTCTCACCTATCTGGGTAGCTGATTCGCCCCCAGTCCCGCCGGCTTGCGAGACTCCCTCTCACGAGAGAGGGGGTTTGCATGGCTGGACCTTTCCAGGGCGCCAAATCGGGCATTGGCAATAGTGCCGTTGCTCTCACGAGCACCAGCACGCCCTTTACCTATGGGGTGCGCATCAAAGCCGATGGCACTAACACCGGCAATGTTGCCATCGGTGCCAAGATCGCCAGCGGCAATGCCAACGTGACTTTGCAAGTCAGTGACGCCACCGATGGCTGGCTGCTGGCCCCTGGCGATGAGATTCCCATCCCGGTGAATATCATCGCCGACGTTTCGCTTATCTACGCCATCGCCAGCACCTCGGGCAATCGCCTCTACTACTACGGAGAGTAGGCATGCGCGAGCGGCGTAGCTATTTGCAGTGCTTCGCTGAGCTGCTGACGCCGCCCTGTAAACGCAACACGGGCAAGTCAGCACCGCCTATGTGCGCCCTGGCTCTGACCGGCCAGTCCGGCGATCTGTTGCTGGTCAATGGCAAGGACTATCTGCAGCTCTTCTGCACCTCGCCCAAGCTGCGGAGCAAGCTGGTCCTGGTCGAAGAGTTTCCACCCGAAATGGGTGGTACGTTGACGCGCTACCCGCCCGACTGGAAAGTCATCACCGTACCCAAATCGCCCCCCAAGCCCCCGCCGCAGCTTATCCAGGTCGAGGAGTTGCCGGCCTTCCCCGGCTACTGGCTGGCCAACGTGCAGCGCGAGCAGCCGGGGGCTTTCAATGTCGCTAGTACCCAGCTGCTCTGGCATGTCGAGTGCGAGTACAAGGCCTATACGAGCCTGACCCCGCTAACCCCCGCCGGTAGCGGACAACCAGTCATCCAGTGGAACGATCTGGTTGGCAGCAACAATATCACACCACTGCATGTGCCGCTGGATACACCCAGCCAGGTCACCAATTACCAGACGGGGGCCACGCTGACGGGCCGGCCTAATATTCAGGTTGGCAGCGACTGGCGCGGCATTTTCCAGGGCAATTTCAACTTCTTCCAACGCACCCGCCAGCTGACCTACGCCATCTATGTCCGCGTGGCCGTGGCCGCCATGGCCATGTTCCAGGACGGCACGCCCTTCACCAATGGTTTCGGCTGGGGCTATGGCACCGATGGCAGTCTCGACAATCCCTCAGGCACCACAACCAGCCTCATGGGTATCAAGGATGGCGTAGGCACCTATGAAAATAGCAACATTGTTGTCTCGCCGAACACCTGCGTGATGATCGTGACCTATGACGGCCAGAACGCCGGTCTGACAGCCTATTATATTGGCATCGCCAATGTCTCCAATAATGGCGGCCAGGTGCTGGTGGGCAGCACGTACAACAAGCTGGGCGTGGACGCCAGCGGCGGCTTCGCCATCGGCGGCACCTATGGCAACAGTGACAGCAACCGTTTTGCTCACTCGCTGTCGATTTGTGAAGCCGCCATCTGGGAAGGGGTACTATCAGCCACGGACATTCAGAAGATCGCCGATCGTTGTTTCTTCTACTGGGGTCTATCCTAACAAGGAGCCACCATGTCTGCTCTGATTGCCGATGTGCCGGCCACCACGGTGGCCCTGACCGCTAACACCGCTCTGACCTGGATCGGCGTCAAGACGCCTGGGGCTAACCAGCCGCTCAAGATCCTCGAGGCCGCCGTGTCGATGGACGGCGCCACTAGCTCCAACGCGCCGGCCGTGGTCGATTTCTGCAATTGCACCTTCGCTACCAACAGCCCAGGCACCAATTCGACCAGCGTCACGCCGGTCAAGCGCAACCAGTCGATGGCCGAAACGATCCAGTCCACGGCCGCCAAAAACTGGACCGCAGAGCCCACCGTGGTAACGCCCTTCCGCAGCCTGGATATCGCCCAATTCGACGGGCTTTATCACTACATCAACCCGCTGGCCTCGCCCTACATCATTGCCGGCGGCAAGGGCTTCACGATTCGCTCGACGTCGCCCAACAATGTCAACACGACGGGTCATATTACTTTTGAAGAATAGTGCTGTGAACGCTCCTGCCACTGCCTGGTACTTTTACCGCCTGCGGGAAGACGATTTTGTTGCCGAGTTTTGCGTGGCCGGTGCCAGCGATCCGACCCAGTATGTCGAGACGCTGGCACCCGATGGCACCTGCCAGCGCTGGGCCCGGCGGGAAGAAGGTGACCTGCTCGTCTTTCGCCCTCCCGATGGTTACAGCGGAGCCCAGGGCCTGATCTGGGCCTACAATCGCCGCTTGCAGCGTGGCCAGGCCATGCCCTACGCGGAACTGGAACGCCGGGCCCTGGGGATGCGGGTCAGCGTGCATTTTTGAGAGGACCGCATGTCGAACCAAACCCTGCCTCAGCTGACCGCGGCCAACACGGTCAATGACGCCGATCTGCTCTATGTCGTTCAGGGCGGTGCCACCGATACCAAGATGACCCGCCAGCAGGTGGTGGCCCAGACCAAGCAGACGGGCATTAGTGCGGCTGGCAGTGCGCAGGGTACGGCCACCGCCCTCAACTCGGAGTTGAATGAGGTCACCACGGTAGCCACCGCGGCCAATGGCGTGTTGCTGCCGACGCCGACCACGCCCTTCGGCAAAGTGATCACGGTGGCCAACGCCAACACCTCCAGTGCCCTCAACGTCTATCCGCCCACCGGCGGCCAGATCAACGGCCTGGGGGCCAACGCTGCCTACAGTCTGCCGGCCAGCAGCACGGCCAATTTTCACGCCACCAGTGCCACGCAGTTCTATGCCGAGGGCGTCGGCGGCACCAGCTTCTCGCTGTTCGACAGCCAAACCTACACCGCCAACAGCAACTGGTCGAAACCGTCCGGGGCCGTGTTGGTCCTGGTCGACGTTATTGGTGGTGGCGGCCAGGGCGGGGGTGGTCAGGGTGGGGCAGCAGCGAGTGTTCGGCAAGGCGGCGGCGGCGGTGGCGGCGGGGCGCGCAACCGGGTCTGGCTCAATGCCGCCGATCTGACCAACACCGTCACGGTCACGGTCGGGGCCGGTGGTTCAGCAGCGGGTGGCGGCGGCACCAATGCTTCCGGCACCAGTGGCAGCGCTGGCGGCAACAGCAGCTTCGGCACCTATGTCTACGCCTATGGCGGCGGTGGCGGCAACGGCGGCAACGTCAACGGCAACACCGGCGGCGGCGGCGGCGGTGTTATGAGTGCCGGCAGCAGTGGCAGTGCCAACAACATCGGCGGTTCGCCGCAGACGCAGAACAATCAGGGTGCTGCCGGCGGGGCCGGTGCCAGCTGCCCCAGCGGCGGCGGCACCAATGCCGCCGGTCTGCCGGCCGAATGGGGCGGGGCTTCGGGAGCGGCTACCTCGGCCACCGGGGCAGCCACAGGCGGCGCCGGCGGCAACTCTTACTGGGGCGGCTCGGGTGGCGGGGGCGGCGGCGGCGTGT
>Ga0070740_10000772_pt1 | contig 55421 bp, 44 predicted proteins | sample Coa_R2_FD_67286 | JGI IMG/M metagenome (GOLD analysis project Ga0070740, IMG submission 67286) | Surface soil microbial communities from Centralia Pennsylvania, which are recovering from an underground coalmine fire - Coalmine... | ecosystem: Environmental > Terrestrial > Soil > Unclassified ... | reverse complement strand
AAGCCATAGCCCATCGTCCCGAGCCCGCTGGATGAAAGCCAGGTGCGCGGCTTGCGGAAATTATAAAACTGCGCCGTCCACATCTGGTGCTGGCCGACATCCACCGCGACAATGGCATCATCGTCCGCAAATCTCGAAATCGTTTCGACGACGTATTGCGGCTTGACGATGTTCGTGTATTTGTCGTAGGCAAGGGGATGCTCGGCGCGCCAGGCTTCGATGCGACGCAGCCAATGGCTGTGATCGGGCGGAGCAGATTCCATCCCGGATCGCCTGAGTTCATCGATCAGCGCCCGAAGCGTTTCCCGCGCATCGCCCACCAGCGCAAGGTCCACAGCGACGTTCTTGTTCACTTCGGATGGATCAATATCAAAATGGATTTTCCTGGCATTGGTCGCAAAGCCGCTGATGCGCCCGGTAACACGGTCGTCAAAGCGCGCGCCCACGGCAATCAGCAGGTCGCAGTTTGAGACGGCGGTGTTCGTGGCATACGATCCGTGCATGCCCAGCATGCCAAGAGAGAGAGGGTGCTTCGAAGGGAAGCTGCCCATACCCATCAGCGTCGTGGCCACAGGAATCTGCGCCAGTTCAGCCAGTTCGCGAACCAGATCGGACGCATTCGCAGCAATGACTCCTCCGCCCACGTAGAGCAGCGGCTGGCGGCTTGCGCGAATCATCTCGCAGGCCTTGCGCATCTGATCGGGCGTCCACTCGCTGAATTTCTTCGGCGATCGTGACCCGCTCGGCGCAGGAAAAGACGCCTCAGACTTTTCAAGAAGCACGCTCTTTGGAAGGTCCACGAGAACGGGACCGGGGCGGCCGGAAGAAGCGATCTCAAACGCCTCCTGGATTACATAGGGAATATCCGCCGCTTTCCGAACCATAAAAGCGCGCTTCGTGATCGGCAGGGCTATTCCGATCGTGTCCGCTTCCTGGAAGGCGTCCTTGCCGATCAGGTTCGCGGGCACCTGGCCGGTCAGCGCCACGACGGGGATCGAATCCATCATCGAGGAAGTCAGGGCCGTGATCATGTTGGTGGCGCCGGGGCCGGAGGTTGAGAGGCACACGCCCGGCTTACCCGTGACGCGCGCGTAGCCATCGGCGGCAAAAGCAGCGGCCTGCTCGTGACGCACCAGCAAATGGCGAATTCCCGCACTGTAAAGCGCGTCGTAAAGCGGCAGGACGGCCCCGCCTGGAAGGCCGAAAATCATCTCCACTTTCTGCTGAACCAAACTTTCAAGAAGGATTTCTGAACCTGAAAAAGTCTTAGCCATATGAGCGTTAATTCCTTATCAGCAAATTGGCCGCAACGGGCCACCAAAGGCGGCTATCTCAGATACCGACCAGTCGGTAGGTAGAATAGCATCCAAATTCCGCATCCGTCAACTGAATTTTCGATATGCCCCCGGAACATTGCGAGGGTATTGTCCCGGGAACCATCAGGCCGGCAATTTTGACAGCAGGTTGAGCAGGCAGAAATGCTGATCCAGCCGGCTACGCGGAAACGAAGACTTCTGCCCCTTCGTATTCCGGAAGATCGGCAAGTTTGTTTTTCACTCCGTCCCTGTTTGTTTTTCCACAGGTGCTGAATCTAAAGGACTTCTCCGGTTCGTTTTCCGGTTCGTTTTGTCCCATTTTGAATTGCCAGTCCTTTTTTTTCAATAACTTCTCCGGTTCGTTTTTGCAAAATCGATGTTTTTTGTCCCACAATTTTCATTCCAGAATAAGAATCACTATTATTTCCAACAACTTAAGCCCATGATCACAGTCCGCCGGGGCTTTCAACGCTTGTTCCCCATCTTCCGGTCTCGCTTGCCTCGCTCCATGCCCGGAGCGATGACAAAAGGCTAGCATAGTAGCCACGGATTGTCAAGAAAAATCTTCGCGGCAGCCGCGGGCTCGCCTTCACAGGCGGCTGGCTTAATGGACTTTTAAATCTCGCTTCTGGAATTGCCCTCCCGGCAAGCGCGCAAACGGCCCTGAAGGGCTTGAGGCAAGCGCCTGATTGAACCCGTGCCTCCCGGCGGCTATAATTCCGCATCATGGAGCCGTTGCAGTTCGTGCAAAAAGCGATCTGTCTGGCGCTGCTTGTCGTGCTCCCAACCTTCTGTGCACCTGGCCAAAGCGAGGCGGGCCAAAGCCCGAAAGCTCCTGACATTCTCCACGTAACCACACATATGGTCCAGGTGAATGTAATTGTCAAAGACGATCACGGCCATCCCGTGCCTGGCCTCAGTCAGAGTGATTTTACGATTTTCGATGATGGCAAGCCGCAAGAGATCAGTAGTTTCGCTGTCGAGCAGACGCGGCCGCCCGTGTCTATTCCGCCTGTGCCACCCGACATTTTCACCAATATCCCTGACCGGCAGTCTGGAGGCTCGCCGGCAGTGACAGTCATACTTTTCGACGGCCTGAATACGCGCTGGGAGGACCAGGCGCGGGTACGCGTGCAGATCCTCAAGTTCCTGAAGCAACTCCAGCCCGCTGACCGCGTCGGCCTCTACACTCTGGATACGCGGCTGGTGATGCTGCATGACTTTACCAGCGACTCGGAGTCACTGGTTAAGGCCCTGAATTCCTACAGCGGGCGAAGCGGCAATGAGGTCAAAGACTCCGAAGCCGACAACGCGGAAAACCCTCCACAGTGGGTTGATTCCGTGCAGGATTTGCAGGGAATGTCCGGGGCCCTATCGAGCGCCGCCGTGTCGAACGGGATTGCGCAATGGCTGGCGAATGCGGTGGCGGCGGAAGCAAATTACTACATGAACCAGCGTGTGGCCATGACCGTCAACGCGCTGGTGGCAATTGCGGACCATCTGCAGGGTGTTCCTGGAAGGAAAAATCTGGTCTGGGTGTCCAGCGGGTTTCCGCTCCTCGAAGGGATGGATCAGTTCGAACAGACGGGAGATTTTTCCAGGGGCAACACTTACGGTGAGGAGATCAAGCGCGCCGCCGAAGCGCTGAATGACGTAAACCTTGCCATCTACCCGGTGGATGCGCGCGGATTGATGGTGGACCCGAGCTTTGAAGTCAACTCCCGGCCCCCCAGCATGGCGGCATACCGGCGCATGCAGCGGTTGAAGCTTCCTCAACATTTAGCGGACAATTTCCCGACCATGGATGAAATCGCCAAACGGACCGGAGGGCGAGCGTTTTACAACACCAATGACATTCAGGGCGCCATTCGCCAGGTGATTGATGATTCGCAGCTGACCTATCTGCTGTCCTACTACCCGACCAACACCGTATGGAACGGCCAGTTCCACAAGATCAAAGTTAAGGTGGACCGGCCGGGATTGCATCTCCAGTATCGGGACGGTTACGCCGCTGTGGCTGAACCGCCGGCCGCGTCTCCCTCGGGCGAAAAAAGGCTTGAATCTGCGGTTTTCAGTCCGCTGGATGCAACGGGCGTGGCTTTTGCCGTCAAAACCGTACCTGAAAAATCCGCATCGTCTTCACGGCAACTCACGGTCCAGTACTGGATCAATCCTCGCGATGTCACTCTTGTTCCGAACGGGAACAAGTGGGCTGGGCGCGTCACGGTGGTCCTCGAAGAGTTCGGCCCGCGCGGCGAAGCCCTGAAAGGCCTTTCGCGGAATTTTGATTTCGATCTTGATCCGGCGCGCGAAAAGCAATTTCTTGAGGCGGGGCTGCGTTTCACGCAGATGCTGGAGGTTGCACCCGGCGCCGAGAGAGTTCGCGTTGTGGTGCGTGATGATCCCACAGAGAACCTGGGATCAGTGAATATTCCCTTGGACCGCGTTTTGCCTCAGTCGCAACCTGCCCGGAAATAGCGCAGGCGGTCTCTTCGCTGGAAAATCTCGCCGCACGGATTCTCACTTTTCCGGCTTGCGGAAGATGACGCAGTAATTGTCATTGGGCCAGTCGGCAGGCTCAGAAGCAACGACAAACCCGGCGCGGGTCAATTCTTCAATCAGGATTTTCTTCGGGATTCCGTGCCCGCCGCGGTTGGCGGGAACGCCTTCGACCGGCGGCAGCCACGAGCGCGGCGGAAAATCGATCACGGCCAGCAGACCCCCGGGCTTGAGCGACTGGAAGAGGCTGGCGTCCATCTTTTCAGGCTCCGTAAAGTGATGATAGACGCGCCGCATGAAGATGGAATCGCAGCACTCCGGCGGCAGGTTCGTTCCGGATTGCGAGCCTTCGATCACAGTGATGTTGTGGAACTTTGACCTGGCCGCGAGCTCCTTCAAGTGTGCCAGCTTGGGAGCGCTGATTTCCGTCGTATAAACGTGCCCCGCCGCAGTGACGCGCTCGGCGGCGTCTTCCGTCATCTCGCCGGCTCCTGCGCCGATCTCCGCCACGACGCTCCCGTTATGCCAGTTGACCAGTTGGGCGAGCCGGGCCGACTCCGCCGAATAATCCTGTCCGCAAACAGGAAGGGCAATTGCGGAGAAGATCAGTGCAGTCAGGAGCGGGCCGCGTTTCCATTTCATCATCATCGCGAAGATAGGCAATTATATCCGCTGACCTCATTTGGGGCCAGTTGATTTGTGAAATGGATTCCACGCCCGGTTTGACCGATGGCTCAGCCGGCCTGCGATTGCAGTTTGAAACCTTTTGCTTCTTTTGTTGGATGTCTGTGCGAGTAATGCGCAATGATTCCATGGTCAGACACAAGAGATTTTTGTGGCTTCCGCGGGAGGTTCGGCGTGAAGTCACAAAGTTGAGACAAGCATCGCGTCAACGCCCCGACCGTGGGGCCGACCCAAAGTAGCAGGTCCACGTGAAGCTGACATAGGATTTGAGCGGTACGCCGACGATGCGCTCGAACGGGGCCGTTTCGTCGGCGAGGGCGAGTGTTTCAAGTGTCTGTCCGGTAAAGCCGCTCGCAAGAAGAAAATCTACGCCCGCGCTCATTCGGCCACCGCCAAACGACCGGAGCACAGCGCCTCGAATTTCCCGGACAGGGACCGCCGTGAATCCGTCGCCGAGCGGTTTGCGCCCGACGTATTCAATTTCACCCCGTGCGTGGAGATTAAAAGGAAGTCGATCGACGGCTCCCTCGGCGTCCCAGATAAGCCGTGGAGCTTCAGGAATATCTTCACCGGTCAATCGATTTTGCGCATTGGCTCTGGCAAATGAAGCATAGAGCGACCCCCACGGGAAGTACCGATGGGCCGACAGTGTTATTGCCCGGACTAACGACGGCCCGACATTTTCCTGCAGGCCCGTGTCAGGGTCGATTTTTGCCAATTCCTGCGAATTCGCTACCCGCGTCAGTTTGATCTTGAAGTCGGTGTTTTCAAGTTCCTTCCTCAAAACGATCTGAAATGCACGGGCAGTCGCAAGAAGGGTCCCCTCGCTTGTTCCGTTCCCGATGCGCGGGTCATTCGTATGGAATGCTTCGCCGTAGCTGAGGGAGACGGAAGGCAATGGCGTTTCCGCAGGCCCCAGGACGCTGAACGTGGCTTTCGGCAGGGAAAGGGATGCGAGTTTATTGAAGGAATGTGCCGGGTTAATTCTATCCTGATTGTCCACGTTTACTTCTTCCTGCCGGACGCCCAGATCGTAGTGGAAGTGCCTGCCCAGATCACCATCGAGAGAAGCGAAGGGTTCGGCAAAATCGAACGTCAGGTCGTTGCTTGTGACAAGCTGGAAATTCCCCTGCTGGTCGAGATGCCTCAGGTCCAGTCCTCGCGGAGCGTCCCGGCGGAGGTCAATCCCTGCGAGAAGCGAAAGCCACGGATGAAACTTCTGAACGTAAGCCGCTTCGCCGCCTGCGACTGTCCTGAATTCACTTTGTTGGATCAGTCCGTCGCCAAAGTTTGACCTTAACGTGAGGCTGTAAGTACGAAAGAAGCCGGAAAACAAAAACTGCCTGGACGGAGAAAGCTGCCACGTATCCGAGGCTACGACAATAGAAGTGTGAGTCCTGTCAAGCTGCCGGTTGTCGATCGTGTCACCAGGCACCGAAACGTCGATGGGAATCAGACCCGGAATCCATGAGAATCCGTAATACCCGATGCCGAACAGGGTCAGATCATGTCTTCCCCTCTTGATTGCCCGATAGGCGTTGAGCTTGTATTGCCGACGGTGCTCAGGACGCTTCAGAAAGCCGTTACCGAAGGAACCCTCGAGCGAAATCCATGCTCTGGTTGCGGGGTTGCCGGGGCTCCACCCTGTGACCACGTCGAAATCGTGGTTGTCCCCCGTGAGTTGTGCAAAAGAATTCAAGCGGGTTTTCGGTTCGTAGGTTGCAGCGAGATCGACTGCATTATTACCTTCGCGAACGTCAAAAGCGCCGCCGTCAACGGCAACCGCATTGATGACCGGCGGGATCAGAAAATTCGGGTCCGCATACCCATTGCCATGCGCGTTGGCCGGCAGGTTGTTAGGGAATAGAAAGTCTCCGATTTGAAAGTATTGGGCAACAGGTTCGCCATGATCGCCGGCCACGCCCGGTGCAAAGTATTGCGGAGCTTTGATGCCGCCGGAAGCCGTTTCGGTCGGAAGGCCGGGAATCGAGACAGGAGCCCCTGGACGCCCAGGGTTTGCGTCGAGCACCTGATTGTGGATGACAACACGCTCTGAGGGGTCGGGAGTAAGAACGGATGGGACCGAGGCCACTACGGTAACGGACTGCCGCTGGGGAACCATCGCGCGGAACTGCAAGTTCACTTCGGTTGGTTTGCCTGCAACAACCTGGATGTCGGCATTGATTGAGAGAAATGATGGGGCTTCGGCTGTTATGCGCATTCGGCCCGCATGGACGGGACCGCAATTGAAGTTGCCGTCGTCATCTGTGACCCGTTGGCAGACGATTGCGCCGCCTGCGTCGGTCAGCCGTACCAGGGCGTGCGCGACAACGGCTCCCTGCGGGTCAGTAATCCGGCCCGAAACGCTTCCTATTTGGTCTGCTGGCAGCCCGCCGGCTGGAACCAGTAGAATGAGCAGGAGTCCCTGCAAGAGGAACGTCCGCGCGACGCGTGAAGGCCGGGAGCAGCATCGTGACGTGCGGGAAGCGCGAGCGAGTCCGGCCCTGTTGGAAACCCCGCACGCACGGGACCGGATGTCGCGTCGGTCGAGATCGAAGGGATGGGCGGTGCGGTCTGCCATGCCGGCAATAGTAGCACGATTTATTAATTCGTGTTACTCATTTTCCTCCGGGGCGTGAGGCTTTCCGGAGAGAGTAAAGGAGTTCAGATGCCCGATCTGGTCAGGACTGGAATTTCATTGGAGCGCGGCTTGCTCGATCGCTTTGACCGGGCCATCCGCAAGAAAGGCTACCAGAACCGGTCGGAGGCGATCCGCGACCTCGTGCGCGACTACGCCGTCGCGGAAGACATCGAGGAAGACAGGACCGTCGTGGGCAGCCTGACCGTGGTCTATGACCACCACCGTCCCAGGTTGTCAGAGCACCTGATTGATATCCAGCACCATTCGCGCGGAAAGGTGATCGCCGCCACGCATGTCCATCTGGATGAGAGCAACTGTCTGGAAGTGATCATCATAAAAGGCCGAAGCTCAGAAGTAAGGCGGGTTGCCGACCAGATCCTGAGCCTTCGTGGGGTCAAACACGGCAAGCTCGTCCTGACTACCCAGGGTAAAGGTCTTGAGTGATCTGCAACTTGTGACGCAGTTTGCTAAAGGTGCGTCATGGCCCGCAACTTGCGCGGGACTAGCTGACAGTCTATACTTTATTGGAGGGCAGTTGCGGTGGGCGCAAGCCCACTTTTTTGTTGGGGCGGAGTCCCCACGTGGGGTGCCGGGTCCTCAACGAGCAGCGGCGCATCTCGCATCTTTACGTAATGATTGTTGATCTTGAAAAGATCGAAGCCATCGCTGATCGGGTGGTGAGCGGCGAGGGTTTGACGCTTATTGATGTCGAACTGAAAGGTGGAAGATCGAACCCGCTGCTGAGGATATACATCGACAAGCCCGGGGGAGTTTCACACGAGGATTGCGCGCTGGTCAGTGAGCAAATCGGTGCTATCCTTGATGTAGAGGACCCCTTTCCGGGAAGTTACGTGTTGGAAGTCTCTTCGCCCGGCCTGGATCGGACGCTGGTGAAGCCGCGCGAGTTTAAGTATTTTACAGGCCGCCGGGCGAGAGTTGCGCTGCGCGAACCGCTTGAAGAACAGAAAGTTTTTGAAGGCAGGCTGGCAGGATACGAAGAAAGCCGCGTCAAATTGGCCCTGGATGACGGCAGGACCGTTGAACTGGACCTTTCAAACATCTCGAAAGCCAGGCTGCTCCCCGAATTGTAGCCGAAGGATGGGTCGGATTGGCGGTTGGGTCGGACCCTTGTGGGAAGTCGATCGAATGAGGGGCCGGCTGGCCGGAGGAAAATGGTGACAACCAGTCTTTTGTACCAAACAATTGATCAGTTGAGCCGCGAAAAAGGCATCGACCCGGCGATTGTCGTCGCCGCTGTCGAAGACGCCATCCTGGTGGCGACGCGGAAATATTATAAGAGTTCCGAGGACCTGGAATCGCACTTCAACAAGGAATCGGGCGCGGTTGAAGTGTATGCGGTCAAGAAGGTTGTGGAGCAGGTTGCCGACCCGGACCATGAAATTTCTCTGGAAGAAGCGCGCAAGATCGATCCTGAAGCCGTGATTGACGGCACAGTGAGGGTCCCCAAAGCCACGGACGTGCTGGGCCGCATCGCTGCTCAGACGGCGAAGCAGGTGATCTTCCAGAAGGTGCGCGAGGCGGAGCGTGACACGGTTTACGCGGAATACAGCCAGCGCATCGGGGAACTCATCAACTGCACGGTGAAGCGCATGGAAGGGCCGGACGTTATTCTGGACCTGGGGCGGACGGAAGCCCGTATGCCGCGCCGTGAACAATCGAAGCTCGAAACCTACCAGGTGGGGGACCGCGTGCGCGCCGTCATCACGCAAGTGGACCGCGCAGCGCGCGGGCCGCAGGTGATTGTTTCCCGAGCGGACGCGAACCTGGTCCGGAAACTTTTTGAAATGGAAGTGCCGGAAATCTATGACGGCACCGTGGTGATTAAGGCCATTGCGCGCGAAGCCGGCGAGCGGACGAAAGTCGCCGTATATTCGCGCGATCCGGACGTGGACTGCGTGGGTGCCTGCGTCGGAATGAAGGGCATGCGCGTACAGTCGGTGATCCGCGAGTTGCGGGGAGAAAAAATCGATATCATCGAATATAACGAAGATCCGGTGGTGTTTGCCGCCAATGCGCTGAGCCCGGCGAAGATCAGCCACGTTTCTATTGTGGACCTCGAGCAGAAACACCTGGAAGTGATTGTCGAAGACTCCCAACTTTCACTGGCCATCGGGAAGAAAGGCCAGAACGTTCGCCTGGCCGCCAAGCTGCTGGGCTGGCAGATCGACATCAAGAGCGAAGAAGAGAAGCGGCAGGAGATCGAATCGCAAATGGCGGCCATGGCCCTGCGCGGGGCACCGATCACGAGTCTCGAGGGGCTGGGAGAGAAGACGCTTGAACGGTTGCAAAGCGCAAACATCGAAACCGTAGAGCAGTTGGCGCAAATGACGCCTGAAGAGCTGATGCAGATTCCGGGCATCGGCGACAAGACAATCGAGCGCATCCGGCGCGTCGTGACGGATTACTTTGAAAAGGGCCAGCAGGCCATCGAGCAGGCGTCGGTTGAAGAAGAAGCCGCGACGGAAGCTCCCGAAGCGGAGGAAACAGCTGTAGAGGCTGGCGCTGAGACTGCCGGGGCCGGCGCGCCTGTCGAAGAGGAAACGGAGGCGGAAGAAGAAGCCCCGGCCGTTGAAGCCGCCGAGGAAGTTGAGGAGACCCGTCCCGTGGAGGAAGGTGAAGCCGCCGAAGAAGCTGCGGGGGAGGAGAAGATCGAAGAAGACCCGGAGGATAAAAACTAATCCGGCGACGAGACCGCTCTGTGGTCAGAAGAGTTAAAATACTTCGCTGGGAAGCGGCGGCAAGGGTTTTTTAAAGAGGTGAAATGGGCAGTATCCGAATCAATGAGTTGGCACGCGAACTGGAAGTGAAAAGCCGGGCAATCCTGGATTGCCTTCCGGAGATCGGCATCACGGAAAAGAAATCGCACTCCAGTTCGCTCGATGACGATGTGGCCGATAAGGTGCGGGCGTACTTTCGAGGCGCCGGCGGAAACGGCGCATCGGCTGCAGTCGCGGCGAAGCCCTCCGAACCCGTGCCCGCGGAGAAGCCGCCAGCTACGCCCAAGCCTGAAGAGTCGGCAGCGGCGGCGCATGAAGAGCACGCGAAGCATCTGGAGCCATCTGTGGCCCGGCCGTCGTTTACGAGATCGATAGAAGAAATCAAGGCCGCCGCGCGAAAGACCGTTGCCCCTCCGCCCCCGCCGAGGCCCGTGAAAGAGCCCGTGGTTCCCGCACCGCCGCCTGAACGCGTCGCGCCACGGCATGCCGTCGCTGTGCCGCCTCAGCCTGCTCCCGTAAAGCCGGAGGTTGTTCGACCGATTGCGAAGGTCCCTGAAGCCGTCGCTGCCAAGGTCAAGCCAGCACCCCAGCCTGTGGCAAAGGCAGCGCCGCCCGTTGTAGAAGCCAAACCAGCCAAAACCGCCGTTCCGTCGAAATTGCCGGTTTCAAAGCAGCCGATTTATCCTGCGGCAGGTCTCCCGAAAGCGGTGCCGCCGCGAACACACGTCATCAGGCGGCCCGGCGAGCCACGGCCAATGCACCCGACCGCGCGACCTGTGGCTGCCGCCCCGGGGGCCGCGGCCGTGCGAAAGAAAGTCATCGTGCCGCCGAAGGTGGAGCGGCCGCCTGTGCCCGCCGCGCATCCTGCGGCGCCGGAAGAAGTCCAGATCACCCGGACGATTACGATCAGCGAGGGAGTGAGTGTTAAGGAACTGTCTGAAAAACTGGAAGTCCGCGCGAAAGACGTCCTGAAGAGATTGCTTGAAAAAGGGATTTTCGCCACGATCAACCAGACTCTCGACAGCGAAACCGCCAAAGAGATCGCACGCGCTTTCGGCGCCGAAGTAAAAGTCATCAGTTTCGAAGAGGAAGTCTTCCGCGAGCACGAAGAAGAAGACCGTCCGGAAGACCTCATGCCGCGTGCGCCTGTTGTCACAGTGATGGGCCACGTCGACCATGGCAAGACGTCGCTGCTGGATGCTATCCGGGAAACGAAGGTGGCGTCCGGCGAGGCCGGGGGCATCACACAGCACATCGGCGCGTACCAGGTGGAGGCGCAGGGCAGGAAAGTGGTTTTCCTTGACACGCCGGGCCACGAAGCCTTTACCCTCATGCGCGCCCGCGGCGCCAAGGTGACGGACATTGTGGTGCTGGTGGTCGCGGCCGATGACGGAGTCATGCCCCAGACGCTCGAAGCCATCAATCACGCGCGAGCCGCCCAGGTGCCGATCGTGGTGGCCATCAACAAGATCGATAAGCCCGATGCCATGCCTGAGCGCGTAAAAAAGCAATTGGCTGACCGCGGGCTTACGCCTGAAGAATGGGGTGGCGATACGGTTACTGTGGAGGTTTCAGCAAAGCAGCGCAAGAACCTGGACCTCCTGCTCGAGATGATCCTTCTTGTCGCCGATATGCAGACGCTCAAGGCCAACCCCAGGCGGCTGGCATCGGGGACTGTGCTCGAAGCCAAGCTGGATCGAGGCCGCGGCCCGGTGGCGACGGTTATTGTGCAGAATGGGACCCTGCGAACCGGAGATTCGCTCATCGTCGGCGCCATCTATGGGAAAGTGCGAGCCATGTTCAATGACCGCGGGCAACCCATCGCCGAAGCGCCGCCGAGCACGCCGGTCGAAATCCTCGGGCTGGAAGATGTCCCCCAGGCCGGCGACCGCTTCCAGGCGATCGAGGACACAGCCAAGGCCCGGCAAATTGCTGCTTACCGGCAGACCAAGCTCCGGGAAGCCGCGCTTGCCAAAACCGCCCGCCTTACGCTCGAGCAATTGCATGAACAGATGGCGGCGGGTGAGGTCAAAGAACTGCCTCTGATTATCAAGGCCGACGTGCAAGGGTCGGTCGAGGTCCTTGCCGATACGCTGAGCAAGCTGGGCAACGAAAGAGTCAAGACCAAGGTGATCCATGCCGGAGTCGGCGCCATCACGGAGACCGACGTTCTGCTGGCATCGGCATCGAACGCTGTGATTGTCGGGTTCAACGTCCGGCCGGAGCGTAAGGCCAATGACCTTGCACAGCTTGAGCACGTAGATATTCGCCTTCACACGATTATTTACGAGGTCGTGGAAGAAATAAAGAAGGCCATGGCCGGGCTTCTTTCGCCGGTCTTCAAGGAAGTCACCCTCGGCCGGGCGGAGGTGCGCGACACGTTCCGCATTTCCAAGGTCGGGACAGTTGCGGGATGTTACGTTCAGGAAGGAAAAGTTACCCGCGACGCCAGGGTCCGTGTGCTGCGGGACAATATTGTGGTCCACGAGGGCCGCGTGCGCTCCGTCAGGCGGTTCAAGGAAGACGTGCCAGAGGTCAAATCGGGAACGGAATGCGGAATTTCGATCGAGAATTTCAACGATATCAAAGTCGGGGACGTGCTCGAAGCTTATACGGTCGAGCGCGTGATGGAACCCGCCATAGCCTGATGAGGTGACGGCCCAGAATGCCAGTCGGCCTCCTTACCCTTGAAATTCATCTGCCGTACTCACACTCCCTGAAGGAGAAGCGTGCGGTTCTGCGCAAGGTCCGCGACCGGCTTCGGTCCAGGTTCAACGTCGCCGTCGCGGAACTGGACCACCGTGATGTGTGGCAGGTGGCGACGCTCGGAGTCGTTTCCATTTCAGACAGCCAGCCGCTCCTGGAAGCCGTATTTCAGGACGTTCTTCGTGAGTCTGAAAGGATTCTGGGAGAAGACGTGGCCCACCACAACATCGACTTCTTCTGAAGGCGGGTTGTGCATTGAGGGAAAGCCATGACTGTTCCCGGACGCCGCCAGTTGCGCCTGCAGGACCAGATCCGGACTGAACTCACCGAAATGATTGAGCTTGAACTGCGGGACCCGCGAATTGGATCCGCAACCGTGACTCAGGTGGAATTGACGCCCGATCTGCGGTCGGCGCGCGTCTGGATTGCAGTGGCGGAAAGGGGTGCTGAGGAGGGGACCCTCAAAGGGCTTGCCTCGGCCGCCGGATATCTTCGGCATGAACTCAGCCAGCGGCTGAACGTACGGCGCGTTCCGGAGTTGAGTTTCGTTCTGGACCATACCGCCGAAGAGGCGCTCAGAATCGATTCCCTGCTGCACAAGGCTAACAAGAACAAATAAGCGCTGCGACAGCCTGGTTTCCCGGAAATCGCCCGCGCGCATCAGCCATCGGTAATTGAATCGGGGCAGGACCACTGTTTTTGTGATGCAGGAAACATCAGGAGTTTTGATTATCGACAAGCCTGCGGGCATGACGTCGCACGATGTGGTGGCGTGTGTACGGCGGCTGCTTGGGACCCGGCAGGTCGGGCACTTCGGGACGCTTGACCCATTCGCCACGGGAGTGTTGCCTGTCTCTGTGGGCAAGGCCACGCGCTTTGCCCAGTTCTATCTGAAATCGCGCAAGGCCTACGAAGGAACAATCCGGCTGGGATTTTCAACCGATACCTACGACGCCACTGGCACGCCGACGTCTGAGGAAGTTGCAGTCTCCGTTGAAGCGGAAACCCTTGAAAGACTGTTTCGAGAATTCACCGGACGCCTCATGCAGACCCCGCCCCCTTACTCCGCCAAGCGCGTGGGTGGAACGCGGGCCTACGAACTGGCACGGCAGAACAAGCCTGTGAAACTGGCCCCCGTGGAAGTGGAGATTTATGCGCTCGAACTCCTCTCGTTTGACGGGACCCGCGCCCGTTTTGCGGCGGAGTGCTCGGGTGGTACATACGTCCGCTCGCTCGCGCATGACATTGGACAAAAACTCGGATGCGGCGCGCATTTGGAGGGCTTGCGGCGGACCGGCGTCGCGGAATTTACGCTCGAGCGCGCGTTCACGCTCGAACAGCTCGAAGAGGCTGCACGCGAGCAGAGGGTTGCAGACTGCATGGTTTCCCTCGAGTCTTTGCTGCCGGACTGCCCGGAACTGGTGGTGCGCGGGCGGGAGGAAAAGAGCGTCCGGCACGGACACAAATTCGAACTGGCGCAGACCGAACGCTTCGGGCGGGGGACCGGCCGCGTGCAGGCGGTTTCCGTGTTGAAAATCATGAACCCGGAGCGCCGCCTGATTGCCGTCGCCCGTCACGTATCCGGAAGCATCTATCACCCGGACCTTGTGCTGGTTTGAAAACGATGTTTGTCCGCTTCTTTCGGCAGGGACTACAAACCGGCGGGGCGGGAGTTCTTCAGTTGAGAATTGTCGTGAAAACCTCATTGAAAAAGCACGCGACCTCGCGCGACCTTCTGCACGGACTCTGCCGCCGTTAACAGCCCGGCGAAAATCAAATGGAACTATTGCTATTAGGGTTCGGGATGGGCGTTGCCGGCGGCGTTCTTCCAACCCCCTTGCATCTGATTGCGCTGACACAGATGACGCTCCAGCGGTGGGTGCGCGCCGCGTGGGTTCTGGTAGCGCCTCCGGCAGTTATTGACGCCGTCTTTCTGCTCATCACCTTTTTCTTTTATCAACTGATACCGCCCCACATTGGTCATGACATGGCGTATGTCGGCGGGGCTGCGCTCGTCGGTTTTGGCGCCTATCTGATGCGGGAGAGACCGGTGAAAGGAGCCGAGAAAAGGGAATATTCCTGGAAGCTGACTTATAGAAACCTTACGCTCGCAACCATCGTTGAGGCCGGAGCGCCGGGCACCTGGGTTTACTGGCTTACCATCGCCGGCCCGATTATCGCCGAAGGGCGAACTCACGGCTATTGGCGAATCGTTCCCTTTTTTGCCGGCAGCCTGGCGGGCTATTACGGAGCTTCGTTCCTTTCCGTCTGGCTGCTGGCCTGGGGCGCAGGCGCGCACAGGCGTTTCAGGCGGGTACTCTTTCTTGCCGCCAACAGTTTGCTGATCGCCCTGGGAGCGCTTTATATCGTGCGAGCGTACTTTGTCGGATAGCGAGCCTTTGCTGTAGTGGGCGCTTTGATTACGCGCGTGCTTCGAAACAAACTGAAGTAAAATTTGACCCGCGAATCATTTTCCTGATAGATTTGAATGTTTTAGCTGGGACTCCTGCTCGCGGCGGAGTCAGGTCCTGTAAATTGCGTCGCCTGGTTTTGCCGCCCACGGTCTCCACCTTTTAGATTATTAGGAGAAATCAGACAGATGACTACAGATGGTCTTGGAAGGATTGGTATATTGACGGGCGGAGGGGACTGTCCGGGACTGAACGCGGTGATCCGCGCCGTTGTTCGTCGCGCCCTGATGCTGGGATACGAAGTGTACGGAATCAAGAATGGCTGGCTGGGTCTGGTGAAAGGTTTGATCGAGCCCCTCGACCTGATGAAAGTTTCGGGCATCCTGCCGCGTGGTGGGACTATTTTGGGGACATCGAGAACGAACCCGCTGAAGAAAGAAGAAGACAAGAAGGCCCTGCTGGCCAATATGCAGCAATTCAAGCTTGATTACCTGATCGCTATCGGCGGCGAGGACACGCTCGGTGTGGCTCGCCAGCTTGCCGCTGAGGGAGTCAAAGTGGTCGGCGTGCCAAAGACGATCGATAACGACGTCGAAGGCACGGACCAGACTTTCGGCTTTGATACAGCGGTCTCGATCGTCACCGAAGCCATTGACCGTCTTCACACAACCGCCGAATCGCATCAGCGCGTCATGGTTGTGGAAGTCATGGGTCGACATACGGGCTGGATCGCTGTCACCGGAGGGCTTGCCGGCGGAGCGGATTGCATCCTGATTCCTGAGAACCCCATGACGATCGACGAGATCTGTTCGATCATCGAGAAACGGCACTCGCGAGGCCGGCTGTTCTCAATCGTGGTTGTCGCCGAAGGCTTTAAGCTGAAGGGCGTGGAGGAGGTTGTTACCAAGGACCAGAAACTTGACCAGTTCGGCCACGTCCACCTGGGCGGCATTGGAGAAGTGATCGCCAACGAGATCGAGAAGAAGACGGGTTTTGAAACGCGAGTAACCGTACTTGGGCATACGCAGCGTGGAGGCTCGCCTACGGCATTTGATCGTGTGCTGGGCACGCGCTACGGCGTCAAAGCGGTTGACCTGATCCACGAAGGTAAATTTGGGACCATGGTATGCCTGAGGGGGAACAAGATTACTGATATCCCCATCAAAGACGCCATGACGAAGCTCAAGGTTGTGGACCCGGAACTGATTCAGACGGCGGAAATTTTCTACGGATAGAAATTGATGACCCGGTGTCCGGTGGGCCATCTCCGTCTTCGCAAAAAGTTGCGAGGGCGGCGTGATTCCTTGTATTCGTGCGGGGCAGTAGCAACAGGCCGCCAGCAAATGGGGATTTCGTGCAGCAGGGAAACTATTTGAGAGGGCTTACCGAACCTGTTGGTGGGCTGCCGGAACCAGGGTTTTGAGGACGCTCGAGCGGCTGGTCAGCGCGATGACCTCGTCGGCAAGTTCCTGCAACACGCCTCGCGGCATGGACGCGAGTTCCGCGCCGAACCCGAGAAGGGTCTCCCGGGCGAGCAAATCAAGATCGTGCAAATGCAGATCGATCTGGCTCAGGGCCCAATCGAACAACTTGCTGTTGACTTCCGCGTCGTGCTTTATCTCTTCAAAACTTTCGTTCAGGATTGCTGTGGCCCTGCGCAGGAGTCGCAGTTGCAACTGGAACCTCAGCTTGGAGCGAAAAACAAATTGTTCCAGATTGCCCTGTCGCCGGATCAGATCGCTGACGGGCTCCGATCGGAACGAGCGGTCGCTGAGGGTCCGCGTGACGATGGTGTTGAGCGCGGCGGGCAGATACTTGAGAGCAAGGTTCTGGAGATTGATCACCAGATCAACAACGCGCTGCCGCTCGCTGTCGAAAAGATTGAGTGTGTGGCGTGCCAGTTCCGTATTGCCGGAGTTCTGTTCTTCAATGGCGTCGTTAAGCAGCACGCCGAGGATCGTAGTGTGAGCTTCAATTTCGGAGGTCAGGGACAAATACACCGGACTGTTGGGCTTTGGCTGGCGTGAGACCTTCTCCCGAGAGGCAGTCTGGCCCATGCGCAGCACGCGACGCAGGACGACGGCGACCACCAGGAGCACACCGGCTTGGAGGGCCCATACCATAGGCGCTCATTCAATATACGCGAACGATTGCCGGTTTGCAAGAGGAAAGTAGCCTATTTTTTATTTTTTGGCGGCGAAATCCTTGCCAAAATAACTATTGCTGATCGAATTAACACCCGGCCAGGGAAACTGGCCGGATGCGTGATCAGCGGTTTTCTTGACACTTTTTTGCACGAATACCTATAATGCCTCTTTTGTTTTGCGCAACCCAATCCGGCGGCAGGGCTAACCCTGTTGGCCCAACTGATTCGGCTCGGTCTGCGTAAGAGTTTTAGATTGAGGGTCTTGCACTTTCCGCCGGAGGACACATGAAAGCGCACGGTGAAGCAGGGCAAATGGAATAGAGGCGGGAGTTTATAAACTTGTCAATATCCAGCAGCGAGAATCAGGAACTGGTCCAGCAAAGGGCAAAGAAGCTTAAGGCCATTGCGGGTCTTGGCTTTGAGCTCTATCCGCGAAAGTTTGACTTCACTCACACCATTCCGCAGATCGTAAAGCAATTTTCCAACGCGAGCGCCGAGGAATTGACAGAAAACAAAGTTGCTGTGCGGGTTGGCGGGCGAGTCATGACCATCCGACCGCACGGGAAGGCGGGGTTTGCGCACCTTCAGGGAGAGGGCGTCAGGCTCCAGGTTTACGTCCGCCTGGACGCCGTGGGCGAACGCGAGTTTGAACTATACAAGCTGCTTGACCTCGGGGACTTAATTGGAGTGGAAGGATATCTGTTTCGCACGCGGACCGGCGAACTGACGGTGCATGCCGAACATCTGTATTTTCTGGCCAAAGCCCTTCTGCCCCTGCCTGAGAAGTGGCATGGCCTTACTGACGTTGAGATCCGTTACCGGCAGCGCTACCTTGACCTGATGGTCAACGAGGAGGCTCGGAGGGTATTTGAGCGGCGAGCGCAGTTGATCAAGGCTCTGCGGGAGTTCCTCGAGTCGCATGGCTACGTTGAAGTTGAGACGCCGATGATGCAGCCGATGGCCGGCGGCGCAATGGCGCGCCCTTTTGTGACTCATCACAACACGCTTGACATGGACCTCTATTTGCGCATCGCGCCGGAGCTCTATCTGAAGCGGCTGGTTGTGGGCGGCATGGATCGCGTTTATGAAATCAATCGCAACTTTCGCAACGAGGGCATTTCAACACAGCATAATCCTGAATTCACGATGCTGGAGTTTTATCAGGCCTACGCGGATTATCAGGACATGATGGACCTGAGCGAGCACATGATGCGGCACGTTGCTCAGGCGGTCGTGGGTTCACTTGAATTTGAATACGGCAAACACCACATTTCGTTTGAGAAGTTTCAGCGGTTTACGATGAAAGAGGCCATCGCCCGGTTTTGGCCGCAAGAGGCCGCTCCGGGGCCCAAGGTTGAGGATTTCGCCGAGCCGAAGGCAGTCTTTGAATGGATCAGGACCTATAACGCCCATGCGGAGAAATCCGGCGGGCTTCGGCTGCCTATTACACTCCCTGAGGGAACTGCGGCGGGCATGGCGCTCCAGGAGTTATTTGAGGCCGTGGCGGAGGAGCACCTCGTGCAGCCGACGTTCATTCTGGATTTCCCGCTGGAAGTATCGCCCCTTGCAAAGCAGAAGCCTGAGGATCCCAACTTCGTTGAGCGGTTCGAATTGTACGTGGCCGGCATGGAGATTGCCAATGCCTTCAGTGAGTTAAACGATCCCGTCGAGCAGCGCGACCGGTTTGAGTATCAGCAGCTCATGCGGGAACGCGGGGATTTGACAGCGCATGCCATCGATGAGGACTATATCCGCGCGCTCAGCTATGGCATGCCCCCGACCGGCGGCGAGGGCATCGGCATCGACCGGCTGGCCATGCTGCTGACCAATTCCCATTCCATCCGCGACGTGATCCTGTTTCCGCTTCTGCGGCCCGAAAAGCCCCGGTCCTGAGCTTGCCGCTGATCAGCATCAAGGCGACCTTCCAACCCCCTGCCGGGAATTTGTCCTGCCGATGACTCTTCTTGCCTCAAACGAAAGAACTTTCCCTCATGAGTCAACTCATCGGATAATGAAAAAGGTTGAACATGCGCTTTGAGTTTTTCGTCGCGCTACGGTATTTGAAAGCCAAGCGCCGGCAGGCGGCCCTTTCCGTGGTTACGGCGATTTCCGTTATCGGAGTCATGGCTGGCGTGGCAGCGCTGGTGATTGCGCTCGCAATCAACAATGGTTTCCGGCGCGAATTGCAGGACAAGCTGCTGGGCGCGACGGCAAATGTCAATCTGATCCGCACCGAGAATGACGGGATACGGCACTACGATGCGCTGGCGGATCGTCTTGCGAAAGTACCGCATGTGGTGGCCGACGCTCCTGCACTTTACGAACAGGCTCTGATCGCGAACCGGCAGCGCTCAAGCGGCGTTGTGATCAAAGGAATTGATCCCGATCGCGAACTGAGGGTCTGCGACCTGCTTCATCACCTGACCGAAGGCTCCATTGAAGGACTCAATCAAACGTTCCCTGACGCCGACCCAATTATCGTGGGCAAGGGTCTGGCGAAATCCCTGGGCGTGACGGTTGGCGACACGGTGATGATCGTCAGCCCGCAGGGGACGCTGACACCGTTCGAAGTAGTCCCGAAGTATCGGCATTTCCGCGTGGTTGGAGTGTTCGACTCCGGTTTCTACGACTTTGACGCAAGTTGGGTTTTCACGAATTTGAACGCCGCACAGCGCTTGTTTGATTTGCAGAACGTCGCCTCGGTGATCGAGTTCAAGCTTGACGATGTTTACAAGGCGGACGCTGTCGCGGAGACCATTCTTGAGGCGGCAGGCCACGGGTTTTCGACGACAACATGGATGGACCAGAACCACGCGCTGTTCAGCGCTTTGAAACTGGAGAGGCTGGTCACAATTTTGACGATCGGGCTGATTGTACTGGTGGCGGCGCTCAACATCTTCATCACTCTGGCAATGATGGTGATGGACAAGAACCGCGACATTGCGATCTTGAAGTCGATGGGGGCCAGGAACCGACAGATCTGGAGGGTCTTTACGCTGCACGGCATCCTGATTGCGTGCGTCGGAACGGTTTTGGGGCTGGTTCTGGGTTACGGTGGTTCGTGGCTCGGAGAGGCTTACCGCCTTGTTCCGTTGCCGGCTGACGTGTACGGGCTTTCGTTCGTTCCGTTTATTCCGCGTCCCTGGGACGGCCTGTGGATAAGTTTGGCGGTGCTGGCGATCAGCTTTCTGGCCTCCTTTTATCCTTCGTCTTCGGCGGCCCGGGTGGATTCGGCGGAAATTCTGCGCTACGAGTGAAAACCGGATTGACTTTCACTGGTGCAGTCTGTTTTTGTGTTAAGGTACATTCTTGAGGAATGGAAAGAGGTTTGATGCTACGCGCTGAAAATCTGACGAAGGTTTTCCGCTCCGGCGATCAGGAAGTCGTGGTGTTTGACGGCCTTAATTTCGAAATTGAGGAAGGGGAATTGCTGGCGCTGGTGGGAAGGTCAGGTTCAGGCAAGACGACGCTGCTGCACCTGCTGGCCGCGCTAGACACTCCTACAAAAGGTGAGTTATACTTTGGTGGGCAGAGGTTGAGTGAGCTGAGTCTCGACGCGCAGGCTGAGTACAGAAATCAGCGGATCGGTTTTGTCTGGCAGATGCACCATTTGCTGCCCGAATTTACTGCGCTTGAAAACGTGATGCTGCCGCAGCTTATTGCAGGAAGTGATTTCGAAAAGGCACAGGGTCGCGCCAGAGAACTTCTGGCGGAGGTGGGCCTGGAAAATGCCTTGGCACGCCGGACGGGGGAACTCTCCGGGGGAGAGCAGCAGCGAGTGGCATTGGCAAGAGCGCTAGTTAACAATCCAGCGTTGCTGCTGGCAGATGAGCCGACCGGAAACTTGGACCACCGGACTGCAGAGCTGGTCATGGACTTGCTCGAACGGTTGCACCGGGTCCACGGGTTGACTTCGGTGCTGGCCACGCACAATTTGGAACTCGCGCAGCGCGCGGCCCGGACGTTGCGCCTGGAAGACGGCCAACTGACCGAGGTAGTAGTTCCACGGTTTAACTGACAACCTGCTTTTGGCATAATAAGGGTGCCGGGGCAGGGTCTAAGGAAGAACTGAGGAGCTATGTTCGAGAGATACACAGAAAAAGCCAGGCGTGTCATCTTCTTTGCCCGATACGAAGCCAGCCAGTTCGGGAGCCCCTACATCGAGACCGAGCACCTGCTGCTCGGTCTTCTTAGAGAAGACAAGGCCCTTACGAACAGGTTCCTGCGTTCTCACGCTTCCATCGAATCCATCCGCAAGCAGGTGGAAGGGCACATCCCTGTCAGGGAAAAAGTTTCTACATCGGTTGAACTGCCTCTCAGCCAGGAGTGCAAGCGGGTGCTCGCTTATGCCGCCGAAGAGGCCGAGCGGCTGGCACACAAACACATTGGAACGGAACACCTTTTACTTGGCCTTCTCCGCGAGGACAAATCGTTTGCAGCGGAAATTCTTCACGAGCGCGGACTGCGACTGTCGACCCTCCGGGAAGAACTTAGCCGTTCACAGAGTGAAAAAGTGTCTGCAAATCGCGCTAAAGAGACTTCATTGCTTTCTGAATTCAGCCGTGATCTGACTCAGGCTGCGCTCGAAAACCAGCTCGATCCCCTGATCGGGCGGGAGAATGAGGTCGAGCGCGTGATTCAGATTCTCTGCCGCCGCACCAAGAACAACCCGGTGCTGATCGGCGAGCCGGGCGTTGGCAAGACCGCCATCGTTGAGGGACTGGCGGAGCGGATTGCAGAAGGCGACGTTCCGTCATTCCTCGCCGACAAGCGAATTCTTGCCCTTGACCTTTCCCTGATCGTTGCGGGAACGAAATATCGCGGGCAGTTCGAGGAACGCCTGAAGACGATCATGAAAGAGTTGATGGAGGCGCAGAACGCCATCATCTTTATCGATGAGCTTCACACTCTTGTGGGCGCCGGCTCCGCGGAGGGTTCACTCGATGCGGCGAACATTCTGAAGCCGGCCCTTTCGCGCGGTGAGATCCAGTGCATTGGTGCGACGACGCCCTCGGAATTCCGCAAATCGATTGAACGCGACCGCTCCCTGGAAAGGCGCTTCCAGGCGGTCAAAGTTCCTCCTCCGGACGAGGCGCAGACGATCAAGATCCTGTTTGGCATTAAGGAGCGGTACGAGAAGTTCCATGCCGTAACTTATTCGGACGACGCCATTACGCATGCTGTCTATCTCTCGAGTCGCTACATCCCGGACCGGTTCCTCCCCGACAAGGCGGTTGACCTGATTGACGAAGCCGGTGCGCGAGCCAAGCTGCGCCAGAGCTCGTTGCCCGAAGAGATGATTGACGTCCAGAAAAGGATCAAGTTTGTGGTCCACAGGATGGAAAACGCCATCGCCAACCACGAATTTGAGAAGGCACGCTTTTACTCCGATGAAGAGCGCAAAGAGCGCGAAAACCTCCGTCTCCTCCGTGAAAAGTACAACATTGACGAAACCGCCATCGGGTCTGTTTCTCGCGCAGACATCGAAGATGTAGTCTCACGCTGGACGGGAATCCCGGTGAGCTCCATCAAAGAAGAAGAAATGTCCAAGCTGCTCCGCCTGGAAGAAGAACTGCACAAGCGGATCATCAGCCAGGATTCAGCGATTTCGGCCTTGGCCCGGGCCATTCGCCGTTCAAGGGCTGGATTGAAGCCTCCGGGCCGCCCGGTAGGTTCGTTTCTTTTCCTTGGGCCGACCGGCGTAGGCAAGACGGAAATGGCGCGTTCACTGGCAGCAATCTTGTTCAACAGCGAGCGTGCGTTGATCCGTTTTGACATGTCGGAGTTCATGGAAAAGCATTCCGTCTCCAAGCTGATTGGCTCGCCTCCGGGCTACGTGGGTTACGAGGAAGGCGGGCAACTGACGGAGCGGGTGAGACGTTCGCCGTATTCTTTGATTCTGCTGGACGAGATCGAAAAGGCCCACCCGGACATTTTCAATATTCTGCTTCAGGTTTTTGAAGACGGACAGTTGACGGATGGCTTGGGAAACACCGTCGATTTCAAGAACACAATCATCATAATGACGTCGAATATCGGCGCCAGGTACCTGGAACGGCGTTCCAATCTGGGGTTCCAGTCAGCGACCGAAGGTGCCACCGAAAAGAAGATGAGCGACCTGGTTATGGGCGAGGTCAAGCGGTTGTTCAATCCTGAGTTTCTGAATCGGCTCGATGAGATCATCATCTTCAATGCGCTGAATGACAATGACCTGATCCAGATACTGGATCTGCTTGTGAATACGATGAATCAGCACCTGGCGCACAAGAATATTTCTTTAACGCTTTCCCCCGAAGCTGGGAAGTGGATTTTGGAAAAGACCTGTACAGACCGTTCGTACGGGGCCCGGCCGTTGCGGCGTGCCTTGCAGAAGTACATAGAGGACCCGCTTTCGGAAGCGCTGATCCAGGGTGAGATACAGCCTCCTGCGGTGTTGGAGGTGGTTGTTGAAAACGAATCGCTCTATTATCGCCCTGTAAATGATAAGCTGGTTGCGGCCACGCCACTTTCTCACTGATGGGACACCTTGGGGGGCTGGGAAATCCGCGAATAACCTGAATATCCAACGCATCTTCACAACGCTCCGCTTGGAAGCCGGCCTGTCTTGAGTGGGGGACGCCAGCCAACTCCGCGTGAGTTGGCTGCATCGGATGCTTAAGCTTACATATCAGGGTGCGGAAGAAAGGCTGTTTCTTGAGGCTTTTGACAGGTAGGGGTATAAGGCAGGATCAGTCGGCTTGGGAGCAGTTGGCTGCCGCAATTCTGATTCTCTTGATGGTTGGGTCCGTGCTCCGGGCCCAGAGCTCTTCTCAGCAGTCCCAGGAGAAGCCGCCTGCTCAACCTGCCCAGGCCCAAAACCAGCAGAATCAGGAGAAACAGCAAAATCAGCAGAAACAGCCTGCTCCCGAACAAGCGCCAGCAAAACAGGAGCAACCCGCACTCTCGACACCCCAGCTTACGACGCCCCAGTTAACGACTCCGCAGCTTACGACGCCTACGCCCGCGGCTCCTGCAAAGCCTGGTCCAAAGGGTGAGGCCCAGGTTGCCAAGCCGAAGCGCGAATTGGTTGAAGGAATTGAGTTTCGTGGCAATCGCCGGATTCCGTCATCCACGCTTATGGCGACAATCTTTACGCGGCCGGGAGACGCGTACGATGTGAACGCGCTTGAACGTGATTTTATGGCGCTTTGGAACACGGGGTACTTCGATGACATTCGCCTTGAAGCCCAGGATGGCAAAACCGGCAAGATCCTGATTTTCTTTGTTCGTGAGAAGAAACTGGTCCGCGCCATTACCTACAAGGGGCTGCACTCCATCGAGCAATCCGACGTCCTCGATGCCTTCCAGAAACAGAAGGTCGGCCTGACAATGGATTCGCAGTACGACCCCGTTGTGATTAAGCGTGCCGAAGTGGTCCTCAAGGAGATGCTGGCGGCGCACGGACGCCAGTTTGCGACCGTCCGGCACCGGACGCGCAACATCCCGCCAAACTCCGTGGCCCTCACGTTTATTGTGACGGAAGGGCCAAAGGTCAAGGTTGGGCATATCCAGTTTACGGGCAATACGGTTTTCCCGAACAATACACTGGTTCGGCAGATGAAGCTGTCCCGGCCCGTCGGCGCGCCGCCGTGGTTCTACTGGTTTCACAAGACTTACGATCATGACAAGGTCATGTACGACCTTGAGAAGGTGCGCGAGTTGTACCAGAACCACGGCTACTTCTACGCTTTGCCGGAAGAACCAAAAGTGAAGATGCGGGACACGGCGCATCGCTGGCCATTCTTTTTCTGGAGTTGGGGACACGGCAAGGCAGTTGATGTCACAATCCCGATCGATGAAGGCGACCAGTACCGCCTCGGCAAGTTCAATATCCGCGGCAACAAGCTCTTCAAGACGCAACAATTGGAACCTATTCTGGGAATGAAGCCGGGCGACGTGTTCGACCTCTCAAAGATGCGCAAGGCGATCGATAATCTCACCAAACTTTACGGTGAGTTTGGCTACATCAACTTCGTCGCTACTCCTGATCCCGAGCCGAACCGGGCGAAACACGTGATTAACCTGACCTTCGATTTTGATGAAGGCCATCAGTTCACCGTCCACCGCATAGAATTTTCAGGCAATACGAAAACGCGCGACAAGGTGATCCGCCGCGAACTCCTGGTGAATGAAGGGGAAATGTTCAATACGCGCTGGTGGGACCTGAGCATTCTGCGCGTGAACCAGTTGGGATTCTTCCAGCCGATCAAAAAAGAAGATTACACAATCACTCAGAACGCCAAAGACCATACGGTGGATATTAACCTCAAGGTCCATGAAAAAGGGCGGAACTCCATCGGTTTTTCCGGGGGCATCAGCGGTCTGGCGGGCGATTTCTTCGGATTCAATTACGCAACCAACAACTTCATGGGATTGGGTGAAACTTTAAGCGTGGGTGTTCAGACGGGGCAGTACGAAAAGTTCTACACGCTCGGGTTTACGGAACCCTACCTGATGGACCGTCCCATAACGACCGGGTTTACCGTTTTCAAAAGCGATATCAACTTTAACCAACTGCAGCAAACGAGCATCTTTTCCGGTATCAGCCAGACGGCCCTGGCTTCCGCATTCGGTGCCACTTCGTTCCAGAACTTTGCGCAGAATTCCACCGGCTTCACGGCGTTTCTCAGCTACCCGCTCAAGCGCCATTTCGCGCGTGTAGGTTTAACCTACAGCTTTTCGACCAGCAGCCTCCAGACGTTCAGCCTGGCGTCAGACATATACTTCCGCGCGCTCAACTTTTACAACGTTACACAAGGTCCGAATACACTGACGGGAATCCGTTCCAGTTCGATCATGCCGACATACACCTACAATACGGTGGGGCCGAACTACTTGGAGCCGCATTATGGGAAATACCTCTACGGAGGTGTTCAATTTGCTGGCAGCGTGCTGGGCGGCAACGTAAACTCGATCAGTCCGACGGTTGAATTCAAATATTACCATCCCATCAACAAAGGGCGGAACACGCTGGCCCTCCACGCGCTTGCCACGACGATCAGCGGTTATGGGGGCCGCGTGCCGCCTCCGTATTCGCGGTTTTACATGGGTGGCGAAAACGACATTCGCGGCTTCGACATTTATTCGATCAGCCCGGTCGCCTTCTTCCCGACGGTGGCCTCCGTTTGCAATCGCGACAGTGCAGGCAACATCATCCCGGCGCTTGATTCCACCGGCGCCTCGACCGGGGCATGCGGGTCTTCGACCAACTTTCCTGTCAACACCGTTATTTTCCCCGGGGGCGACACGGAGTGGATCAGCAGCCTGGAGTATCGAATCCCCATTGTGGGTCCTGTGACGTTTGCTCCATTTATCGATGCGGGAATGGACTTTGTATGGCACAAAGGCGAACTCAACCTGCGACCGAACGCGCTATCGTCTCTGACCACCGAGTTTCCGTTCTTCAAAGCGCCGGACCAGCTTCAGATTGCGAAGGGAACCAACTATCAGCCCCGAAGTTCTGTTGGAGTCCAATTGCAGGTCATTGTTCCGCACTTTAATATTCCGTTCCGGCTGTATTACGGCTACAACATCCTTCGGCTGGATGAAGTGGTTGCGCCACCACCCGCTTCTGCGGACCTTCAGGGGCTATTCCCCAACGCGGCGACGTATAACAGCGCTCTGCCTTACTTCCAGAGCTTCCGCTATTCTGAGCGCAAGACGCGGTTTGGGTTCACGGTGGCAAGTTCTTTTTAACTTGACAGACATTCAGGGTGGAATGGCAAGATAAGACGGAGTTTTATTGATTTCAAAGGAGCAAGTAAGAATGAGGAATCGATTATTGGCAATGTTGATGGCCGTCGGCTTCACGGTATTTCCCTTTTGTCTGAGAGCGCAGACCCCGGCGGCAACCGCGGGGTCAAAGGTCGGCGTCATCGACATCCAGCAGGCCATCCTGGAAACCGCGGAAGGGAAGCAGGCTTTTCAGGACCTTCAGAAGAAATACCAGCCCCGCGAGGAAGAGATCAACCAGCGGCAGCAGGATGTTCAGCAGTTGCAGCAGCAATTGCAAAAGCAGATGACGACCTTGAGCCAGGACGAACAACGGCGCATGAGCCACGAACTTCAGGACAAGCAGACCGTCCTTCAGCGCCTGGAGCAGGATGCGCAGTCCTCTTTCCAGTATGACCGCGACACGCTGATGCGGGACCTGGGCAAGAAGATGATGAAGGTGATCGACCAGTATGCATCAACGCACGGTTACGCCCTGGTGATCGATGGCAGCCAGGTCCCGGTCTATTACGCGGCCCAGGGTGTTGACATTACTCAGGACATCGTCAAGCTGTATAATTCGACGTATCCTGTTCAGGCTGCTTCCGCGTCCACGGACAGTTCGGGCGGCACCTCGCAGAGTCAGCCTGCTTCCCCGCAAAAGACCACGCCCAAGCAGTAATCCGGCCGCACCTGCCTGCCGCGGACAGGGTGTGACACTTCCTGTTCGCACACTGAACGCGTGAAGCTCGGGAACCGGCCCCTCGTGCAATCGCAGCCGTTTTCAGACTGCGACGGTGCGGCAGGGGCTTTGTATTTTCCTTTCACGAGTCTGGACTGCCTGCTGAAACGCGATTCTGATCGGTGTTCCCCCCTCATTCAATGATCCGTTCCGTGACCGGTGTCCAAGGGATGATGGTGGCCCGGACAACCTCAACGCTCCTGACCCACCCGATTCGTTTCGCCGATTCCGTGCGGTTTCACCTGAAGCTCAAGGTGTGCCGGCGGGAAGCGTAAGCGAACTGGTTTGCAAGAAACCATACAACGGAATCCCAAAGGCGCCTGAGACATCGGTCCAGACGGGATGCGCCGTGGCAGACGCTGTTCCCGTCGCCGCGGTGGCTGCGATTCCAATGTAATCGCCAATAAAACTGGTGTCTCCGAAATTGAATCCAGACGCGGTAAAACCCACATTGATTGTTGTCGGCGTAACCCTGGTGTTCGACGATACGGTCAGTGAGTTTGTCGTGCTATCATAAGTCAGAAACGCGGCAAAAACGTCAAGAAGATCGGGATTAGAAGGATTGTATCGGGAATCGAACCAACTCGTGTTGATCGTGCCGCCGGAATCCACGGAGATCGCCGGGAAAAAATGATCTCCGGCGGCAACATCGTTGACAATGGCCGGACCGTAAAAAGAACTCGATCCTGTGCAACTGCTTGTGCAGGCAACGAAGTTAACCTGCGCGGTGCTCGTGCTGCTTGTCTGCGCGCCGTACACCAGATAGACGTTTCCACTGGCGTTGGCATTCGTGGGAGGTCCCACCGCAATGTTGGGAAAACTGTTGACGCGATAGCTTGCCGTGCACGTGCTGCACCCGGCAAAAGTCAACTCGCTGAATACCGGCGATACGACAAACGGTCCGGAAGATGAAAAGCCAAGGCTGCCGCTGCTCCACGTTCCGACGGCAAGATACTGCTGGCGCTGATTGTTCGAGCCGAAAAATTCGTAAGTTACATAAACCTTGCCGTCGGGGCCTACGGCCGGTTGTGAGCCCTGCACTGCGCCATTCTGCGTGCTTGGGCTGATCTGCACCGGAGCAGACCAGCTTACGCCATGGTTTGTCGAGTACGAGAGATAAATCGAGTCGCTGCTGCACGTCAGCACGTAGCCTCCATAGAGTGGAGAATACTGGTTCTGGCAACCCGTGAAATGGCTCCATGAAGCGTAAACGTACCCGTCCGTACTCCCGCCGCTGTTATCCACGGCGATCCACGGTTTGTCCTCAATGGTGAAAATCTTTCCATCATTGGGATTTGAATAGACGGGGTAGGTTCCGGCGAAATTACTGGCGCCGATGCTGCTGAACTTGCCCGAACTTACATAGAGCCCTTCGCCGGTGATCCGCCCATAAGCGTCCAGCTTGAGATAGAGGTCGGAGAGGAAAACGTTTCCACTGCGGTCAAAGGCCACGACAGGATCGCTGTTGGCTTGCCATTCCTGGTTGTCGCTGGTCGTGAGCAAGCCGGTGCTTGAATCGATCGGCACAAAGCTTTCAAGCCAAGTGCTACCGCTGTCAGTGGAAAGGGCCCACTTCGTGTTGTTGTAGCCGCTGGCATTGGAGAAGTCGCTGATGGCCGCAACAAGGTTATCCGGGTTCGTTGGGTCCGCGGCAATTTCTTCCTCCGCTTCCGGCTGGGTTGTCGTTGGCTGTTCTACCGGCCCGACCAGGGCATATGGGGTAGATCCGGGGGAAAGCGTCAGAGCGCCACAGCAGGAACCGGTTCCGCCCCCTCCACCGCCCGTGCCTCCGCCGCCCCCGCCGCCTTTACCATGTGAGTTTTGAGACACTCGCCCGTCAGGCCTTGGCAGGACCATCAGGTTGCCACGTGACACAGGCTGGTTGCGTTGGAGGACCATTGTGAAAAAAACAGCCGTAGGGTCAGGTTGAAGTGAGTTCGGTGCTCGCCCACGAGCGTCCAGCACTCCTGAAGGCGAAAGCAACACAATAATTACAGCTACACAGAAGGCACCCAATAGAAATGCTGCGATTTTCCTGCGCATGGTGATGACCTCCTTGAATTGTGTTGGAAATTTGATCCAGACGTCGGAAAGGTTCGGGTTCTTGGGGACAGTGTATGTAAGGTACAAAGCCACTCATGAACAATTCAATCAGTGCCCACCACGGTGGTTTCGGTGGTCCTAATGACAGTTTTGCGGCAAGATAACTTCGGACCGGAGTGGCAACGGTCTGGCGGGGACTTGCCGGCGGAGCTTGCAAGGCCATACGCTCCCCTATGGGCGGTCGTGCCATCCGGGCACTGCGTTGATGCGTTTTCCTTACGCGACATCAGCAGATCGCACAACGCATCCTCTGCCGGAGGCAAATCCTTGCGACCAACCCGCCGTGTTTAAGGCTAGGACCCCTTTAGCCGGTTGACTTGAACCGACTGTAGCACGAACAGGCCACCGGCGCAAGCGCATTCTGGGAGCGGCACAGAACCGGGTTGTTTTGGGTCTGCGAGTGACGTACTATAAGCAGGCAGACAACAGGATACTCATAGCGCGTTGTTGCTGAAGACGCAACTTCGTTGCGGAATCGGCCAGGGGTGAGTTGCGGCAACCGGAATGTCAGCGCGGCGCTGGGGCGGAGGGAATGCCTGACCACCCGAGAGTATGCTGGATGTTCGTTATGCGCCCCTGGCCGGCTAATCCAGTTTTCATGGAGCTGTTGAAAAATTGAAGAAGACCGTGCGAAATCGGAGCGGGAAGACTGTCAGCGAATCCAATGTGGAAATGGTGGAAGTCGTTTTGCCGAACGACGCCAACCCTCTTGGCAACATTCTGGGTGGTAAGGTGATGCATCTGATCGATATCGCGGGAGCGATTGTGGCCCATCGCCACACCCGGAAAGTCGTCGTGACGGTTTCTGTGGACAACCTGGATTTTCTCCATCCGATTCGCGTTGGACAACTCATCATCCTGCGCGCCCAGATTACGCGCGCCTTTCGGACTTCGGTTGAGGTGGCGGTCAAGGTTTATCTTGAAGACCTGCTGACCGGCGAGCGTCGCCAGACGAGTTCGGCTTTTGTTACATACGTTGCCCTGGACAGCGAAGGACGTCCGGTCGAGGTCCCTCAGGTGATTCCGGTGACCCCGGATGAAAAGTACGAATACCGCCAGGCCCTGGTCCGCCGTCGTCACCGCCTGGCTGCGGCCGCGAGAGCCCACCGACGGTATTTCGAAAAACAGATGCCAAAATAGTTTCGATTAGGCGAAGACCAGATCATGCCGGCGGGTTTATTTACATAACGGGTGCCGGTTCACCCGAGAGCATTAAGGAGGGACTGATGAAGAATAAGCGCACTAAGATTTTCACCGGAACTCCGTGGGAGCCAAAGGTCGGCTACGCCCGCGCCGTGCAGGTTGGTGACACGGTTTTTGTCTCGGGCACCACGGCGACGGACCCTTCAGGGAAGGTCCTTGCGCCCGGCGACGCGTACGCCCAGACGGTTCAGGCTGCGCGGAATATTGAAAATGCCTTGAAGCGTCTCGGGCTGGGGCTCGAGCACGTTGTGCGCACCCGTGTTTATCTTACCGATATGGACCGCTGGGAAGAAGTGGCTAAAGGTCATTTGGAATGTTTCGGCGAGGTGCACCCCGCTACCAGCTTTGTGGGTGTCACCCGCCTGGTTGACCCGGAAATGCTGGTTGAGATTGAAGCAGTGGCCGTCGCGTAGGACTGAATCAGGGCCCATTTGGGCGCTTATAACCTGTGCGATTCCCGGGATTATTCCGTATTCCCGGCGCGCAGCGTAATGCTGCTGTGGTTTTTCTGACCGGTAGCTTTTTTAACGTGCCTGGTTCCCTCGGGAAGGGGACCTTCCAGAATTTCAGCGATCCTGGGGAATATTTCTAACGCCTTTTGCACCTGGGGATCGCTTCTGATGTCAACTTCGTTTCCGGCCGTAAGTCCGAATAGAAGGTTGAATACTTCAACCTTGATCCGGAGCTTCAGGTAGTCCTGGTCCTGGACCCAATATTCAAGCGGTACCCGGATTTGCTGGTCTGAGAGGAAGCTCCGGAATTCGGAAAGCACGTCCTTGTCCGGCTCAAAGGATTTATCGACGCCGGGATGATATGTCAGGTACTGGGAGGCGAAATCTGTGAACGCGCCCCGCTCGTTGAGAAACTCGACCCACGGATCGATCTTCCGGGGCGGGATCGGAACGTCCGGGGTGATCCCGCCGCCCGCTGACAGAGGTCTGCCATCGTCCGTGTGGAAATGGTTGTTCTTACCGATTCCTGATTCGGCGTCGGCAAGCGCGGTGCCGGGCAGTTTACGCTGGATGGAACGTCCGCTCGGCGTGAAGTACTGTGCCACCGTGAGCGCAAGCCCGGTGCCATCGGATAGCGGCATGACATTTTCTACGACGCCCTTTCCGTAGGAATCTTCACCCGCGATGACCGCACGGTCGTGTTCTTCCAGCGCCGCCGCCAGGAGTTCAGCCGCGCTGGCCGTTTCTCCGTTCACCAGCACGACAAGCGGCATGTTGAAATGGACCTCTGCCGGCACGGTGCTGTACGTCTTTTCCGGCACGCCACGCCCGCGCATGGTCAGGACTGGAAGGCCGGGCCCGAGGAACTGGCTTGCCACGTCAACGGCCGTTGCCACTATGCCTCCGTGATTGTTGCGGAGATCGAGCAAGAGTCCCTTCAATTTATCACCGCCCAGCTTTTCGATGGCCTTCTGGACTTCTCCTCCCGTCTTTGCATCAAATCCGGAAATGTGGAGATACCCGATCTGCTGGGTTGAGAATTCAAAGACATTATCCACTGTGGGGAGCTCAATTTCCTTCGGAACAAGGCGAACGTCCTGAGGGACAACCTTCCCGGGGTGGATAACACCCAGTTGCACCGGACGCGAACGCGACTTTTGCAGCAGAGCAATCAGGTCCTGAAAACCAAGGCGGTCAACCCTCTGGCCGTTGATCTCAACGATTTGATCGCCTGGTCCCAGGCCCGCTCTCCACGAGGGCGAACCCTCAGCTGCCTGCAAAACCAGGACTTTACCGGGTGTAACGTAGAGGATCGAGCCAAATCCCAGTTCTTCACCGCGTGTCTGCGCCTGGAGTTGCTCGAATTGCTGCCGGTCGAAGAATGCTGAAAACGGATCAAGCGTGGTGAGCATCTGGCGGATGGCGCCGTCAAAGATGGCGTGGTCTGGATCAATTGGTACGGCGTAGTGCTCCTCCAGCAGGCCGTAAATCTTTGCGAATTTCAGGCTTTCCTGGGTGACGGGATCATTGGGTGCCGATTGGGAAAAGGCACAGGCAGGAGCCAGGAGCAGGAGCCCTGCAAAGAAAATAAGTCCATTTCGCTGTCGCCTGATGTTCAACCGCTCCCCGTTTCCAACGTATCAGTATACCGCAGGCCGGCACCCCTCCGGGAAGGGCGCGAGGGTCCGCACACAGATTTTGGCCAGTTATACAACGATTCCGTGCGCCACAAGGAATGCGCCACTTGGACGATCAACGTCCGGGACTCCGCTCTGTCAGTTGACCGTGGGGGAAGAAGTGCCGGTCCGTAAGCGCACGGCGCTCAGAGCACGAAGCGCCGCGGCCGCCACATCGGAATTGCGGTCATGCGAAAGCTGCTCGAGTGGACGGATGCTCGTTCCGTCGCCCGCGAACATCAAGACGTTGCAGAGCCGCCGCCTGACCTCATCATCGCGGCTGTTCGTGTAGGGATAGAGTTGGGAGAGAAAGCCCGGTTTGCGGGCCAGCTCAATCAGGTATGCCTGCGCCGCATCTCCCTCTCCTGAATTGAGCGCGCCGACAATTGCGCTGATGTAATCATTCCGTCCGAGTAAAGTGATAGCGAACTCCATGGCCAGCCGGGCCCCTGGATTCTTTTCCGCGGGCGCAATTCGCAGCAGATCAGAAAGGGCCTTCTGGTCATTGGCGCGGCCAAGACCCTCTGCTGCATAGGCGCGAATGGAAGCATCCTGGCTATAAAGGGCCTTGAGGAAAAGCGGCGCAGAAACAGGATCGCCGATGTATGCCAGACCTTGCAGCGCCTTCTGGCGTGTCTCCTTGTTGGGGTCGTTTTCATACAAGGCCTGAAGTTTGGGCACGGCCGAACGCGTGCGCAGAATTCCAACTGTGACAGCGGCATCCTGCTTCACGCTTTGAAAGGAGGAGTTCAGCAGGTCCACCAGCTTTGGGCCGGCGGAGGTGTCCTGGATCTTGGCAAGAGAGTTGAGGGCCTCTCGGGCCAGGTCTTGCTTGGGAGAGTGTGCCGTGATAACGAGGTCGGGAACGGCCTGTCGGGCCAGCAGAATCCCAAGCGCCCGCGCGGCCTCCTGTGCAGCCCGTTCGTGCTGCGAGTCCATCATCACGCGGTCAAGCGCAGACACAGCCTTCGGATCGACGGCTGTTCCTGGCGGGATTTGTACCGTTCCACCCACGAATTTGCGCTTGGCGGCGCGATATTGGCGCTCCAGATAGCCGAAGAAGCCGGTCTTTGGTGTTTCCCCCGTGTAATATCCTTCAATTCCTTTCACGGCAAGCCATCGGACTTCGGAATTGCTGTCGCTCGTTGCCTGGATCAGCCCCTGGAGCGATTGAGAAACGCGGATGGAAGCCAGCGCCACCACTACCTGCTTGCGGACATTCGTATTTTGATCGTTGAGCGCTGCGATCAGTGCCGGCACTGTGGCAGGGTCGCCCGTCTGCCCGATTTCACTCGCCGCCTTCGCTCTGACTTTCGGACTTGGGTTCTTCAGGTCTTCGAGGTCAGATCCGCTCACCGGCTGAGAAGGCTGCGCGGTTTGCTGGTCAGGCGATGCGGCCGTTTGCTGCCCAGCCGTCAAGCGGGGTACTGAGCACACAATCGCAGTCGCAGCCAGAATGATTGAAAGGAATCTCGCTCTTCGCTTCACGATGGGTCCGCTCCCGAGGCCGATGATTGGGGTCCAATCGCCCCCGGCCCTTCATAGTATTGTACAGGGGTACCGCTAACATTAAACCACGAATGCATCCTCGTGCGGCGCAGAAGGAGGAAAATTCCCGCTTTGCTGCGAAGAGGAATGAATTATGCCAAGATGAACATTTCGTAACATTGAGACCCTGGGCGCGTATTTCAAACAGCGAATGCAAACCGCGCCGGAACTTCGTCGGAACTGCCAGAAGGGCTGAGAGTTGGAGGGCGTGAATGGCAGAGATCACTGCAATTTTCTGGGACGTTGGGGGAGTGGTGCTGACAAACGGTTGGGACCGGCACGCTCGACAGCGGGCTGCAGAGGAATTCAGACTGGATTGGGAAGATTTTGAAGATCGGCATGAGCTGGTCGTCAGCCGCTTTGAAACGGGCCGGATGGGCCTTGACCACTATCTTGACCGCACGATCTTCTACTGCGCACGTGATTTTAGCAGGGATGATTTTCGCAACTACATGTTTGCACAGTCAATGCCAATCGACGGGACGCTCGAAATCGTGGAACGGCTTGCCCGCACCGGACGATACCTGCTTGCCACGCTCAACAATGAATCGCGCGAACTCAATCTATTTCGAATCGAACGTTTTGGTCTGCGGAAGTATTTCAGCATCTTCCTGAGTTCCTGCTTCCTGGGAGTCAAGAAGCCGGAAGATGAAATCTTCCGACTGGCGCTCGATCTGAGCCAGCGGAGGCCGGAAGAGTGCCTCTTTATCGATGACCGCGAGCTGAACATCGAGTGCGCCACCCGCTGCGGTTTGCAGGCTTTGCATTTCAAAAATGCCACGCAGCTCGAACATGATCTGCGCACCGCAGGGCTTGAATTCTGAGGTTGAGGGAAAACTTGACGTCAAAAATGTGCTGAGGTGCGGTTGGGGCAAATGGTCCACGCCATTTGTTCCATCAGTTGGCACAGGCCAAACAGGCGCGACTATGCAGTGCCCACGGACTTTTTTGCTGAAAAAAGGCAGCCACAGCATCAGGATTGCTGGCGCGAACGAGCGGAGCCGCAAAGTCGACTTCTGTCACGGGGAAGCTGTTTCAGCCGAAGTCTTTTCCAATTCATCCTGAAACAGGAAGATTACGGATGTGCTTCGCGGCAACCTGCGAACGTGCGTGGCCGGGGAGCGTCGCGACAGCTTCCGAGCGCCAGCTAAATGTTTCCGCTGTGAGCAGCACCAGCACAATCCAGATGAGGTCAGCGGTGAGGAGGTGCGTCACCTGCATCCACAGTGGTGCGAGCAGTACGATGTTCGCCGCACCCAGGCAGAATTGCAGGACCACAAGACCCGCGAGTCGCCGCGCCCATCGCCTGGTCGCTGCCGTGCCATTCGAACTGAGCGTCATTACGGCAAGCACCAGCAGATATCCACCGACTAGAACGGCAACCACCGGATGGATGATCCGCAGATGGAGGATGGGCGCTGACGCGCCGGAAAAATCCCACTGGAACGCCTCCGCCAGCGATTTTGCGGGGAAAAGCGTGTCCGCAAGAGCAGCGATCGTACCGGTGATGGCGATCGCGACAGCCCCAAGCAATCCGACCACGAACGCTATGGAAAGACCCTTGCCTGCAGCGGATGGCGCGGGCGCTGATTCGGCGGATTTCGCCCCAGGCTGTCCGCTCGCCCAGGCCGTGAGTGCGAGCGACGCAATCAGCAGAAAAGTATTGACCAGATGAATGAAAAGAATGACCACGCGTCCGGTTGAGACATTGTTGCCGACTTCACCGAACAACACCAGCGCCGCGCCGACGAGCCCCTCAGTGAGCGTGAAAAATCCCGAAGCAGCAGCGTATCGCCGCACGGCATGGCCGCGCGCGAAGCTGCGGCAGGCCATCCAGATGAGGCCGATCACAAGAAGAACGTCCAGGCCGCTGGTGGCGCGATGGGCGAATTCGATGAGAGTGGCAATCTGCTGGGCGTGCGGAATTACAACACCCTGGCAAAGCGGCCAGTGCTCGCCACAGCCCGCTCCGGAACCGGTGGCACGCACCACGGCTCCCCATAAAATCACCAGTAGATTGTATCCGAGTACCACCCAGGCATAAGCCGCAAACTTGCCCGGCAGACGATTTCCCTTGTTCCTCGTCATAAGACGAAATGGTAGCACATCGTGGCCGTTGCGCGTGTCACACCTGGCGGAAATTGATGCGGACTTCGGAAATGGGCGTGCCAATGACCTCGATGCGTTTCAGGTCGCGTGTACCGATGCCGAGTCGTTCGGCGAGTTGGAGCGTGCTGTCACAGGTTTCAAAAGGTGCCGTACCGTGTGTTGCCATGGGATCAAAGCCCATGACGGCTGTGGCGACGGCATCGGTCGTCACAGGATTTGTGCCGGCAATCAGCACGCCTGCGTGCACGGGGCGACAACGGCGAATCCACGGCCCTTCGCCGCCGGCGACCGTATGGATGCCGTCGATGATGGCGAGATGGATCGGCCGGGCGTTCACAAGATCGGCAGTCACGCGCGGCACCCGATAGCCCGGAATGCGCGGAGAACTCGGGTCATTTTCAGGCAAGGCCGTCTTTGAAGGCTGGCGGTCGCCGTTGTGGAGCATGCCTCGAGCGCCCTTTACAACGTCGGAGGGTTTGTCGATTCCGGCGCCCTGGCCATAGATTGTGCAGGGCGTGATGCCGAAAGAATTTTTCATTGAGAGCGTTACGCCCGCTGTTGCGTGCTCCTTGAGCTTGGCGAGAGAAACATAGACATCACAGTCGGAATAAACGGGATTCAGATCATAGGCCCGGAACATCAGTCCGCCACCCGGCACCCAGAGCCGCTTATACATGCCGCCGGGGCCGCCGTAATTGGTGTCCACGAACTCGACACGAGGCGCAGCGCTGGCAAAATCGTGCGGGTTCCAGCCGGCATCGGACATGAATTGTTCGAGCGACTGCGATGGACTCAGCGAGCTTTCCACCAGAATGATCCTGCGCGCTCCCGCTTTGTCCAGCAAATGGACGGTGTTGCCAATCACTTCCGGATGCACCCAGTGGGTCATGCCGAGCGGCATTCCCTGCACGCGGTCGTTATAGTGGCCCGTCATATTGAGCTTCACAGCCACCGTCTTACCCTTGACGATGCGCGAAAGGCCGCCAAGCTGGTCAAACATCGTTGCCAGCGTCGAGCGGACTTCGGGCCCGTATTCCATGCACTTTGCCACGGCGACCGGAGGAGCGGGCGGCGTTGCGGACCCGAAAATACTTCTCGGGGCCAAAGCAAGGCCGGCCATGGCGGCCCCGAATCCCTGGATGAATTCCCGTCGGTTGGCTTGCAAATTCATCGCGCACCCCCATCAAGGAAGCAAGTCTATAAAGCCGATACTATGCCAAGTCGGAGACAAGAGCAATGGGGAGTGCGAGGATCGCAGTGAAAAGAGAACGCAGTTTCGGCCAGCAAGTGAGGGCACTGGAGCGCTTCGGTCGGGCTTTCCGAGAGGCGTTTCCCGTGGTGGGAATCTCCTGCAAATGCCGGAACTGCCCGCTGTCGCTCAGAAATCGCAAGAACAGGAGCCTGGACATCAACCTCTGCACACCCGCCGGCAATTCAGGAAGAAGCGGACGAAAGCTGTGCCGGGGCGGAGGGCCGTCCACCCCGGCAGGAGAATTTGCAGCCGGTCAGTAACTCGGCATGGAAGGATCAACGTCGCGCGCCCAGGCGAGGACGCCGCCCTTCATGTTGCGGATCCTGCGGAAGCCGGATTTCATCAGGAATTCGACGGCCTTCGCGCTGCGCACACCGGAGCGGCAATGTACAACGATGTCGTCCGCTGTGTTCAGCTCATGCATGCGTTTCGGGATGTCGCCGAGGGGAATCAGCTTTGCGCCCGGAATATTGCAGATTTCGTACTCGTGCGGTTCCCGAACATCGACCAGGACAAAGGGCTTCTTCTCGTCCATGAGCTTTTTCACTTCAACCGCTGTGATCTCAGGCACGTTGGTCTCAGGCACGTGCTCTTCTCCCCGGATTCCGCAGAATTCCTCATAGTCAATCAGCTTCGTGATGGTTGGGTTTTCTCCGCAAACCGGGCACTCTGGGTTCTTGCGAAGCTTGAGTTCGCGGAATTTGAGATGGAGCGCGTCGAACAGGAGCAGGCGGCCGATCAGCGGCTGGCCCTTGCCCAGAATCAGCTTGATGGTTTCAAGCGCCTGCAGTGAGCCGATGATGCCTGGCAGCACGCCCAAAACGCCGCCTTCTGCGCAACTCGGCACCAGACCCGGCGGTGGCGGCTCCGGATACAGGCAGCGGTAGCACGGGCCTTCCGGCGCGTAAAATACGGACGCCTGGCCCTCAAAGCGGAAGATACTGCCGTAAACGTTCGGTTTGCCCAGCAGCACGCAGGCGTCGTTTACGAGATAGCGCGTCGGGAAATTGTCCGTGCCGTCCGCAATGATGTCATAGTCACGGAATATCTCGAGTGCGTTTTCGGAAGTCAGGCGCGTCTCATGCGGAATTACCTCCACGTTTGGATTGATGTCGCGAATGGTATCCCGTGCTGATTCCAGCTTGGGACGGCCCACGTCGTCCGTATCATGGATTACCTGGCGCTGGAGGTTCGTAAAGTCCACGACGTCAAAGTCCACAATACCCAGCGTGCCGACTCCAGCCGCGGCCAGATAGAGAGCCAGCGGCGCGCCCAGCCCGCCGGCGCCGATGCAGAGCACCTTGGCCTGCTTCAGCTTAAGCTGGCCTTCCATGGCGACTTCCGGCATGATAAGGTGCCGACTGTAGCGGAGTATTTCGTCCTTGCTCAATTGTTCCGTTGGAGCGGATGTGAGTATTCCCATTTTCTCCTCACTTAAAACCTTAGAATTCTTCAGCCGTGCAATCCCCTTCCAGGGAAGCGGAATTACACTGATTACCTGATTTTGCTTATGGCTTTCAGTTCGTGGGGGTGAGCCCGGAACCCCGTCCTTGCGGGATCCAGGCTAGCTACAGATGCAGCGGGTCATTGAACCGCCTGCAATGGAGGGAACAATGCTGATCACGTCAGATTCGGTAAGGGGCGTCTGGTCTTTTTGCAGAAAGCGGATGTCTTCGTCGTTCACGTACACGTTTACAAAGCTGCGCAGTTTACCTTCTTCATTGAAAAGGTGCTTGCGCAGATCGCCATACTGGGCGGTTAAGCCTGCCAGCGCCTCGCCTACCGTTTTTGCTTCGATTTCCACCGAATCCCTCTTCCCCGTGTATTGCCTCAAGGGAGTAGGGATTACAACTTTTACAGGCATTCCTTCTCCTTGAAATGTCGGGCCCAACTGAAGCTACCTATTATACCCCAAAAACGCCCTCATGCTCCTTTGATGAACATGAACGCCCTAAGGATTCAACGGCTCAGGGTCAAAACGCTCCCGGTCTTCCGAAAGGACCCACGAGGTTATCTCATTTGCCCTGCCTCGCTCAACCGAGAGGATAATATAAGAATACCACGGCCAGGCGTGTTCGCGATCATAATTCGACGGGCGTGCTGGATGATCGGGATGGGAATGGTAGTAGCCCAGGACATCCAGCCCGCGCGCCAGGGCATCCTTCTCCACCCGCAATTGGTCTAAGGGATCGATGAGAAAGCGGTTTCTTTCAGACTCGCGGCCGGGATCATCCAGCGGCAGCAGTTCCTGAGCGCGCGCAGAATCGTGCCGCAGGTTTCGCAGGGGTACGACTTCAAGGACCTCCTTGGAGTCACCCTCTGCATGACCCAGCAGCATTCCGCAGCATTCGTTCGGATAATCGCTCTCGCCGTGCGAGCGAATGCTTTTAAGCTGATCGGGCTTCAAACGTATTGCCATCGGTTTAGCGCAGCACTGCGACATTCGAGAACTGTTCAGTCAGCCGAAACGCAAGCTCACGGCCGGCACATCCCCGAAGGCCATCTTTCCGCTGACCGGACAAGCCGAAGACAAGGCTCAGCATGCCTGAGCGCCAGGTATTTGACCTTACGGAGATGCCGGCTCCTCGTCCCAGAAGCGTTCGCTGAGATACTTGTCGCCGCTGTCGGGAAAGATCGTGACAATGACACCGCGCCGAACTTGCCTGGCAACCTTAAGGGCCGCCACGGCAGCGGCACCGGATGAAATTCCAACCAGCAGACCCTCCTCGCGTGCCAGGCGCAGTGTCATCGCATAAGCGTCTTCCGTCGAGATTTCTATATTTTCGTCCGCCACCGTCGGATCGTAAATGCCCGGCACGATGGACGTGGGGAGGTGTTTCAACCCTTCCAAGCCGTGAAAGGGTGAATCCGGCTGGAAGGAAATGCAGCGCACTTCGGGTTTGAGTTCCTTCAGCCTGCGCGCTGTTCCTGTAAACGTTCCCGTTGTTCCCAGCCCCGCAACAAAGTGGGTGATCCCGCCTTCGGTCTGCTCGAAAATCTCCAGGCCCGTAGTCAGGTAATGGGCCCGCCAGTTCGCCGGATTGTTGTACTGGTTGGCGTAAAAGTATTTTCCCGGCTCGCGAGCAGCCAGTTCCCGCACCCCGCGGATGGCGCCGTCAGAACCTTCCATCGGATCGGTATATACAATTTCCGCGCCATAGGCCCTCAGAATGCGCTTGCGCTCCAGGCTTACGTTCGAAGGTATAAAGAGCTTGACGCGGTACCCGCGCGCCGCGCCGATCATAGCGTAGGCTATGCCGGTGTTTCCCGAGGTCGAATCGAGCAGTACCTTGTCCGGCGTCAGTGCGCCGGAGCGTTCCGCTTCCAGAATAATGTTCCATGCGGCCCGGTCCTTGACTGATCCCCCGGGGTTCGCCCATTCGGCCTTCGCCAGCAACTCCACTTGAGGGTAAGCCGCGCAGATTTTCCTCAGGCGAAGCAACGGAGTATTGCCGATGAGTGAAAGGACGTCCGTTGCGCGATTCAATTCCGGAAGCAAGACAACCTTTTTAGGTCCCGAAGCCATAACGTTAAGCCCTTCAGAATTTTAGGGGGTAGTGTGGGGGGGTGTCAACAACGGGGTTCAGAGTCTTTGCCTGGCGCCTGGAAATTGGGCCGGTTCCGCAATGCACCGGGGGCGGTGATGGGATTGATAGGACGATATAGGATTTCTATCTTGACGCTTTGCATGTCTTCTTCGTGCAGCTCAACAATCTGGTCGAATCCCTCGTTGCGAACGTCTTCCTTCGCCTGCTCGAAGAGGCGATACTGCTCCTCGATGACCCGTGGTCCGACCTGACGCTGCCGCTGCCGGTCGCGCTCAAGACACGTCTCAAGCGGAATATCAAACAGAAAAAGATCTGTACGGACTCGGTACTTTCGGCCAAGGTCCAGCAGGGACTTTCTTGCCCCCGGAGTTACCGCAGTTGAGTCAACAACGCACAGGCGGTTTATGGAAAGGCGCTGACCAATGAGAAAGTTCACCAGAGCAAATGTTTGCGAATGATAGCGCTGGTCAGTTTCGTCATCGCACACCAGCTTCCGGCAAAAATCCGAAGAGATGACATGTGTGGGTCGGAAGTGCCGGACTGCAAATGTCGATTTTCCACAGGCCGCTGGGCCGCATAATACTATTACCGAAGGTCGAAGCACTCGAATGGTCCGTTCCATTGTCGAAGCCATGAATAACCTCGAACGGACATTCTTGCTTTATAAACACTCTACTGACATCGGGGCAATACCCAATCCCCGTCATCAACAACAAACTGATAACCTAAATTTCGATGGCAGAAGTATCACACAGGTTGCGACGTAATGCAACAGTTTTTGGTTACAGAAGACACAAGAAATTTCAGAATTTTGTGCCAACCTGGAAAATGTTCAAGAAAATTCCCCAGAGCTAGAACGAGTTATTTCGGTTTTCGAATAGGAACGACTAGCGCGTGAAAATTTCCTGAATGCTTCGTCGGGGAGCCCGGCATAGAGAAGCTACGTAGGCTAAGGCAGGCTGCTCGTCTCTTGTGGCGCTCAGAAATTGAGCAGTTAACTACTATACAAGGAACCGGTAAGTGTCAGATGGACTTATTGTCCTTGTCCGGCCTTTTCGAGGTCGGCTGCTGCTTCTGCAACAGCGTGGGCTTCGTCTTGCAACACATTTCCTACGATGACAATCTGTTTTCCCGCTTCTTCCCACTGATGCTGTTCGATTGCTTCGCGGACTGCCGGTAATGTCTTGACGCCGTATCCGGTATAGACGCCCGGCGCGTAAAGCTCGTGCCGGTACCATGGCCGTCCGGGCAGCCCTTCCGGCGTGATGAGCTTTCGCTCGGCCTCTATAATCCGGCGATTTACTTCGGAAAGTACGGCAGGCGGCCGAGCAGCGCCACTGTTGTTCTGCATGGCTTCGATGGCCTGTTGATATTGGTCGGCACTCTGTTGGAGCGCCGCAACACCGTTGTCCAGCGGAGCGAAATTGAGGAAGGGAGGAACAGGCTGGGGCTTGGGAGGGACGTAGGGCTTTTCAGGGTCTGAGGTTGCACTGAAGACCCCTTCCTTAATTTCCGCATCGAGCTCCTTGGAATCAGCCTGGGCATCCGCCAGCGTTTTCTTGACTTCTTCCACGTAGGACCGTATCGTGTCCGTAAATTCCACGTAGTCAAAGGGCAGGATATCCGCATCTGCCAGGCGCATGACGGCTGTCCCTGCTGTCTGGGCCAGTGCGCGCTCGTATACAAATCCAGGGTCGTCATAGTGGGTGAACCAGTAGAAGTCGTCGTAGATGGAATGGTAAATGCCGGCGCTGTTGCTTTCGCCGCCGTAGCCGAGATTCAGGGAGGCGATGCCCAAATGATCGAGAAATACACTGTAGTCGGACCCCGAACCCAGGGCGCCGATTTTCAGATCCGCGCTATGGCGGAGCGACTCGCGTTCAGCGGGTGTTTTTGCCTCTCGGATCCGCAGGTCCCAGTCGCGGCGCCAGACGGAGATGTTTTTCTCAGGGTCCTGAATGTCCCGGGCAACGCCATTAATGAATTTCTGGAGCGTGTGGGAGCCTTCCATTGAAAGGTACCCTCGGCCGTTGGAGTCGCTGTTGATGTAAGCAGCCGCGTGCTCCTCGAGTTCGGCGGCGTGTTCCTCGGCCCATTCCGTTGAACCCAGCAAGGCCGGTTCCTCCCCATCCCAGGCGCAATAGATGATTGTACGCTTGGGCTTCCATCCTTGCTTCAGCAACTCACCAAAAGCGCGGGCCTCCTCAATCAGCGCCACCTGGCCGGATGTCGGGTCTTCCGCTCCGTTCACCCACGCGTCATGATGGTTACCCCGGATGATCCATTCATCGGGATAAACGGAACCGGGAATTTTCGCGATGACGTCGTAGATCGGTTTAATGTCCCAATTAAACTTAGCGACCAGATGGACCACGGCCGGGCCTGGACCTGCGTGATAGGTTATGCCCAGCCCGCCGCGCCATTCCCGCGGGGCAACCGGCCCCGCAAGCGCTTCAAGCAGCGGCTTGGCGTCTGCATAGGAAAGCGGCAACACAGGAATCTTCGTGAAGACCTTAACGTCCTTTAAGGGAAGCCTCCTGGCGTCTTTTGTTGCACCGATGCCGGGAGTCAGCGGGTCGCCGGAGTATTGCACGATGTCCATCACGCTGCCGCGTTGCACGCCTTCCGGCGGACGAAAAGGGCCGCGGGGGTAAACATCGCCGCGGAAATAACCATCGTCGTGGGGGTCGGAGTAGATCAGGCATCCGATCGCGCCGTGCTCTGCGGCCACCTTCGGCTTGATTCCGCGCCAACTGCTTCCATAGCGCGCGATTACGATGGCTCCCTTCACCGAAATGCCCATGCTGGCCAGCCGGTCGTAGTCTGATGGAAGGCCGTAATTCACATAGACGAGCGGGGCCGTCACGTCGCCGTCAATCGAATAAGCGTTATAGGTAGGAAGCTGCATCGACTTCTGATCGGATGTCGGATCACCAGCGACGGGCGGTTCCTGCAATGTGGCAACATAGCGCGTCGGCGCCACCATCTCGACTCGGCGCTCTTTGGGAGTAGGAAACAGGACGTAAAAAGTTTCGATATGCGCGTCGAGCCCGAACTCCTTGAACTTTGAAAGGATCCACTCTGCGTTCGCTTTGTCATAAGGCGAACCGACGTGGTGTGGATAGGCCGACAGCCGCTTCATGTATTCGCGCATATTGTCCGGCCGGGGAATGGCGTTAAACTTGTCCTCCCACTGCCGTTCGGTTTTGGATTCCTGCTCGGAATACCCCATCAGCCTTGCCGCATGCTCCTCGGCCGCCTTGGCCGCGAGCCCGATCGCGGTGATGCACAAAATTGCAATGAATCCTGCTCGGCGCACGAACTCCTCCCGTCCTTTGCAGTCCAGTGATCAACGCCTTCCTTCAGCCTGACGTTCGCTGATGAACCACACTCCGGAATCTCAATCTATTGTGACCAACGAAGGCCGATGGTAGCAAATCAGTCACTTTGGTACAAGCGGATTGCCGGCCTGCATGGATGAGTCTTTGCATGGCGACCATATATGCGGCGTTGCGGAACTGTGCGGGTTTCCTCGTCAACTGACAGTCTCGGCGGTGTAGCGCGCGATAAGCCCGGTGCGGATAGCCTGGCGATAAACGCCGAGGAAACTCCGGCAGGCGAGAAGGAGGGTCAACAATGTCAGGCCGGCACAGATGGCCATTGAAGCATATGAAACGCCGCGGCCCTCAACAATCTGACGCATCCCTTCAAAGACGTACGAGGGCGGCATCAGGCGCGCCAGCCACTGGACCGAAGATGGAAGCGCCGATACCGGATAGAAGACGCATGCCAGCGGCGAGATCAGCGCCGGAATGGGCCAGATCAGCCATTCCGCAGCGGGTCCCCATCGCAGCACGATCGCAGCGCCGAAGATGCCGAGGGCGATGCCAAAGAGGAAGAGCATCAGCAGAAACGGCACAAGCATCAAGCCATAGACAAACAATGAAAGTCCAAAGGCCGCTGTTGCCAATAGAACCATCATCGCCAGCACAACCAGGCTGGTCGCGATGCTGAAGAGTATCAGACCTGTAAGATATTCGGCGATTGAAAGCGGCGTGGCAAAGATATTCAGGAAATTTCGCGACCACACATCTTCCATAAAACCGATGATCACACCGTGAAGCGCTCGCACAAGAAAGTCCCAAAGGACGATGGCGCCCAGAAGCATCGGCATGAAATTAAGGTGGGAAGAAGACACCGAGTTCAGATAACGGCTGATAAAACCCCACAGAACGATGTCGACGGCCTGCCAGGCAAAGAGGGGCACGATTCTGGCAAAGCTGCCACGCAGCAGATAGAAGAGGCGAAGAAGGACGGCGGAAATCCGGCGCACACGCACGAGCATGCTTCGTTAATCCTCCAAAGTCAGCGGCTCACGGGCGACCGCCACGAACAGGTCCTCGAGCGTTGCTTTTCCGTACTCGCCGGGCAAAGTCTTTGGATCTCCTTCCAGCAGAATTTTGCCATGTGAAAGAAACAGCACGCGGTCGCAGACTTCGGTTACTTCATACATGTTGTGCGAGGTCCACAGCACGCCCACTTCTTCCTTGATTGCAAACTCCCGTATGCGCGAACGAATCTCGCGCGCGCTGGCAGGGTCCAATGAAGCCGTCGGTTCGTCCAGCAACAGCAGGCGAGGACGATTGATCATAGCCTTGGCCAAAGCGACGCGGGTTTGCTCCCCGGAGGAAAGCACGCCGCATTTCGTGTTGCGAAACGGCTGAAGATCAAATTCACGGAGCAGTGTTTCAACGCGCTCACTTGCGGCCGAGAGACCATACAGCAGCGCAAACACGCGCAGGTTCTGCCGCACGGTGAGATTCCCCGGGAGCGGCGCATAAACCGCCGTGAAATTTGTGCGTTCAAGGGCCTGATGACGATGGGTGACAAGGCTCTTGCCGTCGATGGTTACGCTTCCGGCGCTAGGCTCGAGAACGCCAAGGATCATGCTGATCGTTGTTGTCTTTCCGGCACCGTTTGGACCCAGCAGGCCGAGTATCTCGTGGCAGCCCACCTGGAAGGAAACTCCATCCACCGCCAGTGTGCCATCGTACTCCTTGCTCAGCCCGGACACGGTGAGAATAGCGGAGTCGGTTCTTATGCTGTTATCGGAAGAGCGCATACCGATGGCTTCAGATACCACAACCCTGCCAGTCTGCCATTCAATCGATCTCCCATGCAAACGATGACCTGCAAGGGTGAAGTCGAAGTGCCGTTTTGGCGTCCATTCTGATCATCTGCCAGTTTCCCAGTTCACGACAAAGCTTTCCGCGGCTTTCACAGTCCCCTTGAGGTATGCTCATTACATAGCGTTATGAACAATGGGAGGATTGTGGCTTGGGCCAGCGGGGTCGGCAACGGACGGCGGATAAACGGAAAACAAATGAGCGCAAAATTCCTGGCTGTGGTCGAAGACATCTTCTTTCTCGCGAAAATCCAGCAAACCGCCCGGCAATTGGGCCTTGCTGTCGAGGCCGTGCAACCAGACGCCTTAAAAGCCCGGCTGGAGGATGAGAACGCCGCTGCGGTTCTGCTGGATTTGAACCACCGCTCAGGCAAGGCCATCAGCCTGATCGAGTCTCTCAAGGGCGGACCCTCCACGCGCTCGGTTCCCGTGATTGCATTTCTCTCCCACGTGCAGGGCGAACTGGCGCAGGCGGCACGATCCGCCGGATGCGACCGCGTTATGGCGCGGTCAGCCTTCAGCCAGCAATTGGCCACGATTCTTCGTGATCTGTCGAAAGAGGTTCCGGGGAATTGATCCATTGCTTGAGTGATTGAGCTGTCCAGGAGACTGCAGAATTCGCTCATTACGGTCACGGCTGAATTACAATGCTGGAAAACTGCGTCAGCCGGCGAGGCGATTGGAAATGGAAAATAACCTGTGGGCGGGACAGGGCGGGTTTGCACGGGCGTTTTTGCTGGTAATTCTTGTCTTTGTTTTGTATTTTGTTGCCCGCGTCGTGGAGCCTTTCTTTGCTCCGTTGGCGTGGGCGGCGATCCTGGCGACGGTTTTCTATCCTGTATTTCAGAGGATGGCGCGCGCTCTCCGTCGGAAGGAACTTGCCAGCGGCCTGGCCTGTCTCATTCTCTCCGTTGCCATCGTGCTTCCCGCTCTTCTGGTCGTTATTCTCCTTGCCGGGGAATCTGTGGCGGCATACAAATCTCTGCAACACACGATTACAAGCGGTACACCCGCGAAGATTGCCGCTATTCAAAATTCCGCCACCTACCAGAGGTTCATGGAACGGCTCGATCAAATGGGTCTGCCGCCACCGGATTTCGCAGATGCTGCCGAGAGGGCGTTTCGAGCGGTCAGCCGGTACCTGGTAACATCGAGCGCATCGATCCTCTCAGGTCTGGTCACTTTCATTATCCGCTTTGTCGTTATGCTTCTCGGGCTGTATTACTTTTTTCTATACGGACCTGATATCCTGCATGAACTGCTTACTCTTATTCCTTTGCGCCCGAAGTATCAAAACCAAATCATTCAGAAATTCATCAGCATCGTCCACGCTACGTTTACCGGAAGTCTTGTCGTGGCTCTGGTTCAGGGGGCTCTGGGTGGGCTTGGTTTCCTGATTTTCAGTCTGCCGACACCGCTCCTGTGGGGAACGTGCATGGCGCTGGTCTCGCTGATCCCCGTAGTCGGGACGGCATTGATCTGGGGTCCCGTCGTGATTTATTACCTGCTGAGCGGCTCGATCATAAAAGCCCTGTTGATGCTCCTCTATTTCTCCGTTGTTGTGGGTACGGTGGACAATGTCCTGAAGCCAATTCTGATTCGTCGGGGAGTGGAAATCCACACGCTCTGGGTATTCATCGGTATTATTGGCGGAATCAGCGTTTTCGGCTTCCTGGGTGTGGTGCTCGGTCCGTTCCTTTTCACCGTCCTGATCATTTTGCTGGATATCTACAAAGTGGAATTCAGCAGTGCTGCGGCGGACAATCCAGGTCCTTAAAGCCCGAACAGTTGAAAGAAGTTACATCAAACCAACTGGCATATAAGTCATTCCACCGCATTGTGCCCCCGAATCGCTGCCCGCAAAGGCATTCTTACAAGCCTTAGTCTCCTCCCGAATGCCGGTTGGACCGAGCCTGGTTTCAATTGACCTTATCCGAAGCCACTTGCTAAGATAAAAAACCAGAACGATGGGGGAAGGCCTGTGGATCGATATACACGCCATCAACTAAAACATGACGATTTTCAGGAAAGAATGGATGCTCTCCAGGCCTTTGCCGAAGAGCACTTGAAGCAAATCGTCCTGATTGCGGCGGCCGTGATTGTGGTATCGGGTGCCATCTGGGGGATCAGAACTTACAACGCCCGCCAGGAAGCCGCTGCAAACGCAGCCCTGCAAAACGCCATTACAACGTTCCAGGCTTACGTGGGAAGCAGCCAGGAGAGCGCCCTGATGGGCCTTGGAGAAAGTTTCCCGACTGCCAGGGACAAATATCAAAAGGCGCTCGCTCAATTTTCCGAGGTCGTCAGGAAATATCCGCATACCAGGGCCGCCGGATATGCGCTGATCCAGATGGGGATTTGCCAATCGCAACTGGGCAACGACGCCGTTGCTATCAAGACTTTGCAGGATGCCGCCAGGACATCCGATAAAGATATTGCCTCTGAGGCGCGGTTCGCACTTGCCGGGGTATTGGCAAAGACTGGAAAGACGGAAGAGGCTGCGAAGATCTATCAGGACCTCGCAAATAATCCTACAACCGTCGTGCCGCGCGCCACAGCACTCCTGGCCATGGCGGACGCATATCGGGCCACCCAGCCGAAGCGTGCTCGCGAAATTTACGAGCAGGTCCAGAAAGAGTTCGGGTCGGACACGGTGATTGCCGACGCCCTCAAGCAGCAACTTTCCACATTGTCGCAATAGCCCTTAACACATCGCTGAAAGACGATTTTACGCTTGGCATCGTGAGCGCCGCAAACAATCCCAGTATTTATTTTCAGAGAAATACGGAGATGCTCCGCCCGGCTCAGCATGACAGTTTGGCATTTTCCGGCAACCAGTTAAGTTTGTGATTTTGGGTATCCGCATCCGCGCTTTTTATTCAGGATACATTCGCTTCGCAAGCAGCCTCCACCCGGTGCATTTCGTGATAAAGTCCCATCGGAAAAAGCCGTCTTGCCTGCTGCGAGGAGGAACCGTCGCTGATGCCTGAAGTTGCAAGGGAAACGATCGATACCGACGTTCTGATCGTCGGCGCAGGCCCCGCCGGGCTCAGTTGTGCCCTGCGCCTGACCCAACTGATCGAGCAGGGGAAGCAGAAATCCGGCACCGGGCCCAGATTGTTGCCGGAGAATATCTACGTTCTCGAAAAGGCCGCCGAGATAGGGGGTCACTGCCTCTCCGGAGCGGTTCTTGACCCTCGCTCATTGCGCGAACTCGTTCCTGACTTCGAATCAAAAGGCGCACCGCTCGATTGTCCCGTGAAAGATGATTCCGTTTATTTTTTTACTCGCTCAGGCCAATGGAAGTTGCCGATCGTTCCGCCGTTCCTTCAGAACCACGGAAACTACATTGTTTCGCTCAACCGGCTGACAAAGTGGCTGGGAGGTTTGGCCGAAGCCGCAGGAGTGAGCCTGTTTCCAGGCTTTGCGGGCGCAGAGATTCTATACGACGGAGAGCGCGTGGCAGGAGTGCGCACCGATGATAAAGGAGTCGACCGGAACGGAAATCCGAAACCCAATTTCCAACCGGGATACAACATTCGCGCGAAGGTGACTGTGTTTGCGGAAGGTACGCGCGGTTCGTTGACCAAACAGCTTATCCAAAAGAAAAATCTCGATAGTCAGGCGAACCCGCAAGCTTATTCACTGGGTGTGAAAGAGTTGTGGCAGATTCCCGCCGGGCGCATTCGCCGAGGCCAGGTGATCCACACGGCCGGCTGGCCGCTCGGTTTGCGGCAGTTCGGCGGCGGATTTATTTACGCGCTGGAAGAGACCCTGTTAGCGGTCGGCCTTGTTGCGGGGCTTGACTACGAAGACCCGAGGTTTGACGTCCATGATTCCTTCCAGCTTTTTAAGACGCACCCCTTTGTGAAGGGACTGCTTGAGGGCGGGGAGATGCTCCGATATGGAGCAAAGACAATTCCCGAGGGCGGTTACTTCTCCATTCCCGCAACTGTGGCGGACGGCGCTCTGATTGTCGGAGATGCCGCCGGCTTCCTGAATGCTCAGCGGCTGAAGGGAATCCATCTCGCCATCAAGTCCGGCATGCTGGCGGCGGAGACGATTTTTGAAGCGCTGCTGCGAGGGGACTGCTCCGAGGCGGCGCTCAAACAATTTGAGGCGAAATGGCGCGCAAGCTGGGTCCGGGACGAGCTTTGGAAAGTCCGCAATTACCGCCAGGGATTCGAGCACGGCTTCATTTCCGGTGTGCTGCATGCAGGGCTCCAGATGCTTACCGGCGGGCGCGGCCTGCGGGCGCGATATCCATTGCCGAAAGACCACGAGCATATGGAGCATCTCAGCGACTTTGCAGACACGCCGATGATGCGGGCCAAACCCGACGGCAGGCTTACGTTTGACAAGGTCAGTGACGTGTTCCGCTCCGGCACGCACCATGAAGAAGACCAGCCGTGTCACTTGAAGGTTGCGGACTTTGACATCTGTAACCACCGCTGCCCCATGGAATTTGGCAATCCCTGCCAGTATTTCTGCCCGGCGGCTGTTTATGAAATGGAGGAGGCCGCCGACAGCCCAGGCCGACGGCTGAAGATCAACGCCTCGAATTGCGTGCATTGCAAGACGTGCGACATCGCTGATCCTTATGAGATCATTACCTGGACGACACCCGAGGGGGGCGGCGGCCCGCAGTATGATCAGATGTGATTCATGGGCAGTCTAAGCGTAACGAGGGGTATTCCATGGCGGATGTATCCGAAAGATTTGTGGCAGAAGCGGGCGTGCCAACCGAAGATAAATCCCGCGAGAACAGCGTCGAACTCGCGGAGAATCCGCGTGAGTTTACGCTTTGGCAGCGATTTCAGATCTTCGTTGCAAGCTGGCTCGGCTATCTCGCGGTTCTTCTGATCGGGCGAACGCTGCGCTGGCACGTGGAAGGCTGGGAAAACTGGGAAGCAGCGAAAAATGCCGGGAAGGGTATCATCTACACCTTCTGGCACCGCGAGATTTTTTCCGCCTGCTGGTTCTGGCGGCACCGGGGCATCGTCGTAATGACCAGCCAGAATTTTGACGGCGAGTACATCGCGCGCATTATTCAGAAGCATGGCTACGGCGCGTCCCGCGGGTCGAGCAGCCGAGGCGCCGGGCGCGCTCTCGCGGAAATGGCGCGCTGCCTGCGGTCCGGGCGCGACGCGGCGTTCACGATTGACGGCCCGCGCGGGCCGAGGTTTGTTGCCAAGCGCGGTTCGGTGATCCTTTCGCGTTCGACTGGGGCGTCGATTCTATGCTTTCATGTGGCGCTCAAGAGCGCTTACGTCTTCAGGAAAACCTGGGACCAGACCCAGGTTCCTTATCCTTTCAGCCGCGCTGCGGTCTTTATTGCGCCGCCGATTATCGTCCCGGAAGATGCTTCAGAGGATGAACAGAACCGGAAACAGGGGGAAGTGCAAAGGGCGCTGGATGACTTGCGCCGGCGCGGAGAAGATTGGGTTGCCGCAGGCTAAGGCGGCGTAGCATGCTGTACCGGTGATCTGTGCTCACCCGCCGACCACGAAGCCCACAGTACGCCCCTGAAATTTGGATTTACACACAGTACCTGATGGGCTGCCGCAGTCCCATCGCGTTGACAGAGGTTTTATCGCTGTGCCTGCTGCTGCGAAGGGTTTTCATTGTACCGCGTCAGATAGGGAATGAGCGGTGTTACCTCGAATGGCATCTTGTCTTTGGCTGAAATCAGGCTCACCGGCTTGGACTTCATCAGGCGGATATCGTCATTCCAGGCATTCACCTTGATCCTTGCACCGAGCGGCAATGCCGCTATCTGGTCAAGCGAATTCGGTTCGAGCTTCGGTGCGCCTTGCAACAGTTGCGCCATTCTGATCTGCTGATGTTTGTCGATCATCCGGTCGCCCAGGTGCGCGCCAAACAAATTGGGCGTCTCCGGAGCTATTTCAGCGAGTGCCTCCAGGAAGAGTCCGGCCTTTCCCAGTTTGTCCTTATAGGGCGAGTTATCAAGAAGCTTGATTGCTTCTGCATCCGCCGCCTCCTCGTCCTGTTGGGTTCGGGCGAAGTCGAACCGCTTCAGCAGTTGTGAATCGGGCACCATCATCCGGTCGTAAAAAGCGTACTTGGTGTTGACGGTGTCTCCCAGCTTAATATGGGCCAGTTCATGGGCCAGTACCATGGCCAAACTGGCCTCATCGGGCAGGGTATCAATCAGGCCGCGGCTCAGAACTATCGTGTTGCCGACCGTGAAAGATTCCAGAGGATACGTCATGAGGACCCGGCAGTGTACCGGGGGCAGATTGTCCAGGTGGTTGGTAACGATCAGGTTGTTCACCACGGTTTCAAGCACTTTGTCCACGGGTCCAGGCGGAGCGATCAGCCCACCTTTTTGCAGCCGGTTCAGGACATTTTCCTCCGCCTCACTGCGCCAATCGCGTTCGCTTTCGAGCGGAGATTTATCGTGCGATTCGGCACTTGCGTCATCCACCTGTGATTTTGAGTCCACGAGTATCTGCGTCAGTTCCTCATCCGGCGTCACACTCTTGAGGACGTAACCCCACAGGCGCGTTTGTGATCTGAAGCCCAGATGGGGAACGCCATAACCGGCAAGGTCGGATTCTTCGCTGTAAACGTAAACGGGCAGCCAGAGATCGGGCTGAAGGTTCTCCCTCCAACTGTCAAAGTGGAAGGTAAAGTTGCTGTGCTTTCCATAAGTTCCGTTGATGCGGACAATGTGATAGCCCTGGTCCTCCACCCAGATGCGTCCTTCAAAAAGGCCATTTCCAGCCTTTTCGCGCGGCCTGACGTCAAAAACCAGGCAGCGGACCTGGCCCAGGAATTCCCGGCCTACAAACTCAAACTGATAATGCTCAAGGTCAAAATGCTCAGGATCAATAAAGATGGGCTCCGCAAACGATCCCGGCGCAAATCGAAAGGAGAGCAGGTCAAGAACGGGCCCGTAGAGCAGCACCTTGCTCATGATGCCACGCACAGTGAGACCCCTGGACGGCAGGAAAGACTTCTCGACCACGCCGTTCTTCACTTCCAGCCGCCCAAGGAAATAATCGTCTCCCACAATCCTGGTTGTGCGGTCTTTGTCCGTGTGGATTTCCTGTATGTATGTTTCAACCCGGGGACTGTATCTGCTGTATGCCGTCACGAGATGCTTTTCCTGCGAGACGATCTTTTCAAGAGCCTGGCGTACAACCGGTGATTCCTGCCCGGACTGCTGAGCGATCAGAGGCGCGGCGCCAGCCAGGGCAGTCAACAGCACACTTATCGAAATCTGCTTTATTGTGTTCATGCGTTCCCCCACTTCAATAAGCGAGCTGAAAGATAATGTGGACCAGGGCCGTGGAATCCACCGGCCGTCCGTTGCGTTCAGCGGGCTTAAACTTGATTTGTTCTGCCGCCTGGACTGCCGCTTCGTCCATTCCGTGGCCAAGCCCTTGCTCAACTTTCAGCACACGCAAACTCCCGGAAGCCTGGAAAAGCACGCTCAGGATGACCTGCCCTTCGATGTGAAGGCGGCGCGCTTCAGGCGGATAAATTGGGTCGGGCTTTGAGAGAATGACAACGGGCTTGAACGCCGCAGTTTCTGCTGCCGCGCGCCTTTGGGGAGCCTTGTCGCTCGCGACCACACTTCCAAATCCGCTTTGTTGCACGCTTTGTGGGGCTTCTCTGCTGGCACGCCCTCCCGTAGCTGTCCCGATTCCATTTCCGAATCCAGCACTTGCAACAACGCCGCGAACACCGTGCGCGCCGCCGGTCCCGTTGCCCTGGCCCGGGCCGGAAGGCAGGTCGAATGAGCCAAGCTGCGCAATATGGTTGTGGCTGTCTGCTGCCGGATTATTAGGAATCCCGTTCTCCGCGCCGAACCCTCCCGTCTGGACCTCGTGCAGAGGCCGCTTGACGGTTGCTTTTGCCATACTTCCCGGATTGAACTCTCCGACATGGAGCGTGGCGATCTCGCGCTTGGGTAATGGCCGGGGCGCCGCCGCCGCTGTGAAGGATTCGAGGGGCTTCGGAGCGGGCGGTACGTTTGGAAGCTCGATCTTCGGCTGCGTGATTTCGGGGACCTTGAGGCGCGCGACCTCGGGCGGTTTTTGAATCTGTCGCTGTTCGAGCTTCGGCACGACGGGTTTTGGCATCAACGCCTGTCGTGGAATCGGCCTTTCCAGCAAACGGGGAGCTTGCCTGACAGGCTCCGGCGGAGGGGTTGTGCGGAAGTAAACGACGTCTTCTTCTTTAGGGGTTCTGGGGACGGGACTGGGCTGCAGGCTCATCAAAGCCCAGAGCATGATGGCGACCGCGAACGCCTCAAAAATCGGGCTGAAACCAAGCGCGAGTCGCCGGCGCCGGCGCTCTTCCGGCAGTGGTTCCAACAGGCTGAACCGGGGAACTGCTGAGACACGGAGGGTCAGCTTCTCGTCGCCGCCAGCGATATTAGCGTCCGAATCGCGGGGTTGGGCGGGAAAACGTTGCCCCTCTGAGGGTTTGTCGAATGCCAGCCTTGCTCCCAATGCAACCGCCTAATGGACCAAGCATCCCCACAGGACTTTTCGTCCGTTTTCCCCCACCTGATTAGGCTTTTATCATAATTCTCTTAAGGCCGCAAGCAGATAGTTAGCGTGTGTCATTAGCACATCAAATGTCCGGTTGAATTAGCACGTGATCTGTCCGCTGAAGGCGGGGAGAGGATCGGGCATTCTGTCGGAAAGGAGGCAGAATGCGACGATACTCGGAAGCCGC
>Ga0070740_10000771_pt1 | contig 55431 bp, 35 predicted proteins | sample Coa_R2_FD_67286 | JGI IMG/M metagenome (GOLD analysis project Ga0070740, IMG submission 67286) | Surface soil microbial communities from Centralia Pennsylvania, which are recovering from an underground coalmine fire - Coalmine... | ecosystem: Environmental > Terrestrial > Soil > Unclassified ... | reverse complement strand
AACGCGCCGATGGCCGGGTCGTAGTCGAACGGCGCGTCGGTCAGCGCGGCGGGCAGGCGCAGGCCGAAGATGCCGATCAAGTCCTGAAAGTAGCTGGACGCGCCGTGCGCGACGCCGCCCGCCGTCACCCCGTATTCGAGCACCAAGTCCCAGCCGATGATCCACGCGAACAGCTCGCCGAGGGTGGCGTAGGCGTAGGTGTAGGCCGAGCCGGCGACCGGAGCCATCGAGGCGAACTCCGCGTAGCAGAGCGCCGCGAGCGCGCAGGCGATGCCCGTGACGACGAACGAAAGGATCATCGCCGGGCCTGCACGCTCGTGCGTGGCGACGCCCGCCAGGACGAAGATGCCGGTGCCGATGATCGCGCCGACGCCGAGGCTGGTCAGTTGCAGCGGGCCGAGTACGCGCCGCAGACGGTGTTCGCCCGCGGCCTCTTCGAGCAGGAGTTTGAGCGGCTTGCGCGAGAACAGTTGTCCTGCCATTCCGTTTTGCGCCTCCGTTCGTCTTCGTTCGGGCCGCGCGGCGGGGGAGCAATTTTCGCGCGACGTTGCGGCGGAATTTAGAGGCGAAGGCGCGCGGCGGGCAAAGAGTTTGTCACGAAGCGCGCGTCGGCGGCGCGAATTGGCGTTTGAGAGGAACGAGCCGGAGTCCGGGCAGGGCAGACTGAGATTAATGCGGAGGGGTTAAGAAGGCGCTCCTCCAGGTTTGTAGGGGCAGGGCTTGTCCCAGCCCGTCGCGCTGTTAACTCAACCCTTGAGTGGAAAGAACCTCCGCGGGCAGGGACAAGCCCTGCCCCTACAGTCATCACGAGGCGTCGTAGTTTTTGAAACGCGCTCTACAAAAGGTCTGCGAGTTTTTTGCGGCAGCTACGGCTGAGCGTCAGTTCGGTGCCGTCGTGGAGGATGATTTTGTAGTCCTGATGAAACCACGGCTGAAGCTCGCGGACGCGGTCAACGTTGACGATTGTCGAGCGGTGGACGCGCAGGAATTTTTTCGGGTCGAGCTGCGCTTCGAGGCCGCCGATGGCTTCCCGGACGAGATACGATTCGCGCCCGACGTGCAGGCGCACGTACTTCCCTTCCGCCTCGATCCAGTCAATCTCTTCGACCTTCAGGAAGAATGCGCGTCCGCCCGACTTGATCATCAGGCGCGTGAGGTGTTTGGTCTGCGCCCTGAGTTCTTCCAGAAGCGCGAGCGTGCGGGCGGTCAGTTCGCCGCCGCGCTCGGACGCGAGCCGCGACTTGGCACGCTCCATCGCCTTGGCGAATCGCTTTCGGTCGAATGGTTTTAGAAGATAGTCAACCGCCGAGACCTCGAACGCCCGAAGCGCGTAGCTGTCGTAGGCGGTGACGAAGATGACGAGCGGGAGCGGTCGCGCGCCGAGCCGTTCGAGCACGGCGAAGCCGTCGAGTTCGGGCATCTGCACGTCGAGGAACATCAGGTCGGGCACATGCTCCTCGACCGCGGCCAGGGCTTCGTAGCCGTCCGAGCACTCGCCGACCGTCTCGACCTCGCCGTCGCGCGCGAGCATCTTGCAGATGCGGCGGCGCGCGAGCGGTTCGTCGTCAACGACGATGGCGCGAATCTTCCGTGCTTCGTTCATGTCACTTCCGAGTTCTGTCGGCGTCTGATGAGTCGCCGCCGGCTTCAATTGCCACTAGCTAAAGCTAGTGGAACAAGAGTTCAAATTTAAGAACATCGGCTTTAGCCCAAAGCTGTTCGGCTAAAGCCGATGGCTTCTTGTTAACCTTGAGCCACTAGATAAAGCTAGTGGCAACTGAGAGTGTCGAACGTGCTGAACGGCAACTCGACGACGACTTGCAGCCCGCCTTCGGGCGCGTCCGAGATGCAGAGGTTCTGGCGCGCATCGTACAGGCGTTCGAGTCGCGCGCGCGTGAGCGCGAAGCCGAGGCCGTGCCGCGACTCGCCGCCCTTCGCGGCGTTCGGCTTCAGTCCCGGCCCGTCGTCCTTCACGCGCAGCTTCAATCTTCCGTCGTCGCGACGGGAGCTAATCTCGATGCTGCCAGCGCCAGCGCGCGCGACGATGCCGTGGCGGATGGCGTTCTCGACGATGGGTTGAAGGATGAGGTTCGGCACGCGCGCTTCGAGCGTCTCCGGCTCGATCTCCATCCGCACGGCGAGCCGGTCTTGAAAGCGCACGCGCTCGATCTCAAGGTAGCAGCGCAGGAACTCCAACTCCTCCTGAAGCGTCACCTCCTGCGCGCCGGAGTTTTCGAGCGTGAGGCGGAGGAAGTCACCTAATCTGGCGAGCATCTCGTCGGCGGCCTCCGCGTCTTCGTCGAGGAGCGTCGAGATCGAGTTGAGCGTGTTGAAGAGGAAGTGCGGCTGGAGCTGCGTCTTCAAAGCCTGCAACTGCGCCTGCGTGACTTCGAGCTGCGTGCGCGCGAGGTCTGCTTCGAGGCGCGAGATTTTAAGTTCTTCCTCGCGGTGGCGGCGGTAGTAGTCAACGAGGTAGCTGACGAGCAGCACGGTCGCGTAGCTCATGAAGCCGGTCGGCAGGTTGAAGAAGAAGAGGAAGTTGAAGACCGACGAGAACGAGCCGAGTTCGCGATAGACCGCGACGTGCAGGAGCCAACCCGCGAGCAGATAGACGGCCCTGTGCGCGAGCGAGAGTGCGACGCAGGCGCTAGTGTGCACGAGCGAATTTCGCAGAAGCCTTCCGCGTTCGAGCGGAAAGCGGCGCGTGAGCCGGAAGACCGCGGGCGTGAGCAGCGCCCAGAGAAGCCAGTAAGGCAACTCCCACACGAGCATCTGCTGAAGCGTCGGCGCGCGCTGGAAGATGGCGACGTAATGGTCGGAGAAGAGGTAGTAGTTGAACGTGAAGGTCAGGCCGAGCAGAATCCACCCGACTAAGACCGCGAGCCACAGACGCCAGTGAGACTCCTGCCCCATCGCGCCATAATCTCGCACAGCGCCGACACCTTTGCAACGAAAACGCTCCGGCCAGACGCCGCAAAACAAAAGGCGGGCCGGGCTTGAGGTCGGACGCTTCCGCCTTCCTCAAGCCCGGCCCGTTTCAATCAGCGCCGGACGCGCCGTTCAATCTCGCCGGTCAGTCTCTCGCCGACCTTCGACGAGCGCCGGACGAGATTAGCTCCACCACTTGTGCCACATGGCGTTGTTCATGCCGCGGGCGAAGCAGTCAATGCGGTTCGGCCCCCACGAGACCGCGCCGGGTTCGTCGTCAATGACGCCGCCCAGACTCTCCCAGCCGCTCCACGAAGAGCCGTCCCACCACTTGTGCCAGAGCGCGTTGTCGTCGCCCTTGGCGAAGCAGTCCAGACGGTTCGGTGCCCAGGAGGCGACTGCGGGCGCGGAGGTTATGTTCCCGCCGAGATTCTCCCACCCGTGCCACGCCGAGCCGTCCCACCATTTGTGATACATCGCGTTGTCCATGCCCCGCGCGAAACAATCAATGCGGTTCGGCCCCCACGAAACGGCTGCGGGCGCGCCGTCAATGACGCCGCCCAAATTCTCCCAGCCGCTCCACGACGACCCGTTCCACCACTTGTGGAACATCGCGTTGTTTGTCCCTTTGACGAAGCAGTCGAGTCTGTTCGGCCCCCAGGAGGCCGCGGCAGGCCCCGATGTGATGACGCCGCCCAGGTTCTCCCAGCCCCGCCACGCCGAGCCGTCCCACCAACGATGCCACATGGCGTTGTCCATGCCGCGCGCGAAGCAGTCAATGCGATTCGGCCCCCACGAGACCGCGGCGGGCGTCCCGTCAATGACGCCGCCGAGGCTTTCCCAGCCGCGCCACGCTGTGCCGTCCCACCACTTGTGCCACATCGCGTTGTCCGTTCCCTTCACGAAGCAGTCAATCCGGTTCGGCCCCCACGAGGAAGCGCCGATGCCCGAAGTGAGAACGCCGCCGAGGTTCTCCCAGTTGTGCCAGACGCCAGCCGTGACGAACGGGAACGGGTTGTCGTTCGTCAGGTGCGAAGGCGTGCCGGCGGGAAAGTGCGCCTGAAGCAGAGCCTTGAACGGCGTCAGCCCGTCGGCCTGCCCCGTCAGCTTCTGGTAAGTCTGCGCGAGCGTCGAGCCGCCCGCCTGAACTATCGTCTCCCACCTGTAGCCGAGCTGGTAGCGCAGCCAGTTCAGGAACAGCACGGAGCACCCGGTCGAGACGTAGTTGCGGTCGGTCGGGTCGTTGACGTTGACGAAGTCGGGTCGGCCCGGAGTGTCGAGCCACGTCGCCGCCGAGTTGAAGCCGTTGAGCTGCGCCGGGTAGAGCAGCGTCGCCAGCACCCTCGACAGGCCCTCGCCGTTGCTCGCCCCGCAGTTCCAACCCTTGTTCTGCACCGCCGAGAAGACCTCGACCTCTTCGGCGACGTTCAGCATCCGCGTGTGATCCACGTTCGTGCCCGACGCGTCGCAGTAGAGATCGGTCGCGCTGCACCCGTAATGGTACGCGCCGCCGATGCCCGCCGCGATGATGACGTTGAAGCTCGCCGGCGTGACGCCGAAGTACGCGACCAGAGTGTTGTACTCCGACTCGCACGAGGCCAGAACGCCGTCGGCGAGCGTCTGCCCAGCCGCGCCGAGGCCCGGGTCATAATAGACGTGGAAGTGGGTCGTGCTACCGCGCAGAACCGTCGGGTAATCGAACCCGACCGGCGCGGCGCCCGCGAGTCCTTCCGCCTCGCCCCTTGAGACTTCCTTGCCGGGCAAAACGAAGACGTGATGCGCGGTCGCCACCGCGCCCGCGACGGCGCTCGCGGCGGCGCTCGGCTCGTGATAAGTCGCGTCCATCCCGCCGCGCGGCATTTCGAGTTCGACGTGAGCGCGCGCCGTCTCGCCCATGCCGCTTTCGACGCCCGGCCCGCCGGGCGAAATGCTGAGGCCCTGCGGGAGCATCCCGCCGAACGGCGCGCCGCCTCCGGCCTCCGTTCCTGCTTCGGGCATGACGGCCACGCCCGTCATGGACGCGATGCCAGTCTCGTCCATCATTCGCTCGCCGTTGCCGATCTTCCCGCCGCTGGCTCGGTCTTTTCTTCTTGAACTCATAACTTCCTCCTTTGTTCCTGAGGAAACTCACCGAAGGACACCGGCAGACTCCCGCTCGCCGTCGCCGCTGGCCGCCGAGTCCGAGCAGCGCCGCGCACGTCCGCTGGCGTTCGCGCCAGCGCGTCTCGCGGCGGCGCAGACTAGAGAGGCTCTCGCCCTGCGAAGGACGGGCGTAGGCCGGTCGTCCTGGTGTCGCGTTGACTGTTGCTCATCTCGTCGCTCCTCCTCAAAAGGCACGCGCCCCTTTCCTCAGACAAGGGAGCCGACGCCGCGAGCCGCGGCGGACTCCGTGCCTTAAGAGGAAAGGGCAAGCCCTGCTCGGAAGAAGAACTCTTGACGATGAAAGAGACCTTGCGGCGCTAACACACTGGGCATCGAGGAAACACAGGCGCCGTCATTGGCAGGATGTGTGTCGCATATGTAAGGAGGCCGCGGGGTTTCTTTGCAACGAGCCGTTGAAGAACGATGAGAGGGCGACTCTCATTCGCTTACATGGAGATTTGGCGAAGGCAAGGGCTTTCGTCAGATAGCACGTGAGCAGCACGGTGTATATACCCATCCGACTTTAATGTCAACGAGTTTATTGAAGCGCGGTCGGCGATGCGCTAAGGCATGGTCGGTAATGCGCGGTTAAGTATCGACGGGGCGACGCACGGCCTTTACTCGGCGTCGGATTTGAGATAGAAAAGTCGTCGTCCGTCGAACGCCATTTAGGGACGGTCGCCGCGAAGTCGGCCCGCTCAGTCGAGTCGTTAAACTCAAATAATTTCGGAGGTCAACCACACGAATGCCCGCCAGAAGACTGTCCTGCGTACTGCTTCTGATCCTCGTTCTCGCGACGGCGAACCTTTCGCAGACCGCGCCGCGCCACCGGCTCACGCTCGACGACATCGCGCGGCTGCGCGAGGTGCGCGACCCGCAGGTCTCGCCCGACGGGCAGTGGGTCGCGTTCGTCGTCGCGACCGTTGACACTAAAGAAGACAAGACCAACTCGCACATCTGGATGGTCGGCTACGACGGGCGCGGCGAGCGGCAGATCACCTTCAGCCAGGACAGCGAGTCTTCACCGCGTTGGAGTCCAGACGGCCATTACCTTTCCTTCACCTCTTCGCGACCGGGCAAGGCGCGCGGCAATCAGGTCTGGTTGCTCGACCGCGGCGGCGGCGAGGCGATGCAGCTCACGGAGTTGAAGGGTCGCTTGCAGGGCTACGAATGGTCGCCCGACTCTCGACGCCTCGCGCTCGTCGTCGGCGACCCCGACCCCGACGACCCGACATCGGGCGCGGCTCCGACTCCGACCCCGCAGGCCGGCGGCGCGAACGCAGGCGCGACGCCGACGCCGCGCGCGCCGAAGCCGATTGTGATTGACCGCTACCACTACAAGCAGGACGTGCAAGGGTACCTGCTCTCAGGCCGACATTCTTACGTCTATCTCTACGACATCGCGACGCAGAAGCTCGAACGCCTGACGACACAGAACAAGTGGGACGAGTCTTCGCCTTCGTGGTCGCCGGACGGCGCGCGCATCGCCTTCATGAGCAACCACTCCGACGACCCCGACCGCGACCCCATCGCGCAACTCTACGTCGCGGACGCGCGGCCCGGCGCGACCGAGAAACTTCTGACAACGACCGCCGCCGACCGCGCCGGTCGCTCGCGCCCCGAGTGGAGTCCCGACGGAAAGTGGATCGCCTTCCTCGAAGGAGACGAGCGAGCATACAGCGCTTACAACATGGAACACCTCGCGCTCGCGCCGTCGGACGGAAGCGGCGCGCCCGCGCGCATCAAGGCCGTCGAGGCGCTTGACCGCGGCGTCTCTTCGCCCGTCTTCAGCGCCGACGGCAAGTGGATCAGCTTCCTCGTCGCCGACGACCGCTCGGTCTATCCGGCGCGCGTCAACCTCTCCGGCGGCGCGGTCGAGAAACTTCTCTCGCCGCCCGTCGTCGTTTCGAGTTGGACGAACGCGGCGGGACACTTCGCCGCGCTTTCGGGAAACGACACGCAGCCGACGGAAGTTTATGCGATTGACGGCGGCACGACGCGACGGCTCACGCACCAGAACGACGCCCTCGTCTCCACGCTCGATGTCGCGCAGACGGAAGAGGTCAGTTTCAAGAGCAAGGACGGCACGGAGATTCACGGCCTGCTCACCAAACCCGTCGGCTACGTCGCGGGCACGCGCGTGCCTCTGCTTCTACGGATTCACGGCGGCCCGAACTCTCAGGAGCAACACGCGTTCAGCGTCGAGCGCCAGTGGTTCGCGGCGAACGGCTACGCGGTGCTCGCCGTGAACTACCGCGGCAGTTCGGGTCGCGGACAAAAATTCTCGCGCGCCATCTTCGCCGACTGGGGGCACTTCGAGGTCGAAGACCTTCTGGCGGGCGTGGATCACGCAATCGAGATGGGCGTCGCAGACCCGGAGCGCCTCGGAGTCGGCGGTTGGAGCTACGGCGGGATTCTGACCGACTACGTCATCGCGAGCGACCCGCGCTTCAAGGCCGCGACGAGCGGCGCGGGCACGGCGTTCACCGTCTCGTTCTACGGAACCGACCAGTACATTACGCAGTACGACTACGAGATCGGCCCGCCCTGGAACCCGAAGGCATGGGAGACCTACGTGAAAATCTCGTACCCGTTCCTGCACGCCGACCGCATCAAGACGCCGACCCTGTTCCTCGGCGGCGAGCGCGACTTCAACGTGCCCGTGCAGGGCAGCCAGCAGATGTATCAGGCGCTCCGCAGCCTCGGCATAGACACGCAGCTCGTCATCTACCCCAACGAGTTCCACGGCATCCAGCGTCCGAGCTACATCCGCGACCGCTACGAACGCTACGTCGCCTGGTACGACAAGTATCTGAAGAAGGGCGCGACGCCCGCGGCGACGAACTCGGCGGCGGCGCGTTAGTGAAGACGAAAGCTTTTGCGCCGACAAGACTCGCGGGCGCGAAAGCCTTTCGCCCTCCGCCGGCGGGCGTTCTCGATGAGGCATTCGCGCGTGATTTTGTTGTAGGATGGCCCGCGCATGGCGGAACTTGAGAACTACGTCGGGCAGGTTCTCGACGACAAATACAGGCTCGAAAGTCTGCTCGGACAGGGCGGCATGGGCGCGGTCTATCTCGCGACGCACCTCGGCACGGAGCGCTTCGTCGCGCTGAAGCTGATCACGCCGCAGTTCATGCGCGACGAGGAGTTCGTCGAGCGCTTCCGGCGCGAGGCGCGCGCCGCCGGACGGCTCCGCCACCCGAACGTCGTTGACGTGACGGACTTCGGGTTTGCGCGCGCGGGCGCGGAGCGCGTCGCCTACCTCGTCATGGAGTACCTCGACGGCTGCACGCTCGGCGACGTGCTGGCCGAGGAGCGAAGGCTCCCGCTCGAATGGGTCGTTGACATACTCGAACAGGTCTCGTCCGCCGTCTCCGAGGCACACCAGCAGGGCGTCGTCCACCGCGACCTCAAGCCCGACAACATCTGGCTTGAGCCGAACCACCTCGGCGGCTACCGCGTCAAGGTTCTCGACTTCGGCATCGCCAAGCTCGCCGAGGCGGACGGGCGCGACGCGAGCGTGGCCGCGCCCGCCCGGCCCGCGGACTCGCGAACGCCGAACTCTCCCGAAGCCGACACGATCATCGAGCCGGGCCAGACCTCGCGCGGCGCGGCCTCCGACTCGGAGGGCGGCACGCTCTTTCTGCCCCCGAACCGAGCCACGCGCGCCGACGGCAACGGCGCGGTCGTCGAAACTCAAGCCGCGGCTGCCGACGACGAGTCGGGCGTCGGGCGCGCTCCGGTCGAAGCGGCGGAGACTCTTCTGTTCGCGACGCAGCCGGACGCGCAGGCGTCGCCGGTCGTCGGCGCGTCGGGCGAAGAAGAACGCACGCTCATGCTCGACGACCGCACGACGGGCGAAGAGGTCGAGCGCGCGGCTCCGACCGCAGCCGTCGGCGGACTGACACGCGTCGGCTCGATCATGGGCACGCCGCAATACATGTCGCCGGAGCAGTGCCGCGGCGAGCGCCTGGACGCGCGCTCCGACATCTACTCGCTCGGCGTCATCGCCTACCAGATGCTCGCGGGCGAGACACCTTTCGAGGGCGACATGCTCGCGGTCATGCGCCAACACATCAAGACGCCGCCGCCGCCTCTTCGCGAGAAGAACCGGAAAGTCCCGCAGCGCGTCGCCCGCGTCGTGATGGGCGCGCTCTCGAAAGACCCCGCGTCGCGCCCGCAGACGGCGGCGGCCTTCTCGAACTCGCTCGGCGCATACGCGGGCGGCGTGAGCGCGCTCGTGCGCCGCGCCTTCTCGCTTTACAGCGAATACTTCCCGAAGTTCCTGCGCCTGTCGCTCGTCGCGCACATCCCCGTCTTGATCGTGGTTCCCGCGGCGATCTTCTACGCGCTTTACGGCAAGTCGATGTCGCAGGGCGCGCAGATAACGTTCGGCCTTCTGCTCGGCCTTTTGCAGTTCGCCTCCAACTTCATCGCGGCCTCGGTCATCGTCGGCATGACGGCGCTGATGGTCACGCAACTGCAACTCGCGCCGCTCAGGCCGTTGCAACTGCGAACCGCCTCGGTCATCCTGCGGCGGCGCTGGCGTCCCTACCTGCGGACGGGACTCGGCGTGCTGGTACGCATCCTCATCGGCTACGTCCTGTTCATCATTCCCGGATTCGTGATGACGATCCGCTACTCGGTCTATGCGCCCGTCGTTCTTTTGGAAGGGCTTGCGAAGAAGGCCGCGCTCCGGCGCGCGCGCGAACTGGCGAGCCGCTCGTGGCGCACGGTCATCGGCGTCGCCGCGCTGCAATTCTGCATCCCGATGGTCGTCGGCGCGCTCCTCGGCGCGCTCCTCAGCGGCGGGCCGAAGAACACGCACGGCGGGGTCGTCTTCACCTTCCACCAACTGCCCGCGCTCCTCGCGCCGCTCGCGAACATCGTCATCACGCCGCTCACGTCAATCATGATGGCGCTGCTCTACCTGAAGCTGCGGCAGATGGGCGGCGAGTCTCTGGGCGAGACGCTCGCGCAGTTCGAGCTGCCCGAAGACACGCGCAGCCTCTGGCAGCAGCGAATGCGTACGCGCCTGACCGTTCACTCCACCTCGCAGAATCGCTCCGGCTCGGTCATGAAAAAAAGCACGACCGCGTGAAGCCGCCCGGCAACTCACAAGGCGAAACACGCGGCAAAATCTCAGGAAAAACGCGGGGCGGGCCGCGACGGCAGCCCTCATTTTATGGCCGAATGAATAATGCTTGTTGGCCCGGCCCGCGCTCAGTTAGAATGTCAATAGACCGGCGAACGCCCCCAAGACCTCACGCGAGCGCCGTCTCTTCACAACGCCCCGCACTCGAACCGGAAAGAGGAGACAGTGATGTCGCGTCGAAGTGTGGCCGTGTTGCTCTGCGTTGCGCTGTGTGTCTTCGGATTTCGCCTGCCGTCCGCGCGCGCGCAGAACGCGGCGGTCACGATCACGATTGACGCCAACCTGAACCGCCGCGCGATAAGCCCGCTCATCTACGGCGTGGCCTTCGCGAGCACCGCCCAACTCTCCGACCTCAACTGCCCGCTCAACCGCAGCGGCGGCAACGCCGCGACGCGCTACAACTGGCAACTCAACGCGAGCAACCGCGCCGCCGACTGGTACTTCGAGAGCATCGCCGAGTCGAGCGCCGTGGCGGGCGAGCTTGGCGACACGTTCGTCTCCGACTCGAAGGCGGCGGGCGCGCAGGCCATGCTCACGATCCCGACGATTGGATGGGCCGCGAAGCTCGGCCCGAACCGCGGCAAGCTCGCGAGCTTCTCAATCGCCAAGTACGGCGCGCAGACCGACAACGACTGGCAGTGGTTCGCCGACGCGGGCAACGGCGTCAGGCAGAGCGACGGCCAGTTCGTCAGCGGCAACGACCCGACGGACGCGAACGTCGCGGTTGATTCCACATTTCAGCAGGGCTGGGTTCAACACCTTGTCGGCAAGTGGGGCGCGGCATCATCCGGCGGGCTTCGCTACTACCTCCTCGACAACGAGCCGAGCATCTGGCACGCGACGCACCGCGACGTTCACCCCACCGGCGCGACGATGGAGGAGATTCGCGACCGCGTTTTAGACTACGCCGCGAAGGTCAAAGCGGTTGACCCGACGGCGACGGTCGTCGGCCCCGAAGAGTGGGGCTGGAGCGGATACATTTACAGCGGCTTCGATCAGCAGTACGGGAGCCTCCACAACTGGAGCAACTTTCCAGACCGCGCGGCGCACGGCAATCAGGACTATCTGCCGTGGCTTCTCGACCAGCTTCACCGGAACGACATCGCGACGGGCAAGCGTCTGCTCGACGTGTTCAGCGTCCACTACTACCCGCAGGGCGGCGAATTTTCCGACGACACTTCGCAGGCGATGCAACTGCGCCGCAACCGCTCGACCCGTTCGCTCTGGGACGCGAACTACACGGACGAGAGCTGGATCAACGACAAGGTTCAACTCGTCCCGCGCCTCCGCAACTGGGTCAGCACCTACTACCCCGGAACGAAGACCGCCGTCACCGAGTACAACTGGGGCGCTGAAGGCCACATCAACGGCGCGACCGCGCAGGCCGACATCCTCGGCATCTTCGGTCGCGAAGGACTCGACATCGCCACGCGCTGGACGACGCCCGACGCCTCGACGCCGACCTACAAGGCGATCAAGATTTATCGCAACTACGACGGCAACAAGTCCACGTTCGGCGACACGAGCGTCTCCGCTGCGGTGCCCAATTCCGACAACCTCTCGGCCTTCGCCGCCCTTCGCACCTCGGACGGCGCACTCACCGTCATGGTCGTCGGCAAGAGCCTTTCCGGCAACACGCCCGCGACCGTCAACCTCTCGAACTTCGCGCCGTCCGGCAGCGCACAGGTCTGGCAGTTGACCTCGGCGAATCAGATCACGCGCCTCGCCGACATCAGCTTCAGCGGCAGCAGTCTCCAACTCAGCGTCCCGCCACAAAGCATCACACTGCTCGTCATCCCGAAAGCCGCCGCGACGCCGACTCCAACACCGACACCCACTCCGACGCCTACTCCTTCTCCCACTCCTTCCCCAACGCCGACTCCAACGCCAGTGCCTACACCGACGGCGACACCGACACCCACACCATCGCCCACTCCGTCAGCAACACCGACTCCAACGCCGACTCCGACTCCCTCGCCCACGCCGACGCCCGCGCCGCTGCTCATCACGGAAGTGGGCACGGACAGGGCAATCGCCGTCGAGCCTGTGACCCACGTCCGCGACCCGTTCCCCGTCACGCAGCCGATGACGTTCGGCGCGGACTCGCGCACGCGCGTGATGCTCTTCGCGCAGAACGTCGGCCTGTTGCCCGGCGAGAACGCTTCGGCGTTGACGGCGGACGCCGTGGATTCGTCGAACATCCACTACCCGCTCACGGTCGAGCACGTTGACGCGATACCCGGCTACGCGTGGATGAGTTCCGTCGTCGTCAGGCTCAACGACCAGTTGACCGACTCGACCGGCGACATCCTCATCACGATCACGCTGCACGGCCTCGCGAGCAACGCCGCGCGCGTGAGCCTCGGCTCGTCGGCGCTGCCCGACCTCGGCGCGGGCGCGAGCCTCAACGGCAAGCGCGTCTTCCCAGCCGACAACGCCTGGAACCAGGACATCTCCGCCGCGCCCGTTGACCCGAACTCCGCGAACCTCATCGCGAGCATCGGCGCGAGCACGGCCTTCCACCCCGACTTCGGCACGGTCTGGGCGGGAGCGCCCAACGGCATCCCTTACGTCGTCGTCTCCGGCTCGCAAGCGAAAGTCCCCGTCACCTTCACAGACTACGGCGACGAGAGCGACCCCGGCCCGTATCCCGTCCCGTCGGACGCGCCCGTCGAGGGCGGCAGCGCGGGCACGGGCGACCGCCACGTCATCGTCATTGACCGCGACAACTGGATTCTCTACGAACTCTACAACGCCTTCCCCGCAGGCGCGGGATGGAACGCTTCGAGCGGCGCGGTCTTCAACCTCAACTCCGACGCGCTCCGGCCCGCCGGCTGGACTTCCGCCGACGCCGCGGGACTCCCGATCTTCCCCGGACTCGTCCGCTACGACGAGGTGTTTGGTCAGGGAGAGATCGCGCACGCGCTCCGCTTCACCGCGCAACATACGCGCCGCGCATACGTTTTCCCTGCGCGCCACTTCGCGAGCAGCGACACAAACCCGAACCTCCCGCCGATGGGGATGCGCGTCCGCCTCAAAGCATCGTTCGACATCTCAAGGTTTTCGCCCGCGATGCAGGTGATTCTGCGCGCGCTCAAAAAGTACGGGATGATACTCGCCGACAACGGCAGCAGTTGGTATGTGAGCGGCGCACCCGACCCGCGCTGGAGCGACGACGAGCTGAGCACTTTGAAAGTTCTCAAAGGCTCGGACTTCGAGGTCGTGCAGATGGGGACGGTCGTGACTCAGTAACCATCTGAATCCCGCATCCTTTCAGGCCAACTCTCAACGACATGGTGTCAGTAGGGGCAGGACTTGTCCCTGCCCCTACTGATTTAACTCACGTAATACTTCCATCTTTAGTTTCTTCGCAGCTCTGCTTACTGGTCTTCCTCATCCTCACCCGCCCGCGGGCGCGCCTGCGGCTCAGGCTCGCGCCCGACGCCGAGGTTGTCGAAGTTGAGCACGGCGTTGAAGAGCATGAAGAACTCGCCCTGCGTCTGGTGCCGCCACATCGGGTCGGTCGCGAACAGGACGACGTGGCCGCGCCCCGCAGGCACGTCAACGACCACTGGGCGATTCGCAAGCTCCGAGGCCCCCGCGAGCATCCCGCTCACCAGCAGACTTCTCTCGTCGCGCGCGAAACGCATGACGACGCGCGGTCGCTCCTGCAAGGGCACGTAGTACGGGCCGAGTTGCAGGCGCTGCTCGTCCGTCAACTGCTCCTCGCCGGGGCGCGCGGGCGGGCGCTGCGGAGGCGGCCCGGCCTGCGGCATCGCCTGCACGATGTCCGGGTCTTCGAGCGTGCCGCGACCCGAAGGCCGCTGACCTGCGCCTCCCTGCCCTTCGCCTCCGCCGAAGGCCGGCGTTCCGGTCTGCACGCGCAGGAGCGGGGCCTGGTTGAAATAGACCGCGAGTTGTTCGTCGTAGCCGTAGGCAATCGGGCTGCGACGGTCAGTGAAGGTCGCGTTGTAGATCGAGCCGCGCGCCTGCAACTGCCGCGCGTCGTCAACCGCGACGCCGTTCGTCAGCCCGAACTCGACGGGCACGCTCGTCGTGTTCTGCACACAGACGAAGAGTCCGCCCTGCTGGATGAAGCGCTGCAAGTTCGCGACTCCGGCGAGTCCCATGCCGCCGCGCATGTCGTCGGTCGTGTCGGGCGCGTCGCCCATGTTCGGGGTGACGGCGGAAGCCTTCCACGGGATCGGGTCGCCGCGCATCGGGATGCCGGCGACGATTGACTGCGCCGTGCCTCCGACGGGCGGGAAGATGATCACGTCGTACTTGTCACGCAAGTTCGGCGTGTCGCGAACGGTGTGGTCGGAGATGTAGCTGTAAGGAATCTTCAGCCGGTCGAACTCGATTCGGAACCAACCCTCGTTCTGCGTGTTCTGCCACGTGTGCAGGATGGCGACGCGCGGCGCGCCCACGTCGTGCGTCTTCACGTCCGTGCCTTTGTCCGTCGCCGTCATCCTGAAGCTGAGCGTGCCGTTCGACTCCACGACGTTCACCTTGTCGAAGCCCGTCGCCGTCAGCCCTAACTCTTCGACCGCCGCGCGCAGGCGCTCGCGCAAGGAGGGAGGCTGGCCCGCGCCGTTGTAGCTGCGGATGATGAAGGAGCCGGCGTTGAAGCTCTGGTCTCCGACCTTGAACGGCGCTTCGGCGACGCTCATCTTCACGTCATTCAAACGGTAGCGGAGCGTCATCAGCGTGTTGTCGGTGTTGTTGTTGACGACGTAAACCGCCTCCTGCCCCGCGTAGCCTTTCAACTGTCCCTTCACGCGCGCGTCTTCCGTCAGCAACTCCGACGGCGCGTCGAGGATTGACTTGTCCGTGACGCGCACGGTCTTGACGTTCCGCATCGCGCCGAGCGTCCAGCCGGTGTCGTCGTATGGCCGCGGGTCGTTCACGTTGTAGAACTGCGTGTCGAGAATCATGTCGGCCATGCGCGAGTAGGGCTGATCCATGCGGATGATGTACGAGCCTGCCGGGAACTTCTGCTCGACCGCCGCCGCGTTCGGCTGCGAGCCTTGTCCGCGTTGCGGCGACTGCCCGCGTTGCTCCTGTTGTACTCCCTGCCCCGCTTGTCCCTCCGGCCCGCGGCGTTCCGTCGTGCGCTGATTCCTGGCGGTGAACTCGCGGGTCGCGCGTCGCACCTCGACGCCCATCAGGCGAAGCAGGTTGACCATGTCGGCGGCCTCGACGGGGCGGGGCGTGTCGCCGGGGATGACGTAGGCCGCGGGGCCTTCGTTCGTCGCCTTGGCGACGGCGCGCTTGCTCTTGACGTAGAAGTTCTGGAGGAACCTTTCGCGGTTGCGCGAGAAGTAGTCGAGTCCGAGCAGGACGCCCGACTCCTGCATGTTGAGGTTGTTTCGCATTGACCACTTCACTCTCGGCAGAGGCGGGTTCGGGCGGAACCAGTCGCGCTGCGACTCCGCGCCCACGGTTCTGTCCAACGTGTCCGCGCCGCCGTTGCCGAACGTCTCGTAGAAGCGACCGATGGAGTTGTGGCCGTTGGCGACGTAGAACATGTAGTTCGCCGCCCAGCCGTCGTAGAAGCCGTGCGTCCAGACGCCGGGCACGCCTCGGCGGGTCATCTCCTCGATCTCGTGGTAGGCCATGTCCTGCCACTCGTCAATGACGAGCGGGTCGAGCCAAGCGTTGTAAGGCCCCGTGCCCGTCGAGATGTAGAGGAACGGCACGGACTCGTGCAGGTCGTGCAAGACCTGCGGGTGGTATTCGAGAAACGTCTTCATCTGGTTGCGCGAGAGCGCGAGCGCCATCCCCAGACCGTCGCGGTTGTTGTCGTGCGCGACGTACTTGCCCCAATAGAGGAGGTTCGGCGAGTTCTTGCCGAGGTTCGCGCGGTGGTAGTTGTAAACGTCAACCATCATGTCGTGCCCGTCAACTTCCAGGACGGGCGTGATGAGAACTATCGTGTTCCGCCGAATCTCCTGCATCATCGGCGACTCGTCAACGGCGAGCCGGTAGGCGAGTTCCATCAGCATCTCCGGGCTTCCAGTCTCCGGCGAGTGGATCGAGCCGGAGAGCCAGTACATCGCCTTGCCCTCGGAGATTAGCTGCGCGGCCTCGGCGTCGGAAGTCTTGCGCGGGTCGGCGAGGCGGGCGGTGATCTCCTTGTAGCGGTCGAGCCTTTGCAGGTTCGCCTCGTCGCTGACGGCGACGAGCATCTGCTCGCGCCCCTCTTCGGATTTTTCGGGCGCGGTGAAGAGGCGCACGCGCGGGCTGGCCTTCTCAAGCTCGTGGAAGTAGCGGTAGATGTCCTTCGAGTAGGTCAGGTGGTTCGGCGCGCCGATGACGTAGCCGAGAACCTTGTCGGGCGAAGGCACGCCGCTCGAAGCGGGCAGGTGGTCAACGAGTTCGGTCAGAAAATATTTCTCGGTCGTGTACTCTTTGATCTTCGCCGTGTAATTCGCGTCGTCGCGCGTCGTCGCGTCGGTCGCCTGCTGCGCGGGCGTCGCAGCCGGAAACAACAACGCAAAGGCGAGTGCGAGCGTCGCCCTGAGAGCGTGCAAGAGTTTTCTGAACATGGGTGGCTCCTTCGGTGGCGAGTGAAAGGCGAACGCCGGATTATAACCGAAGAAGGAAGCGCGCGGGACTGCAATCTACAGCAGCAGCGTCTCGACTCGGTGGGCGTGAACCGTCTCTTCGCAGGGCGACCAGGCGAAGACCGTGAAGCGTCCGTCCTGCGAGGCGACGAGCGCGATGGCGTCGCGCTGGTCGTTGACGAACTGTGCGGCGGAGAGGTGGCGCGTGCCGCCGAGCTGCACGGGGTGGACGACCGACGCGACGTTGCCGACGACCGGCTCCGTCACGACGACACGGTCGGCGCGCTCGCCGCCTTCGCGCATGACGATCTTCGCGCCGAAGGCGAGCAGTTCGTAACGGTTCGTGATGACCGTCGCGCCGTCCACGGCGGTCAGCCCCGCGACGGCCTCGACCGCGTCAATGAACGACTCCTGCCAGAGCTGCTCGGCCTTCTTCTCCTCGCTCTGGCTCATGAGGTCTGCGAGTTCCGTGAACTGCGGCGCGACGGAGTAGGAGACGGGTCGCACGATTGACGAGCGCCACGCGTCCGAGCCTTGCGGCACGACGAGGAGGCTCCCGCCGCGCCCGTGCGCGCGCATCGAGACGGCGAGTTGGACGAGCACGTTCACCGCCTCGTCGCTCGTCGCGGGCGAGCCGAAGCCGAGCAGCGCCGTCAGAAGTTCGGGGCAGTCGGGAAGGCTCGTTCCCTGCTCGTCAACCTCTTTGACCTCGTCGCCCTTCAGCACCACGACGTTGACGAACTTGCTCGCGTCGCGGCCCCGCCGGTACTTGACCACGAGAAGCCCCGGCTCGATGACTTCGAGGACGAAGCAGCGGCGCGGGATGGTGCGCGTCGTGCCCCAGACTCTCAGTTGTTCTTCGTGGTGCCAGACGCCGAGGTGAATTCCAGGGCGCTCGACCGCGGGCGCGAGGCGCGCGAGTGCGGTCGCCGTCAGAGGCAGCGACCGCTCGAACATGAGCGGCTGACCGGCCTGTTCGGGCGAGAGATACGCGAGCGAGATTTTCGGCGAGTAGGCTTCCTCGCGCCGGAGGCTCGCCCAGAACGCCACGTCGATGATCTTCTCGATAGTCTTGGTGTCCGGCTGCGTCGCGCCCTCGCGCCACTTGCCGCCGTGCGTGGCCTTGCGCTCGGCGAAGCGCTCCTGCACCCTTTCCGCGACCTGACGCGCGGCCCTGTAGGTTGGGCCTGGCATATCTTTACCCTCTAAATCTCAATCTTCGAGAAGCGCCACGCGCCCGCCGCCAAAAGCACCGCCGCCACGCCCGCGAGCGCCGCAACGTCGAGCGTGATGCCGAATTGCGTCACGCCGATGAGCGCCGCGCGCACGCCGTCAACGCCGTAGGTGAGCGGGTCAAGGCGAGTTAACACGGCGAGCACCTTCGGCAGATTCGTGAGCGGGTAGAGCGCGCCCGAAAGGAAGAAGATCGGCATCACGAGAAAGTTCATCACGAGCTGAAAGCCCTGCATGTCCTTCAGGCTCGAACCGATGATTGTGCCGAACGCTGCGAACACGACGGCGACCATCGCGATGACGAAGAGAGCGACCGGCAGAGTCTGAATGCTCGTCGGGCGGAAGCCCGCGAGGAGGCTGATGAGGAAAATCAGAAGGCCCTGAATCATCGCCACGGTCGCGCCGCCGAGCGTCCGGCCCGTCATAATCCAGAAGCGCGGCACGGGCGCGACCAGAGTCTCCTTCAGAAAACCGAACTGCCGATCCCACAGGAGCGCGATGCCGGAAAACATCGAGGTGAACAGCACCGTCATCCCGATCACGCCCGGAGCCATGAACTGTAAGTAACTCCCCTCGCCCGCGCGCTGAAAGACCGGGCCGAGTCCGAAGCCGAGGACGCCGAGGTACATGATCGGCGAGCCGAGAGACGCGACGACCTGCGTCTTCGAGCGCAGATACTTCTTCACCTCGCGCAGCCAGAGAATGTAGATGACCCTCATCCTGTCAACGCCTCCACATGCGCGCGACCTGCCGCATGGTGTCGGCGGCGCTCGCGGTCTCGTCGCGAATCGTCGTGCCCGTGAGCGCCAGAAATGCGCCTTCGAGCGAGTCGGTGTTAGTCCTCTCCTTCAACTCCTGCGAAGAACCCACGGCGACGATGCGACCGTGGTCAATCACCGCGATGCGGTCGGCGACGCGGTCGGCCTCGTCCATGTAGTGAGTGGTGAGAAAGACCGTGACCTGATCCTGCTCGTTGAGGCTCTTGACGTGCGTCCACATCTGGTTGCGGCTCTGCGGGTCGAGGCCGAGCGTCGGCTCGTCGAGGAAGAGAACCTTCGGCGTGTGCAGCAGGCCCCGCGCGATCTCAAGCCTGCGGCGCATCCCGCCCGAAAAAGTTTTGACGAGCGCGTCGCGGCGTTCCCAAAGCTCGAAGAGTTTGAGGAGCGTCTCGGCGCGCTCGCGCCGCTCGCGCTTCGGGACGCCGTAGAGGACGCCGTGGATTTCCATGTTCTCCCACGCCGTCAAATCCTGGTCGAGACTTGGGTCTTGGAAGACGACGCCGAAGCGTCGGCGCACCTCATCGCGCTTGACCGTCGGGTCGAGTCCGTCGAACTCTATCTTGCCGCTCGTCGGTCGCAGGAGCGTCGTCAGCATCTTGACGGTCGTCGTCTTCCCCGCGCCGTTCGGGCCGAGGAAGGCGAAGACCTCGCCGCGATGCACCTCGAACGAAACGTCGTCAACGGCGGTGACTTCGCCGAAGCGCTTGACGAGATTCTCTACTCGAATCATCTGCTCACCTCCATCAATAACTGCAAAACGCAGTCGCGTGCTGCCGGGAGCGCGGGCACACGGCCCGCATTGAGCGCGAGAGCGCGAATAAAAACTCGCTCAAGCTCAACCGCTTGAGATAAAGAAAGTCTCTGTGCCTGCTGAAGCAGGCGATGCGGGCCGTGTGCCCGCGCTCCCGGCGAAGTGTCCTGACTTTAAATAAATCCGCGGCACTTGCTGCTCCCGCACCTGCATGGGAGCTTGCCTTCGTGGTGCGAGTCAACGTAATCGCACGTCAACTCCTCGCCCTCGGCAATCGGGCGCAGGCTGTAGAACTCGACGCGCCCGCGGCAGATTCTCATGAAGGTGTTGGGCGCACACGAGTGGTTGATGAAGCTGAACTCGCTGCCGCCGTGCGTGCCGTCAATGGCCGTCCTGCCGTCGAGTTCGACGATCTTGATGTGCTTGAGCGTCCGCGCGCGCCTGCGCGCCTCGCGCTGTGTGATTCGCTCGCCGGTAAACTCGCCGATCTTCCTGCGCGCGGGGATGGCGGAGCCGGCGAAGACGCCGCGCCCTTCGATCCCGCTCTTGCCCAGCCTGATTGGAAACGCGTTCTCGTAGCCCAAGACTTTTCTCCGGTGGGAAAGCCGCAAGGTTAGCACAGCACATAAAAAGAGTCCCGGCTGAGAAGTCTCCAGCCGGGACTCTTTAATTCACGTGACGGTCTGGCCGTAAGACTACCAGCGAGGCTCGCGGTTGCCGCCGCCGCCGCCGCCGCCGTAGCCGCCGCGACCGCCGCCGCCGCCGCGACCGCCGCCGCCGCCGTAGCCGCCGCGACCGCCGCCGCCGCCGCCGCGATTACCGCCGCGGTCTTCGCGCGGGCGGGCTTCGTTGACGGTCAGCGTGCGACCGTTAAGCTCCTTGCCGTTGAACTGCTGGATGGCGGCCTCGCCTTCCTCGCGCGAAGACATCTCGACGAAGCCGAAGCCGCGCGAGCGGCCCGTGTCGCGGTCTTCGACGACGTTGGCCGTCTCGACCGTGCCCGCCTGCGCGAAAAGCTCGCGCAGTTCTTCGCTCGAAGTCTGGAACGAGAGATTCCCGACGTAAAGTTTCATGGACATTTGTGTTCCTCTGACCCTGAAAAGAGTCTGGCTGGAGAAGCTTCCGGCAGCTCAAAGTGTGGTTCGTCGTAACGGTCACGGCGAGGGCTTAAGCGTCCGGGTGCTCGTAAAGTTCGAGCGGCTTCTAATCGTTTAAAGGTCGGCCCACTCTCGAACCATCCAAGACGCCGCCGCCAATCGAGGCGCGGGGCGCATCACCGTTGATGCGCGAGAGAAGGAGTAACGCCAATATGATGCCCTACTTACACGTCCGGTTGCAAGCCAAAACCTTCGCGCCGGGAGCGCGGGCATCTTGCCCGCCTTGAGCGCCGAGAGGCGCGAATAAAAGGTTCTCACTCGTTTGGCTTGAACTTCAGCGCAAAATCTCTTTCGCGCCTTAGCGGTCATGACGAGATGCCCGCGCTCCCGGCTTCACGCTTTCGCAGATTGCCAGGGTCAGGATTAAGATGGGTTGACGTGCGTGACGTTGACGAAGTTTTCGCGGAATTGAGAAAGTCGGATTTCCGCCGCAGGATTCATCTCGGCGGGAAGGATGCGGAGTACCTGCGGGGAAAGGGTCTGCCGGTCGTCATGCAGCACGCGGCGGACTTTATCGAGAAGCGGCTCGCGCCCGCCGAGCCGAAGAACGACGGGAAGCAGACGCCTTGGCGCGGTCATCCCGCGTTCGTCGCGCAGCACGCGACGGCGACGTGCTGCCGCGGCTGTCTTCAGAAATGGCACGGCATCCCGAAGGGACGCGAACTCGACGCCGAAGAGAAAAGCCACGTCCTCAAAGCAATCGAGCGCTGGCTCGCGTGCGAAGCCGAGCGCGAAGCCGCATCACTTCACAAGCCAATCGAAACACGCCGGGCGTAAACTCCTTCCAGCCGCGTCGCGCCCCTACTTCTCTTTCACCTTCTTAAACTGCCCCGTCCGCTCCACGTCTTCGGCGTGCTCGGCGGAAGTCTCGGCGTCCTCCTTCGCGCCCGTCTTTTCGGCGCGCGAGATGTTCATTGCCGAGCGGATGAGCGCCAGATGCGAGAAGCCCTGCGGGTAGTTTCCCAGAAGCTCGTTGTTCACCGGGTCGATCTCTTCCGACATCAGGCCGAGGTCGCTCGCGTAGGCAGTGACCTTTTCAAACAACTCCTTCGCCTCGTCAACGCGGCCCTGCAAGGCGAGGTTGTCAACGAGCCAGAAGCTGCACAGCGCGAAAGTTCCCTCGCCTCCGGGCAGACCGTCCTCGTTCAGGTAGCGATAGACGAGGCCGTGCGAGGTCAGATGCTTCCTGACCTGCTCGACGGTCGAGCGGACGCGCGCGTCCTTCGGCGGCAGGAAGCCCGTCTGCGGAATAATCAGCGCGCTCGCGTCGAGCGCCTTGCCGCCGATGGTCTGCGTGAACGCGCCCACCTCTTTGTTGTAGCCGTCGGTGAGAATCATCTCGCGTATCGCGTCGCGCTCCTTCTTCCACACCGACACGCGCTCGGAATCCCGCGCGCCGTCGGCGAGCCGCACGGCGCGGTCGAGCGCGACCCAGCACATCAGCTTCGAGTAGAGGTACTGGCGCGGCCCGCCCCGCACCTCCCAGATTCCGCTGTCCGGCTCGCGCCAGCCTTTGACCGTCTGCTCGGCGATGAATTTGATGTCGTCCCACCAGGAGTCCGGTATCTCCCTCCGACTCCGGCGGTGGTAGAGATAGACGGCGTCCAGCACCTCGCCGTAAACGTCCAGTTGCGTCTGCTCGTGCGCGGCGTTGCCCGTCCGCACAGGGCGCGAGCCGCGGTAGCCTTCGAGGTGTTCGAGTGTGCGCTCCGGCATGAAGGTCTTGCCGTCGAGCGTGTACATAATCTGTAGGTGGCGTGCGCGAGGGATGCCGAGCGCGTCGAGCCAGCCGAAAAAGTCCGCCGCCTCCTCGTCGTAGCCGAGCAGAATCAGCGCGTAGAGGATGAGGGTCGAGTCGCGCATCCACGTGTAGCGATAATCCCAGTTGCGAACGCCGCCGATCTCTTCGGGAAGCGAGGTCGTCGGCGCGGCCACGAGCGCGCCCGTCGGCTCGTAGGTCAGAAGCTTGAGGACGAGCGCGCTCCGGCGCACCTGATCGCTGTAACTGCCCTCGTAACGGCACGCGTGCCACCACTCGCGCCAGTAGCCGAGCGTCTTTTCCAAATCTTCGTCCGACTCCGCCCCCGTCGGACTCAAGTCTTTCCCCTCGGCCTCGGCGAAATAGTTTATGGCGAACCAGAAACGCTCGCCCTCTTTGACCGTAAACGCGCCGACGACCGCGCCCGACTCGTCAATCTTCAACTCGCACCCGCACGAGAGCGTCAGAGCCTCGCCCGCGCCCTTCGCGACCGCGCCGCCCGCGGAGATTTCCACGCTCGTCGCGGCCCGCGCGAAGTCGAACGTCGGGCGGAACGCGACGCGCATCTCGACCTCGCCCGCAAGTCCTTCGACAAGGCGCAGCACCCTGTAACTCGGCGCGATGTCCTCGCCGCGGTGGCTCTCCGTCAGGCGCTCGACCGGCATGAAGTCCGTCAGGCAGGCGCGACCCGCGGAAGTTTTGAACTCGGTGCGGAGAACGTTGGTCACGTCGGCGTAAGTTCGCCCGACATCGAAATCCGCGGCGGGGCGGATTTGAAAGAAGCCGCCTTTGCGCGCGTCGAGCAGGCGGCAGAAGACGGCGGGGCTGTCGAAGCGCGGCCAGCAGCACCAGTCAATCGAGCCGTCCTTCGAGACGAGCGCGGCCACGTGCGCGTCGCCGATCAACGCGTAATCGCGTATTGGTCTGTAGCCTCTCTCCCCGCCCCCCGAAGTCGCCCTCAATGCTTTCACCCTCCGAAGTTATAGTTTTCGGAATTAGGTAGCACAAACACGCGCCCGTGCTAACAATTTTCTGTCACGAATCGTACACAAGACGGGCAGCCGCGGGCGGAACGACGAGGGAGGACGCCGTTAAGAATGTTTGAAGGATTGTCGGGGTAAATACCGGGCGAGAGTTATCTCGTGACGCGGTAGATCGAGCCGTCGAGACTCCATTCCTCGCGCGAGATCGCGTAGCAGACGCAGTCGAAGCCGTAGTAGTGGCCGTCGCGGACGTATCTCATGCCTATCCGCTCCATGACGCGGCGCGACCTCATGTTCTCGTGGCGCGTGAGTGCCGCAATCGAGTCGCAGCCCAACTTCTCAAAGCCGTAGCGCAGGCAGGCGCGCGCGGCCTCGGTCGCAAGCCCCTTGCCCCACTCGTCTCTCGCGAGCATGTAGGCGATCTCAACGCCGACCTCCTCTTGCCCGCGCGTGAGGCCGCAGTATCCGACGAACGCGCCCGAATCTTTCCTCACGACCGCCCACCTTCCGAAGCCGCGCCGCCTGAATCCGTTGATGATGGTCGCCAGATTATATTTGACCTCTTCGCGCACGAGCGGCTTGCCCGCCCCGATGTAGCGCATGACCTCCGGGTCGGCGGCGATTGCCGCCAGAGCGTCTAAATCTTCGGGCGTAAACATCCTCAGCCGCAGGCGCGCGGTCTCCACCTCGTCGGCGACGAACTGCGCCGGCTGCTCGAACACTTTATCTTGAAGTGCGGTCGCCATCGTTGTTCCATTCACGCGGCGAGGATTCCGGCAATCGTCTCCTCTTCCGAAAGAAGGTTCGAGAACTCGTCCTTCAGCATCAGCTCAAGCGCCTGACCCGCCGCGACCGCCTTCGAGAAGAGATAGCCCTGCCCGAAGTCGCAGCCGAGTTCGCGCAGGCGTCCCAACTGCTCGCGTGTCTCGACGCCCTCGGCGATGACGTGCATGTCGAGGCTGCGCGCGAGCGTGACGATGGTGCGGACGATCTCGGCGTTCTCCGCGTTGTCCGTCATCTGCGTGACGAACGAGCGGTCGATCTTCAGAGTGTCAATCGGGAAGCGGTGCAGGTACGAGAGCGACGAATAACCCGTGCCGAAGTCGTCAATCGAGAGGCCGACGCCCAAGTTCCGCAGTTGCGCGAGCATGTCAATGGCGGTGTCGAAGTTCTCCATGACCATGCTCTCGGTGATTTCGAGCTTCAGGTTCGCCGGTCGCAGGCCCGTCTCGCGCAGGGCCGCGGACACCTGCTCGATAAGGTCTGCCTGCGAGAACTGGCGGCTCGAAAGGTTGACGCTCATCGTCACGCCCTTGTCAATTCGATAAATCTTCTGCCACTCGCGCATCTGCCGGCACGCCTCATTCAGAACCCACTGGCCGAGAGGGATGATCAGGCCCGTCTCTTCGGCGACGGGGATGAACTCCGAAGGCATCACGAGTCCGCGTTCGGGGTGACGCCAGCGCACCAATGCCTCGAAGCTGCTGACCTTGCCAGTCGAGAGCGAGACTATCGGCTGGTAGTTGAGGAACAGCTCGCCGCGTGTGATAGCGCGGCGCAGGTCGGTCTCGATTTGCAGGAGTTCCATCGCGCGGTCGTGCATCTCCTTGTCGAAGACGACGTGCCGCTTCTTGCCCATCATCTTCGCGCGGTACATCGCCGTGTCGGCGTCGCGCAAAAGGTCCTCGGCGCGCTCGTAACCCGTCGAAGAGAGCGCGATGCCGATGCTCGCGGTCGTGAAAACCTCGTGGCCGCCGATGATGAAGGGCTGCGAGACGGCCTCCTGAACGCGGCGGGCGACATCCAGACAGTCGTCCGTCTCGCCGAGGTCTTCGAGCAGGATCGTGAACTCGTCGCCGCCGAGACGCGCGACCGTGTCGCCGGGGCGCAGACAGGCTTCGAGGCGGTGCGCGATGCCGACGAGCAGTTGGTCACCGACCATGTGGCCGAGAGAGTCGTTGATGATCTTGAAGCGGTCGAGGTCGAGGAAGAGCGCGGCGAACAGTCGGTCGCCGGTGCGGCGCGAGCGCTGAATCGCCATCTTGACGTGATCCATAAACAGCGCGCGGTTCGGCAGTCCCGTCAGCGCGTCGTGGAAGGCGTCGTGCAGCAGTTGCTCCTCGGCGCGCTTGCGGTCGGTGATGTCCTGAATCTGGAAGATGAGGTGCAGCGGCTGGGCCTGGCCGTCGCGCACGAGCGACATTCCGAGGTGCGCCCAGACCTCTTTGCCGTGCTTGTGCGCGTAACGAATCTCGGTCTGGTGCGAAGAGATCGTGCCCTCGGCCAGACGCTGAATCTGCTCGTCCAAAGCGACGAGGTCTTCGCGATGAGTGATGTCGTTGATGCTGGAGGAGAGCAGTTCCCTGTCCTCGTAGCCGACGATGTCGCAAAGAGAGCGGTTGACCTGAAGCCAGCGACCGTCGAGCGAGACGACGCCCATGCCGATGGTCGCGTAGTCGAACGCGGAGCGGAAACGCTCCTCCGACTCGCGCAGAGCGCCCATGTGCTGCTGCACTTCGAGCGCGTGCTGGCGCGCGAGTTCCGCCTGCTTGGTCGAGGCTTCGACGTTTTTGAGGTAAGTGCAGTACGTGAAATAGACGATCAGGATGATCGGCGCGGTCGCGAGGAAGGCGTAGAGTCCGAACGACTCGATCAGCTTGACGATGATGCCCGCGGCGGACGCGCCCGCGAAATAGGAGAGCGAAGTCCAGAGGAAATTCTGCCGCCACATCTGCCAGATGGGCTGCCCGGCCTTGAGCGCGACGCCGACGGCGACGAGGCCGGAGTTAAAGATGTACTGGACGAGCGCCATCGCGCAGACGGCCACGATGTAGCGCGACTGGTCGCCCTGCGCGAGCAACTTGAGGTCGCCGAACGCGAGCCTGAGCACCCAGACCGTCATGAAGGTCGAGCAGATGTAAACGGCGGCGTTGAAGGCGATGACGATCTTCTTCTTCGTGATGCGGCGTGAGGAGGAGATGGCGTCGGCGGCGGCCAGGAGGATGCCCGCCTCGCCGCCGAAGAGCAGCAGGACGAGCATGATGAAGGTGTCGGAGACGGAAATCTGCCCCTTGACCCTCGGAATCTGCACGATCATGCGCGAGCCGAAGCTGAGCGTCAGCAGCGCGACGAGCGCGAACCTGAGTCCGAAGTCGGAGAAGTGAATCCGGCTGACGGTGAAGGCACAGGCGAAGACCCCTATGACGATGATGAGCCACATGTAGGGGGTTGCGAGGCTCTGTCTCTTCGAGGTGTTGGACATTCTCTCTGTCCGCATCCGTTGCCGCAGGGTTTTTCGACCGATGGCAGGGCGCATGAGATGCGCTGCTGCCGAAACATTGGGCAAGCGTTGTGCCGCGTGGCGCAGGGACGGAAAATTTCAATTTCCCTGCAAAATCGGCATCTCTGATAGCCGCATCTGAGGTCGGCTTGTGAACGAATCGTTCAACGTGAAGGGGCGGCTCTCAATTTGACGCAAAATCATTCACGCGCCGACAGTGAGAACTCCGCGGGGCGGCGGGCGGCTTGAGCGCTCGTCGCTTCAAGCCGGGGCTAACTTTTACTGACCTTTTCTTCCCTTGTTCAGTAAATCCGAAACCGACGACGGGACCTGTCGCCGCGCGCGGAGCAAAGCGCGCGGCACTTTCGTCAATGCGCTTTGCATGCGCCGTTCCACTCGTCGGGTTCTCGGATAAGGCTTGATTCTCGCGGCTTCATGCGCGCCGAGGCGTGAGTGCGCGCCGAAGCGTCTGGTCAGACTGATTCGCGGGCGTTTAAATTGAACGGCGCTGACACAATCAACGCACAGGGACTTCACTTCGCGCCCGACGCCGGTTCTTCTTCCTTGAAGCGCGAACGAAAGTCCTTCGAGCCTGTGCGGAGTGCCAGCCAGTCCTCGAAAATCTCCGGCTGGTTGAGCCAGACGGTGAACCACTCGGCCATCTCGGCCTTCTCGGCGCGCTTGCGCTCGTTGACCGCGGGGTTGCGCGCGATCATCTGCGCGCGCTGCTTGCCCTTGAGCACGGTCTCGTGGACGCGGCGCAAGCCCTCTCGGTCGCCCTTGCGCTGGAACTGCTTTCGGAGGTTGTCGAGACGCCTGATCGAGACCGCCGCGTCTTCAAAGGTCGAGAACTTCAGGACGTTGCGGAACATCGCCTCGTAAGGGTCTTGCGTGCGCCAGCGCGCGTCCATGTCGAGCACTTCGGCGTGGCGCAACTCCGCGCCTTCGTCCGCGAGAAGCCGCGCGACCGACGCGGGACTCTCGACCGCGCCCTCGCCGAAACGCTCGCGCACGGCCCCCGTCACGGCCTCGATCTCCTTCGCGCCTACCGTCTCGCAATCGAGATATTCCCACACCTCGATCATCAGGTCGCGCTTCGTCCTCGACTTCCACTCGCGCTTCTTCATCGCCGAGAAGCTTAAGATGCCGCCCGCGCCAAAAACAAGCCGGCGCGGGAGCCGACTCATGAGTCGGCTCCCGCGCCGGCTGCGTGTCACGCACCGGAGGTCGGAAGTGTTTCAAGTCACTACTACAGCAGCGGCCCCATGTCCTTCAGCGCGCGCGAGGGAAGGAAGTCGGGCTTGACGTAAAGCGCGGAGAGGAGGCCGGGGTCAATCGCGCCCAGCTCCGTGTGTGGCATGTTCGCGCCGCCGCCTTCGGCCCACGCGCTCTCCCAAATCTCGCCGAGACACTTGCAGCCCTCGGCCATGCTGTCCATCGTCTTATCGCCGAAGGCGTTCCAAATGCGGTTGATCCGGTCTGACGGCGAAGTTCCCGCGTTGTAGGTGTCAACGAGGTCTTTGGGCGGGATGTTCTTCACCGTCCACGCCATCAACTGTATGACGCGCATGGCCGCGCCCCTGCCGCCCTGAAACGTAGGCGTGGCCTTCACGCCCTTCAGCCGCGCGTTCACGCCCTTGACGACGTCCGGCGCGTGCTCGTTCAGCATATCCGTCTCGTAAGACGAATGGACGTTGTAAGCCACCGAGCCGCTCTTGACCGGCGGGATGCCGTGGTGAAAGCGCGAGATGTGAAGCGGCTGGCAGGCGTCGCCGACGTAGGGCGCCAGACAGCCGGCGGCGCAGAAGAAGCCGACCACGTCCGGCTCGGCCTCCTGAAGCGACTTCACCATCGCCGTGTAAATCTGCCAGACGCGGAACGGGAGTGCGCCGGGCCGAGTCTCGTTGATGCTGTCATAGTATTTGCCCCAGACCTCGATGCTGATGTTCTTCTCGCTCTTCGAGAGTTGCAGGAGCGTCTTTCCCTTGTAAGGGCCGGGGCCGCCCGGATTATCCATGTCGGCGAAGTGGTTGTTCTCGTCGCTCTTCCGTATGTTGCGCCAGACGTTGTCGGCCACGTCGGCGAGCGGCACGAACTTGTAATGCGCCTTGTGGATTTCGTACTTCTCAGGACTCTTCAGGCCGGCGTCGTTGAAGCCGACGCGGTCAACGTTGGCGCTCATCAATTTCTTCAGCCCCGGCTCGGACATGACCGTGCAGGCCTTCGCGCCGATTGTGTAGTGACCCATCTCGCCCCAGTAGTCAACCTGCCCAATGTTCCAGTCGCGAACAACGTCAACGTCGAGAAGGTTGCAGACCGTGCTCAGGCACGTGGCGAGCGCAAACGGCATCCTCGTCTTCCCCGTCCGGTCAACGAAGACATGCCCGCCCCAGAGCACGGAGATGGGCATCAGCCCCGCCTTCTCGTCGCCCATGTCGAGCATGAACACGGTGCCCGAGTCGCCGGGGTTGACCGAGAAGGGCCTGTCCTTCTGCGGCCCGACGAGGAAGTCCGCGACGTACTCGAAGCCGCCGACCGACTTGTAGCGGTAGAAGAGCGCGTGGACGGCCCCGCGTATCTGCCCCGAAGCGCAGCCGTATGCGCGGACGGGGCAGCCGATAAGCTTCAGGGAGATGTTGTTGATGCTCAGGTCGGCCATCTTGCCCATCAGCCCTATGCCATAGACCTGCGCCGTCCAGCAGTTTAGGTTGTCAATCTTGATGAGCCCGACGTCGAGGTTGACGTAAACATCCTTGCCGGGCCAGCCCGCATAGACCTCCTCGAAAAGTTTCCGCGTGAGCTGTTTGTGCGAACTGCGACCGACGCGCACCCTCTGGCCGCCGAGCACGGCAAAGACCTCTTCGCCCGGCTCGCCGCAGACGTGCCTGTTCGTCAGCGCGTAAACCGTGTGCCCGTCGGTGACGAGGCAGCCGAGCGACGCTATGTGCTCCTGCCCCTGCACGTCGGCGATGACGGGGAAGCCGCCGCCTATCTTCGTGTCGGGGAAGATGACGTTGCTCACCTCGCCTTCGACGTACTCGTCCCTCTGCGCTTCGACGACGCAGATGGGGACAACCCGCCCGTCGGGCATGTAGATGGCCTTCGGCACCATCTCCTCCGGGCTGACGTGGCCCGACTGGTAGCCGAACCGGTCGCGCTCGACCCACTGCTCGACGAAGACGACGACACACGGCCACGAGTAAGGCCGCACCTCGGAGTTGTCCATCGTGCGCTTCCCCTTGTGCTGCCTCGCGCCGGTGCGGACCTTCGCCTCGTTCGGCCAAGGCTCGTCTTTCCTAATAAGGTAGCGACCGAGCGCCGTGGCGACGACGTTCTGCTTGTGCATCAGGTGAACGTGATAGAGGTCTCTGGCTTCCATCAGGTCCAGCAGCGAGAGCATGTTGAAGTCTTTGTCGGCGAAAAGGTAATTGACGGTCATGGTCTCATGTCTCCTTGTGTGGCGTCGTGGTCGGAGTGAAAGAGCGTGCGGAACAAGAAAGCGAGGACGGGACGGTGTTACGACAGAGACTGTATCACCTGAGCGTCCAGAGCTTATAGCCCCGGCGCGTGCCGGGGTCAACATTTTCCGCGACCGCTTCTCCTCGCCCGCGGCGGGGCAGAATCACTCAACCGTTTATGTCGTGCGTGTCCGAAACGTTTCACCGCGCCTGCCCCGGCCTCGCACGGCACGTCGCGCGCTCTTCGGCTTTAAGGTACAATTTGAGTTCTCACGCTTCTTGCAAAAGGCGGCGTTCGATGAGTTCTGAGACGGAAGCCGCGCGCGCGGCCCTCAATGAGCACTTCGGGTTCGAGGATTTCCGAGAGGGCCAGCGCGAGGTAATAAACTCAATTCTGGAAGGCCACGATACGGTGGTCGTGATGCCGACGGGCGGCGGCAAGTCGCTCTGCTACCAGCTTCCGGCGCTGATGCGCGACGGCGTGACGGTCGTCGTCTCGCCGCTCATCGCGCTGATGAAGGATCAGGTTGACGCGCTTCAGGCGCGCGGGCTTCCCGCGACCTTCATCAACAGTTCGCTCGACTTCGACGAACAGAAGGAGCGCATCGCGGGCGTGCGGCGCGGCGAGTACAAGCTCCTCTACGTCGCGCCCGAACGCTTCCGAAGCTCGCACTTCGTCGAGACGCTGCGGCGCGCTCGTATCTCCCTCTTCGCCGTTGACGAGGCGCACTGCATCTCGGAATGGGGCCACGACTTCCGGCCCGACTACGCGCGCCTCCGCTCGTTCCGCGAACAGATCGGCAGCCCGCAGACCGTCGCGCTCACGGCGACGGCAACCCCTTACGTCCGCGCCGACATCATCGAGCAACTTAACCTCTCCGAGCCTCGCGCCTTCGTCAGCGGCTTCGACCGACCGAACCTCTCAATCGCCGTCGTCCACACCGAGAAGGAGCGCGAGAAGTTCGCGCGCATCAGACAGCTCGCGCAGGAGTACGCCGCGCAGTCCGGCATCATCTACACCTCGACGCGCAAGTCGGTCGAGCAGATCACGCAGAAGCTGAAGGACGCGCGGCTCTCGGTCGTCGGCTACCACGCAGGGATGACGGACGACGAGCGCGTGCGCGCGCAGGACGAGTTCATGTCGGGGCGCGCGCAGATCATCGTCGCCACCAACGCCTTCGGCATGGGCATTGACAAGCCCGACATACGCTTCGTCGTCCACTTCCACCTGCCCGGCTCAATCGAAGCCTACTATCAGGAGATAGGCCGCGCCGGGCGCGACGGTCGCCAGTCGGTCTGCCTGCTCCTCTTCAACTACGCAGACAAGCGGACGCAGGACTACTTCATCGAAGGCTCGTACCCGCCGCCTGAACTGATCGTGAAGGTCTATAACGCGCTGACCGGCACGGGACTCAGGCGCATCGAGCTTTCGACGCGCGAGATCGCCGCGCGCGCGGGCGTCCGCAACGAGATGGCCGTGCAGTCGGCCCTCATCACGCTGGAGAAGGCCGGGCACATCGAGCGCGGCACGGGCGCTGAGAACCGGGCCGAGCTTCGTCTGCTCATGCCCGCGCATCTGGCGCGCGAAGCGGTCGGCGCGCGCCGCAGCGCGCAGCTCAAACAGGTTCTCTTCGGACTGCTCGGCGGCCACGACCTCGGCGAGCGATACGACACCGAACTCAACGTTCAAGAGTTCGCCGACGCGCTCGGCCTGGAACTCTCCTCGATGAAGCGCGCGCTCGCGTCGCTCGCCGAAGCGGGCGTCATCAGCTACCGCCCGGCGCGGCGCACGCGCGGCGTCGTGATGTTGGACGAGAAGCCCGCGACGCACCTCCGCATCCGCCCCGAAGACATCGCGCGCCGCGCCGCGCTCGAACAGCGGAAGCTGCGCGAGATGATCTCGTTCTGCTACACCGAGCGCTGCTACCGCTCGTTCATCCTCGACTACTTCGGCGACCGCTCGCACCCGGCGAACTGCGGCAAGTGCGGCAACTGCCTCCTGCAAGCCCGACGCGGCGAGATGACGGAGGCGCGCGCCGGGGCGTTGCCGCCGCTCGAACCCGCGCGCGAACTCGACAAGTTCGTGATGAAGCACGTGCCCTTCGCGCTCGACCTCGAAGAAGAACTCGCGGATCAGACGCGCATGAGGCGCAGGCGCGAGGCGGCTGAGTCGTCGCCGACTGGCGACGAATCGGAAGACGACGGACAAAACACCATCGCGGTCGCGGAGCCGCGCGAGCTTTCCGAGGGCGAGGCGCTGACGGTCAGAAAGATTCTCGCCTGCGCGGCGCGCATGGGCGGGCGCTTCGGCAAGGGCCTGCTGGCGGCGACGCTTCGCGGCTCGCGCTCGGCAAAGCTCTCGCAGGCCGGACTCGACAGGCTCTCGACCTACGGCCTCCTCTCCGGCATGACGCAGGACGACATACTCGCCTACGTTGACGCGCTCGTCGCCGCCGGCTGCCTGCACGTCACCGGCGGCGCGTACCCGACCGTCGCCATCACGCAACTCGGCGGCGAAGTCATGCGCGAGCGCGCGAGCGTCCGCCTCCCGCTCCCCACGCCAGCCGCGAGTCCGGCAAAGTCTTCGCAATCGCGCGCTTCGTCTTCGCCCGCTTCGTCTCTCTCGACGGAAGCCGACACGCGCGTCACCCAATCGAAGCCAAACTCCGCGCCGAAGGCCGGCACGGTTGACGAGACATACGCGCTCTACGAGCAGGGACTCGCCATCGAAGAGATTTGCGCGCGCCGCGGCCTGACCGAGTTCACCGTCGAGAAGCACCTCGCCGACTGCATCCTCGAAGGCCGCGCCTTCGACATTGCGGCCCACGTCTCCGAAGCAGACCGCGCGCTCATCGAATCCGCGGTCGCGCGCCTCGGCGCGGAGCGACTCAAGCCCCTGCGCGACTCGCTCCCCCGCCACATCAACTACCGCATGATCCGCTTCGTCGTCGCCGACCTGCAACGCGCCGCCGGCCTCGGCCCGACAACGGAAGACTGAAAAGGCTTCGCGCTCGTGGCCCATTGCCGATTCGTGCTAGAGTCTTCACATTCTGCCGAACATGAGGGAACGAACAAGGAATGAGCCGTAACCCAAACACCGACGCGCCGCAGCCGGAGCAACAGCCGGAAGTGCCCCCGACTCAGCCGAGCGACCCCGCGCAGCCGGAACAGCCGCCGCTCCCGCCCGACGCGCCGACACCGAGCGCGCCCGTGCGCGAACCTTCGACGCCCGCGCCCGCCGGCGACCCTCCCGCCGCGGAGCCGGCGCGGCTGGTCTGATATAATCGCGGCGAGCAATTTCTAAACTCGACGCGGACGCCGATGAACACAGCCGAAGGCGGCGCGCGGCTTCTGAGTTCGGAAGAAGAGTTCGCCGCGCCGCACGTCCCGCCACAAAACCTGAGCGCACGCCTCGCGCCGCCTGCGCGCGCCCTCCGCGCAAAGCCTTTCGTGCCGAACAGGCTCTTCCGCGGCGGCCACGCGCAGACGATCTTCGCCGCGCTCCGAATCTCTCGCATTCGTTCCCCACGCGACCGGCAAGAAACATTCGAGCCGCGCCTCGTCGAGGTCGAGCCGGGTGCGCGCCTTCTCATCAAATGTCGCTGGCAACCTGACAAGTCGAACGCGCCGACGCTGCTTCTCATCCACGGACTCGAAGGCTCAAGCGAATCGCTCTACATTCGGGGCACGGCGCGCAAAGCCTTCAGCGCGGGCTTCAACGTCGTCCTCATGAACATGAGGAACTGCGGCGACACGGAGCACCTGACCGAGACGCTCTATCACAGCGGCATGACGGGCGACATTGACCGCGTGTTGACCGAAGAACTCGCGGGGCGCGAGGGGTTGCGAGAGATTTTCGTCGCGGGCTTTTCGATGAGCGCGAACATGCTCCTGCGCCTCGCCGCGGATTACGGCGACGAAGCGCCGGCTGCGCTCGCGGGCGTCGCCGCCGTCTCGCCGCCCGTTGACCTCTCGCTCTGCGCCGACGCTCTGGAGCGGCGCGAGAACGCGCTTTACCTCTGGAGCTTCATGCGAAGCCTGCGCCGTCGCGTGCGCCGGAAGAAGCGACTCCACCCGAAGCTTTACGACGCGCGAGGCTTGCGCCGCGTGCGGACGCTCAGGCAGTTCGACGACCTCTACACCGCGCCGCACGGGGGCTACCGCGACGCGTCGGACTACTACGAGCGCGCGAGTTCCCTGCCTTTCATCCCGCGCATCAAAGTCCCGACGCTCGTCATCCACGCCGAGGACGACCCGTTCGTGCCCGCCGCGCCGCTCCGCGACTCTTCCTTCGCCGACAACCCGAACGTCCTGCTCGTCGTCACGCGCCAAGGCGGGCACGTCGCCTTTGTCTCCGACCCGCGCGAAGGCGAAGACCGCCACTGGGCCGAGAACCGCGTCGTCGAGTTCTGCCGGATGTTGTCTCAGGGCTTGCAACGGCGCGGCGCGGCGCAATAAGCTTGTGGCAGGGATTAAGCAATTCAGACGGGAGACGGGGGATGATTTCGGGCCGCGCTTTCGGGGGCCCGCGACGGTGATGCACACGCTGCTCAGGATTCTCGCGGTCTTGCTGCTGGTTCTGGCGAACGGGTTTTTCGTCACGTCGGAGTTCGCCATCGTCAGCGTCCGCCGCATGAGAATCGCCGCGCTCGCCGAGACAGGCAACCGGCGCGCGCGCCGCCTGCTCGCGTTCAAGGACAACCTCGGCTCTTACATCTCGGCGACGCAGCTCGGCGTCACGCTCTCGTCGCTGGGCCTGGGCTGGATCGGCGAGTCAACGCTCGCAGACCTTCTCGCGCCGCAGTTCGACCGCCTCGCCGCGGTCTTCCCCGCGCCCTACGGCGACTACTTGACGGTCGGCGTGCGGCTCGCGCTCGCCTCGGCAATCGCCTTCGTGCTCATCACGTTCTTCCACATCGTCTTCGGCGAGCAGGTGCCGAAGATGCTCGGCATCGAGTTGTCGCAGCGCGTCGCGATGTTCACGGTCGGGCCGATGTTCTGGTTCTCCACGGTCTTCAAGCCGCTCATCCGGCTGCTCGACGTGGCAAGCTCGGCGGCGACGCGCTCGCTCGGACTCCACGGTTCGAGCGAACACGCCTCGGTCTATACCGAGCAGGAGATTCGACAGCTCGTCAACCTCTCGCACAAGAGCGGCCATCTGGAAGAGGAGGAGCGGCGGCTCATCAACAGCGTCTTCGACTTCTCCGAGGCAGAGGTGCGCGAGGCGATGATCCCGCGCACGGAAGTTCAGGCGCTCCCGCTGACGGCCACGCTCGAAGAGTGCGAGCACGCCTTCTGCGAGTACGGCTACTCGCGCCTGCCCGTCTATCGCGAACGACTCGACGACATCGCGGGCGTCATCTTCATGAAAGACCTGATGCCGTGCCTGCGGACGGAGGGGCGGGTCGCGTTCGACATGGAGAGGATGCTGCACCCGGCGCTCTTCGTGCCCGCGACGGCGCGTCTCGGCTCGGTGCTGGCGCAGATGCAGTCGGCGAAGACGCACCTGGCCTGCGTCGTTGACGAGCACGGCGGTCTGGAAGGCATCGTCACGCTCGAAGACCTGCTCGAAGAGATCGTCGGCGAGATTGACGACGAGTACGACGAGGAGGTGCGCGAGCAGATTACGGAAGAGCCGGGCGGCACCTTCCTGCTCGACGGGATGCTAGCCGTGCGCGACGCCAACCGGCGCTTCAACCTGCGGCTCCCCGAAGAGGCCGGCTACACGACGATGGCCGGTTTCCTTCTGGCGAAGGCGGGGCGCATACTTCGACCGGGCGAGACGGTCGAGCACGAGGGCGGCCTCTTCTCGGTCAAAGAAGTCGAAGGCCACCGCATCAGCCGCATCCGCTACGCGCCCGCGCCCGCGCCGACCGTCGAGCCGGAGGAGCAGGAGGCGGCCTGATTCAAAGCACACTGGGAGTTTGAGATGTTCTTATTAAACGTTGAGGACGGGAACAACGAGCTGATCTTCACGCTCTTCATCATGGGCTTGCTGCTCGTCGTCTGCGTCATCGCCGTCGTGATCTTCTTCCGCGTCTGGAGCAAGGAGAGGAAGGGCGGCGGTCGCGGCTTCTTCGAGTAGCGGAACTACACGAAGCCCCCGCCAGAAATGTTTGAGGTAATCAACGCGCGGCTGTATCATGCGGGAAACTTTTTGCCGCGGCGAGGCGGCGCGGGCGTTTCCGTTACCGCTCCGCGTGCACGTTACTGAGTCCCCCGAATGATGACACACGTCGCCAACCTCCTGAGCTTCAACACGCCCGAAACGCTTTGGCTCTGTCTCTTCCCCGTCACCTACCTGATTCACATCGCGGAAGAGCATTGGGGCGGCGACGGCTTCTCCGAGCACCTCTTGAAGACGAGGGGCGTCAAGCTCAAGAAGCGCGACTTCTTCCTGATGACCGGCCTCGGTTGGCTGGGGATGGTCGTGCTGACCGCCTTCGCGCTGAAGTTAGAGTTCCCGCAGTTGCTGCTCGTCATGTTCGGGACGGCGTTCCTCGCCAACGGTCTGTCGCACACGGCGACCGGCGTGTTGAAGGCGAAATACAATCCGGGGCTGGTGACGGCGATTCTCCTCTGGATACCGCAGGGGGCGATAACGCTCGCGCGCCTCGCGGGCGAGATGAGCCGGGGCAGGTTTTTGACGGGGATGTTCATCGGCCTCGTGTTTCAGGTGATCGCGTCTGTGCTTTCGGCAGTCGGCGGGAAGGTCTCGCAGCCGGGCGGAGACGGCGGGGTGCTTTCGGGCGAGACTCTGTGAACGCCGCGCGCCACTCCGCGCACTTGATTATCACAGGCCGCTGCTGATATACGCTTATCGCAAATGCAGGGTGGTTCCAGACGCGGGCGTCCGGCCCGCCGAACTTAAATCTCGATGACCGCACAGGAAAATTTATTTGAGGCTCGGCAGCCGCGGCGCGCTCAGAAGTCGGGCGGGTTCGCGGGCTACAAGCGCGGGCAGGCGAAGATTTCGCGCGGGCGGCTCTACCCGTTCACGGTCTTCTACACGATCTTCTCCGCCGTCATGCTCGTCGTCGCGTTCAGGTCGGCGCACACTCTGGTCGCGCTCGCCTTCTACGCGTTCGGCGTCCCCGTGTGGACGCTCGTCGAATACCTGACGCACCGCTACATCCTCCACGGTCGCTTCAAGCCTACGCGGCACCGTTGGAAACTGCACAAGCACTTCGCGCACAAGGTGCTCGACCCGCTCCACTGGGAACACCACGAGCGCCCCTTCGACGGCCTGCACATCAGCGCGAGCATCAGAGACCTTCTGCCGCTCTTCGCCTTCTCCTCGTTCGTCTCATTCTTCTTCTTCCCCGTTTACACGCTGCCAATGCTTCTGGCGGGCGTCGTCCAATGCTACGTCGTCGAGGAGTGGGTTCACCACAGCGTCCACTTCTACAACTTCCGCAGCCCGTACTTCAAGTACATGAAGAAGCACCATTTCTACCACCACACCTCGCAGGGCATGACGCGCGGGTTCGGGCTGACGAGCGGGCTGTGGGACGTGGTCTTCAAGACGCGCTTCCCCGAAGCCACGCGCCAGCGTCTCTACGGGACCAAGCGGCGCGAGGCGCTGGCGGCGGTCGGCGCGTCGGGCGAAAAGTCTCTGAGCCGCTAGCCGACTGTTTCAACGTCCGCCTTTAGCCTTCGGGTTCAACGCCCGCCTTCAAACCGATGTCCGTCGAGAGTTCACTGAGGGCGATAGTCGGCGGCGGCGAACTCCCGCGCGACCACACGATCACATACGACGACATGCACGGACTCTGGGGCGGGACGACAATCGTCGCGCGCGGCAGCGGTCACGTCGAACTCCGCGAGCGCCCGCCCGGCGCGACCGCGCCCCGCGTCTCCGAGTGCGCGGTCTCACCCGAAGAATTGTCCGCGCTCGTCCGACTACTCGTCGAACTCGAAGCGTGGGAACAGAGGACGCCGCCCGCCGAACCCCTGCCGGACGAGAGCCGCGCCACGCTGACCATCTCCGTCGGCGGCCAGACGAGCGCGGTCTGGGAGCGCTACAACGACATGGCAGAGAACGCGCGCCTCTCCCTCGTCAGGGAGAAGATGCGCGACCTCCTGACTCCGCGCCGCTGACCCGCACAAGTGTTCCGCCCCGCGGCTCAGAGTTCGGCCCGCGCGCAGGAAGATTGCGCCCCGCGGCCCCGACCTTTCGCCTCACAGGCTCAACCGCCGCCCTTTTTGCCAGACATTTGAGCCTTTTTGGCGGAAGACAGAGCCTCCGAGGCGGAAGACTGGGCTTCCGAGGCGGAAACTCCGGCCTCTGAGGAGGAAAATCGAGCCTCCGAGGCCCGACTTCCGTCCTCCGAGGCGGAAAGTTGACCCTTTTTTGGTGAACGTCCGGCCTTTTTGGCGGAAAGCCGAGCCTCCGAGGATGAATGTCGAATCTCTGTAGGCGTGAATCCGAGCCTTTGACGACGGGCGCGGTGTTATACTCCCGCGTCGGCCAAAAGTCCGGCTCCGCCTTATGTGCCGCACGGCGCGGTATTTACCACCCCATAGCCGAGTTAGACCGCACAGTGCGGTCTAAATATAGTTGGGCGGCTTCCCTCTTAGGAGATTATAGATGAAAAAATATGCGGCTCTATTATTCCCGCTGCTCGTCATAATGATGCTGGGGGCCGCCTGCGGCAAGAGTATGAGTCCCATGGAAGTAGCCAAGGCTTTTGCCGAGGCGTTAATGAAAGGGGATACCCGAACGGCGAAGAGATTGCTCTCGAAGAAAGCCCTGAAGAAATATGAGGGAGTTGAGCGCCAAAAAGGCACGCCTATTGACAAGTTGCTTCAAGAAAACATGGGGTTCACTTCGCCGGAGAGATGTCACGATGAAAAGGTCGAAGGCGAGCGGGCGACGGTTGAGTGTGAGACCGCCTTCGGGCCGCTCGGCGTGCCGCTTATCAAGGAAGAGGGGGGGTGGAAAATCCAGCCCCCCTTCGCTGACGGCGATTGAGTGTCCCTCCCGACGGGCCGCCCGACAACGGCATGCAGCGGAGCGCGGACACCACAGCTCTCATTATTCTTCAATCGTTCGTCGCGCCCGCTGAGATGCTTCTCCTGTGCATATCAACGAAGCTATACTACTTGCCACGAGCACAGAACTTTCCGACATCTTACAGATGAGCGTGGCCGAGCATATCCAGCCCGTTGAAGACATCTGGGATAGTATCGCCGCCACTGCTGAAGGCCGTCCCCGTCACTGACGCACAAAGGGATGAGCTAGCTCGTCATTTGCAGCCTCACGCCCAGAATCCCGATGAGGGAATTTCCTGGGGCGCACTAAAAGAGAAGATGCGTAAATCTGCGTGACGTATCAGATTATCGTTCGCCCCGAAGCCGCCCGCGAATAAACATAGGCCGCGGCGATGGCCGAGGAAAGTTTCGACGTAAAAGTTTCAGGAGGGGACATGCACTGCCGCACACGCCTTTTCAAGCGCGCCGCCTTCGTCGCGTGCGCCGCGTTGACTCTCACGACGCTGGCCGCGGGCGCGGCGCGCGCGCAGGTGGTGACGGACACCACGAGGCCGAACGAGGTCTCAACACCCGTGCCGCCTTCGGACTTGAGTAAGCTGAAGGAGCCGCGCGGCGACTCGCGTGGCAGTCGCCCGTCGTACCGCGACGTGGAGCGCGAGTTCGAGCGCTTGCAGTTGGCGAACCGCGCGCTCGTCGGCCTGACGGGGCAGGGCGCGGCGACCGACTACGGACGCGTCAGGAAGGAGGCCGCGGAGGTCAACAACAGCGCCTCGCGGCTGAAAGATTACCTCTCGCTCCCGAAGCCCGACGGCGAGAAGAAGCAGAGGAAGGCCGCGGAGATTTTGAGCTTGGACGCGCTGAGTCCGGCGGTCGCGTCGCTCGACGCGCTGGTGCGCGGGTTCGTCTGGAACCCTGCGCTTCACCAGACGGGCGTTGTCGATTCGGGGAAATCCGTCGAGGCCAGCCGCGACCTCGAAGAGATCATCTCCCTGAGCGAGCGGATTCGTAAGTGCGCCGAAGTCCTGACGAAGACTCCCGTCAAGAAATAGAAGACGCACGGCTGTGCTGTTCGACAACACATCGCCGGGGGCGCTCACTTCCCCGGCTTCTCTTTGTCTAATTTTTTCAGGATGCGGAGGGCGTGGTTGCGTCCGACGAGCGGGACGCGCTCGTCTTCGGAGAGGCTTCTGAGCAGAGGGATGATCTGCTGCTTGTCGGAGAGCGAGTTCGTGTCTATGAGCGACTCGATGCGCTCGATGAGCCGGGGCGTGTCGAGCGGCTGCGCTTCGAGCGCGACGTTCACGTCGAAGACGAGGACGGCCTGATCGGCGACGCGGCGGTACTCGTCCGCCAACCCCTGCGCGTCCGCGTTCTGGCTGTAGTTGAACTCTGCCGTGCGCTCGCGCCCGCCGCGCCTGAGCGTGAGCTTCGTCTTGCCCTGACTCGGATAGGTGCGCGGCCCCTGATAGTTCTCCGTCGAGTCGAGGAAGTTGAGCGCCGCCCAGCGCGCGCGTATGCGTTCCAACGCGGCGGGCGAGATTTCTATCGGGTCTGTAATCTGCTCGGTGTCGGAGCGCCGCTCGAAGCGAATCGTGCCGTGGCCGCCGTCGTCGTGCTCGACGTGTATGAAATAGACGTAGAAGTCCGGCTGCGAGAATTCATAGACGTAGCGCGCGGCGTTCGGGTCTGTCTTCGACGACACTTGCGCGCCGCTCGTCGAAGACGCGGAGGACGAATCGCCGTCCTCCGGTCTCGCGGTGTTCTTCTTCGGCGCGCTCTGCTCGTCTGCGCGGGGCGCGTTCTTCTTCGGCGCGCGGCTCTGCGCGGAAGTGCGAAGAGCCGCGCCCGAAACTGCGAGCGCGGCTGCCGCGATGACTGAAAAGCTCTTCGACTTAAGTCTCACTCGAACCTTACCGAGACCAGACGCGAGATGCCCGCCTCCTCCATCGTCACGCCGTAGAGGGCGCGCGCCGACTCCATCGTCCGCTTGTTGTGCGTGATGACGAGGAACTGCGTCTCCGCCGACATCTCAAGGATCTTCGACGAGAAGCGACCGACGTTCGCCTCGTCCAGAGGCGCGTCAACCTCGTCGAGCAGGCAGAACGGCGACGGGCGGTACTTGAAGATCGCCAGCACCAAAGAGAGCGCGGCCATCGCCTTCTCGCCGCCCGACAGAAGCAGGACGTTCTGGAGTCGCTTGCCCGGCGGCTGCGCGACGATGTCAATGCCGGACTCAAGCACGTCCTCGGTGTCAATCAAGCTCATCTCGCCGCGACCGCCGCCGAAGAGTTCGAGGAAGAACTGTCCGAAGTTGCGGTTGATCTCCTCGAAGGCGTGGCGGAAGCGCTCGCGCGAGCGCCGCTTGATCTCGCGCAGCGCCTCCTCGGTCGAGGCGATGCCTTCGGTGATGTCGTTGCGCTGCGCGGTGAGGAACGTCAGGCGCTCCTCGTTCTCGGCGAGTTCTTCGAGCGCCATCATGTTGACCGCGCCGAAACCATCGACGCGCGCGCGCAATTCTTCGAGCCGTGCGCGCGAGGCTTCCAGATCGAAGCCTTCGTCCGGCGTGAAACTCGCCGCGACCTCTTCGAGCGGCTGGTTCAACTCGCTCAGGCAAGACTCGCGCACGAAGTTCAGGCGCGCTGACGTTTCCGCCCTCTGCACTTCGAGCGCGGCCCGCGCGTCGCGAGCGGCGGAAGCGTTCTGGTGCATCTCGGCGAGTTCGAGCGAGAGCGCGTCCGCCTGCTCGCGCGCTTCCGTCAGACGCGCCGAAGCTTCCGCGACCGCGCGCTCTAACGCCGCGCGCTCGTCCTCGACTCCCGACGAAGACTCGTCCAACTCGCGCAGCGACCGTCGCAACTCTTCGATGCGTTCGTTCGCCTCGGCCTCTTCCCTCTCGTGCCTTTCGATGCGCGACTGAAGCTCCGCGGCCTCGGCCTCGATGCGCCGCAACTCTGCCGCCGCCGAACGACGACGCTCCGCCGCGGTCGCGGCCTGCGCGCGCTGGCTCCCAAGGTTCTCGCTCTCGGCCTCCGCCGCGCGCCGCGCCTCCGCCAGAGCTTCGGACGCTTCCGCCACCGTGCGCTGCGCCGCCGCGCGTGCCGACTCGGCGGCCTCGAACTCGGCCTTCTGCTTCGCGCGGCGCTCCTCGACCTCGCGCGTCTCCGCGGCGAGGCGCGCGGCGTCGTCGGCGACGACGCGGATGTGTCGCTCCGTGCGCTCGATCTCGTGCTGAAGCTGCTGCGCGCTCACCTCGCGCGCGACGTGCTCGCGCTCCTCGCGCCCGATCTCGTCGTTGAGCAGGACGAAGGCGTCTTCGAGTTCGCCGAGCCGCGCGCGCGCGCGCTGCGCCGCCTCTTCCGCGAAGACGAGGTCTGCCGCGAGTCCGACCATTCGGACTTCCAACTCACGCATCTCGCGCTTGAACGCGAGCAGCCCCGCGCCCTCTTCCGCGACGGGCGCGCCGCCCGCCGCCACAAACTCGCCAGCGACGACGCACTCGCCCGCCGTCGTCACGCACATCTCGCCGGTGCGAAGCGTCTGCGCCATCGCCTCTTCCAGACTGCTTGCGACGCGCGCATTCGTCTCGCGCGCGAGCGTGCGAGCGAGCACCGCGCCGATCTCGCGCGGCGCGCCGAGCAGCGACGCGACGCGCAGGTCGGCGTCAATTTCATTCGCCGCGGAATCAACTGCGCCCGCCGCGGAATCGGCTTCGCCCGCCGCAGACTCGACGCCCTCGCCCGCGAAGTCCGACTCGTCGGCGAGCGCCGCGTTGAAGTTTGAATCTTCCGTGCCGTCAGCTTCTGCGCCGCCGTGCAGGCCGGCGACGACGAACGAAGCGCGGCCCGCGCCGGTCGCCTGAAGCCAGGCCGCGGCGCGCAGCGCGTCGTCCGGCGTCGGCACGATGACGGCTTGCAGGTGCTGACCGAACACGCTCTCGACGGCGCGCTCCCAGCGCGGCTCGACGTGCAGAACGTCGGCGAGCGTCGCGACGACGTGAAAGTCTTTCGGCGCGTCGCCCTCGGCGGGCGTGAAGATGCGCTGCACGGCGCGCGAGTAGAGCGAGTGCTGCGTGTCAATCTCGGCGAGCGTGTCGAGGCGGTGGCGCACGCGTGCCGACTCGTCGCGCACGCGCGCGTGCTCCGACGCGGCGGCGGCGACTTCGGCGCGCGACTCCGCAAGCTCGCGCGTGCGGGCCTCGCGCTCCGAGTAGAGCGCGTCGAGGTGCGCGCGCGCAGTTTTTATCTCCGCCTGAAGCTTCTCGGCCTCGGCCTTCGCCTGCTCGTGCGCGGCGGCGGCGCGCTCGCCCTCGCGCGCGAGTCCCTCGGCCTGCGCCGCGAGCTTTTCGAGAACCGCGTCGAGCTGGCGACCGATCTCGGAGAGGCGTTCGGCGGCAGCCGTGTGTGTCAGCAGTTCGCCCCGCGCCCGCTCGATTGACTCTTCGGCTTCTTGCACCTCCGCCACGCGGCGCGCGTGCGCGGCCTCGGCCTCTTCGAGCTGCCGCGCGCTCTGCTCGCTCGACTCGCGCACCTGCACGTCGCGGAGGATGAGCGTTTCCGTCTCCGCGGTGACGGACGCGAGGCGCGCGCGCACCGACTCGGCCTCGCGTCGGACTTCTTCGAGCCTGCGTTCGAGCGCCGTGATCTGCTCCGATTGGTACGTGCGCTCGCGCTCGCGGCGGTCGAAACGGAGCGCGGATTCGGAAACGGCGGCGCGCGCTCCGGCCAACTCTTCTTCACGCGTGCGCGCGACCGAAGTCGCCTGACGCGACTCTTCCTCGCGTGCCTCCAACTCTTCGGCGAAGCGCTCGACCTCTTCGTTCGCCGCGTCGAGCCGCGCGCGCAGGTCTTCGAGGCGCGAATTGAGAGCGCGCTCGTCGGCGGCATAGACGCTGCGCAGGAGTTCGCGCAACTCCTCGCGAACCTGCCGGTAACGACGCGCCTTCGCGGCCTGACGGCGAAGGCTTCCGACCTGGCGCTCGATCTCGGAGACGATGTCGGAGATGCGGTTGAGGTTCGAGCGCGCGGCTTCGAGTCGCGCTTCCGCCGCGCGCTGCCGCACGCGGAACTTCGTGATGCCGGCGGCCTCCTCGATGAGCGTGCGGCGATCCATCGGCTTGGCCGAGAGAATCTGTCCGATGCGGCCCTGCTCGATGATGGCGTAGTGCGCGCCCGAAAGGCCCGTGCCCGAAAACAAATCCTGTATGTCGCGCAGCCGGCAGACGCGACCGTTCAGAAGATACTCGCTCTCGCCGTCGCGGTAGAGCCGGCGCGTGACCGACACGGTCTCACCCGGCGCGAAGTCGAGCGCGAGCCGGCGCGGACGCCAGTGCCGCTTGTGCTGCTGCCGTGCCTTGCGCGCTGCCGGCGCTCCGTCGCCCGCGGGCGTCGCCCCGGTCGCGTCCGTCCCGGCGACGGCTTGCGCGCTTGCCTCGACGGGAAGCGCCGCGGTTGCGGGGACGGACGAATCCGTTTCGCCCGCTGCTTCCGAGTCGTTCGGGACGGCCATTGCCGCCGAGTCTGACGGCGCGACGACTGCGGCCTCGGCTTCGGTCGGCGCGGCTCCGTTCAGAAGCTCAGGCGCGAGACGCTCTTCGACCGCCGCGGCCTCGCTGTCGAGTTCTTCGAGCGTGGCGTCAATGTCTTCGATGTCCGGCTCTTCCGCGTAGTTCTCGTCGCGCACCATGTGGAGCACGACCTCGGCCATGCCCGAAGGCAGGCGGCTCTTCGCGCCCTGGAAGATGACATCCTTCATCTCGCCGCCGCGCAGGTTCTTGACCTTCTGCTCGCCCAAGACCCACGCGATGGCGTCGGCGACGTTCGACTTGCCGCAGCCGTTCGGGCCGACAATCGCGGTGATGCCGTTGCCGGTGAAGACGAGTTCGGTGTAGTCGGCGAAAGATTTGAAGCCGGTGATTTCGAGGCGTTGGAGTTTGAACATTCTGTGGTTTCGTCTGCGCCCGGCCCCGCTGTCAGACACAGCCCGTTGAGCCGCTTTAGGAGAGGCACACTATATGTTGGCGCAAGCCGCGTTGTCAAACCGGAACCTTAAGCCGCGCGTGGTTAGTGGTTGGCAGTCCGACGTTTAACTCCGGCGCGAAAAATAAAGGCGCGGGGATTGGAGTCGCACACGTCCTGCGACTCCAATCCCCGCGCCGGCTGAGTTAACCGACGGTTTCAGTCAAGCCACCAGAACCGCCGCATCGAGTTGAAGAGGTACGGCGCGGCGCGGGCCAACTCCTCGCCCAAACTCTCCTGCGCCACCGTTCTTTCGTCCGCCCCCTGCTGATTGCCCGACGGCGAGCCGGCGAACCTCTGCCTGTACTCCGACGACTCGATGAACGCCCTCACCATCTCGGCGCGGGCGACGCGCGCCTGCGCCTGCGAGTCGTCGCGCATGTCCTCGCCCTGCTGGCTGACCGAGTTGAGCTTGTTCAGCCAGAAGTTGTAGCCGTCGAAGTTGTTGTCCGGCGGGTCGTCCGGGTTGCGGCGCAGGTAGCCGAAGTACTGCATCAGCACGAAGGCGCGGTTGTAGTCGAAGTTGAAGACCGGCCCCGACTCGATGACGCTCCGCAAGGCCGCGGCGCGCCCTGCCGTGTCGCCCGAGCCGTAGGCCGAGATGGCCGCGCCGCGTTCGGGCGAGGGCGCTACGGGGAACCCCGAGTTCGCGAAGAGCTTGTCAACGTATCCGCCAGCCGACATCCCCTGCGGGAACTGCGCGACGAACTCCGGTCGCGAGACGAAGTCGGCGAGGTAGTTCTGCTTGTTCGTCTCAAGCTGCTGTTGCCAGTTGCCCTGACCGACGACGACGCCCTCCGCGATCTCGCGCTGGTCGCGCAGGAAGATCGTGTAGCGCGGGTTGCTGTCGGTGAAGCCGAAGGCGGCCTTGTGCGCGCGGATGGCGAAGTAGCCGGTCTCCTTAAATTCTATCGAGAGGAAGAACGCGGCGCTGGTGTTGACGCGCTTGACCTGGCGGCAGTTGGCGTCCGCGCCGCACGACTCGATGTTGTTCGTCCAGAAGTCCTGCCCCGACTGATCCGCCTGACGGTAGAGGAAGTCGTGGTAGTGCTGGCCGACGAAAGTCGCCGAGTCGTCAATCGGGTTCGACGTTGTCTCCGGCGCGTTGTCGAGAATCTGGAGCGTCGCGGCGTTCGGGGAGCCGAGCGTCCCGCCCGAAGGATTCTGAAGCACGAGCGTCGCGTTCTCCGTCCCTTCGACGTAGCCGTCGTCGCTGATGAGCACCTGGAAGGTCTTTTGCGTGTCGCCCGCCGCGAAGACGAGATGGCCGACGACGATTGTGTAGTCGCCCTTCTGCTTGGCCGTGCCGTCCTGGCTCGCGATGTCCACGCTCGCCGCCTGGCTCGTCAAGCCGGTTCGGAGGATTCGCACGGTGATGGCCGTGACGCCTTCCTGAATCGGGTACGCCGTCGAGTCGAACTCGAAGGTCGAGGTCGTCGGCGTCGCCGTCGGCGTCGGACTCGGCGTCGCCGTCGGCGTTGGCGTAGCAGTCGGCGTCGGTGTCGCCGTCGGGGTTGGAGTCGGAGTTGCAGTCGGAGTCGGGGTCGCTGTTGGTGTTGGTGTTGGCGTCGGAGTCGGAGTCGGTGTCGGTGTCGGTGTCGGGGTCGGCGTGGCCGCAGCCGTGCAGCCGCCCTGTGCTGTGGCGCAACTGCCGACGACGAACTCTGTGCCGCCGCGCGTCTCGTCGCGACGGGCCGAGGCGCTCGCCGCCGGCGTGTTGGCCGTCTCGAAGGCCGCGCCGCGCAGGCCCGCGAGCACCGAGCCGTTGACTATCGCGCCCTTGGTGGCGAACTGGTTGAGCTTGGCCGTCGAGACCTCGACGGTGATGGTGTTGTTGGTCGTGTCGAACGCGCCGCAGTCGGCTGTGCCGCGCGGCGTGTAATCAATCCCGCCGCCGGAGTTCCTGACAGCCGTGCCCCAGGTGAAGCTGCCCGACGTGCTGCTGTTCGTGTCGGCCATCATCCAGAACTGGTCGCCGCGGTCGCTCACGGCGAAGCTGTAGTCGCCGGTCGGACTCAGGCCGGCGCCGGGCGCGTTGGCCGCGAAGTTCATGCGCCAGTTCGACGCGGGCGGGACGACCGCGAGGTTCGAGACCTTCATCGTCGCCACGATGACGGGTTCGCCCGCCGTACCCTTCTCGCAGGAATACTTGACCGAGAGTATGTCGAGCGGGTCGTCGGTCGTCGTGCGGACGAGCAGCCCGTTTGCCACGTCGTCGCGGAAGTCTGTGACCTGCGCGCCGGCCTCCCCGCCGACGCTCGCCGCGAGCGGGAGCGGCCCCGTCTGCGCCGCAGGCGCCGGGCCGGGGCTGGGCACGTTCGCCTTGCCGTCGCCCGTGATCTTCGGCCCCGAAATCTGGCGCGCGAGATAGACGTTGCCGTCGAAGTCGTTGTGGTCGTCTGTGTACGCAAGCACGGCAGCGCCGGTCGGGTCGAAGGAGACCTGGAAGTAGTCGAGCAGGTTTCGGTTCGCGTTGCCGAGCGTGCCGCCCTCCGAGATGTTGCTGCCGTGGATGACGTGGTCGCTGACCTTCGTCTGCCGGAAGGTCGGCGTGTCGGCGGTCGCGTTGAACGACTGCGCGAAGAAGACGTTCCAGTCGGCGTTGTCGTCGTTGGCCGAATCGGTCGAGCCGTACCAGACGATGCCGACCGAGCCGGGCGTCGGGCCGGTCTCGATCCACGGGAGGACGCTCGTCTTCGTCTCCGCGCCGTTCGAGACGCGCACGGGCTGGCTCCACGTCACGCCCTTGTCGGTCGAGTGCGCGAGGAAGATGTCGTGGTCGTTCGAGTAGCAGACGTAAACTGTGCCGTTCGGCGTGCCGTCGTCAGCGACCTTGACGACGAAGAAGAGGTGCGCCACTCCGTTCGGGTCGTTCGCCGCCTGCACGCACTGATAGACGGCGGCCTCGCCGGTGGGAAGCGTCACGGTGCTGTGGCAGACCTGCCCGCTGCTGCCGCTGACGTAAACCGTGCCGTCCGACTGGTGAACGTCAATGTACCCGGCCTGCCCGATTGCGCCCGCGGTCTGCGCGGGGCCGAAGGTGAGTCCGCCGTCGGTCGAGCGCTGTATCTGCGAGACGGCGGGTTCGACCGTGCGGTAGAAGAGATAGACCGTGTCGTTGCCGAGAAACTCCTCCCACTGCCGGTCGTCGGCGCAGAGGCCGCCCGTGCAGTTGCCGAGATTGTTCTTCGTGAACGTCTGCCCGCGGTCGGTGGACTTCTGCGTCGAGATGTTCGCCGCGATCAAGCTCGAAGAGGCGAGCGTGGGTGGGTCTTGTACGCTGCCCGTCGTCGGGTCTGGGCGCGAGACGGCGAGGTCAACGTCGCCGCCGCCGTCGCCGCCGAGGTCGGCCTCGTTCGTCGGGCTGAAGGCGTCGGGCTGGCCGCGATAGACGTAGTTGCGGAGGTAGGCGTCGAAGTTCGGGTTCGGCGCGTTGTTGACGGTCGGTCGCAGGTCGTTGTACCAGAGGTCAACGCCCGCGGGGAAGCCGCGTATGCCGACGGCGTAGAAGTTTCCCTGCACGTCCGTGCGGTTCGACGGCTCGCCGTCGCTGATGGTGACGGGCGCTTTGACCGTCACGTTCGGGCTGAAGGTGATGCCACCCGAAATGTAGTTGGCCGAGCGCACGGCGGTCGTCTTGCTCTCAAGGCTCGCGCTGCCGTGGTACTGATCCGCGGCGCTCGCGGTCGTGAAATAGACGGCGTGGACGGTGTAGTCGGTCGCCGCGGCGACGACGCCGCCCGGATCAATCGCCGAATCCTCCTCGGTCGAGGGCGCGCCGCCAGCGCTCTCGCCGATGGCCTGCGTCGCGTTGCACTGGTCGTTGGTCGAGCTTTGGGTCGGGCACTTGTGGATGTAGAGGTCGTAGTCGTCCGCCGGGACAGTCCAAGTAAGCTTGACCGCGATCTGCTTGCCCGTGTAGTCGCCGGGCGCGACCGTCAGGCGGAACGTGTCGCAGTTCGTCCCCTCGACGCACGTTGACTCGCCCTGCGCCGCGCCCGTTGCCGACGCGGTGCCCGTCCATGTGCCGTTGAAAGGGACGACCGGCCCCGCCGCCGCGATTGTTCCAGAGGCGGGACTCGCGGCCCGCGCGACGCGGACGACCGGCGCGTGCCTTGACGGAATGAAGAGCAGCGCCGCCAAGAGCGCCACCGCCGCGAGCAGCACCGGAACCCGCTTGAAAGAATGCCTCCTCGACTTCACGCCGCGCCGCGCCGTTCTCTTCGAGACCGCCGACGCAGATTTCTCCTGCCGTGTGCCGTCTCCGGCACGCCGCGTAAACAAGTCCTTCGACTTCATTGCGCCTGACTCCTTGTAAGTTAGAGCGAAGGCCAGCGCCCGGCAGAAACGGCGCGAGCCACGACGGCGCAGGGGCAAGAGAGAGCACTGCGCCTGAACGCGTTTTACCGCGAGCCTCGTTTTGCGAACGGGGGAAGGATGTCGGGAGATTTTATGGGTGAGGAATTTATAACACGAAACTACTACCCGCGCCAGTGTGATGTTTGTCCGACGCGAGACACGTCCGCGACGCTGACGCGCGAAGACTCGCGCGTCAGCGTCGCTCCGGCGTGTGCGTCGCAAACGAACGTGAGCGTCAATGCGTCGGCGCGAGGTCGCGTCGCTCGAAGAGGACGAGGTTGACGCCGGGGCGGAGCGGGTAGATGCCGCCGACGCGCGTGTATGCGTCGCCGAGCGCGCGCTGGAGTTGCGGCAACTGATCCTCCTTGCCGACGACGGCGAGCGTTGACTTCGGGTCGTAGAAGGTCGAGACGTTGCCGACGAAGCCGACGTGCGAGTTGTCGCGGAAGTACCACGGGAGCGGCCAGTAGTCGGGCGAGGCGACGGTGACGCCCGGCTCCTTCGTGTTCGCGCGCGCGCCGAGTTGGTCAATCTCCCTCACGAGGTCGAGCGCCTGCCGAACCGTGTGCGAATAGACGTAAGGGTACCGGTCGTTGTCGTACTCGCGGAAGTTGAGCACGACGGTTTGATAAGTGCAGACGGCGAGCGCGACCGCGGCGACCGCGATTGCGGGCACGCGCCCTTTTAAACCCGCCGGGCCGAGCCGGTCGAGCGCCTGCACGGCGTAGCCGCCCGCGATTGCCAGCGGCACGACGAAGCTCAAGACGAGCCAGGGCGTCTTGTAGCTGATGAGCGAGTACGCGACCAGCAGCCCGAACGCCCACGCCGACGTGAAGACCGCGAAGCGATTTTTCTTTCGCTCGAAGAGCGCGACGAAAGCGCCGACGCACGCGAGAATCAGGATCGGCGCTTCCTCCTGCCAAAGCCATTCGACGTAAGTCCCGAACGGCTTTTTGTGGAACTCGCTCATGCCGGTCTTGCCCCACAGGTCGAACGCCTCGAACGAGTCCGCGACGCCCTTCCAGTTCGTGAAGAACGACGAGTAGAAGATCACCCAGATGAAGACGAAGAGCACGACCGCGCCGCCGATGACCAGAGGCGACTGCCCGCTCGAAAAGAACATCGCGAGTCCGCTCTCGCCTTCCGCTTCCCCGCCCCTTCGGCGGCTTCCGCCCGTCACACTCACCCAGACGTGCGCGACGAGCCAGGCGAGGCCGAGCGTGACGACGGAGATGAACGCCGTCTCCTTCGTCGCGAAGAGCATCGCCGCCGACGCCGTCGCGAGCACGAGGTAAATCGCCTCGCCCGACTCGTAGAAGCGAAGCGCGGCGACGACGATGCCGAGCGTGAAAAAGACGAAGAGCGATTCGTGTATGAAGTAGCGCGAGTAGAAGACGCACGCGGGCGAGACGGCGACGAGCGCCGCCGCCGTGAGCGCGGCGACCGAGCCGATGTGGCGACGCAGCGCGAGGACGAGCCAGACGGTCGCGATGCCGAACGCGGCGGTGATGAAGCGGACGGCGAACGTGCTCAGGCCGAAGATCGCGACGACGGGCAGCGTCAGGTAGTAGAGCGTCGGGCCGTGGTAGTTCTGCGGGTCGTAGTGATAGACGTGCTGGCGCAGGAGGTTCGTCAGGAAGAATCCGTTGACGCCCTCGTCGTGGTGCAGCGGGTTGAGGTCGAGCGCGTAAACGCGCAGCGCCGTGGCGAGCATCAGTATCACGATGCTCGCGACGAGCCACGCGCGGTCGGGAATCTCATCACCGACCGTGCGCGCGGGCGCGACCGGCGCGCGGCGATTCTCGGCGGGAGTTTGCCGTTTCCCCGCGCCCGCGCCTTTGCCCTTCGCCGCCGACGAAGTGGTCGCGCCCCAACTGTCCTGCGAGCGCTTACGGTTTCGTTTTGTAGAGGATGTACCCACCCGCCTCACCGACCTTCGCGAACCGCGCGAAGAAAGATTCGTTGAGCGCGACTCCGCGCTGCCTCATCTCTTCACGTTCGAGCGGCCCGACGACGACGTACTCGATGCCCTCCTTCGCGATGAGGCTCGGCGCGTCGGGCGCTCCCGCGTAGATGCTCTTCAACTCGGCCTCGCGCGCCGAGTAGTCAATGCCGTGCGACCAGACGTGTCCGGGGTAGCCGAGGAAAGTGCGCCGCCCCGAAAGGTAAACGGGATCATTATAAGTCGGCGCGTGCAGAATCAAAGCGCGCGGCGCCGTCCTGCTCTTGACGACTTCGGCGAAGGCGATGCCGTTTGCGTCGAACGTCTGCCGCTCGGTCGAACCCACCGCCGCGCGCCAAACGTCGAGCGCGCCCGCCGCAGTCTGCATCAACAGGAGCGCGACCGCGACCAACTTCCAGGCTGGCTTCATCCTCCACAAACGCGCGAGCACGAGCGCGACCAGCGGCGCGGACGCGAGCCACCAGTAGAAGAGAATCTTGATGTTGTCCCAGACCCACGGCGATAGTTTATAGACGTTCGGCACGACGAAGCAGAGCAGGAACGGCAGGAAGAAGAAGAGCAAACGCCGCGACACGACGGGCCTGCGCCCGCGCCACGCGAGCGCCGCGACGAGCAGCGGGATGAAGAAGCCCGTGTTCTTCAGCCAGAACCAGACGACGTTCTCCTGCCCGTGCGCCCAGCCGAACTCCCAGCCGAAGAACTGCGACGCGCGCACCGCACTGTCGCGGGTCGCCCAGAACATCTGCGGCAGCGCGAGCGCCGACGCGACCAGCGCAAACACGACCCACGGTCGCCACACGCTCCAAAGCTTCGACCACGCGCCTTCGCTCGCCGTCGGATACGAAGTCGCGCTCGCGCCCGTCGCCTTCTCCGTCAAAGAATCAACGTGCGTCGTCCCGTCGCCGTTCGTGCCGTCGCCCGCGCCGCCCTTCATGAACAGCGCCAACGCGCCCTGCGTCAGCGCGAGGCACGCGCCCATCAACATCACGACGACGAACGTGTGCGCGTGAACGAGCGGCAGCAACCCCGCGACGACGCCCGCGGCGATCATCGGAGCGAAGGCAAAAGGCAAAAGGCAAAAGGCAAAAGACGCGTCGCCGGCTCGTGCCGCGTCTTCCGCCTGCCTCGCCGCGTCCTCGCGCGACGCCTTGCCTTTGCCTTTCTTCCGCTCCGCCTTCTTCCCCGCGTGCGCCTTCTTTCCCGCACCGCGACTCTCATGCTTCGACGCAGCAATCTTCGTCGCGACCGCACTTCCCTCTCCGCCTTCCTCTTTTACCTTTTGCCTTTTTACTTTTGCCTTCTCACTCGCTTCCCACCAGAGCGTCATCACGATGACGGCGAGCGCGACGCCGAGCAGGATGCTTCGCTGCGTCACGAAGAGCGCGGTCACGGCGTTGCCCCACTGGTAGCCGATGTGGCCCATGATCGTGTAGTCGTGCTGAAGGTTTCCGAGCAGCGCGAAGACTCCCTCGCCCTTCCGTGCCTCGCCGAAGAAGACCCACCAGCCGAAGCCTCCGCTCAGAAGCACGAGCGCGGGCGTCGTCAACGCGGCCACGCGGTCGCGCGTGAGCTTCAGAGCATAGCGGCGCAACAAACCGACGAGCGACATAATCAACGCGAAGTTCTGCCAGAACATCGCGCCTTCGAGGCTCGCCCCGGCGCGGACGAACATCGCCGCCACGAAGTCAACGACGAAAGGATACGTCAGACGGACGCCCGCGAACTCCGGGTGTTGCGGCGGAAAGTTGTCGCCGTAGGCGAAGCCGTTGATGACCGCGACGTGGAACGGAAGGTCGCCGATGTTCGTGTCAACGCCCGTGAAGATTCCCGCGGGCGTCTCGTACATGGCGTGCGCGAAGACGAACCAGAAGAGCAGCGCGGCGACGACGTAAAAAATCAACGCCCCCGTCTCGCCCTTGCCCGGACGCGCGATTGCCTGCCGGACGACTCGAACGCCCGCGCTCAGGTCAGCGACGAAGCGCCTCCGCCAATCATCGCGCGCGAGAAGAACGAGCGGCGATGCCGAGACCAGGCCCGCGAGCGCGAGCGCCAGCGGCGTCATTCCTATCAGCGACGCGAAGACGAACCCGACCAGGCCGAGCAGCGCGAAGCCGAGGCAGACGCCCGCGCACAGACGCGGCCAAACGGGCGCGTCGCGGTCGTAGAGGTACGTCAGCGTCGTCGCGCCCGCGATTGCGGCGAGCGCGAGCAGGAATGCGAAAGGCATAGAGAGCGCAGGACGAATCCGAGAAAGCCGAACCGAGAAGTCCGACGGCTTCGCCCCCCTTCAAGCTTGAATGAGCGCCGCGATTATACGCGAACAGCGTCGCTTGCGCGCAAAGCCTCAAGCGCCAAGCCGGGCCGCTGGACAAGTCCGCGACGGCGATGTTTAGATGTTCGGTTAAAAGAACAGCGCCGAAGCGGACAGTCTTACATCCGTCTTTTTTATCGAGGTCTCGAAATGCTCCGAGCAGGAATCGTCGGGCTGCCGAACGTCGGCAAGTCCACACTCTTCAACGCGCTCACCGCGCAGGCGACGGCTCTCGCCGCCAACTATCCTTTCGCCACCATCGAGCCGAACATCGGCGTCGTGCCCGTCCCCGACGAGCGACTCGAACCGCTCGCCCGCGTCGTCAAGACGACGACGATCGTGCCCGCGACCGTCGAGTTCGTTGACATCGCCGGACTCGTCCGCGGCGCGTCCAAAGGCGAAGGACTCGGCAACCAGTTCCTCGCCAACATCCGCGAGACCGACGCGGTCATACAGGTCGTGCGCTGCTTCGAGGACGAGCAAGTCCACCACGTCGAAGGCTCGGTTGACCCGCGCCGCGACATCGAGACCATTCAGATCGAACTCGCGCTCGCCGACCTCGCCTCGGTCGAGCGCCGCCGCGAGCGCGCGCAGAAGACCGCGAAGGGCGGCGACAAGTCGGCGCGCGCCGAGATCGAAGTCATTGACAAGCTGCTCACGGCGCTCTCCGAAGGCAAGCCGGCGCGCACGGTCGAACTCGACGACGCGGAGCGACAGATCGCGCGCGGCCTCTTTCTCCTGACGACGAAGCCGACCATCTACGCGGCGAACGTTGACGAGGCCGCGCTCGCTGACCCCGAGGCGAACCCGCACGTTCGGACGGTGCGCGAGATCGCGGCGGCGGAGGGTGCGGAGTGCGTCCCCATCTGCGCGCAGCTCGAAGCCGAGCTTGTCGAACTCGCGCCCGACGAGCGCGCGAGCTACCTGCGCGAACTCGGCGTCGGGTCGAGCGGCGTTGACCGCCTCATCAAGAGCGCGTACCGCCTGCTCGGCCTGATGTCGTTCCTGACGGCGGGCGAGAAGGAGGTGCGCGCATGGACGATCCCGCGCGGCACGCGCGCGCCGCAGGCCGCGGGCGTCATCCACTCCGACATCGAGCGCGGCTTCATCCGCGCCGAGGTCGTCTCCTACGACGAACTCATCCGCGCAAGCTCCTACGCCGCCGCGCGCGAGCAGGGATTGTTGCGACTCGAAGGCAAAGAGTACGTCATGCAGGAGGGCGATGTAGTACACTTCCGCTTCAACGTCTGATTCGGAAGAAAGGCGATGGCTGTGCGTGTAAGTCACTCTTCGCCGCCGCAATCAAGCTTATGAGTGACGACATTCCCGAAGACTACATCGAGGCCGCGGCAGCCGTCGTCGAGGCAGCGCGCAAGCTCGAAGAGACGCGCGAGGAAGCCGAGGCCGCGTGCCGGGCGCACATGGACAGCCTCGGACGGAAATCTGTGGCCGAGAAGGGACTGCAAGAGGCGCTTGAAAGATTGAAGCGGGCGAACACGGGCAGGGACAAGAAGTGAAAGATGTCACCGAGGGGGTGAGAAAGGCGGCAAGAAATGACCACGCTACTTCTACTTTGTCATCAATTCCAAGACGAGC
>Ga0070740_10000770_pt1 | contig 55523 bp, 58 predicted proteins | sample Coa_R2_FD_67286 | JGI IMG/M metagenome (GOLD analysis project Ga0070740, IMG submission 67286) | Surface soil microbial communities from Centralia Pennsylvania, which are recovering from an underground coalmine fire - Coalmine... | ecosystem: Environmental > Terrestrial > Soil > Unclassified ... | reverse complement strand
CGCTGGAACGGAATGCCCCAGGTCTTGCCGCCGGTCTGGCTGTTCTCCATGAAGGCGGGATAAAACGATTTCAGCCACGCCTTGTCGGCATCCGACTTGACGAGATCGTCGAAGGGATCAACCGCCCCCTCGTCGATCAGCGTGAACATGTCGGTCGACAGCAGCACCGCGATGTTCGGCGGCTCGCCGCTCTTGAACGCGGTGAGCGATTTCACCAGCGTGTCCTGGTAGGTGCCGGCGTAGATCGCCCTGACCTTGATGCCCGGGTTTTCCTTTTCGAAGGCGGCGGCATAGCCGTCGATGATCTTCGTGATCGGTCCGCCGACCGCGACCGGATAATACAAGGAGAGCTCGACTTCCTTGGCGAGGACGGCTGGGCTCAACACCGCAGCCGCCGTACCTGCCATGGTGGCCAGGTATTTCCGTCGAGTGATGCGCATTCGATTTATCCTCCCTTGAGCGAGACAGGTTCGTACATTGCCTGCTGCATCGATTTGGTGAGCGCAAGCACGTCATCGCGCCGCTTGCCGCTCGCCGCGTCGAAGATGTGCAGGTGCTCGGGGCGCCACGAGAGCCTGACCGGCGATCCGACCGACAGCGCGACCTTGCCCGGCGCACGCACCGCGAGCATATGTGTGCCGATCGTACAGGCGATGATCGTGTCGGCGCCGAGATATTCGACACCGGCGACGCCTGCCGGAATCCCGTCGTCGCCGAGGATGACGTGTTCCGGCCTCACTCCGAGCAACAGTTTTTCCCGTTGGGCGCCCGGAATGTTGGCTGTCCAGTATCTGGCGAGCGCATCGTCCGTCGCTTCGAGCGCTAGGATATTCATCGGCGGCGTGCCGATGAACCGGGCGGCGAAGGCGGTCGCCGGGCGTTCATAAATCTCGCCGGGCGTGCCAACTTGCTCGATCCCACCGTTGCGCATCAGCACCACTCGATCGGCCATGCTCATGGCTTCGGTCTGGTCGTGCGTCACGTAGATCATGGTGACGTTGAGCTTCCGTTGCAGCGCGCGGATCTCGCGGCGCATATCGGCGCGCAATTGCGCGTCGAGATTGGAAAGCGGCTCGTCCATGAGACACACGGGCGCCTCCGCGATGATGGCGCGTCCGAGCGCGACCCGTTGCTGCTGTCCGCCCGAGAGTTGCGACGGCTTGCGATCGAGCAGTCCGGCAAGACCGAGCAGCGAAGTCACCCGTTCGAGCCGCCGCGCGCGCTCGGCGGCCGGCGTCTTGCGCACGCGCAGACCGAACACGATGTTCTCGGCGACGGTGAGATGCGGGAACAGCGCATAGGATTGGAACACCATCGCGACGCGCCGCTGCGCGGGCGGTAGATCGGTGACGTCGACACCGCCGATGAAGATGCGACCGCTGCTGACCTGCTCGAGCCCGGCGATGAGACGCAAAGTCGTCGACTTTCCGCAGCCCGAGGGGCCGAGCAGAACAAGGAACGATGCTTCATCGGCCGCGAAGCTGATCGCATTGACCGCCTTGGTCGAACCCCACAGCTTGCTGACATTCTCAAGCGTGATCTGCGACACGTCGTCTTCCGGTCAAACGGTTAGCACTCGTCTCGTGACATCGTAGGCCATGGCGGCGGCGGAACATAGATTCTTCAGGTGAGTGCGAGGTGGGATCTCCGTGCGGATCGCAGCGCGGCGAGCGCGTCGGCGATCTCGGCTGCCTGCCGCGGGTTCAGGTGCAGGCCAAGCTTGGACCGTCGCCACAAAACATCCTCCGCCGTCCGCGCCCATTCCTCCCGGACCAGCCAGTCGAGCTCGCGTTCGCTGAACCCACAGCCGAACATCTTGCCGAGGTCATCGATGCGATGGGCACCGGCCAGGAACTTCCGTGCCTCGGTTCCATAGCTACGCGCCAGCCGGCGCGTCGTCGCGCGATCCAGGAACGGGAACTGGCGCAAAAGCTCGTCGGCGAAGGCCCCGACCCCGCCCGGGGGGAGATCGCCACCGGGCAGCGGCGCATGCGCCGTCCACGGCTTGCCGCAGGCGGGAAAGTAGCGCGCGAGTTTCTCTAACGCGTGTTCGGCCAGACGCCGGTAGGTGGTGAGCTTGCCGCCAAATACGGAAAGAAGCGGCGCACTCCGGTCCCCCGCGTCGAGCTCGAGATGATAGTCGCGGGTCACGGCAGAGGCGTCCGCCTCCTCATCGTCGTAGAGCGGGCGAACGCCGGCATAGCTCCAGACCACGTCGGTGGGAGAGACGGGTCGTGCGAACCAGCGGGATACCGCGCGGCAGAGATAATCGACCTCACGGGGATCGATCGCGACCGTCTCGCGCGATCCCGTGAAGGGAACATCCGTCGTGCCGATGAGGCTGAATTCGCCTTCGAAGGGTATGACGAAGATCACCCGCCGATCGTCGTTCTGAAGGATGTAGGCTTGCGATCCGTCATAAAGGCGTCGCACCACGATGTGGCTGCCCTTGACGAGGCGAAGCGCCGACGACGCATGGCGAATGCCGGCGCGTTGCAGCACATCAGCCGCCCAAGGACCCGCCGCATTGACCAGAACGCGGACAGCCACCTCTTCGGCCTCGCCGTCGGCGCCGACGAGCCGGACGACCCAATGATCGTCGCTGCGTCGCGCGCTCTTCATCTCGGTTGCACGGGAGATGATCGCCCCGCGTGCGGCAGCGTCGCGCGCGTTCAGCACAACAAGTCTCGCGTCGTCCACCCAGCAGTCGGAATAGACGAACCCGGTCCTGAGCCGCCCCTGCAGGGGCACCCCATAAGGATGGCGGCTGAGCTGAACGGTTTCGGTTCCGGGCAACACGCGCCGACCGCCGAGGTGATCGTAGAGGAAGAGGCCGAGCCGCAACAGCAGCTTCGGCCGCAGGCTGCCGTCGTGGGGCAGCACGAAGCGCAACGGCGCGATGATGTGCGGAGCATTGGCGAGCAGCACCTCGCGTTCGGACAAGGCCTCGCGTACCAGCCGGAGCGCGCCGTACTCGAGATAACGTAGCCCGCCATGGATGAGTTTGCTGGACGCCGATGACGTTGCGCCCGCAAGATCGCCTTTCTCGACGAGTCGCACCGAGAGCCCGCGGCCCGCGGCATCGCGCGCGATGCCGGCGCCGTTGATCCCGCCGCCGACAACCAGCATATCGAGCCTATGAGCCACCGTGGTCTTCCCTCGCGCAGAAGCTCCGGCCTGCCACGCGCGCAAGCAACATGTCGGCGAATTCGACGAAACCTGCGCCGGATGCCGAGGCGGTGACGAAGGCAGGACACGCCGGCAGCCGGCCGGCAAAATTCCGGATGTTGGCGACGCCGACCGACAAGGGAAAAAAGCCGAACATCGGCGCGTCGTTCGGCGAGTCGCCGATGAAGGCGACGCGCTCGGGCACGCGGTCGAGATCGATCGCAAAAATCTCGGCGAACAGTCTCTTGGTCATCGCGAGCTTGTCGAAGTCGCCGAACCAGCCATTGACATGGATCGAACTGATCTTGGCCGTCGCGCCGGCCGCCTCGAGAATGGCAACGACGCGTTCCGCCGCGCTCTCCGGCAGGGGCGTCACGTCCTCGCGATAATCGATGGCGAGATCTGCGACCCGGTAGGGCTGATCCTCGGAAATCGCGACGCCGGGGACCTCCGTGATGATTTTCTCCGCAAGCTCCTGCAGACGGGCGCGGGCGGCTTCCATCGTCGGTCGATCAAGCCAGAAGCGTCGCGTCATCCGGCGTGCCGACCGGTCGTAGCGGAAATAGAGCGCACCATTCTCGCCGACGACCGCCGCCACGGGCCAGAAGCGGGCGATGAGATCACACCATCCCGCCGGCCGGCCGGTGACGGGAATCACCGCAATGCCCGCCGCATTGAGGCGCTCCATCGCGCGATAGGCCTCGGCACCGAGACGGCCCTCCGTCGTCAGCGTGTCGTCAATGTCGGTGAGCACGAAGGAAGGCGCCTGGTGCGGGAATGCGGAGAGCGGGCGCATGACGCGGCGGGGCGGAGGTTCGAACATCGCGGTCACTCTTTCGCGTCGGCGCTTTTCGCCGTGCGCCAGCGCTCTCGCCACACGCTAGGCAAACCGCCAATAATGTGGTACTTTCCACATTATTCTGTGGAAAGTCAATCATAGGTCGGCGGTGCCCCGGGTCTCGTCCAAGAAGGCGCTACGTCACCAGCAGATCGTGGCCGAGCTCGCCAGCCGCCCTGCCGTCCGCATCTCGCAACTTGCGGAACGCTTCGGCGTCTCGACGGAGACCGCGCGGCGCGACCTCGAGGAACTCTCGCAGCGCGGGGTCCTCGACCGGACCTATGGCGGGGCTGTCACGCGCTATATCGGCTTCCAGCCCGCGGTAAACGAGCGCGACCGGCATGCCGTCGCCGAACGCAGCCGCATCGGCCGCGCCGCCGCGGCTCTCGTGAAACCGGGCCACGTGGTGATGATCGATTCCGGATCGACCACGACGCAGTTCGCGCGTGCCCTCGCGGCCGCACTGGCCGGGCCGCTCACCGTGCTCACCAACAGCTTGGCGGTGGCGACGACCTTGGTCGACATCGCGGACGTGCGCGTCATCCTGTGCCCCGGCGATCTGAACGGCCGCGAACGCGGCAATTACGGCGCTGATACGGTGAGCTATATCGGCCGCTATTTCGCGGACCTTGCATTCATTGGCGCGAGCGGACTTACCACCGATGGACCGACCGACGTGGAGAGCCGCGCCTGCGCAGTGAAGCGCGCGATGATCGAGCGTGCACGGCGCACCGTGTTGCTGGTCGACAGCACGAAGTTCGACCAGAAGCATCTCGAGGTGGTCTGTCCCTTGTCGCGCATATCGGAGCTCATCACCGATGCCGCGCCGCAAGGGCGGCTGGCCAGAGCGATCGCCCGGGTCGGCATGAGCGTGCGGGTTGCGAAATGACCGCGGACGCGAAAATATCGCGCCGCAGGCGCCCCGCATTCGGAAATGCGCAGACGGCGCGGGCGTCGCGACCAACAAGCGAGATTCGATGCTTGGCTAGACAAACAGCCGTGTCGAGCATGCGCGCCATCGCGTCGATCCACCGTCGGCTCACTCGGCGCGCCACTTGCCGAGCGCCACGTCGATCGCATCCTGGACTTTGGTCACGATGATGCCGAGCGCCGCGAGGACGAGCAGGACGGCAAACACCTGCTCGGTTTCGAGGATCTGACCGGCAAGGTAGAGGCGAGCACCGAGTCCGGTCTTGCCGACCACCATCTCGGCGGCAACGACGAGAATGATCGAGACACCCAGGCCGAGCCGTACGCCTGCGAAGATCGAAGGGATCGCGCTCGGCAACAGCACGCGGCGCATGATCTGCCGCGGCGTCGCGCCCAAATCGCGTGCGGCCAATACGAGACCGGGGTCGCATTGACTCACCCCGAGCACCGTGTTGATCACCACGGGAAAGATGGCGCCGAGGAAGCTGATGGTGAGCATGAACGGCCCGCCGGTACCGAGCCAGATGATGAGCAGCGGAATCAGGGTGACCTTCGGCAGCGGATAAAGCGCGGCAATGAACATATCGGCGACGGCGCGCGCGCGAAACGAGGTCGCAATCCAGAGACCGAGCAGAACGCCGAAAACAAGCGCGATGGCGAAGCCCGCGAAGATGCGCCAGAGCGTGATGCCGAGGTCGAGCGCAAGTCCGCCGCTCGCGAACATGGCCACGAGCGCCGCAACAATCTGCGAAGGTCGCGGCAGATAAAGCGGCGAGACCGCCGACAGCCGCGCGGCCAGTTCCCAGACGATCAGCACGAGCGCGATCGACCCCCAGCCGAGCACGCGCGGATCGTCGAGTGGCGAACGGCGCGATCTTGCAGGCTCGGGGGGCGGCAGCGCGGCCGTGTCCTCCTCCAGTCGCGGCGGCCGGCGCATCGCTCAACCGCCCTCCCCGCTCACCATGGAACGCATGACCTCATCACGCAGCAAGCCGTAGATGCGGTCGAAAAGCACGGCAAAACCGGGATCGTGCGTGGTGGCCACGCTGCGCGGGCGCGGCAAGTCGACCTCGATGCGAGCCGCCACGCGCCCTGGCCGCGCCGTCATCACCAGAATAACGTCGGCGAGCAGGATCGCCTCTTCGATCGAATGGGTGACCAGAATGGCGGTCGTGCCGCTTGTCTCCACCAGACGCGCCAATTGTTCCTGCAGGATCAAGCGCGTCTGCGCGTCGAGGGCGCCGAACGGTTCGTCGAGCAGCAGGACCTCAGGCTCCATGACGAGTGCCCGCGCCAAACCCACCCGTTGGCGCATGCCGCCGGAGAGCTGACGCGGATAGCGATCCTCGAAACCGGCCAGATCGACCGCGGCGATCGCGCGACGCGCGCGTGCATTGCGCTCGGCACGCGGCACGCCGGCGAGATCAAGACCGAATGCGACGTTGTCGAGAACGGTAAGCCAGGGAAACAGATTGAAGGCCTGCCACACCGTAGCCATCGGCGGCCGGTCGGCAAGCCTCCGCTCCGTTGGCTCCACGAACTGCAGCCGGCCGCGCGTCGGCTGCAGAAAGCCTCGCGCGATCTGCAACAATGTGGTCTTGCCGCAGCCGCTCGGGCCGATAATCGCCGTCACCTGTCCGGCCTCGAAGCGGCAGCTTACCGCTTCCAAGGCGACCGTCGGCGCCGCCGATGCGGACGTAAATGTCAGCCCGATCTCGTCGAATTCGATGGCAACCGCCGGCCTAACCATCGGCGGAACTTAGGTGAACGGATTGCTCTGGCTCAATCTGGCGTCGGCTTCGACGGCCGGCGAAAGGTCGAACAATTGTTCCTTCGTCACCGTTGCATGAACCAGTTTCATCTTTGCCCAGAAACGCCCTTGCGCGACGCAGGACTCGACATTCGGCATCCCCCTCTCGTCGAACCAGGTCCAGCGCGGCGCCGCCATTTCGACCAGAGGTGCGGGGACTCGGGTGGCCTCGGAAATGATCTTGATGATGTTGGCGTCCTTCGCGGCAGCCGCCTTGTTGAACAGACGCCCGGCAAAGGTATGTGCCATGGCAAAACGCACGGCGGCTGACCTGTTTTCGGCCAGGAATTTGGACGACATGACCCAGCAGGCCAGTTGCGCATTGGGCTCGATGTCGGATCCCGCGCCCACGATCTTGCCGACCTTGTTCTTCTCCGCCAGGAACGCAAGCGGCACCGGAATGTTGGCGGCGTCGGCCTGGCCCGCGCCCATCAGCTTGATCATGTCTGGATAGGCCATACCACTCGACCAGTTGAGCTCGCTCGTCGGATCGAGTCCGGCCTTCTCCGCGGCCCGACCGAACAGATACTGGTCGATACTCCCAGGTGCCTGAATCGCTATCTTCTTGCCCTTGAGCAGCCTGGCCCTGTCGACCGCGGTGAAGCCGGCCTCGTACATGGCATTGCTGGCCACGATCGTCATCGAGCCGGCGCCTGGCTTCTCGATGCCGCGGTCCAGAACGAGCTTGTAAGGCGCGCCCTTCGCCACCGCGTTGAACAGACCGGCATTGAGGGTGGAAGCGGTGAGATCGAGCTCGCCCGCCACCAGCGCCGGCATCGCCAATGCCCCGTCTGCGAAATAGACGAGCTCGACGTCGAGATTGACCTTGTCGAAGAATTTCATCGCCTCGGCGATGAAGATTGGGCCGGAGGAGATCAAACGCACCAGGCCGAGGCGCATCCTGACGCGCGGCTCCTGCGCGCGCACGCGGCGCGGCAATGCGCCGGTGACCGTCAGCGCGGCGCCGCCGACCAAAAGTCGACGACGATCAAGGGACATCGACATGGCATTCCTCCCCGGGGCGTTGTTTGTTGGTGTGCTTATGATTAGCGTACCAACCTCGCCGGGAAGCCGTCAACGAAACGCTTTTCACCGCCGAAGGAAATTCAAGGCCGACGAGGCCGGAAGCGACCAAGAACGATGGGAACGTGACGCATGCATCTTGCATGGATACGCGCGGCCTCGGAACAATGCCCGGCTGCCCACGACGGTCAAACCAAGGCGCAGCGCAGGCTGCACCATGCGATCACCATGCTATCGTCGCGGTCGTCCCGCCCGGACCGCTCCCGCATCCCACCCATGCCCGTTTTGCTGAACTTGTTCGCGCAAACCTTGTATCCTTGCGGCAGGGGATTTGCGCGAATGCTCAAAAATAGCGTCCGCCCCGGAGCCCGTTGCCGACCATGTCCGCGCTGAAACCGATCGCCATCACGTCGCTCGCCGGAGAAGCCTTCGGCAAGCTTGTCCAGGCCATCACCTCAGGCGAGTTCGAGCCCGGACAGAAGCTTTCGGAAGCGGCCTTGGCACGGCAGCTCGGTATCAGCCGAGGACCGCTGCGCGAGGCGCTCGGCCGGCTGGAAGGACGGCTGGTCATGCGCACGCCGCGGCTGGGCGTCCGCGTGATCGACTTTACGCGCGAGGATCTGGAGCAGCTCTTCCTCGTGCGCGAGGCGCTCGAGGGCATGGCGGCCCGGCTCGCCGCCGAGCGGATGACGACCGGGGAATGTCAGCAGCTGCGCGATCTCCTGGCGCATCATGCAAGCCAGCCTGAGCTCGCCGCCGGATCGGCCTATTTTCAGCGTTCGCGCGACGAGGACTTCCATCTGACCATCGCGCGCGCCGCGCGCTGCGAACGCCTCGAGCAGATGCTGCTCAATGAGCTTTATTATCAGCTGCGCCTGCAGCGGCTGCGCTCGAGCACCAGGCCGGGCCGGGCCCAGCAAGCTCTGAGCGAGCACCGCGACATTCTTGATGCGCTCATGTCGCGCAATCCGGATGCCGCCGAAGCGACCATGCGCCATCACATCCGCAACGCGCGCATGAGCGCTCTTTCGGCCTTGCGGGGGGAGGATGTCGCCGAAACACCACGCCGACGCAGCACGCGCCGCTGAGAGAAACCCCATGCTGATAACTGTTGACAGTTGTCAGGCGCGGCGTATGAGTCGACCCGCTGGAGTAAGGAAAAAGGGAAGGCCCGGTGGACGTATCAGTCAGGGTCGAGCGGCCCACAACCCGTCTGAAAGCGCTGCTCGCGCGCCGCGAGGCCGTCCTCCTGCCGGGCACGCCGAACGCTCTTTTCGCCCGGGTCATCGAAGACCTGGGTTTCGAAGCGGTCTATGTGACCGGGGCCGGCGTCGCCAACATGTCCCTCGGTGTGCCCGACATAGGCTTGGTGACACTCACCGAGCTGAGGGATCAGGTCGCGGCGATATGTGATGCCACCGCGCTTCCGGTGCTGGTGGATGCCGATACCGGCTTTGGCAATCCGGTCAATATGATACGCACGATCCGCGTGCTCGAGCGAGCGGGCGCCGCTGGCGTGCAGATCGAAGACCAGGTGTTCCCGAAGAAGTGCGGCCATTTCACGGGCAAGGATGTAATCCCCGCGCGGGAAATGGTGCAGAAGATCAAGGCGGCCGTCGACGCGCGAAGGGACGGGGATTTCCAGGTGGTAGCCCGCACCGATGCCCGCGCGGTTCAGGGCTTCGAGGCCGCTCTCGAGCGCGCCCAGGCTTTCGTCGAGGCCGGTGCCGACGCGACCTTTGTCGAGGCGCCGGTGAACGCAGGAGAACTGGCGAGGATCGCGCAGTCCCTTCCGGTGCCGCAGATCGCCAACATGGTCTTCGGCGGGCTGACACCGTCGCTGTCGCAGAGCCAACTCAGGCAGATGGGCTTTGCTGCGGTGCTCTACGCCAATGCTGCCCTCCAAGCCGCTTTGAAATCCGTAGGCGAGGTGCTCGCCGCGCTCAAGCGCGATGGTTCCCTCGACCACGTGCGCGATCGCCTCGCTTCCTTCGAGGAGCGCCAACGGGCGGTCGCGAAGGAACGCTATGACGCGCTTGAAGCACGCTACCGCGATTGAGCAACACCGAGGCATCCGATGAATCCGTGGGACACGATCATTCCACAGCACGAGCAGGAGGCGTATCGGGCTGCCGGATTCGGCCGTCGTGCGGGGCTCGGCAAGCGGCCGGCGCTTCTCATAATCGACGTGCAGTATCGCACCGTTGGCACCGAGCCGCGGCCGTTCATGGAAGCCATCAAAGAGTTCCCCACCGCCTGCGGGGAGGTAGGCTGGAACGCCGTCCGCCAGATCGCGCGCGTCCTCGCGCTTTTCCGCTCGCGCAACTGGCCGGTGCTGTACCCTTACGTTTCACCCAAGGAAAGCTTCGATACCGGTCGCCTCGCCGACAAGGTGCCGGCCCTTATGACCGTCGCCAAACATGGCTATGACTTCGTGGCCGAGATTGCGCCGGAAAAGGACGATGTGCTTCTACCCAAGAAACATCCCAGTGCGTTCTTCGGTACGCCGCTGGTGAGTTACCTGATTGAGCGCGGCGTCGACACCTTGGTCGTCACCGGCTGCACGACGAGCGGCTGCGTGCGCGGCACAGTGGTTGACGGCTTCGCCTACAATTTCCGCATTCTCGTGCCGCACGAGTGCGTCTACGACCGAAGCCAGGTTTCGCATGCGGTCAACCTCTTCGACATGTCGGAGAAATACGCGGACGTGGTGAGCACTGACGCAGCCCTTGCAGCGCTGCAATCGGTTGGAAAAGCCGTGGCCTGATGCCGGACAACTCAGGGAGAGTGGAACAATGAGCAAGCCTGGTCGTGGTATTCGATATTTTTTTGGCGCCGCGTGCCTAGTGGCGCTTTGTGTGGGGTTGCCCGCTTCAGCGCAAGACACGTACCGGTTCGGCCTCGCCATGCCGTTGACCGGTTCACAGGCGCTTTATGGACAGGACCAAGTCAAGGCCGCCGAATGGGCGGTCAGCGATATCAACAATGCGGGCGGCGTCAACGGCAAGAAGCTCGAGATGATCGTGCTCGATACCCAGGCCGATCCGCAGCTCGGCATCCAGATGGCGAACCGTCTCGTCAGTGTCGAAAAAGTGCCGGTCTTCGTCACGGCATGGAGCGCCGTCGTCAAGGCCGTAGCACCGATCGCCAACGACAACCACGTGGTGGCGCTGAGCGTCGGCGCGAACTCGCCTGACATCGCCAAGCTTGGCGACTACGTCTACACCACGTTCCCCTTGGCCGACGTGGACATCGCCGCGGTCGCCAAGTACGCCGCCACCACCATGGGCAAGAAGAAGGCGGCCATCGTCTACATCAACAACGAGACGGGCACGGTAGCGGCTGAGGTCTACAAGAAGGTCTTCACCGCCAACGGTGGAAAGATCGTGGCCAACGAGGCCTACGATCCCAAGGCGACCGATTTTACGGGCCCGTTGCTCAAGGTCCGTGCAGCCAATCCTGACATCATCCATCTGCAGGGGCTCGTTTCCGACACACCCCAGGTGATCGCACAAATGCGCCAGCTCGGCTTGACACAGCCCGTCACCTCGTATTCGGCCGCATTCAATCCCAAGCTGATTCAACAGCTCGGAGCGGCAGCCGAAGGCGTCATCGCCACCTCGCTCGCGCCCGGCGTCGAGGATTCGGACAAGGTGAAAAACTACGTCGCGCGCTGGCGCAAGGAGATGGGCCGCGAACCGAACGGGCTCCCCTACACACAATACCTCTATGATGCGCCTTACTTGGTGGCGGCGGTCTTTAAAGCGATGCGCGACAAGAATCTCCCAATGACGGGCGAGAATTTCCGCAAGGAGATGCTGGCGGTGCGCACCTTCGTACTGCCGCTCACGGGGCGGACGGTCATCGGTGAGGACCATACCGTGGTCAAGCCGGTCTACCTTATGGAGGTCAAGGGCGGGAAATGGGTCCGCAGAGCGGTCGTCGGCGAATAAAAATAGAGCGCCGATAGCCGGTTCGCTGGCAGGGACGATCCCACGATGCTGGACGCCACGATCATTTTGCAGATCCTTTGGTCGTCCTTGGCGATCTCCTGCTACTATGTCCTGTTCGCGGTCGCCTTCGCGCTGGTGCTGAAGGTGACACGACTCTTCAATTTCGCTCAGGCCGCGATCATGACGATCGCGTTCTATACCGCTTTCGTAGCCGTGCAATGGCTTGAATGGCCGGCCTGGGTCGCATTTCTGCTCATGATGGCCGCCAGTCTTGCGGCGTCCTATGTACTCGAGCGGCTTGGTTTCGAGGCATTGCGCAGGCGCGGTGTCTCGGTGATGTTCGTATTCGTATTCACGTTCATGGTTTCGGAATTCGTCGCCTACGTAGCGATGCTCGTCTTCGGAACGTGGCCGCAGACGATATTTCCGGCCATGTTTTGGCCAGTCACGCTGGTGGGCAATATCGCCGTTAGCGCCTGGGACCTGCCGGCGATCGGCGTCACCATCGCTGCGCTGGCCGCGCTTTCTGCCTTCATGCGCTTCACGGGGGCAGGCCAGTTCATGGTCGCGGTAGCCGACAATCCGGCTCTGGCCGAGCTCTACGGCATCAACAAGCGCCAGACCTTTCTGCTGGCGATGATGATCGCCGGCGCTCTCGTCGGGCTCGGCATGTTTCTCTACGGAACGCGAGCGCAGGTACTGCCGCAAACCGGCATCTCGCTGATGCTGTTCGCCGTGGCGGCCACCATCATCGGCGGCATCGGAAGTCTCGCGGGTGCCGCCGTCGCCGCCGTTATTCTGGGTATTATCCAAAACGCGAGCGTTCTTGTGATCTCCTCCGAATGGCAGGGTTTCCTGCTTTACGTTTTTCTCTTCGCGGCGATCGTGCTCTTCCCGAAAGGTTTGCGCCTGCCGCGGCGGCGGTTCGGGACAGCGAGCCACAGAGTGACGCGAAGCCCGGCAGCCCCCGCTGCCGAAAGCAAGGCGGCATAACGGCCATGGAGTATCTTTACGGCATTATCATAATCGTGGGGCTCTACGTCATCCTGGCGACGAGCTTCAACCTGATCATCGGATATGGCGGTCTCTTCTCAATTGCACATCCTGTGTTCTTTGCCCTCGGCGCTTATGCCTCGGCCTTGCTTGCGCGGGAACTCGACGTGCCGATGCCTCTGGCGATGCTGGCCGGCGCGCTCGTTGCGGTAGTGGCGTCGGTGGCGCTGGCCCTGCCCTCCCTGCGCGTGTCAGGCGATTATCTCCTCATCGCCAGCATTGGCTTCCAACTCGGCATGCTCGAGGTCATCAAAAATCTTCGCTTCACGGGCGGCCCTGGAGGTCTCACCAACATTCCCCCTTTTCTCATTCGGGAGTTCGGTCGTGAGAGCTACGTTCTTCTTGTGCTCTTTCTCGCCGTGGCCGTGACTCTGCTCGTGCGCTGGATCGCACGCAGCGATTACGGCCGCGCGATGAGCGCGATGCGCGACGACGAGCTCGCTTTCGCATCGCTCGGCCGGGATGCCATGCGCATGAAGATCGTGATTTTCGGTCTCGGCTCTGGTCTCGCCGGTCTCGCTGGCGCGCTTTATGCTCATTATTTCCGTTTCATCGCGCCGGAGCAGTTCGAGATCCTTCAGTCGGCGGCAATCCTCACGATGGTCGTCGTCGGCGGCTTGCGTACCACCTGGGGGCCGGTCGTGGGCGCTCTGCTATTGCAGGCGCTGCCGCAAATGCTGACGTTCCTCAATCTGCCTCCCAGCGTCCTCGGCCCGATCCAGGGCATGCTGTTCACCGGCCTCGTCCTGGTGTTCATGTTTTTCCGGCCGCAGGGATTGCTCCCCGCCGAGGACGTCTGGCACGGCCGCGAGGGCCTTGGCGGAACGAGGAGGAACTGATGACCGCCAATGTCCTCGAAGTACGCGAGCTCAACAAGAGCTTCGACGGCATCGTGGTGGCACGCGAGATCAATCTTACCCTTCAGAGCGGGCGGGTCGTCGGCCTGATCGGACCCAACGGCGCCGGCAAGACGTCACTGTTCAACCTGATCACGGGCGTGGTGAAGCCGGACTCCGGCACTGTACTGCTCGAGGGGGCACCGCTCGACCGGCTCGCCTTTCCGCAGCGCGTCCGGCGCGGCCTGAGTCGGACTTGGCAACACATCCGGCTGTTCCCGTCGCTCTCGGTGCTCGACAATCTGCTCATCGGCACGCACGACTATCCGGGAGAACGCCTTCTCAACGTTCTCTTCAGGCACGCCCACCTCGCCGAGCACGACAAGGCGGCGCGTGAGCGCGCTTCAGACCTCTTGGCCAGGATGGGGCTCGGCCATGTTGCCGGAGCATTGGTCGCCGATCTGCCTTACGGACAACAGAAACTGGTGGGGGTGGCGCGGGCACTGATGGGGAAAGCAAAGTGTCTGCTCCTCGACGAGCCGATGGCCGGCGTCGAGGGGCAGTCCTATGCCGCCATGCAGCGCATTGTCCGCGAAGTGGCGGATCGCGGCGTCGCGGTCTGCGTGGTCGAGCACAACGTCGCCTTCATCCGCGATCTGTGCGACGAAGGCGTCTTCATGTTCGCCGGCGCCATCATGGCCCGCGGAACGGTGGCCGACCTGACGCGCGATCCGCAACTCACCGAACTCTATTTCGGTCACTAGCGAGGGCCCATGCTGCGAATCCATGAATTGAGCGCAGGCTACGGCTCGCTGACGGTTCTGCATGGCGTGTCACTTTCGCTCAAGGACGGTGCTTGTCTCGGCGTGTTCGGCCATAACGGGGCCGGCAAGACCACGCTCCTGCGTTGCATCGTCGGCGCCGTGCGTCCGCGCGGGGGCAAGGTCGAAGTCGAGGGGATCGACACCAGTGCGGCAAGCGTCGCCGAGAACGTCCGCCGCGGTATTGCCTTGGTGCCGCAGGGCCACAACGTCTTCCCCAATCTGACCGTGGAACAGAATCTGCGCATTGCCGGCCTGCTCTTCGACCCCTCGTTCGTATCCCACGTCTACGACTTGTTTCCGGTGCTCTACGAGCGACGGCAGCAACGGGCGGGCTCGATGAGCGGCGGCGAGCAGCAGATGCTCGCGCTGGGAATGGCGCTGATGACGAAGCCGAAATGGCTGCTGCTCGACGAGCCGTCGACGGGATTGGCGCCGGTCATCGTGGGGACCGTGATGCTTCGTCTGGCCGAGATCAACGCCCGCCGGGGCGTAGGGCTCATCATCGTCGAGCAAAATGTTCCGGCTACGGTGAAGATCGTCGATCAGGCCCTGATTATCCGCTCCGGCCGGGTGGTATTTCACGGAGCGGCGGCCGAGCTCAGCGACAATGCGGAATTGTGGAAGTGGTTCTGACGACGACAGCCGCTGACGAAGAGAGGCGGACCCAGGCAAGCGAAGGAATGCGGGCGCTCGTGCGCTGGGCGGCCGAGTGCCCGGCTGAAGCGGTTGCCGACGCAGCGATGACGCGGGCAGCGCTGGTTCTCTCCGACGACATCGCGGCCATGGTCGCGGCACAGGGCGAGCCCGAGGTCGAGGCGGCGCAGACGCGGCTCACCGAGCGTGTCCACGTGCGCGAGGCTACGGTTTTCAATCGACGGGCCCCGCGGGTGGATCGCTACTCGGCAGCGGTTGCCAACGGTCTCGCCGCGACGTGGTGCGAGCTCGACGAAGGCTATCGCGTCGCACCCGCTCACGCGGGCGCCTACGTCCTGCCGGCGTTGCTGGCCGAGGCCGAGGCGACCGGTCAGGACATGCAGGAGGTTTTGCGGGCGCTGGCGCTCGGCTACGAGATCGTGGGCCGGTGTGCGCGCGCATTCCGCTTCGCCTCTCTCACCGTGCACCCGCACGCCGCCTTCGGAACGATGGGGGCCGCGGCAGGCATCGGGCTCCTGCGCGGCTATGACGCGGAAGCGTTGCTCGCGACGGTTTCGGCCGGGGCCACCATGGTCCTGGCCGGTCCCTACCGGCACGCAATCGAGGGCGCACTCGTCCGTAACCTGTGGACGGGCGTCTCGGCCTGGTCAGGCATGCGTGCCGCTGATTTGGCTCCGCTCGGCCTCGGTGGCATCGCCGCGAGCCCTTTTGACGTCTTCGCCGGATGCTTCGGCAGCGATGCCGACCCCGCCGTGCTGACTGCCGATCTTGGCAATCGGTGGGCGATCGTGGACGGTTACCACAAGCTCTTCGCGTGCTGTCAGTATGCGCACTCCGCCGTCGAGGCCAGTCTCAAGCTCGGCGATCGCCTCGCTGCTGCCGGCCGTTCGTCCGACGACATCGTCGAGATCATCGCGGAGACGCATCCGCTCGGACTGACGCTCACCCAACGCGAGCCGCCGACCGTCCTTTCCGCCAAATTCTCCCTGCCGCACGCGCTGGCCGCAGTTGCGGCGCGCCGGACCGGCGGCCAAGCAGCCTTCGCTAGAGACACGCTCGATGATCCCGCCATCGCCCGCTTGCGCCAAACGGTCAGGCTTCGCCTCTATGAAGCGATCGGACCATGGCCCAAAGATCGCCCCGCCCGAGTCACCTGGCGCCTCAAGGACGGCGAAACGTGGAGCGAGGCCGTGCAAAGCGCGCGCGGCGGCGCGGACCGGCCATTTTCAACCGACGAACTCATCGAGAAGATCGAAGCGCTGACGCGTGGGGTATTTCATCGAATGCCGGATGTCCTGCGCGCGTTGATCGCGCTTCCCCGCTCCTTCGCAAAGAAGCCCTGGCGCGAGATCGTTGATGAGATGACACGACATGACTCAGCGGAATGATGTTGACGTCGACGTATTGGTGATCGGAGCGGGAGCCTGCGGGCTCGCCGCGGCGATCTCCGCTCATGACGAGGGGGTGGGTGTCGTCATTGCCGAGAAGCTCGACCGGCCGGGCGGAAACTCCGCCCTTTCCACGGGCTCGGTACCGGCTGCCGGGACCCGTTTCCAGCGTGAGGCGGGGATCGTCGATTCCTCCGAACGCTTTCTCGCCGACCTCATGCGGACGAGTGGAGCGAGCGACTGCCCAGACCTCGTTCGGCGGCTGGTCGAGACATCCGCTGCAACCGTCGAATGGTTGGTGGATGCAGCGGGCGCAAGGTTGGCGCTCGTGACTGCCTACAAGCACGTGGGTCATTCGGTCCCGCGCCTGCATGCACCCACGTCGCGGCGCGGACAGGATCTCGTCGATGACCTGCTCGCCGCCACCGAGAGTCGCGGCATTCCGCTCGCCGTTGGCAATGCCGCAAGGGACCTGCTGCATGATGAACGCGGAGCGGTGATCGGTGCCGCGATCGAAACCGCCGGCGGGGACACACAGCGCATCCTGGCTCGCAAGGTAATCCTCGCCGTCAACGGCTTCGCCGGCAATCGGGAGCTGGTGGCGCGCTTCTGCCCTGACATCGCCGGAGCACAATACTTCGGCGCGCGGGGCAGCACCGGAGAAGCCGTGCTGTGGGGCGAAAAGCTCGGCGCTGCGCTCGGCAATATCGGCTCCTATCAAGGCTATGCAGCAGTGGCCGATCCCCATGGCAGCCTGCTGTCATGGACGACGATCGAGAAGGGCGGCATCATCCTCAACGCTGCGGGACGGCGCTTCGGCGACGAGAGCGTCGGCTATTCGGGATTTACGCCCGTCGTGATGGCGCAGGGCGGGCCATGTTTCGCCGTCTTCGACCAGAAAATCTTCGACGTGGCCGCCCTTGAAGAGGAATTCCTTGAGCTCGCCAAATACGGAGGCATCAAAAGTGCGAACTCACCCGGCGAGCTTGCAGCTCTTCATGATTTGAATCCTCTCGCGCTCGCCGAATCGATCGAGAGCTACAACCAGGCGGCAGCCGGAGCCCGTCCCGATGCCTTCGGCCGTCTTGATTTCGGATTGGCGCCGTTTACGGGAAGGCTTTACGTCTGCCGGGTGATCCCCGGCCTGTTCCACACGCAGGGCGGTCTGATGGTCGACAACGACGGCCGTGTTCTGCGGCGCGACGGAAAGCCTATCCCCAATCTCTTTGCCGGCGGCGGTGCGGCAGCCGGCCTCTCGGGCCGTTCGGGCGCCGCAGGTTACGCATCCGGCAATGGCCTACTCAGTGCGATCGGCCTCGGTCGGCTCGCCGGCCACGCCGCTGCGCGGGAAATCAAAGGCGGGGTTTCGTCATGACGCTGGCACGCAGGCTCGCCAATCGCCTAAGGTCACTGCGAGCGGCGTCCATTCCGGAGGAAGTGCGCGAGGCTGCGAAGCTCCACCTGCTCGACGCGGTTGGCGTTGGCCTTGCAGCAGCAGGTACGGGCGCAGGTCGGCCTTATCTCGAGGCGGCTTTCGGGCTGGGCGGCGATGGGCCGGCAAGCATTCTCGGCAGCGGCGGTGGTTTTGCGCCAGCGACGGCCGCCCTCGCCAACGGCAGCCTGATCCATGCACTCGAGTACGACGACACGCACACGGCCTCGATCGTTCACGGAAGTTCCGTGATTGCCGCCGCGGCCCTCGCGGCGGCCGAAGGCACGAGGGCAAGCGGCGACGATTTGCTTACCGCATACATCGTAGGCCTCGAGGCGCTGATCCGGATCGGTTTGGCGGCGCCGGGACGGTTCCAGGCACGCGGATTCCACGTCACGTCGGTGGGGGGAAGCATGGCGGCTGCCCTCGTGGGTGCGACGCTGCTTGGCCTGGACGAGGACGGCGCAGTCGACGCAATGGGTATTGCCCTCAGCCAGGCCTCAGGCGTCTTCGAGTTTCTCGCCAACGGTAGCACGGTGAAATCGCTGCATGCGGGCTGGGCCGCGCATGCCGGTCTCGTGGCCGCAGAACTGGCCCGCAGCGGACTAAGGGGCCCCGAAACCGCCTTCGAGGGACGGTTCGGCCTATTCCGTCAGTTTGCCGGCGACGCGGAGGCCGCAGAGCGCTTCGCGCGTGGAATCGCCACCCTTGGCGAGGTCTGGCATCTTCCGCAGGTCGCTTTCAAGTTCTATCCGTGCTGCCATTACATTCATCCCTTCCTCGAGGCTCTGGATCTGGCGCTCGAGCAGGCGCCCGATAGCGCGATCGAATCCATTGTCTGCGAGGTGCCGCCGGGCGCCGCCCTGGTCATCTGCGAACCTTGGGCGCGTAAGCTTGCGCCGGAGAGCGGTCACGAAGCCCGCTACAGCCTGCCGGTCGCGCTCGCGGCCCGCCTGGTCGACGGCGCCGTGACTCCCGCGACATTCGACACGATCCCGCGTCCCCAGATCCTGTCCCGTGCCACATGCGTCAGCACTCGCGAAATGAATGACGCCCAATTCCCGCAGCGCTTCGAGGCAAGACTGCACGTGCGGTTCGCCGACGGGAGGCGGGTTTCTACCTACGTGGAAGACGTATTCGGCGGGACGCGACGACCTCCCTCGCGGGAAGCCGTTCTTGCGAAGTTCCGCGCCAATGCAACGCTCGCGGGCGCAGACGAAGCGGCCGCGCTCGAGGCCGCGATACTTTCGATCGAGGCTCGGTCGATCGGCGATGTCACGCGGGCTCTGCGTGCCGTGCGCCGCGAACGCACGACGTATGAGACAGTGGCGTGAAGGGAGGCCCTATGCGGTTCGATCTTGTCGTGCGTGGCGGCTCCGTGGTGCTACCGGGGACAGATGGTGTCGCGGCCGACATCGCTGTGAGCGACGAGAAGATCGCCGCCGTGCTGACGCCGGGTACCGCCGTCGACGCGGCTGAGACCCTCGACGCGAGCGGCAAGACGGTGCTACCGGGCATCGTCGACGTCCATCTCCACCTCGGTCACGGCAAGGACATCGCGCGGCCGCGCGTGGCGGAAGATGCAGCGACCGAGACAGCTGCGGCCGCCGTTGGAGGCGTCACCACCTTCGTCCCTTATCTGATGGCGACCGATCCTTTCGAGTCTCTGTTCGAAGAAGTGAAGGAGATCACCGAAGCCGGTGCGCGCATAGATTTCGGCTACCACTTCATCATTTCCACCGAAGCCCAGCTCGCCGGTGTGCCACGCTATGTGAACGAGTTTGGCGTCCCCTCCTTCAAGATCTTCATGAACAACCGTGGCGGCGAAGGCAAACGCCTGGGCCTGCCTGACATCGATGACGGCTTTCTGTTGCGCCTGTGCGAGTTGGCGGCCGAGCACGGCGGCGTCGTTTGCCCCCATCCCGAGAACATCGAGGCGGCCTGGGTCCTGCGCAACCGGATGCTCGCCAGGGATCCCGAGGGCCGGGGCGGTCTTGCCGCCTGGAACGCCACACGACCACCGTTCGTCGAGGCCGATGCCGTGCAACGCGCCGGCCTATTCGCGCGCGTCTGCGGCGCGCGGCTCTATATCGTGCACACCTCCTCGCGCGAGGCGCTCGAGGCAGCCATCCGCGCCCGCGAGGCCGGCACCAAGATCACCATCGAGACCTGCCCGCATTACCTTACGCACGACGTTGAGTGGCACGGAGGCGAAGTTGGCAAGATCAATCCGCCGCTGCGCGAGAGGGCCGATCGGCAGGCCCTGTGGGATGCCGTTCTCACAGGCTCCATCGACACCGTTGCCACCGATCACGTCCACCGCGATCTGTCGGCGAAGACGGGCGGCATCTGGCAGGCTTCGCCGGGCTGTCCTGGCCTTGAGACGCTTCTTCCCGTGATGCTGACCGAGGGCCATCACGCGCGCGGCGTGCCACTCGGCCGCATCGCGAGCCTGTTGTCGGATACGCCGGCCAAAGCCATGGGCCTGTCGCATCGCAAAGGCCGTATTGCCGTCGGCCTTGATGCGGATCTCGCCATCGTCGACCTCGGGCGCGAGCGCGTCTGGCGGCGCGACGACGTGCGCTCGAGCGCGGGCTACTCCATCTATGAGGGCCGGCGCCTCAAGGGCGCGGTCCTGCATACGCTGGTGCGAGGCCGCTTCGTGATGCGCGATGGCGCGCTCGTCGACTCAGCCGTGGGCACAGGCCGCTACGTCCGGCGTATGGTTTGATCCCGGGTGTCGGGATCTGGCTGATTGGGGTCTAAATTATTCAATTATTTTCCGGTCATGTCTCTCCCAGGGGCACAACCGCGGCTGCGCCAGCATTGTCGCCGTCCAGCCGAATGCAGCAACGCTGCCCGAGGTCCCTGTTCACGCAATCCGGTGTAATATCCCCCTCCTCGGGGCTGGGGAACGACGATGCAGCGCACGGTCATTGCGGGAGCACTTGAATCGGCGCTGCGGAAGAGTCTTGACGCTCCCAAGCTCCGCCTGCTCGCCCTTGAGGGCGAGCGACCGGCGATCGACGAGACGCGCGAGCCGTGGATAGCGATCAAATACGGGCCCGCGAGCCCGGACGAGTGGTTTGGCGTCGTGCCGGCCCGGGCGCATTTCGAACGGGCCCCCGGTCGGGGAAGCGAGCACTTGGAGCTGATTGTCAAGGTCAATCCGCGCGACGGCCTCGCCCGCACGCTCATTCCTTGGATCGTCAGCCATCGCGGGATCGCGCTCGACCAGCCGTTTCAGGATTATCGGGCGGCTGCGGAATTCGATCAAACCGGCGCGCGCGAATCCGCCGTTTACGCCCTGGCTGCCGCGCATGCGCCGCTTGGTTGCGTCCTGCCCCGCTGCTACGGCAGCACGATGGATGCTGCAACCGGCGAGCATGCCCTGTTTCTCGAATTGGTCGCGGCCCGGCGTCTTGATGCGACCGGCGCGAGGGCCGACTGGCCGGCGGAAACCATCGACGTCGCCCTTCGGGCTCTGGCCGGATGGCAGGCTGTGCTGTGGAATGTCGACCGCGCAGAGCTTCCATGGATCGGACCGCGTGCCTCGACGGCCGACATGGTGGCGGACGCACCCTTGTGGCGGGCGTTGGTCGATGACGGTCGCGCACGCTATCCGGACATCGTCACGGAGACGGCATGGCGGCGCCGGCACGCGCTGATCGACGATTTGCCGCGCTGGCATCCCGTGAAGGACGGCCTGCCGGGGACGCTCGCACATAACGATTTCAACCAGCGTAACGTCGGCTTTCGGCCCAGCGTCGTGGTGCTGGATTGGGAACTTTGCCAGCTGAACTCGGCCCATCGCGACCTCGTGGAGCTGTTGACGTTCGTGCTTGCGCCTCACGCCGGTCGCGCGGAGATTGACGGACATGTCGAAGCGCATCGGGCCGCCCTCCTCGCCGCAGGCGTAGCGATCGATCGCGACGCATGGTCGGAGGGTTTCCGTTGCGAATTGAAGGTGGAAGCCATCAATCGTATCGGATTGCAGCTGCTCTTCGCCGCGGCATTCCCGCTCGCTTATCTCGCGCGAATTAACGGCAATATCGAGCGCCTGCTTGATCTCTATGGTTAAAGCGACATTGATGTCCACGACGCGAACGGGTTTCCTGTCGTCTGCCATCATAAAAAGATTCCGTGACGGTCCTAGCCGAGGCCGCCGGCATCGCCTTTTTGCACGATCTGCGCGTTCGGATCATCCCCGTGTCCGGGAGCGGAATAGCGGTGCGGGCTCGAGCCCGGCTGCGGCTCACGGCCGGCGCGGCGTCGTCGACCGGGAGATGCCCGGCCATCGGACCGCCGAAAGACCATCGACAGCTGGGGCAAGCCATCACCGCCCGAGCCCGTGACGGGCGCCGCTCAACGCAAGTCAAAGGCGAACAGGCCCGCGCAGTCCACGCCGAGCTCACAGCCTATTTCGCACACAAAACAGGGTTCAGCCTTTGAGACGCAAGCGGTAGGATGGGCTCGCAGCCTCCATGGCTTTGGAGCGCTTCCGTTCTCGTTCTTATCCACTGGAATCCCTATGAACGCAGAGAAATCCAAATATCAAATCTGGGCGCAGGGTGCGACCGATCAGGTCGGACATCGCAGTTATTTGGCGGCGCTCTTGCCGTACATGCAGTCGTGTGTGGACCCGGACTTCGCATTGACTTTTCACACGACCACGCCGTCCGTGACGACGATTCACGCATTGTCCGAATTCCGCTTCTCCCGCGAGGTCATCCGCGGCGCGATCAAGGCGGAACGCCAGGGCTACGACGTGTTCTTCATGAATCACTTCCAGGACGTCGGCCTCTACGAAGCCCGAGCCGCTGTCTCGATTCCCGTCCTCGGTCTCGGCGAAAGCACGCTGCTGCACGCCTGCACCCTGGGACGAAAGCTCGGCCTACTGGCGATCAACCCGGCCTTCATTCCCGTTCACCACGATCAGGTGACGCGTTACGGATTGCAGCAGCGCGTGGCCGGCATCCGCGCCGTCAACGCAAACATCAGCGATTACATGGAAGCCTTCACGTCGTCGGAAAAAAAGGCATCGTTAAATGACCTGTTCGAACGGGAGGCGCGGCGTCTGCTGGACGCCGGAGCGGACGTGATCGTGCCGACCGGCGGCATTCCGATGATGCTGTTTGCGGCAAATGCCGGAGCGAATGTCGACGGCGCTCCGATCGTCAATGGCATCACGGTGGTCATCAAGGCGGCGGAGATGGCGGTCAAGCTGAGAAAGCTCGGCGGCATGGGGGCAAGCCGCGTCGCCCATTCGGGCTTTGCGCTGCCGTCGGCGCAAACGCTCGAGGAATTTCTTCAATACGGCTGACGGTCGCCCGTCAGGGCGCCGATCCCGCGTCGCTTTCGAACAGGGCCGGCGCCCATGCCGCCGACGGGTCGTCGGGCGGCATGGCCGCGAGCAAGGCACGCGTATAGGGATGTTTCGGCGCGGCAAATACCTCGCCCGTCGCGCCGCTTTCCACGATCTCTCCGCGATACATCACCAGGACGCGATCGCACAGATAGCGTACCACCGACAGGTCGTGCGAAATGAAAATCATCGAAAAAGGCCGCTGCCGCCGCAACGCGATCAGCAGATCCAGCAGCTGCGCCTGCACCGAAACATCCAGACCCGAGACGATTTCGTCGGCCACGAGGATTTTCGGCGATGCGCACAGCGCGCGTGCGATGTTCACGCGCTGCTTCTGTCCGCCGGACAGCTGCGCCGGGAAGCGAGCGGCCATTTCCGGCGCAAGACCGATCTCGCGGAGAAGCTCGCGCGCGCGCTCGGCGCGTGCAGCGGGCGTCGCCGTGCCCTCCGCTTCCAGCGACTGTGTCACGATCGTTCCGACACGTCGCCGCGGATTCAACGCGGATTGCGGATCCTGAAAAACCAGCTGTATCTCGCTCCGGCGCTGCCGCCGCGTGTCGGAAACCTCCGTCGCGAAACGGATGCGGCCTTGCGACGGCGTCTCCAGGCCGACCAGCAGGCGGGCCAGCGTGGTTTTGCCGCTGCCGCTTTCCCCGACAATGCCGAGAAATTCATTGCGCCTGAGCTCGAAGCTGACGTCGCGCAAGGCCGAGAACCTCATCCGTCTGAACAGTCCGCCGATCGCGAAAGTCTTGCAAAGTCTCTGCGCTTGTAGCACCGGCTGATGTTCGCCTGCCGGCGCGACCGCGGTCGGCGGCGGCGCGACAATGCCGCCGGTCTCCGCCGAACGAATACATGCCGCCCGGTGGCCCGGCGCCGTTTCCGCGAGCGCCGGCGGCGCTTGGCTGCATCCTGCGATCGCGACGGGGCAGCGCGGCGCAAACGCGCAACCCCGAAGATCCTTCCACGCGCGCAAACCGGGCATCCGTTCGGGAAGCGCCAATAGCGCCCGTCGTTCGCCGCGCATCGACGGGCTCGCGAGCTGCAGGCAGCGCGTATAGGGGTGCGCCGGAGCACTGAACAGACGGCGGGCCGGTCCGTACTCGACGGGCCTCCCGGCATAAAGAACGAGGATATCGTCGCAAATATGCGTTGCGAGGCGCAGATCGTGGGTGATGAACACCACGGCGGTGTGGTTGCGTTTCTGCATGTCCACGATCAGGCGAACGATGCGCGCCTGGATTGTCACATCGAGCGCGGTCGTCGGCTCGTCCGCGATCACGAGACGCGGCTTGCCGGCGAAGGCCATCGCGATCAGCACGCGCTGGCACATGCCGCCGGAAATCTGGTGTGGATAGCGGTCGAGAAGCTGCTCACCTTGCGGCAGATGCACGCTGTCGAACAAGGCCAGCGCGCGCGCTTTCCGTTCGGCTGCCGTCGCAAGGCCAAGCCGCGCCAGATGTTCGCCGATCTGCTGTCCGATGGTCAGAACCGGATTGAGCGCCGACAACGGCTCCTGGGGAATGAAGGCGATGTCCCTGCCCAGCAGGGCCCGACGTTTCACGGCGGGCATTGCAATCAGGTCCTCGCCTCCGAAGGAGAGGCTGCCGCTGCTGCACGCAAACCCTGGCGGCAGCATTTGCGCGATGGTCAGACCGAGCATGGATTTCCCCGCGCCCGACTCGCCCACGAGGCCGAGAATTTTTCCCGGAGCCAGCGAGAAGCAGAGGCTCTGCAGGACCGGCAACGTCTCTCCGCCGATCGAGGCCGAAACCGAGAGATCGCGAGCGACGAGAAGACTCATGCGCGCTGTGCCTCGGCAAGACGTACGTCGAGCGTACGCCGCAGTCCGTCGCCCAGAATATTGAATGCGAAAACGGTGACGAAGATCGCAAGAACCGGGAAAACGAGATTCCACGAGGACTGATAGATCGACAGCCGGGCATCGGCGATCATCTGACCCCATGCCGGCGTATCCGCCGTGACGCTCAGGCCGACAAACGACAGGATCGCCTCGACGATGACGGCGATTCCCATCTCCAGGCTTGCCAGCGTAATGAGCAACGGTGTTGTCGCCGGCGCAATCTCGCGCGCGATAATGCGCCAATGCGAAAAGCCGAGAAGCCGTGCGGCCGTCACATAGTCGCGACGGGTCACGATCAGCACCTCGCTGCGCAATACGCGGCAGAAACGCGTCCAGTCCACCAATATGATTGACAGGATCACGTTGCGGAGCCCCGGACCCAGCCCGACCATAAAGATCAGCGCCAGAATGACCGGCGGAAACGACATCCAAATATCAACCACGCGACCGATGAGCCAGTCGACCGCGCCGCCAAAGTACCCCGCGACATGCGCAAGGACGGCTCCCAAGACCATTGCGCCGAACGAGGAGAGCAATGCCACGGTCATGGCGATGCGGGCACCGTACAGCAGCCGTGACAACACGCAGCGCCCGAGGCTGTCGGTGCCGAGCGGAAAATCCGCTTGCCCGCCCGGCAGCCACGCCGGCGGCAGCAGGATGGACGTCAGCGTCTGCTCGTTGGGATCGTGGGGAGCAAGCAAGGGCGCAAACAGCGCGGCGAGGCAGATCAGAGCGGCGACGGACAACCCGGCCAGAACGCGCGCCGACATCATCCATTGCGGAATCCGTGTCACGCGACCCTCACCCTGGGATTGAGCACCAGATAGCAGGCATCGACGGCCGTGTTGATGACCAGGACGACGACGCAATAGGCGAGGCCCACCGCCTGAATGATCGGAAGATCGGCGTTGCGTACGGCGTCGACCGTCAGGCTGCCGAGCCCGGGGTAGGAAAATATAACTTCCACGAGCAGCGTGCCGCCGAAGAGAAATCCGAACTGAACACCCATGAGGCTCAGCGTCGGCAGGATGGCATTCTTGAGGCCATGGCGCAGCAATATTCGCCATTCCGACTGGCCGCGCAGCCGCGCCTGGTGGATGTAATCCTCCTGATAGACGTCGAGGAGACTGGAGCGCAGCACCCGCATGATCGTGGGCGAGAACGCGACGCCAAGCGCGAGCGACGGCAGCAGCATGTGCCTGACGCAGTCCCAGAACATGTCCGGCCGCCCGACCAGCAGCGTGTCGAGCAGCAGGAATCCGCTCACCACCGGCCGCTGGAATTCCGACGACAGCCGACCGGTGAACGGCAACGCCTCAAGCCAAACGCCGAAAACGAGAATCAAGAACAATGCCCATAGAAATTCGGGAATCGAGAGAAGCGTGATCGAAGCAAGGTCGAGAATCTGCTCGCATACGCGCCGCCCGCGCATGTGAAACAACAGCAGCCCGCCCCCGACGCCGAGCACCGAGGCGATCACCATGGCGAGCAGGGCGAGTTCGACCGTTGCGGGCAAGGACGACATGACGAGCTGCACCACGCTGCGCCGGAAATGGATCGACGTGCCGAGATCGCCGCGCAGCGCGTGTCCGAGCCAGATCGCATATTGCTGCGGAAGCGGAAGGTGCAGGCCCATCTCCCGCCGTTTGGCTTCGATCTCCGCGATCGTGGCTGTCGGCGGCATCGACATCGCTGCCGGATCGACGGGTAGAAGCCGCAGGATGCAGAATAACAGCGCCGAAACGATGAGAAGAATCACGACGGAAACCAGGACGCGCCGGAAAACGAGGAGAAGGATCGCGTTCATGCGCCAGTCTCCGTCGGATATCCGGCGGTCACCATGCCGCTCTCACCACCACAGGCTTTTGACCGCGGCTCGGATCAAGCCCAGCTCATCTTGTCCGCGAGGATCCAGCCGTTTGCGTACTTCACATACGAAAGCCTTTTCTTGCGAACCACGGTCTGCACGCTTTGCAAAAGCGGGATGGTCGCTCCCTTCTCGATCACGAATCGGTTGAGATCGCGCCAACCGGCGATGCGTTTGTCGTAATCGGCGATGTTGAACAGCGGCGCCATCCTGTCGCCGACCTCCTGTCCCTTCCAGGCGGAAAACGGCAGCTTGGGATTGAGCAGGTAGCCGGCGAAAATCTCCGGGTCGCCAGTCGCATTGTCCCAGCTGTAGAGCGTCGCCTCCGGCAATTTCGAGCCGCGGTTGAGCTCAAAATACTTGGCGTATTCGATGGTCTCGATCTCCGCGTCAATGCCGACCTTCTTCCACATCTGCTGGATGGCGCGCGCGATGTCGAAATCGCTTGGAAACTGCCCGTTGGTCGTTGCGAACTTGATGGCCACGGGTTTCGATGGGCTGAATCCCGATTTCGCGAGCAGCGCAACGGCGAGCTTCGGATCATAAGCAAACTTGAAATCGGGGAGATAAGCGGCCGTACCGGGTGTCGCCACGACGGACAGGGGAACCGCCGCGCCGCCGTAGAAAGCCTTCGACAGCGCCGTCTTGTCGATGGCGTGATGGGCCGCGAGCCGGACATTGTCGTCGGCGAAGCCGAGATCGTTGCGGCACTGGATCAGGATGATCCGGGTCATCGGGTTGAGCTCCGCCGCAAGGCCGGGCTCCTTGTCGAGCCGCGCGACTTCGCGCACCGGCACATTGATGGTGAAGTCGATTTGCCCCGACTGTACGGCCGCAACGCGCGCGGATGGATCCTTGATGATCTCAAAGGTGACGCGCTTGATCTTCGGCTTCGGGCCCCAATACGCATCGTTGCGCTCCAGCACGATGCGCGAGTTGAGTTGATAATCGACAAGCCTATAGGGACCGGTCCCGATCGGCTTCTGCGCGGCCGTCTGCACGCCGACCGACTCGAAATATTTCTTCGGAACGATGTAGCTGCCAAGGAAGGCCAGCCATTGCGGAGCCGTCGGCGCCGGAGAACTGAATATCATCCGTGCCTTGGTCGGCGACTGCACTTCGATGTCCTTGACCTTGCGCCACGAGTTTGCGGTGTCCACTTTGTGACCCGCCTTGATGCGCTCGAAGAACGTGTAGCGGAAGTCCTCCGCGGTCATCTTGTCGCCGTTGTGGAAGCTGACGTCATCGCGCAGCTCCACCGCAAGGCTCATGCCGTCGGGTGCGAGCTCCCATTTCGTAAGGAGCTTCGGAATCAATTTCAGCTTTGGGTCCTGGTCGAGCGGTTGGTCGAACACAAGCTTGAAGATCGGCTGGGCGTCCGGCGTGAAGCGCTGGTTGGGATCCCAGGAGGGTACGTCGCTCGGCCAGCCGATGGTCACCGCATCGTCGGCTGCAAACGCGTCGATGACGTTGCCCGCCCATGCCGCGCTGCCGGCAACGAGCGTCAGCGCCCGCAGGGCAGTGCGGCGATCCATCTCGATGGTCATGATACCCCTCCCGGTTGTTGCGTCTTTGCGTGGCGTGTCGAAGCCCGGTGTTGCGCGTTCGCTGGCGGCCCGGCTCCTGCCCAAGGCCCGCGACCGCGCAATTACTTGAAACCTAAAATTTCTGGAAACGCCGCGCAACCGTGGGCCTGCCCACCGCCTCCGTTCTGCGGCTTGCGACCGATGCAACGCGCACCCTGACGGGTCTTGCCGGCGGCGCCGACGGCCGGCTCCTCTGCATCGTGAACGCCGGCAACAACGGCATCCTGCTTGCGAACGAGGATACCAACTCCGTATCGGCCAACCGCTTCTCGATCGGCGCCAATCTCACGATCGCGGCCGGCCAGTCGGTCATGCTGCTCTACGACGCCATCGCCGCGCGATGGCGCGCGCTCTCCGCCGGCGCCGCCGGCGGGGGCGCAGGCGAAGGTCCGCAGGTCGAGACCAAGGCCGGTTGGAATATCGATGGCGTTGAGATCCGCGTCATCCTCGATTGCGGCGCCGGCTTCATCGACTGGCGCGGCTGGTATCAGAACGCAGGCGCGTGATGGCAAGCGTGCCCGAACTCGAAGCCATGCGCGAAGCGCTCTTGAAGGCGCGCTTCGCCGGCGTGCGCACGGTCGAATACGAGGGCCGCCGCGTCACCTATGCGAGCGACGCCGAGATGGCCGCAGCGCTCGCCGACCTCGACCGGCGCATCGCCGCGGCCTCCGCGCCGCGCGTCAACCAGGTTCGCATCAGCTCATCGAAAGGAACGTGACGATGAAGAACTACATTCAGGAAGGCCGCATAATCACGGTCGTGACGCCCGTTGGCGGTGTGACCTCGGGCGACGCTATGGTGATCGGTGCCTTGTTTGGCGTTGCCACCAAGACGGCTGCAGCTGGAGAGACAATCGCGATTGCGACCGAGGGCGTCTTCGATCTGCCGAAGCTCGCGAGCGCCGTCATCGCCGCCGGCGACCCGGTGGCCTGGGACGACGCCGCCAAGCAGGTCAACGTCCCCGGCGCCGGCCGCTATCCGATCGGCACCGCCATCGAGGCTGCCGGAAACGGCGCGACCATCGTGCGCGTGCGGCTTGACGGGGTGGCGACCACGGCGGCGTAGCGCTGAAACGAGTTAAATCCTGTTTCGATTAAAACGCTACAGCAAGCCGCCATGGTGAAGAAATTCTTCAATCACGATTCGGCATCCGTGCCGCACCTTTTCGATGTCGTCTTTAGTAGCATGATAATGCCGCCCGTGTGCAGACAAGTGGCCGAGGTCTCTGAGCTGCGGGAGTGCCTTTTTTGCGTTGCGTGAAAGAGCAATCTTGGGCTCAGTCATCGAACGATCGACCAACGCCGACAAATGCAGGTAGTTGCCTGCATTGTCCTTAATCTTGCTTGCAATGCCTTTGTGCTCAAACGCTTCGATGATCGAGATTTCGACTAAGCGGCGCATCATGACAGCGCATGCGTCGTACCATCCTTGCTCGAAGCATCCATTCATCTGCCTGCCAATTGCGGGCAGATATCCTCTTTTCGCTTGCGTGAGAATGGTAAGTGGAAAGAGGCTTGCATCGCCACTAGACTGACTTAGGGGCTTCGACCGCCTCCAGGTAGTCCGCAACGCGTATGATAGTTCTCTGTAGCATTTGAGCCGCGCAGGGCGCGCTGTTTGTGCCGAAAAAATCGATTCGATCAGCTCAGCAAGTGCGGTCGTATCGCCAGCCGATTGGGCGGTTAGATCGCTGAAAGCGTTAGTGGCATCAGCCCTTAATTGAGCAAGCTTGTTCCCGTAAAAATTGTCACCAGCTAGATTTTGCCTGTGTCTCCTAGCCTTCTTGGCGATGTCGATCGCTTGCTTCGCTAATCGCTCCAGGATCGAGGCTGGCGAATCATCGTCGCTGCTGCGTCGACGAGCGGGCATATCTCACCACGCGGAGTATGCATACGTTTGCTTGTTCCCCACGGCCTTTAGCTTTTGACGTCTCAGGGATCTTTCTTGGCAGAGTCTTTGCAGAGGGCCACTCAATGAGGTCAAGGGGATATGGTGGCCGCGGTTTTCAAGCTCGGCCTTCACCTGAGATATCGTCTTAGGCTTCTTGAAAAAACCTTCCTCGATAAGCTCGTGGATGTATGCTTTCGGTCCGCGCGTATTAGGCTTGGCCTTCGATCGATCTCTTGCACGTGCTTTCCTGATCGGCCGTGACGGTGCGGGCTGTTTGGCTCCGGAAGAGCCAAGGAGATCGTCGAGGACCTTTTGAAAGGCAATGCGCTTAAGGTCCGGGTCCTTTACCGCGGCTACTGCCCTTTCAGCCTGGGCAACAAGATCAGCATAGTCTTGGTGGCTTTTCATCTTCGCCCGGTCGCGCGTCGGCAATTCACGGAAGCGTAAGACCAACTGATTCGTGCCATATTTTCTCAGGAATCATGCGCGCGAGCGAATCCGATTTGCCGTTTATGCAACCGACAACCGTTCAAGGCGGGTTCGGAAATTGGCACTGGTGTGCGTTGGAAACAGCGCACCCACTGCGGGATCGCCGCCAATCCCCGCCATAAATTTTGTTGACTCATTGTTGACTCAGCCGCAGCCCGTGGCGGGAGCCCAACAGCAAACGCCCGCTAAGCCTTTGGCCTAGCGGGCGAATTTGGTTGCGGGGGTAGGATTTGAACCTACGACCTTCAGGTTATGAGCCTACCGCCGGACATTCGGCGGTTTTCCAACCCGATCAATGACTTAGGCAATAAGTGCTTGACCTGCCGAACGAACGTCGCCGGCATCAAGCCGCATTCGAGCGCATTCAGGCGCATTCGTGGGTCGATGAAAGCGTTTCGCGGGGCGAGCTATTGGCGAGCCGCACGATCAAGTTTGCGCTCCCCGTTCCCTCCCTTTCCGCCCCTTTCCGCCCCTTTCCGCCCTATTCCGCCTTAGCCCCTCGAGGTCACATCGAGCATCTTGCGCGCCGTTGAACACCGCGCCTCAGTCGAGGCGTGGCAGCGAACGGCACAGGCATGAAGGCTCATCTTACCGAACGCTTGGCGAAGATGGCGCCGTCGCCTCAAGGCGAGCGCGATTTGCACATCCGCGACGACGACGTCGCCGGATTCGGGTTGTGCGTGAAACCGTCCGGATCGAAAGCGTTCTTTCTCGACTACCGGATCGCAGGCCGGCGCCGCTATCTCACGATCGGTTCATGGCCCGACTGGTCGGTCACGGCCGCGCGCGAACGGGCGAAAGAACTCAAGCGCAGCATCGACGCAGGCGTCGATCCGCTCGTCAAGCGCCAGGAGCTGCGCTCCGCGCCAACGGTACGCGAGTTGATCGACCGCTATATCGAACAGCATGTGCCGACGCTCTCGAAGCGCAACGGCAAGGATCAGATTTCGATGCTCCGCAAGCTGGTCGAGCCGGAATGGGGGTCGCGCAAGGTCGCCGAGATCGCCGAAGCGGACGTGTCGAAGCTGCTCGCAAAGATCGCCGCCGGCCGCGCCCGCCCACGCAAGGAAAATCCGAAATACAAGCGCAAACGCGGCTTCGCAAAGCCGCGCCCGACGCCGATCCGCGCAAACCGTGTCGGCGAGGTGGTGCGCAAGATGTTCAATCTCGCAGTCAGGCGATGGCAGATGCGCGCCGACAATCCGGCCGCTGCCTTCCATCGCAACGTGGAGAACGAACGCGAGGTATTCCTCACGCTCGACCAGATCGATCGCCTTGCGTCCGCCATCGACGAACACAAGAACCAGCACGCCGCCGACGTCGTGCGGTTCATCCTGCTCACAGGCGCACGGAAGGGCGAGGCGCTGACTGCGCGGCCTGAGGAATTCAACCTCGATCTTGCGATCTGGACGAAGAAGGCCTCCACGACCAAGCAAAGGAAGATGCACCGCGTTCCGCTCTCGCGCGCCGCTGTCGCCTTCATCCGCGCGCGACTCGCCGCTCTTCCCGCCGACGCCGAATGGCTCTTTCCCGGCGCCGTGGAAGGCAAGCCCATCGAGGATATCCGGCGCTTCTGGGCCGACATTCGAAAAATCGCCGGACTCGAAGGCGTCCGGGTCCATGATCTGAGGCACACATTCGCGTCGCTGCTGGCGAGCGGCGGCATGTCGCTGCCCATGATCGGAAAGCTACTCGGCCATAACAGCACGAAGACGACCCAACGCTACGCTCACCTATTGGACGACCCTGTCCGTCATGGAGCGGATGCCGTGGGCGAGCTGCTGCGCCCGAGGTTGAGGCTTGTATCGACATCGCCCGCTTCCGATCGCGCCGCATGATAAAAAGCATGCAGCTATGATCGATGCAGCTCGTGCCAGACGACCCTGATCTTGCGAGCAATGGTACTCTCGTCCGGCGCCCTTTCATCGTCCCGTTGCTCGAACCAATCGCGCATCTCCCGTACCAGTTCGGCCTGCGTGGACGGCAGGCCGTGCTCGTGAATGCGGCGAACGAGCGCCGCGTAGAATGAATCCCAGTCATGGCGGGGTTGAACGCCCGGCCCAGGCCGCTGAGCCCCCGCAGGGCGCCGGGTTGCTGGAAGCGATTTATCTCCGTCGAATATCCGGTGATCCTTCTCGAAGCGCTCGATTTCTGCGCGACGAACGAAAACGTCCCCGGCGGTGATGATGATCCCTTCGACGGGATCGACGATCCAGCAAGGCTTTTTGTCGCTATTCCTTACACACCGGATCGAAACGGATTGCATGGGCGCTCCGTCGCGCCGAAAAAGCGGGAGAACATAGGTCGGCTCTACATCGACGACACCCGATAGGAATTCGGCAGGTCCGATCCGGACCGGCGGCGATGCAATGGAGAGAGACAGAAGCCCTTCGAGCGCCCATGTGACAACGTCGAATGCGGACACGGACCACCTGGCGGCGGTTTCGAGAAGAGAAAGAAGACAGCGCGGCGGCATCGATGCAACCCTCTGCGGCGTGAGCAAGTCCAGACTGCCTCGCGTTTCGAATAGAGCAAGTCTGCGCGGCAAGTAATTCCCTGGATTACTTCGGCGGCAGTTGCTTCATGCGCCTGTAGGTCTGGACTACGCGCTTCAGATCTCTTCTCATGTCCGGCGGCAGGCGCCCCGCCTCGACGAACAGATCGTCCATGCGCACGCCCAGGATCGCCGCGGCGCGCTCGACAAGCTCGTCGCGCGGCGGCTTTTCCTGTTCACGCTCGACGCGCGACCAATAGGCCGGCGATACGCCGAGCCGCTCGGCGAAGTCGTTGAGGCCGATGCCCTGCTCGGTCCGTTTCGCCCTGACCGTCAAGCCGAATGCCATGGCGCCTCCTTCAGCCAACAAGCCCGTACTTGCGGAGGCGCACGCCGATGAAGGCGCTCGTCACGCCGAACTCTTCGGCCAGCGCGCCGGCGATCGCATCGATCGCCGGCCAACCTGCCTCGTTTGCCGCGACGTAGGGCGTCGGGATTTCGTCGATCACCTTCCATCGGATCGCTGCGCCGATCGCGGAAGCCTCGCGGGCGAACGCTCGCGCCAGCTGCCGCCGCGGCGCCAGAAACGCGCCCATGAACTCGTCGGCGCGCCATTCCCGCCAATCGATCGGCGCGGCGTCCCGCACCGCAATCGCGCCGCTGCGGAAGGCGCGCGCCGCTCCCTTCGCCACCGCCGCCGGCATGTCGAAGATCGCGTGGCCAAGCTCGTGCGCCGCCGTCGAGCGCAGCATCTCGGGCCGACCGCCGAGCAGCTCGGCATTCAGGCTGATCATGACCGTTGCCGGCCCCTCCGGATCGTGTTCGCAGACGCCGAGCACGGGTTCGCCGGCCTCGTCGTGCACCGCGTGCTCAGCGTCCCACACGATCCGGAGCGGCCGGCCGTTGACGCGGAGGCGGGCCGTCCGGCGGAACAGGTTCGCCGGCTCGAACGGCCGCGCGGCATGGCCGAAGAGCCGCTGCCGGAGATCGGCCCCGAGGCGCCTGATCGCATTGGCTGACAGCCTCGCCGGCTCGCCCGAGCCGAAGCACGGATATTCCACGTCGAGCATCATGCTGCCGCCCCCCATCGTTGACCATTTCGTTAACGGATATGTTCTATTTACGTTCTTAAAAGGGCGGAGTCGAGTCCTTTTTGCCGCTTCGCATGACGCCGCCTGGAATCCCCAGCCTAAGCGTTTGATTTTTCAAAAACAGGCGTGAGTTCGATTTCCTTTTCGCCTGTTTCCACCTGTTTCCGCCTGTTTCGGCCTGTTTCCGCCTAAGGCCTCCCGCCGCTCCTGTGTTTGGATCGTCGCGATTCCAATCCGCGCAGGACGGGAGATGGTTACATGGATGGACAACAGACGGCCGAAGCGACGGTCACGCCGCCGCTCCTCCACGGGTGGCTCACGAGAGATCGCGCGGCGTCCGAGATCGGAGTGTCGGCGGACACGCTGACGCGGTGGGCTCGCCGCCGAATTGGGCCTCCATACGCGAAGATAGGCCGGAAGGTGCTCTACCGCGTCGACGCCCTTCGCGAGTGGCTTCGGTCGCTCGAGGAAACTTCAATCGGAGGTCTCCGAACGAGAAGAGGGCGCCGATGAACACGCGCGCCTTCGAACGTCACGGCATCGATCACCTCTCGGCCTCGTCGCTGAACCTCTGGGCCGCCGAGCCGGCGCTGTGGATCATGGAGCGTCTGCTCGGCAGGCGCCTGCCCGCAAGCATCATCGCCGCGCGCGGCAAGGCCGTCGAATTCGGCGTGCATCTTGGCCTGAGCAACCCGCGCCTTCCGGTCGAGGACTGCATCGACAGAGCCGAACGCGAATTCGCGCGGGAAACCGCTCTAAGCGGCGATCCGCGCCGCGAAGACGAGCGCAAGAAGATCGCCGGCTGGGTGCGCGGCGCGCTCGCCGAGCTTAGGCAATACGGCGTTCCCGATGCCTATCAGCACCGGGTCGAAATCCGCCTCGATGACGTGCCGGTGCCCATCGTCGGCTTCATCGACTGGCGCTTCTCCGAACACGGCCTGATCGTCGACCTCAAGACGACCGAGCGCTTTCCCTCGCAGATCAGCGATGCCCACGGCCGCCAAGGCGCCGTCTATGCATCGGCGCACGGCAATTTCGGGATGCGCTTCGCCTATGCGAAGCCCGCGCCCGGCAAGACCGACAAGCGGCAGGTCACCGTCTATGAAATGTCCGGCGACGACGTGCGCCGGCATCTCGCGGCGCTTCGCGTCATCGCGCTTTCGCTCGGCCGGTTTCTCGCGGTGTCGAACGATCCGCAGGAGCTCGCCGGCCTGATCGTCCCCGACTTCGACTCGTTCTGGTGGTCCGAACCGGCCGCGCGCGCGGCCGGACGGGAAGTCTTCGGTTTCTAGCAACGATCAACAGGAAAGGAGAAAACGCAATGCCTCTTCACATCGGCGGTTCCGGCACGATCAAGCCCTACGTCAAATACAACGCCAAGTCGGACAAGTGGTTTGTCAGGGGAGCGGATGGCGGCGACCAGGAAATTCCGCGCCCGACTTTCTTGCTGGACCTGAAGAACATCCGCACCGGCTGGTTCTTGTTCCGTGAGGGTCAGGCGCCCGATCGCGTCATCGACCCGACCCTCGACCGCATCGCGCAGCAGCCCGACCCGGCATACAAGCGCGGCTTCGTCGTCATGGCTTTCAGTCAGAAGTTCTTCGGCGGCGCCGTCGAATTCTCTTCCGCTTCGATCCACCTTTCAAACGCAATCCGCGATCTCTATGCAGCGTTCGAGGAGCAGAGCGGCAAGGCCGAGAACCGCGGCAAGGTTCCGGTCGTGGCATGCACCGGCTCGGACGCGATGAAGGACAAGTTCGGCACGAACTACCGCCCGCGACTCGAAATCGTGAAGTGGGCCGACCGCCCCGCCGAACTGCCCGACGCTTCGCCCGTGGACGAGTCCGAGATCGGCAGGACCGGCGCGCCGGCGCCGTCCCCGCAAGCCGCGGCGCACGTTCCGCCGCCGGCGGCCAAGGCCGCGGCGTCCGATCCGGCGCTCGAAACGGAGTTCTGATCATGGACGCGCGACGGAACGGCGGCGCGGCGGCCGACCTGCTCGTCCAGTTCGTCGAGGAAATCGAGAGACTGGACGAGGAGAAGCGTCGCATCGCCGATCAGATCAGGCAGGCAAAGAACAGCGCTCGCAACGCCGGCCTTGACGTGAAGGTGCTCAACCAGATGCTTCGCGAGCGGCGCATGTCGCCGTTCGAGCGGCGCGAGTATCAGGCGCTCTGCGAAATGTACCGCGCCGCCCTCGGCATGCTCGGCGGCACGCCGCTCGGCGAGGCCGCGCGCAGGCGGCTCATGGGCGAAATCCCGGAGCCGCCCGATCCGGCGGACGCGTCCACGCCGCCCGCGCCCGAGACCGTCGATCAGACTTTGGACATCGAAGCTGCGCGAGCCGCAGGGCGCGCCGCGGCGCGCGAAGGAAAGCGCGTCATCGACAATCCGTACATGGCCGACGATCCGCGCCGCGCCGCGTGGGACGAAGGATGGTGCGCCGAAACAGGCACGGACGGGATGGAGGTGCCGGAGGCATGGCGCCGGCGGAAGCCGAAGAAGAAATCGGAAAAGCCCGGCGACGACAAGGAGGGGGGTGAACCGTGATCAGCCACTGGTCGGACGATACCATCGGTTATCTGCGCGAGTGCTGGGACGCGGGATGGTCGGCGGCGAAGTGCGCCAAGGCGATCAACGACAAATTCGGGATGCGCTTTTCCCGCAACGCAATCATCGGGAAGGCGCACCGTCTCGGCCTTGCGAAGCGAAAACAGAGCACGCGGCAAGCCGCAGCGCCGAAGCCCGTTCGACAATCGGCCCCGGCGTTCAAACAGCGCGGCAAGCTCGTTCTGCTTCGTCCGGCCGCCGACGATGACGCGGCCGACGCGCCGAACGGCGGCGTCACGTGCGCCGAACTTCTTCCGCATCATTGCCGCTGGCCTCTTGGCGATCCGAAGCTGCCCAGCTTCCGGTACTGCGGATCGCCCGCGATAGAACCCTATCCGTATTGCGCCAGGCACGTGCGCGTCGCGTATCGGATCATGACCGAGGAGAGCGCCGCATGAGACGCTACCAGTCTTCCGTTCAAGCGGTCCGTCTCGACGAGATCGCGGTCAAAACCGCACTCGAGAAATTCGCCGACGTGCTCATGCCGCACGAGGCCGAAGAGCCGATCCTGGCGCCAGGGCCGCGCGCGGCGTTGTTCGAGTGGATGACGGAGATCAGGCTCGCCGACGATCTCGCCGCCGCCGGCTTGAAGCCGCGCCGCACCGCGCTGCTCTATGGTCCGCCGGGTTGCGGCAAGACAACGTGGGCTCACCACTTCGCCGCGCGGCTCGGCCTTCCGCTCGCGTGCATCCGGTCCGAAAGCCTGATCGATAGGTGGCTCGGTGCTACCGGAAGCAACATCGGTCAGCTTTTCGACGCGATGTCGAAGACCGAGGGCAAGGTCGTCGTCTTCTTCGACGAGGTCGACGCGATCGGCGGCCGGCGGATGAACGACCAGGGCGCATCGGTCGAGCGCGCAAACTCGCTCAACGTGCTCCTCCGCCGCATCGAGCGGTTCAACGGCATCGCGCTCGCCGCGACGAACCGGCAGGACTTCCTCGATCCGGCGCTGTGGCGGCGGTTCGACATGCAGATCTCGATTGACCTTCCCGGCCCCGACGAGCGCTTCGCGATCATCCGCCGCTACGCCGCGCCCTACGAACCGACCGACGAGGATGTCGACATGCTTGTGACCATGACGGAAGGCGCATCGCCGGCGCTGCTTCGCGCGCTGATGGAGGGCATGAAACGCGCGCTGGTCGTCGGCCCGAGGACGGGGCGATCGGTGGACGATCCGGTTTCGTTTTTCGCGCCCATCATCGCAGCGACAGCGCCCGCGCCCGAATACGTGCCGCCGCCGCTGTGGGCGTCGCCTGATGCGGTTATGGCGCTTGGCGCAATGGTCTGGCCGATGAGGAGGGCATCATGAGCAAAAGGATTGTCGACCCGAATGAGATCGAATGGGACAGGATGTCTGCATTGATCGTCCGCCGCATCAATGTCATGCGGAAAGCGTGGCGGTACTGCAAGACGGAATTTGACGAAACAGATTACCGAATTGCGTACTTCAACGTCTTCTATCCTCTCCTTGTCACGCTTCTCACTTTTCTTGAACAATTCGAGAAGCGCATTGAAGACAAAAATATGGATCGGATGCACTGATGCCGATCCGCATCGAAAATAAACATCGCTACCCGCGCGACTGGACACGCATCAGTCGCGCGACAAAAGAGCGCGCCGGTTGGCGCTGCGAGGGTACGCCGCAATTTCCCGATTGCCGGGCCAGGCATGGCGAGCCGCACCCGATCACCGGTGCGAAGGTCGTGCTTACGGTCGCGCACCTCGATCACCAGCCGGAGAACAACGATCCGCGTAACCTGCGCGCGCTTTGCCAGCGCTGCCACAATGCATGGGACGCCCGGTCCCGGGCGCAGGGGATCGCTGCGCGACGGCGGACGGAACGGGCGTGCGGCGACCTGTTCGCTGCGCAGCTCGACGGCAAAAGGATCGCCGATCCGATCGGCAGGGCGATCCTTTGGCCTTACGGCTTCGGTGGAGACGACGACTGCTGATGCCGCTCCCCATGAACGTCGAGCCGATACGCGATCCCGATCCCGAGGCGATGCTGCGGCATCTGAGGCACCTCGTCGGAGACGACATTGGCGGCGCGCAAGGCGGGTTGATCGAGCTTGCGTGGACCGATCCGCAGAACGGCAGGCTTTCGTGCGCACGGATGTTCGCGCCGGAAAAGATGGAAGAGGTCGCCGAGCGCGCCGCCGGGCTCAACCGCACGCCGGGATGCAACGTCTATGTCGGCGCGGCGCTCCGCCGGCCGGACGCGCACCGAGACCGGCGCGGATCGGACGGCCACTTCTTTGCCGCGCCGTGCGCCTGGATCGATATCGACGACGACGTGGTTCACGCCGCGGTCGCGGCCGCGAAGCAGCTCGGCGTTCCGCCGACGATGACGGTGGTCACCGGCCGATACCCACACCTGCGCGCGCAGATGTGGTGGCGGCTCGCCGAGCCGTGCCGCGACGCCGCGGCGATCCGCGCGCTCAACGGCAGGATCGCCCGCACGCTCGGCGGCGATCCGTCCGTCGTCAACCCGGGTCGCGTGCTGCGGCTCGGCGGGTCTGTCGCCTGGCCGACGAAGGAAGGCCGCGTGCTCGAGAGGACCGAGACGCACGTGCCGCAGGACGGCAGGCCGGCCGCCTATTCGATGGCGCGGCTTTCGGAGGCCTTCGAGGCGGGCAGACCCGATCTGCTCACTAGTGAGCGAAAAGAGCTCACTAGTAGGCAACAAGTTGAAAATACTAAAGAACCCGAAAAACTACCCGAAATTGTGCCCGAGGGCACAATTTCGGGTCTTTTCATCGGCGGCCTGTCGGTCGACGCATGCATCGCCGCGATCCGCGCCGGCAGGCGCTGGCACGACCATACCCTGCGGCTCGTCGGGTACTGGGTTTCGCGCGGGCTGTCCGACGCCGAAATCCTCATCGCGGCCGAGGGCCTCACGCTCCCCGGATGGACGGTCGATGAGACCCGCCGCGACCTCGCGCGCATGATCGAAGGCGCGCGGCGGAAGTGGAATATCCCCAATCCGGCTTACAACGTCGACGACATCGCTCCGCCGACGATCGACCTCCTGCAATGGACCGCCGACCGCTACGCCGGCGAGGCGAAGCCGATCGCGTGGCTCTGCCGGGGCACGATCCCGCTCGGCATCCCGGCGCTGGTCGCCGCCATGGGCGGCCTCGGCAAGAGCTATCTCGCGCTCGATCTTGCGCTTCAGATCGCGGCCGGCGTCGCCGGGCTCGAACAGCCGAGGAAAATCCTCGGCGGACGGATCGCCGTCGAGGGCACGGCCGTGGTGGTCACAGCCGAGGACAGCTTCGACGCCGTGCACCGGCGTCTCAATCGCATCGATCCCGACGCCCGCCGGATGCGCCATCCGAAGCGGCTCATCGTGCTTCCGCTTCCGGACGCCGGCGGCCCGCGCCCGCTGATCGCGACCAACGGCAAGGCGCTCGCGCGCACGCCGTTCTTCGACGACCTCAAGCGCCAGCTGGTCCAACTGCCCGACCTGCGGCTCGTCGTGATCGATCCGCTGCAGGCGTTCGTGCTCGCCGACGTGAACGCCGATCCGGCGGCGGCGCAGTTCCTTTGGTCGGCGATGGCCGAGCTCGCGACCGCGACCGGCGCGACGGTCCTGCTCACGCATCACATGCGCAAGGACGGCATGATGCGCATCGCCGACGGCGACGAAGCGCGGGAGACTATACGCGGGACCACCGCGCTGGTTGACGGCGCCCGTCTCGCCTACGCGCTCTGGAAGCTCGACGACGAGACCGCGCGCCCTATCTGCAACACGCTTCAGATCCCGTTCGAGCGCGGGCGCATCGTCCGCGGCGCCGTCGTCAAGGCGAACGACGAGGCCGACCACGACGCGCACACCTACGTGCGCGAGGAGAGCGGGCTGCTTGTGCAGCTCGAGAGCGAGCCGGCCGCGCCGGCCGAAAGCGGCTTCACCATGGCTCAGGCGCGCGAAGTCCTGAAGGAGGTCGACCGGCGCTTCAAGGAAGGGACACCGTTCAGCCACGCGCCGCAGGCCGGCTCGCGATACCTCGGCCACTACCTCGTGCGGCAATACGGAATGAGCAAATCGTCCGCCGCCGACCTGATCGCGGACTGGTTGAACAACGGCGTAATCGGGATCGAAGAGTGCGACCGGAGGACGAAACTCATGGGGCTAAAGGTGCTGCAATGGTTGTGACTGCAATCGGCGGAGGTGGCGGAAAAGACCCTCCTAAGTCATTGATTTTCCTTGGCGGAGGTTCTGCGGAAGTTTGCGGAAGTCTGCGGAGATGCCCCACGCAAGTCATTGATTTTGCTTGGCGGAGGTTTGCGGAAGTCGGCGGAGAAGAGAACCCCCATACCCCCTACGCGCGCGCGCGCGCGAGGGCGCGCGCGCCGCGCATGCAGGAAGGGGTTGAACCGTGAGCGCGCCTGACCCGTCAGCCCTCGCCCGGGCGGCCATCGACTGGCTCGACGAGATCGCCCTCGCGATGGAGCGCAAGTGGGGGATCGACCGCTTGCCACGGCTCGTCCCTCCCGATCTCGCCCTCCGGTTCCGAGCGCAGCAGGACCGGCTCGACGACGCGCTCGCGTCGGGACGCGACGACGCGATCCGTGTCCAGGCCGAGGCAATGGCGCGCGCGTGGTCGGCGCTCGACCAGGCCGCGTCGGCCGCCGGCGCGCAACCGCTGTCGCCCGCGGTGTGGGAAACCGTCATCCCGTCGACCGGCGAAATCGTCGCCATCGTCCGCACCGCCGACGAAGCCGCGGCGGTCGCCAAGGACCGCGCCGGGGCGGTGTGGACGCTAGACGAGGTGGCGCGCGCGCTCGACGCGTTCGGCGATCAGGTCCGCGCGATCAAGCGCGCGTTTCCAAGAGCGGAGGTTACGGCCGTCCGTTCCCCGGGACTGAACATAGGCACATTTGGCCAGAAACAGGGCAAGGATTCGTTTTCCGCGCCTGCCCGCAAGGGGGGTAGCGGCCGTGGGAGAAAAAAGAATCTGTGGCCTTCCGAATTGAAAATCGGCGGCACGTCCCTCGCCGCGCGCGCGGATGATTTCGATTGGGAGCGAGGCGATGACATTCCGTTCTGACATGCCGGTGATCCTGGCGCTCGATCTCGGATCGCGCACCGGGTGGGCGATCCGCAACGCAAGCGGCGCGATCGTGAGCGGCACCAACGAATTCCGCCCCGGTCGCTTCGAGGGCGCAGGCATGGCTTTCCTTCGGTTCGGCCGATGGCTGGACGACATCGCAGCGAACGCAGGACCGGTCGCCGCGATCGTGTTCGAGGAAGTCCGCGCGCACGCCGGAACGCTCGCGGCGCAGGTCTATGGCGGCTTCCTCGCCCACCTCACCGCATGGTGCGAGCTCAACGCCGTACCGTATCTCGGCGTGCCGGTCGCGACCATCAAGCGGCACGCGACCGGCAAGGGCAACGCGCCGAAGGAAGCGGTGATCGCCGCGGTCAAGGACCGCGGTCATGCGCCGCGCGACGACAACGAGGCTGACGCGCTCGCGATCCTGGATTGGGCCGTGAGCAATCACATCGGAGGAAAACCATGAACGCAAAGATTGTCCTCGGAAACGCGGTCGGTGCCGTCGAGGAGCGGCGCAAGGACTACGGAAATCCCGCCGAGTTTTTCCGTATGCTGGCGCGACGATGGTCGCTCACGCTCGGGCACGAGGTCACGCCCGAGCAGGTCGTGCTGTGCCTGATCGACCTCAAGCACGAGCGGTTGCGCCGCAATCCCGCGCACCGCGACAGCCTCGTCGACGTGGCCGGCTATGCGGCGTGCCTCGCGGAGCTCGCGCGATGACGCCCACGGAGGTCGAGGCCCGCTTCGAGGAGGCTGCCGCTACGTTGCGGCGGCTGCCGGAAAAGCGCGTGACCGGTTATTTCAACGCCTGGCCTCCGATCGTGCGGAGCGTCTACGACATGTATGGCTGGGAGCCGGCGCGCATGCCGCGCATTGCGCCGTCGCCGGCTGCAATCAGCCGCATGGAGGAGACGTTCACGTGGCTCGCGTGGCTCGATCCGGACGACGCGCGGATTGTCTGGCTTCGCGCCGAGGGCGTGCGTTGGAAGCCGATCTGCTGGCGGTTGGGGATGACGCGCGCAACCGCGTGGCGCCGGTGGGTGGCGGCCCTGATAACGATCTCAAATCGGCTTTCCTCGCCGGCGAATCGAAGGAAGAAGACGCGGAAGAAGAACGCCGAGATGGAGCTAAACAATTGAACCGACTCGCATATCGATGAAACATTTTTGTGTTTGACATTTGCAACAAACGACGCAAATTTTTTCGGCATGATCGGGCGCCATGCGCGCGAGGGGCGGCCTTAGGTTCTTCCTCGCCGCTTGCGCTATGCGGGCGGCAAAGGCCCGGGAAAACCCCAGCGGCAGAACAAAATTCCGGGTTCGCACCCATGGTTCGAAGGTGCGCGCCTTGCTCCGCGAGCCAACTCATTGATCTTGCTTTGGTTTCGACCGAGACGCCTGCGCACCCACAGGTGCGCACCCCGGTTCGCAGGTGCGCAGGTGCGCAGCGGCGAGCCGCTCGCTTCCGATCCCTGCGACGGGGACGGTTGGACGGGGACGCCCGTCCTGGCGGGCTGCTTGCCGCCGCGCAGATGCAGGTTGCCGGACAGAGGCGCTACCCGCGGGTGCGGCGGGGTGAATCCGGCGCAGCCGGACGGCGCACCGATGCGGCGGCTTTTCATTGTCGGAGGTGGTGATTGCAAATTGAAATGCGGCCGGTCGACAGGTTGATCCCCTACGCCCGCAACGCGCGAACGCATTCGGAGGATCAGATCGCGCAGATCGCCGCGTCGATCGCCGAGTTCGGCTTCGTCAACCCGGTTCTCATCGGCGCCGACGACTTGATCGTGGCGGGCCACGGCCGCGTGCTCGCCGCAAAGCTGCTCGGCCTCACCGAAGTCCCGGTGATCGTGCTGGACCACCTGAGCGAAGCGCAGCGACGGGCGCTCGTGATCGCGGACAACAAGATCGCGGAGAACGCCGGCTGGGACGAGGCGATGCTGCGGGCCGAGCTCGCGGCGCTGCGCGAGGAGGAATTCGATCTCGACGTGCTCGGTTTCGGCGACGACGAGCTCGGCCGCATTCTCGATTCGATCGACGTCCCCGCTTCGCTCGGGGGCGGGGACGCCGGTGGCTCCGGCAATCCTCCCGCCGGATCGCCGGCGTCCGAACCGTCCGCAACGCTGGCGGAGCGCTTCGGGATTCCACCGTTCAGCGTGCTCGACGCGCGCAAGGGCTGGTGGCAGGGGCGCAAGCGCGCCTGGATCGACCTCGGCATCCGCTCGGAACTCGGCCGCGGCGCCGCGCCGGGCGGGAGCCCGCGTCCGCTCGATCGGGCGCGCATGGCGAAGGCCGCATCTCCCGGCTGGTCGCCGTTGCCCGCGACGAACTACTCGAAATCGAAGGCGCGGGGCGACGGCCGCGGCCGGCAGCTGGGATGACCAATCTTACGTTCGTCAAAGGCGACCGCGAGGCGGGCGATCTCGATCCGGTCAGCCAGGCGATCCTCGAAGTCGGATCGGGCACATCGATCTTCGATCCCGTCGTTTGCGAGATCGCCTATCGCTGGTTCTGCCCGCCGGGCGGCACCGTGCTCGATCCCTTCGCCGGCGGTTCGGTCCGCGGCATCGTCGCCTCGCGGCTCGGCCGGCGATATGTCGGCATCGAACTGCGCGAGGAGCAGGTCGCGGCGAACATGGCGCAGCTCTACCTCGCCGACGGTCCGAAGCCGCAGTGGCGGGTCGGCGACGCGCGCGAGATCGCGCGTCACGCGTTCGACGTCGAGGCCGATCTCATTTTCTCGTGCCCGCCCTATTGGAATCTTGAGCGCTATTCGGACGACCCGCGGGATCTGTCGAACATGGGCCGCGAAGAGTTCTTTGCGACCTATGGCGCGATAATCCGCGATGCCGTCGCGCGCCTGCGCGAGGATCGGTTCGCGGTCTGGGTTGTCGGCGACGTTCGCGACGAGGACGGCTGTTACGTGAATCTGCCGGGCCGCACCGTCGAGGCCTTCGAGGCCGCCGGCGCGCGGTTCTACAACGATGCCATCCTGGTCACCGCGGTCGGTTCGCTGCCCGTGCGCGTCGGTCGGCAGTTCGAGGTCTCGCGCAAGCTAGGCCGCACGCACCAGAACGTGATGGTTTTCGTCAAAGGCGATCCCCGCAAGGCGACGGAGGCCTGCGGCGCGGTGGAGTTCGGCGATGAAGCGTTTCTCGGTTGAGCGTGTCAGCCTTGACGAAGCGAATGATTTCGTTAGGCGCTATCATCGTCACCACCGCCCAGTTGTCGGCCATTTGTTCTCGATTGGTGCTGCCGAGCAGGGCAAAATTGTCGGCGTAGCGATAGTCGGTCGACCTGTCGCGCGGCTGCGGGATGATGGCGTCACGGCGGAGGTGACACGCCTTTGCACCGATGGAACGAAAGGTGCCTGCTCGTTTCTATACGGAGCTGCGGCCCGCGCTGCATTCGCGCTTGGATTCAAACGCATTGGCACCTACATTCTGGCCTCTGAACCAGGAACGTCCCTGGTTGCCTCCGGATGGCGACTCATTGGCGAGGTCCGCGGTCGCTCGTGGTCGTGTCCCTCTCGTCCGCGAATCGATAAGCATCCGACACTGGACAAGCTACTCTTCGAAAGAGTGGCTTCATGATGCCGATCGTGATCGAGCATGCCGGCGTGCTGGTCGTCCGCGACGATCTCCTCCCCGGCGGCACGAAGGCCCGCTTTATGCCGATGCTGTTCGACGGCGCGCGCGAGGCGGTCTACGCGTCGCCGGCCGAGGGCGGCGCGCAGACAGCGCTGGCAACGGTCGCGCGGCAGCTCGGCAAGCGCGCGACGATCTTCGTCGCGAAGCGGCGGAAGCCGCATCCGCGCACGCTCGAGGCGGCCCGGCTCGGCGCGACGGTGATCGAGGTTGCGCCAGGCTATCTCTCGGTCGTTCAGGCGCGTGCGCGCGAATACTGCGCGCGGACCGGCGCGCGGCTGGCCCCGTTCGGCGTCGACATGCCGGAGGCAATCGACGCGATCGCCGCGGCGGCCATTGCGACCGGCGTCGATCCGGACGAGGTGTGGTGCGCGGCAGGCTCGGGCGTCTTGGCCCGGGCGCTCGCGAAAGCGTGGCCGCATGCACGGAGGCACGTGGTGCAGGTTGGCCGCGCGTTGACGCCGGCCGAGGTCGCGGGCGCGACGATCCACGTCTACCCTGCGCCGTTCGGCCGTGAGGCGAAGTTGAGGCCGCCGTTCCCGAGCGACCCGCACTACGACGCGAAGGCCTGGGAGTTTTGCGCGGCCCGGAAAGGTCCGGGCCGCGTGTTGTTCTGGAACGTAGCTGGGCCGGTGACGCCCTAAGTCCCCGCGGGCCTCTCGCGAAGAATGACGCTTCTTTTGCGGTCCCGATCAACGATCAACCACCGCGCATGGTCTGTATTTGGGTCTTGTAGAATTTCGATGTGGTGGTTGCCGGCCAGATCGAGCAACGCAACAAGCTTTTCCGCCGTGTCCTTCCGCTCGCAAAACACCCAATGGACTTTTCCGGCAAGCTCGAAGGAAATTTGGTACCGCATTGTTCGCGCTCCTGCGTTATGACCGCGCCTCAAGGGCGATGATGCAGAGATCGCGATAACGCGCCATCGCCTTCGGGCTGGTCGAGACCGGATTGATCTTGATTGCCTTCAGGCCCTCGATGTCGCCGGCTTTGGCGAGCTCGACGAGGCGCGCGAGCTTGGCGCGAAACCGCTTGTGTGTTTCCGCGCTGAAATCCGGTGGCTCCGGCAGCTTGCCGGCGCGTGCGTCGGCTTCGGCCTGCGAGCGCTTGCTGGGCGGACGAGGTTCGCGCGACGGATCGGGGACGAGCTTCGCGTCGCGCGGGTCTGCTTTGGCTTTTGTCCGTTTTTTCGTTTTGGCTTTTCGGCGCGTGTTGGTCATTTTCATTGCCGTCTGCTCCTCCGGTTGGGCTGTCGAGCGTTGCAGTCTCGCGAGTTTGTTTCGCAGCGCCAGGATTATCTTTGCCTGGACCGATCCTTCTTCCGGTTCGCCGCGTTTCAGCGCGGTCGCCAAGCGTAACTTTGTTTTGTGGATTTCGTGCTGGAGTGCGAGTCTTGCTCGTTCCTTTTTTTGACGCTCTTCGTCGGCGGCATCGAGTTCGCGGCGGCGCTCTGGCGTCAGATTCAGCTCGGGATGGCAGCGGCGGCAAAGGAACTCCGGCACGCCACCCGGATCGTCGTGTTTGTGTGGGGGATTGTAGTCGTTCGTAACCAGCGCGGAGCGACCGTTTGCGTCGATCGCGTAGATCAGCGCGCGGCGCCCATAGGGGTGCTCGGCCTCAAGTGCAGGCGCGGCGACATTTCGCGCTTCGTTCAGGGTCCGCGCGGATGCATGCGCGTACTTGCCACGACCGATGAAGAGCGCGACGTCGAACCGGACTGCGTTCGCGATTATTTCCGCATTGGCGCGGTCAGCGGGGTGCGTCATGGCTGGTCGTTCGGTTTTGTGTGATGGCGCCGCAAGGCGGAGTCCTGTCGGCGCGGAACCACTGGCCGTCTGGCCATTTCCATTCCGTCCAATGTGCATCGCCACAGAATCGTTGATCGCGCATCAAGCCACACCGGGCGCAGGTAGCGCGCCAAGAGCCATATGTGCGATGTTTTTCGATCCACTTGTGGCGTGCCACGATATCGATGCTCCGCGTTTGTGTTGGTGTGCCGGCGCGACGCAAAGCAGGACCCCAGCTCTGCTTCTCGGCCCTTCGCCGCGGCGGGTATGGACGTCGCACCGGCACGGCGGTCAGTCAGGCTCAGTCTGGGGGCGCGAGCAACTGGAATTTCGATGTTCTCTGAGCATGCCGAGAGCATGAGAGAAGCATGGGCCTCTCGCGGAGAGCTTACGCGCGTCACAGAGGGGTGGCCGAGACGGCGGTCCGGAAGGCCATCGCCTCAGGTCGCATTCCTCTAGAGCCGGACGGTACGATCGATCCGGCAAAGGCAGATGCCGCCTGGGCGGCGCGAACCGATCCGGCGCAGCGGCGTCCTCGTGCGGCCAGGGCGCAAGCGCCGCCGATCAATGACGAGGTTGCCAATGCAGCGCCAGGCGGCGCGACTAATTATGCGCGCGTGCGCACGGTCGGCGAGGCGCTCAAGGCCGAAGAACGGCGCATCAAGCTGGATGTGCTCAAGGGAAAACTTGTCGATCGCGCTCGCGCAATCGCAACCGTGTTCGGGCTTGCGCGTCGCGAGCGCGACGCATGGGTTCAATGGCCGGCGCGCGTTGCGGCGTTGATGGCGGCGGAATTGCGCGTCGATCCACATCAGATGGAAACGGTCCTGGAATCGTATGTCCGGCGGCACCTCGCCGAACTCTCAGACGTCCGTGTCGAACTCCGGTGAGGCCTATGACGGCGAGGCCGACATCATCCGCGCCTGGGCGCGAGGACTCGCTCCCGATCCGGCGCTGACGGTTTCGGAATGGGCGGACCGGTATCGCATTCTCTCGTCGCGGGCGGCGTCGGAAGCTGGTCGCTACCGGACCGACCGCACGCCCTACATGCGGGCGATCATGGACGCGCTGTCGCCGTCGCATCCGGCGCGGCGGATCGTATTCATGAAGGCGGCGCAGGTGGGTGCGACCGAGGCCGGCAACAACTGGATCGGCTACTGCATCCACCAGGCGCCCGGGCCGTTTCTCGCTGTCCAGCCAACGACCGAGCTTGCCAAGCGGCTCTCGCAGCAACGCATCGAGCCGCTCATCGAGGAAAGCCCGGAGTTGCGGGCGCTGATCATGCCGGCGCGTTCGCGCGACGCCGGCAATACGGTGTTCGCGAAGCGGTTCGCCGGCGGCCAGCTCGTCCTTACCGGCGCGAACAGCGCGGTCGGCCTGCGGTCGATGCCGGCGCGCTATGTCTTCCTCGACGAGATCGATGCCTACGATGGCGACGTCGACGGCGAGGGCGATCCGGTTGCACTTGCGGTCGCGCGGACGAGGACGTTCGGTCACCGGGCGAAGGTCTTTCTCGTGTCGACGCCGACGATCAAGGGGCTTTCGCGGATCGAACGCGAATATGAAGCCTCTGATCAAAGGCGTTATTTCGTGCCGTGTCCGCATTGCGGAGCGATGCAATGGCTAAAGTTCGAGCGCCTGCGTTGGGAAAAGGGCCGACCGGAAACGGTCCAGTACATCTGCGAAGGCTGCGAAGCCGGCTTCGCCGAGCATTGCAAGACGTGGATGAACGCCAACGGCGAGTGGCGTGCGACTGCTACGTCGTCCGATCCGTATGTCGTTGGGTTTCACATCTCCGGCCTTTACTCGCCGGTCGGGTGGCTGTCGTGGGAGCAGATTGCGCGCGACTGGGAAGCGGCGCAGGGCAACGATGCCGAGCTGAAGGCCACAAAGAACACGCTGCTCGGTGAGACATGGCAGGAACGCGGCGAGGCGCCTGACTGGCAGCGTCTCTACGAACGGCGCGAGGGGCGGTTAGGCGTGGTGCCGCGCGGCGGACTGATTCTTACCGCCGGCGCCGACGTGCAGCACGACCGCATCGAAGTCGATGTCTGGGCCTGGGGCCGGCGCCTCGAAAGCTGGCTTGTCGATCACGTCGTGCTGGAAGGCGATACTTCGCGTCAGGAAGTATGGAGCCGGTTGACGGCGCTCCTGGACCAGACGTGGAAGCACGAGAACGGCGCGCGCATGCGGCTTGCGCGTCTCGCGGTGGACTCGGGCGACGGGCGCACCACCGCCGCTGTCTATGCGTGGGTGCGCCGCGCAGGAGCCGGGCAGGCTATCGCGGTCAAGGGTACGTATCGTTTCGATCGATCAACGCCTGTCGAAGGCCCTTCGTATGTCGATCTGTCCGAGGGCGGCAGGAAAATTCGCCGCGGCGCGAAGGTGTGGAGCGTCTGCGTCGCGGTGTTCAAATCCGAGACGTACCGGTTTCTCCGGCTCGATCGGCCGACGGACGAGGAGATTGCGTCCGGCGCCGTCTTTCCGGACGGCTACATCCACATCCCGCTCGGCGTGACGGCCGAGTGGATCAAGCAGCTCACCGCCGAGCAGCTCGTCACCGTCCGCGACCGGCGCGGCTTCTCGAAATTGGAATGGCGGCAGATGCGGGAGCGTAACGAGGCGCTCGATTGCCGCGTTTATGCGCGCGCGGCGGCGTGGCTCGTCGGCATCGATCGTTGGGACGATCGGCGCTGGGAACAGCAGGAAATGCAGATCGACGCTGCGCACCGCGAGGATGCGACTTCCGGCGATGGCAGGTTGCCATCGTCGCAAGATGAAATTCGTCGCAGTGACTGGCTTGGCCGACACGAGGGATGGCTCTGATGCTTCGGATTCTGACCGGCGAAGAGGCTATTAGGTTTCTAGAGAACGATCCGAAGTCGGTGATATTCCCGCTCGGGCTGTTCATGATGCAATTCGATTTGACCTTTGACGAAGTGAAGGCGGAAGCTGCCTCCGGTCGATTGCGTCTGCAAGGAAGGCCAACAGATGATGGCTATGACCATGTGAACGTAAGCATGGAATCGCTCATCGATTGGCTTGCTAATCCGAAAACGCCGCGCGTGTTTGTCGATCGGTTCTTTAAATACAAAAGTGTCGGGGTCGCTTGATGGCGTGGTCGCAATCCGAACTTGACGCGTTAAGGCGCGCATATGCGAGCGGCACGCTGCGCGTGACTTATGACGGCAAGACCGTCGAATACGGATCGGCCGCCGATCTGCTCGCGCGCATCCGTACCATCGAAGGGGAAATGCAGGCGGCTGCCGGCACGCCGCGTCCCGTCGCGGGCTTCGCGTCGTTCAACAGGGGCGACAATTGAGCGTGCATACGACCTGGTTCGACCGCGCGGTTGCAGCCATCGCGCCGCGCGCGGCTGTGAAGCGTCTTGCCGCCCGGCAGGCCTTTGCGATGCTTGCGCGCGGCTACGATGGCGCCGCGGTCGGACGCCGTACGGACGGCTGGCGCGCGCCTTCGACATCGGCAGACGCAGAGATCGCGTCGGCCGGCGCGCGTTTGCGCGATCGCATGCGTGACCTCGTCCGCAATAATCCGCATGCGGCGAAGGCCGTTGCGGTGCTCGTGAACAATATTGTGGGCAGCGGCTTCGAGGCGCGTGCGGCGAGCGGAAATGACGCGATCGATCGTCGCATCAACGCGCTGTGGGAGGAATGGTGCACCCGGTGTGATGCAGACGGGCTCGGCGACTTCGACGCGCTCATGACGCTCGCTGTCCGCGAGATGATCGAGGCCGGCGAGGTTTTCGTGCGCCGTCGCACGCGGCGTGCTGAAGACGGCCTGTCAGTGCCGATGCAGGTTCAACTCTACGAGGCCGACCATCTCGACGAGTCGAAGATTGGCGCGCTTGCGGATGGCGGCCGCATCGTGCGCGGCATCGAGTACGATCCGATCGGTCAACGGCGCGCTTACTGGTTCTTTCCGGACCATCCGGGCGACGTGGCCGTGCCGTTGGCGCGCAGCTTCCAATCGGTCCGCGTGCCGGCGGACGGCGTGGCGCATCTCTATGAGCGTCAGCGCGTGCAGCAGCGCGGCGTTCCTTGGGGCGCGCCGGTCATGCGCGCGTTGCGTGATCTCGATGACTGGACCAATGCCGAGCTCGTCCGCAAGAAAACGGAAGCCTGCCTCGTTGGTGTCGTCATTGGCGCGGACGAGGCCGAGCAGGGAATCGCGCCGACGGTGGTCGACGCAAGCGGCAAGCGCATCGAGCAGTTCGAACCGGGGCTGATCGCCTATGCCCGCGGCGGCAAGGACATCAAGTTCAATCAGCCGGCCGCGACGGCGGGCGTGAGCGAATGGTTGCGTGCGCAACTGCATATAATCGCGGCCGGCTTCCGCGTGCCTTACGAGCTGCTCACCGGCGATTTGAGCCAGGTGAACTATTCGTCGATCCGCGCCGGGCTTGTCGAGTTCCGGCGGATGGTCGAGGCCATGCAATGGCAGATCGTCATTCCTGGCTTCTGCCAGCCGGTGTGGAACTGGTTCATCGATGCGGCATGGACGGCGGGCCTGATCTCTGAGCCGACCGTACCGGCCGAATGGGAGCCACCGCGCTTCGAGGCGGTCGACCCGCTCAAGGACGCGCAGGCGGACCTCATGATGATCCGTACCGGGACGCTCACGCTCGCGCAGGCGATCGCGCGTCAGGGGCGCAATCCCGACGCGCAGATCGCCGAGATCGCTGCGACGAACGCGAAGCTCGATGCCGCGAAGATCGTGCTCGACAGCGATCCGCGGCGCGTCACCCAGCAGGGACTTTTTCAGCCGCAGGAAGACGCCGGCGGGGTCGGCGGCTGACGCAACGAGGTCAACAATGCAGAAAACTGTCAACCTGCCGCCGCTCGCGCGGGCGGCGGAACTCGTGCCGTCGTCCTTCGACGGCGAGGCGCGCACCATCGATGTCGTCTGGTCCACCGGCGCGCGCGTGCGCCGCTATTCGTTCTTCGGCGACGCATACGACGAGGAGCTTTCGCTCGATCCTGGCGCCGTGCGCATGGAACGCCTGAATGCAGGCGCGCCGTTTCTGCGCGATCATCGCGCCGCGGACGTCACCGCCATTCTCGGTTCGGTGGTCCCCGGCAGCGCGCGGATCGAGAATGGCATCGCGGTTGCGAAGGTGCGCCTGAGCGAGCGCGCGGACGTAGAGCCGATCGTGGCCGACATTCGTGCCGGGCACATCAAGTCGGTGTCGGTCGGCTACCGCGTGCACAGATACGAAATCACCGAGAACGACGGCGAACCCGATGTCTATCGGGCCGTCGACTGGGAACCTCTCGAAATTTCCGCGGTCCCGATCGGGGCCGATCCCGGGGCCGGCTTCCGTTCAGCGGAAGCGGCCGCCCCCTGCGTCGTGGTCCGGGCCGACGCTGAACAGGCCGCCCCCGCGGCCGCAGAAAAGGAGGCCATCATGGCCGACATCAAGACGCGGGCCGCCGGCGAAACTGGCGGCGACATCGAACTCGTGCCGGATGCGCGGAAGGCCGATGAGGCATCGACGCAACCGGTCGACACGAAGCAGGTTCGCGCGCAGGAGCGCGAGCGTATATCCGGTATCTACGCGCTGCAGGAGCGCTTCGGCCTGGAGCGTTCCTTTGCCGAAGATCTCGTCGATCGCAACGTGTCGCTTGACGAGGCGCGCGCTGCGGTGCTCGACAAACTCGCGGAGCGGGATGCGAAGGGTACCGGCCATAATCACGTGTCCGTGGTCATGGGCGGCCTCGACGCTACGGTTACCCGGCGCGAGGCGCTTGTCGAGGCGCTGCTCCATCGCATCGCGCCGGCGGCATTTCCCCTCACCGACCGCGCACGCGAATATCGCGGCATGTCGCTGACCGACGTCGCGCGCGATTGCCTTGACGCGTCGGGTACGCGAACCCGGGGCATGACGGCAAACGAGATTGCCTATGCGGCGACGCGCGCGGCCGGGATGCATTCCACGTCGGACTTCCCGCTGATCCTGGCGGCTGTCGCCGGCAAGCGTCTGCGTCAGGCCTATCAGGCTACGCCGCGGACGTTCGAGGTCTGGACGCGCGGAATCACCGCGACTGACTTCAAGCCGATGTATCCGACGCAGGTCGGTAACTTCCCGACGTTGAAGCCGGTGATGGAAGGTGCCGAGTTCACCTACGGCACCATCGCCGAGGGGCGCGAGACCTACAAGCTCGCTACCTTCGGCCGCATCGTCGCGCTCACGCGGCAGGCGATCGTCAACGACGATCTCCGCGCCTTCGATCGGGCGCTGTCCACCGCCGGTCAGCGTGCGGCCGATCTGGAGTCGGCGATCGTCTACGGCGAGCTGCTCGCCAATGCGGCGCTGTCGGATGGCGTCGCGTTGTTCCATTCCAACCATAACAATCTTGGCACGGCGTCGGTCATCAACGAGGCTGCGTTGTCGGAGGCGTGGGAGAAGATGGCGCAGCAGAGGGATATCGCCGGCGAGGAATATATCGCGGTTATTCCGCGGTTCATCCTCGTGCCGCCGGGACAGCGGGCGATCGAGGCGCGCAAGATGATCGCCGCGACAACGCCGGCGCGCGCGGCGGACGTGAACGCGTTCGCCGGCGCGTTGACGGTGGTCGAGGAGCCTCGGCTGTTCAAGCCGGGCGGCCCGCAGCCGTGGTGGCTCGCCGCCGATCCGAACCTGATCGATACGATCGAATATGCGCGGCTCGAAGGCCAGACCGAGCCGTTCCTCGATCAACGCGTCGGGTTCGAGGTGGACGGGGTCGAGTTCAAGGTGCGGCACGACTTCGCCGCCAAGGCGCTCGACTATCGCGGCTTGTTCTTCAACGCCGGAGCCAACCCGGCCTGACATAGGCGCCGCACTATCCTCCCTGCGGCGCTATGACTGCGGAGCGCCTTCGCGGCGCTCCGCTCTTTTCAACGGAGAAGCTCCATGAAGAATTTCGTGCAAGATGGCGAGATCGTCGTCGTGCCTGCGCCGTACGCGCTCGCGTCCGGTCAGGGCGCAAAGGTCGGTCAACTGTTCGGTGTTGCGGTCACCGACGCCGCGCAGAATGCTGACGTCCCCCTCAAGACCTGCGGCGTGTTCGACCTGCCGAAGGTCGGCTCGCAAGCCTGGACCGTCGGCGCGCTGGTCTACTGGGACGACACCAACAAGCGCTGCACCACCGTCGCGACCGGCAATCTTCTGATCGGCGCGGCCGTGGCGGCCGTTGACGGCGGCGTGGGATCGACGACCGGGCGCGTCCGCCTTAACGGCACCGCGCGGGCGAACGAGGCGTGATGAGCGCCTTCGGCGCGGCGATCGATGCGATCTTCGCCGACGGCAACGTCGGCGAAGACGCATTGTGGCGGAGCGGTGGCGCCGGGGCAGGCGTTCCGGTGCGCGTGGTCCGCAAGAGCCCGGATTCGGTGGTCGGCTTCGGCGACAGCCGCGCCTTATTGCCCTCCGTGCTGATCGATGTGCGCCGTTCGGACATCGCCGAACCGGCCGCCGGCGATACCTTCGAGATTGCCGGCGACCTCTACGAGGTCATCGCCGCGCCATTGTCGGATGGCCTCGGGCTCGTATGGACGTGCGAGGCGGCCAAACAGGCTTGAGCGATGCGTTTCGCGCTGCAAACGTCCGATCTTGCCAATGGTCTTGAGGGCACCGAAGGGGATATCGCGCGGTCTGTGACCGCCGCGATGCGTCAGGCGACGGAGGGGCTCAAGTCCGATCTGCGCGCCGACGTTGTGGATGCCGGCCTCGGTCAGCGCCTCGCCAATACCTGGCGCGGCAAGACGTTCCCCGAGAGCGGCGCAAGCATCGAGGCGGCGGCCTTCGTCTGGTCGAAGGCGCCGAACATCGTCGATGCCTTCGACCGCGGCGTGACCATCCGCTCGCG
>Ga0070740_10000768_pt1 | contig 55528 bp, 54 predicted proteins | sample Coa_R2_FD_67286 | JGI IMG/M metagenome (GOLD analysis project Ga0070740, IMG submission 67286) | Surface soil microbial communities from Centralia Pennsylvania, which are recovering from an underground coalmine fire - Coalmine... | ecosystem: Environmental > Terrestrial > Soil > Unclassified ... | reverse complement strand
CCCGCAAGGCCGCGCAACAGCGGCGGCAATTGCACGCGCACGCTCATTGCACGTAAGCGTCCACGCTCAGAACGCGGGGCAGACCCACCGCAATTTCGCGCCAGCTTTCGCCGAGATCGGCGCTCGCATAAAGCGCGCCCGATGTGGTGGCGAAGTAGATTCCCTTCTGCTGGTCGGCCGCCATTGCGCCGCGCAGCACGCCGGCGAAGCAGTTGCCGGGCAGGCCGTTGGTCAGGCGCTGCCAGTGTTCGCCGTCAGTGTTGCGGTAAACCGCAAGCTGGCCGTCGCGCGGGAATCGCTGGAAATCGCCGTCCAGCGGCACCGCAAACACCGCTTTCGATCCGCGATCCATCACCATCGGGAAGCCGAAGACACAGCGGTGACCATCGCTCATGTCCGTCACCGGCAGGCCGTCTTCCAGCACGCGCCAGTTGTCGCCGCCATCGTCGCTGCGATAGACGCCGAAATGTTCCTGGCGGAACAGCACGTCAGCGTTGTCGGGATCGTGGGCGACGTGGTGCACGCAGTTGCCGCCAAAGGCATGCACGTCCTTGTCCTTGCGCGTCCATGTCTTGCCGCCGTCATCGGTGCGGAAGAACCCGGCGGCGGAAATGCCGACCCACATCCGTTTCGGATTTCGGGCATCGGTCAGGATGGTGTGCAGCCCAAGGCCGCCGAAACCGGGCGCCCAGCTTTCGCGGCCGGGCTGCTCGTTGAAACCTTCCACGGGCTCCCAGCTTTCGCCGCGATCATGCGTGACGAAAAGGCCGGCTTCCGACACGCCCGCGTACAGCGCGCCATGCGCCGGATGCAGAGTCCAGATCTGATCGACGAAGCGGCCGCCGCCCTTGAGCTTGCCTTCGAAATCCATCCTGGCGACCAGGCGATGGTGCTCGGGATTGCCGCGGTCTTCGGGGCGGTAGCGCGGGGCGGAGTCAAGCTGCTTCCAGCTTCTGAGATCATCGCTTGCGAACAGCGCCACGCCGAAATTGGGGCTGTTCACCGCCGCGTAATAGCGGCCGCGATCATCGCGCGCGCTCGCGGTGACGGGCCAGCCGCGCAGGACAAATTCTTCGTTCCAGGTTCTGCCGTCCTTGCTTTGCAGCACGGCTGCGCCCTTCGGCGTGCCGACAATCAGTGCAACCGACATGATCCACGTTTCGTCAAGGATTTCGGCGCGAGCCTAGCACGGCTATTTGCGCTTGCGCTCCTGCAATCGCGGCATGATCTCGACGAAGTTACAGGGGCGATGGCGGATATCGAGCTGGTCTTTCAGGATCCCGTCCCAGCCGTCCTTCACCGCCCCCGGCGAACCGGGAAGGGCGAAGAGATACTTGCCTTTGGCGACGCCGGCGCAGGCGCGGGACTGAACCGTGGAGGTGCCGATTTTTTCATAGGAAATGCGGTGAAAGACGGTCGAGAAGCCGTCAATTTCCTTTTCGAACACGCTTTTCATCGCTTCCACGGTGACATCGCGGCCGGTGAGCCCCGTGCCGCCCGTGGAGATGACCACGTCTATGTTCCTGTCCGCGATCCAGCGCCTGAGGTGCTTCACAATCAGCTTCCGGTCGTCGGGCACGATGGCGCGTGCGGCCAGAACATGGCCGGCTTCCGCGATGCGCGCGGCCAGCGTATCGCCGGACGTGTCGGTTTCCGGCGTGCGCGTATCGGAGACGGTCATCACCGCAATGCGCACCGGAACGAAAGTGCGCGTGTCAGTTGAGGCCGGCATCGCTCACGACAACGGGCGCCGGCTGCTGCTGCGGCTGGGCCGGCGCAGCAGGCGGCGGCGCCACCGGTCCCTGGGCGGGCATGTGCTGATAGGTCGGCCATCCGCCGGCGGCCGCCTGATCGAGCGACGGCGTGGCCTCGCCGGTGCGCCGGCAATAGAGCCAGTAATAGGTCATCATTTTCTTGACGTAGTTGCGTGTCTCGCTCACCGGAATGCCTTCGATGAACAGAAGCGCATCGTCATGCGGATGCGAATCCATCCAGTGCCACACCGCGCCCGGGCCCGCATTGTAGGCCGCCGCCAGCTGATAGAGGTTGCCATTCAGCTGATCCATCAGCTGTTCGATGTAACGCTGGCCAAGCCCCAGATTGTAGCTGGGATCGTTCATGGAGGCGCGATCGACGGGAGCGCCGTCCACCAGCTTAGCGGTTTGCGGCATGACCTGCATCAGCCCGCGCGCGCCCGCCCACGACACGGCGTTCGGCTGGAACCTGCTTTCGATGCGCACGAACGCAAGCACAAGCGCCGGATCGACGGTATAGCCGCCGGGCGGCTGATAGCCCGGCACCGGGAACAGGCCGGTGAGCCTGTCGCCTTGCGACGCCGCCATTTCGCTGGCGCGCAGTTCGAGATCGGGCTGATCCATTTCGCGCGCGAGCGCCGCATAGCTTTCCATCTGCCGGTAACTGACGGCGGCGAGCGCGCGCTGCATGTCGCCATGAAGGGAGGATTCATAACCGGCCTCGAAGGCGGCTTCAGCGCGCCGCGCCGCCGGAATCTGCATCAGTGCGTTGAAGCCTTGCGCGTCGATCACCGGATCACGGAAGCCCGTTTCGGTGTCCTGACCCAGCGCGCGCTCGGCGAGCAGCCCGTAAAAAGTCGGCTGTTCCCTTGCCGCGGCCTGCAGCAGCGGAATCACGCGGTCGGGCTGATTGTTGGCGAGATAGGCGCGCGCCGCCCAGAACGCAGCGGCCGCGCGCGTCCAGTTCGCGACCGATCCGACCTGGGCAAGCGTGTCGAAATGGGCAGCGGCGACGTCGAACTTGCCCATCCGGTAAGCCGCAATGCCCGCCCACCAGTCCAAGAGCGGCGCCGACTGCCGGGCATAGCCGCTCGGACGGGACGCCACATCGAAGGCTTCGAAATCCTGGCCTTCTGCAATATAGGATTGCGCCACGCGCACGCAGAGGCGAGCGACATCAATGGCATCACCGCCGCTGGCGATGAGGGCTTGCAGCACCTGATCGGCCGCGGCCGGCTGGTCGTTGCGGATATTCGCCTCGATCTGCGGTTGCGCCGCGCGCGCCGCGGGCGTCGAGACAGGCTCCACGCCGAGGTCGGAATCCTCATAGCCGCCGCCGCGCGCGGGCGGCAGGGGCGCGGGCGCAGGCACCGAAACCGTGACACGCAGGCCCACAATGCGGTGATGGCGGCGGATCGGTTTTGACGCGCGACGGATCGCCAGCGCGTAAATCCGGTCGGCCACGCCGAGATCGGAATACTGCCGCATCCATTCGACAAGATCGGCGATGGACGCGTGCGAATAGGGCGACAGGTATCTTTCGGCCTGCACATATCCCATGAGCGACCTGTCATCGAGCCGGGAAATGAGCGCGTCGGCCTCGGCAAAGCGGCCCGTCCGCTCGTCGGCGAAGATCTGCCGGTAAAGCTGCTGGTCGCTTGAGGACAGCACCTGCGGCACAGGCCCGGTTGCAGCAGATTGCGCCTGCGCAATCGCGGTTGTGCCGAAAAGCGCAAAAGCGGCGGCGAGAACGAAAGTTTGGCGCAAAGAGCGGCTCCAGCCTCTTCGATCTTCGAACGTTAGTCGGCGCGCGCGCCCCTAAGCAACCCCAATGATTCAATTTTGCTTTCGATTGCCTGAAGATCGCGCCAGGCGAGCTTTTTGTGCGACGGCTGACGCAGGAGATAGGCCGGATGCATCGTGGGCATGACGGGGATCATGTTGCCGTTCACATAATATTCGAGCCAGCGGCCCCGGAGCCTGGTGATTCCATCGCGGGTGCCCATGACATGGCGCGCGGCAACCGCTCCCAGAAGAATCAGGATGCCGGGATTCACCAACTCAATATGACGCCGCAGGAAGGGCAGACACACGGCCGCTTCTTCAGGCGAAGGGTCGCGATTGCCCGGCGGACGCCAGTTGATGACGTTGGTGATGTAGGCGTTCGTTTTCCGGCTCAGGTTGATGGAGGCCAACATCCTGTCCAGGAGTTGTCCGGCGCGGCCGACAAAGGGCAATCCCTGCCTGTCTTCCTCGGCCCCCGGCGCTTCGCCGATCAGCATGATGCGGCCTGCCGGCGTGCCGTCGGCGAACACGGTGGTTGTGGCCGTCTTCTTCAGAGCACAGCCGTCGAACGATTCGAGGGCGGCCTTGAGTTCCGCCAGAGAGGTCGCGGCTCTCGCCAGCGCCTGCGCGCGGCCGATGTTGTCAGTGGAAACGGGCGAAGGTTGCGTTGTTTTCGCGCCCGCCGCGTGCGGCCCGGTTCTGTTCTCCCGGGGGAGGGTCGAAATTTGCGCCGCAAATTTGGGAGAGGGGGCTGTGGCTTCTCCCCGCCCAAGAAGCGGGTTCGGATTGAATCGGTTTATCGGCTCTTCGCCGATGGCCTCGTCGGCTCCTGCCTCCAGGAGCCACCTCAGGGTCGCAAGGGTTTTGGTGCCGGACATGCGGCCATCATAGTTGCGGGACATGTGCTTCGCGACTGCCGATTGACCGCCTGAACACCCCGTCCCATAAACCTTGTGGACAGGCGTTTCTTCGGAATCTTCCCAAATGGCCGAGACCGTTCAGCGCGAAAGCATGGACTACGACGTGGTGATCGTGGGCGCGGGGCCTGCGGGCCTGTCCGCCGCCATCCGGCTCAAACAGCTGGCGGCCCAGACGGGCAAGGAGATCAGCGTCTGTGTGCTGGAGAAGGGTTCGGAAGTTGGCGCGCATATCCTCTCGGGCGCCGTGATCGACCCCATCGGGCTGAACGAACTCATTCCGGACTGGAAGACGAAAGGTGCGCCAATCGACACGCCGGTCACGGCCGACCGTTTCTATTTCTTCGGAGAAACCGGCGCGATCCGGATTCCCAACATCATCATGCCGCCCCTGATGAGCAATCACGGCAATTATGTCGTGAGCCTTTCCAACCTGTGCAAATGGCTGGGCCAGCAGGCCGAGGCGCTGGGCGTGGAAATCTATCCGGGCTTTCCGGCGGCCCAGGTGCTTTACGGCGACAAGGGCGAAGTGAAAGGCGTGATCACCGGCGACATGGGCGTGGCAAAGGATGGCCACCACAAGGACAGCTACACGCCCGGCATGGAGCTGCACGGGAAATACACGCTGTTTGCGGAAGGCGCGCGCGGCTCCTGCAGCAAGCAGCTGATCGCCAGATACAGGCTGCACGAAGGCCGCGATCCGCAGAAATTCGGCATCGGACTGAAAGAGCTTTGGGAAATTCCAAAGGAAAAGCATCAACCCGGCCTTGTCGTGCATGCGATGGGCTGGCCGCTGACCAACGACACGGGCGGCGGACTGTTCATGTATCACTGGGGCGCAAACTACTGCTCCATCGGTTTCGTCGTTCATCTCAATTACAGCAACCCTTACCTGTCGCCGTTCGACGAGTTCCAGCGGGTGAAGCATCACCCGAAGGTCCGGCCGTTCCTCGAAGGAGGCAAGCGCATCGGCTATGGCGCGCGCGCGATCACGGAAGGCGGCTTCCAGTCCGTCCCGAAGCTGGCTTTCCCTGGCGGCGCACTGATCGGCTGCGCGGCGGGCTTCGTGAATCTTCCGCGCATCAAGGGCAGCCACAACGCGATGAAGACCGGCATGATGGGCGCGGAGGCCGCCTTTGCGGCCATTTCGGCCGGGCGGGCCAACGACACGCTGGACGATTATGATACAGCCTATCGCAACAGCCACGTTTGCAAGGACCTGAAGCGCGTCAGGAATGTGAAACCATTCTGGTCAAAAATGGGAACCGTGCCCGGATTTCTGTTCGGGGGCTTCGACATGTGGACCAACCAGCTGTTCGGCTTTTCGTTCTTCGGCACGCTGAAGCACGGCAAGCCGGATTACGCGACCCTGAAATTGGCGTCACAATGCAAGCCCATCCAGTACCCGAAGCCCGACGGAACCATCAGCTTCGACAAGCTTTCCAGCGTGTTCCTTTCCAACACCAATCATGAGGAAGATCAGCCGGTTCACCTTGTCTTGAAGGACCCGACCATTCCCATCCGCGTCAATCTGCCGGAATATGCCGAACCCGCGCAGCGATATTGTCCGGCCGCCGTTTACGAGGTTGTGCAGGAAGCGTCCGGCCCACGGTTTCAGATCAATGCGCAGAACTGCGTTCATTGCAAAACCTGCGATATCAAGGACCCATCGCAGAACATCAACTGGCAGACACCGGAAGGCGGCGGCGGTCCGAATTACACGAATATGTAGGAGACGGGTTTGCGCATTTTGAACGTCATGAAACTGATGGCTCCCGTTGCGGCGCTGGTTCTGGTCGCCTGCGCAAACGCGCCGGGCGTCTCGATGGCCTCGATTTCGGGGCCGGCCGCGGATGCGCCGGTTGCCGCCGAGGATGCGCACAGCCAGGGCTATGGCGATTATCTTGCCGGCCGGCTTGCCGCCACGCAGCACGACATGCGCGACGCGGCGAAATTCTATCAGGCGAGCCTCGATGACGATCCGGACAATCCGCAACTGCTGGAACGCGCCTTTCTTTACACCGCATCCGCGGGCGATCTCGACAAGGCCGCCGATTACGCAAAACGCGTGGTGGAGCTGGAGAAGGACAATCGCGCCGCACGGCTGGTGCTGGCGATTACGGACATAAGGCACGGGGACTATTCGGGCGCGCGCAAACAGCTCGCGCAATCGGCGGGCGGGCCGTTCACCTCGCTCACCATTTCGCTGCTCGACGCGTGGGCCTCGGTGGGCGCGGGCAATTCGGCCGCGGCGCTGGACGATCTTGCCAAGCTCAAGGACCAGGGCGGCACGGACGCGCTTGCCGCCTATCACCGGGCGCTCATCTTCGACCTTGAAGGAAAAAGCGATGCGGAGGCGGCCTACCGCGACGCGCTTGCCGCGGCCGGCGCCAGCCCGCGCATCGTGGACGCCTATGGCCGCTTTCTGGAGCGCGCCGGGCGCGCCGACGAAGCGAAGAAGCTTTATGACCAGCTGAATTCCAAGAACAGCCTGCATCCGCTCGCGGCCGAAGCCGGCGCGCGCATCGCCGCGGGCCAGAAGCCCGACCGGCTGATCCAGACGCCGGGGGAGGGCGCGGCAGAAGCCTTGTTCGGCATCGCAGCCTCCCTCACGGATGCAACGAGCGCTGACGTGGCCATCCTCTACCTGCGCATGGCGCTCTACCTCCAGCCGGATTTCGATCTTGCGAAAATCCTTCTGGCCGACCGCTTCGAAGCGCTGGAGAAGTGGCAGGACGCAATCGACACCTATCGCAGCTTCGACAAGAGCTCGCCCTACTACCGCATCGCGGCGATCCAGGGTGCAACCGACGAGACGAAGGTCGGCAAGACCGACGACGCCATCGCCACGCTGACGGAGCTCACTTCCGCACATCCGGACGACATCGACGCCTGGACGGCGCTGGGCGATGTCTGGCGCAGCGAAGAACACTATCAGGAGGCGGCCGACGCCTACGACCATGCGATCCGGCTGCTTTCATCGGTGGACAAAAAGGACTGGCCGCTGTTTTTCGCGCGCGGCGTTTCCGAAGAGCGCTCGCATCACTGGGACGCGGCGGAGCGCGACCTCAAGCAGGCGCTGAAGCTGAACCCGGACGAGCCGCAGGTCCTGAACTATCTCGGCTACAGCTGGATCGATCAGGGCCGCAACTATCCGCAGGCCATCGCCATGCTGGAAAAGGCGCGCACGCTGAAGCCTTTCGACGGCTATATCGTGGACAGCGTCGGATGGGCCTATTTCCGGCTGGGCCGCTATCAGGATGCGGTCAAGACGCTGGAGGACGCGGTGCTTCTGGTGCCGGCAGATCCCACCATCAACGATCATCTTGGCGATGCCTACTGGAAAGTCGGGCGCCGGCTGGATGCGCAGTTTCAATGGAACCACGCGCTGGCGTTCAATCCCTCCGCCGACCAGAAGGCGAAGATCGAACAAAAGCTCAGGAGCGGCCTGCAATAGGCCTTGATCATGCCGGGCCGCATCGAAGAAGTCGCGCGCGCCAAGATCAATCTGTTCCTGCACGCCGGCGCAAGACGTGCCGACGGATATCATGACCTGCAGAGCCTGGCCGTATTTGCGGATGCCGGCGACGGGCTTTCATTCGACGACGCGTCCGCGCTTTCGCTTTCCATTGACGGGCCGTTTGCCGAGGCGCTCGCGCATGAGCCCGACAACCTCGTGCTGCGTGCGGCCGACGCTCTGGCGGCGGAAGCGAACCGTGCCGCCCTTGCGCAAATCCGGCTCACCAAGAACCTGCCGGTTGCGTCCGGCCTTGGCGGCGGCTCGGCCGACGCGGCGGCCGCCCTGCGGGGTTTGTCGGAGCTCTGGAACGCGCGGTTGCCGAACGAAAGGCTTTACGGGATCGCCGCGGCGCTGGGATCGGATGTCCCGGTGTGCATTGCGTCCATCTCCGCATGGATGGAAGGACGGGGCGAACGGGCCTTGCCTCTGCCTGTGCCGTCTCTCCACATGGTGCTGGTCAATCCAGGCGTTGCGGTTGCCACGAAAAAGGTCTTTGCCCGCCTGGAAGGCCGCAGCGGCACCGCCCTGGCCGCGCCGAACGGATTTCGCGATCTGCCCGCCCTTCTCGAATTTCTGGGCACGACCCGCAACGATCTGGAAGCGCCGGCCATCGCGATGGCGCCGGCCATCAGCGAGGCGCTGATTTCGCTGGCGGCAAGCGGCGCGCTGCTTGCGCGCATGTCGGGAAGCGGCGCCACCTGTTTTGGCCTTTTCGACAGCGCCAGCACGGCCAAAATGGCTGCAACGTCCATTGCCAACACACATGACGCGTGGTGGGTGACCGCCTGCCGGACTCAGTAGGCGCGTTCGACGCAGAATTCCGCGATGTTCACGAGTGCGGCGTGCAGTTCGCCGGCCGGCAGCGCCGCAAGCGCGCGCTCGGCGATATCCGCATAGCTGCGCGCGCGCGCAAGCGTTTCCTCGATCGCGCCGGCCGACTCCACGGCCGCCACGGCTTCGTCCAGGTCGCCATCGCGCAATTCCCCGCGTTCGATCGTGCGCTGCCAGAACGCCCGCCCGGCCTGATCGGCGCGCGCGAATGCAATGATGACGGGCAGCGTAACTTTCGCCTCGCGAAAATCATCGCCCACGGATTTGCCCATGACGGCGGCGCGGCCGGAATAATCGAGCGCGTCATCCACAAGCTGGAACGCGATGCCGAGATTGCGGCCGTATGTCCGGAGCGCGCGCACGAAGTCGGCCCCCCGGTCCGCCAGCATGGCGCCGGATTCCGCGGCCGCGGCGAACAGCGCTGCGGTCTTGGCGTCGATCACGCGCAGATAATCGCTTTCCGAAATCGCCAGATTATTCGCCGATTTGAGCTGCATGACTTCGCCTTCGGCGATGACGGCCGAGGCATCCGCCAGCACGTCGAGGATGTCGAGGCGGCCGGATTCCACCATCAGCTGGAAGGCGCGGCTGAACAGGAAATCGCCCACCAGCACGCTGGGCTTGTTGCCCCACACGACGTTGGCGGATGCCTTCCCGCGGCGAAGGGCGCTGGCATCGACAACATCGTCGTGGAGCAGGGTGGCGGTATGAATGAACTCCACGGCGGCGGCCAGATGCACATGCGCCGCTCCGCCATAGCCGCCCATGCGCGCGGCCGCGAGCGTGAGCAGCGGCCGCAACCGCTTGCCGCCGGAATCGACCAGATGCTTCGCCAGATCGGGAATCAGGTCCACCGTGCTCGACAGCCGGCCGTGAATCAGACGGTCCACCATCGCCATGTCGCGCGCGACGAGCGCATGCAGCCTCTCCACCGGGGAAAGGCCTGCTTCGGGTTTCAGGGCTTCTGCGACGATCATGGAGCGCGGGTTGCCGGGGCGTTGATTGGCTGCGAGATTATAGGCCTACCCAAGGCGGTCAAGCAGCCGTACCGCCACGGAACGGGTGGAAAAATCCGGCTGTTGCATGGAAAGCCCGATGCGCGAACTGCTGCGAACGAACGATCCGGTGCTGCTGAATTTCGTGCAAGTCCTGCTCAAGGATGCGGGTATCGCCACCGTCGTATTCGACGGACATATGAGCGTGATGGAAGGCAGTCTGGGCGTTTTGCCGCGGCGGCTGATGGTGGCCGACGACGATGCGGACGAGGCCGAGGCACTGGTGCGCAAGGAGGTTCCTTCGGCCCTGCCGCAACGGCCGTCCGCGCGGGTTACCAACGTGCTTTCGCCGTCGCGCCCCAAATAACCCATGCCGGCCGAACATCGCGCTCCGACACGCGCCGTAACCCGCGACGGTTTTCTGGATGGCCGGCTTCTTCTCTGCCAGCCCGCGAAGGGCTTTCGGGCGGGGCTGGACGCCGTGATGCTGGCTTCCGCCGTGCCGGCGCGAAGCGGGCAGACGGCTCTCGAACTGGGCGCGGGGGTGGGCACGGCAGGCCTTTGCCTTGCCGCGCGGGTGAAGGGTTGTGCCGTCATGGGCGCCGAAATCGATCAGGACCTGGTGGACCTCGCCAACATAAACGCCAAAGCCAACGGCATGGCCGCGCGCGTGCGCTTTGTGGCGGCCGATATTCGCGCGCTGCCGCGGGCCCTGAGAAGGAGTTTCGATCATGTGTTCTGCAATCCGCCATTTCACGATGGGGACGGGCAGGCATCGCCCGATCCGCGCCGGGCACGCGCCCGGCACGACAGTTGCGGACTCGGTCTCTGGCTTGAAACCGGAATCAGGCGCACGGGCCCCAAGGGAACCTTCACCGCAATCCTGCGGGCCGATCGCCTGAAGGAGGCGCTTGACGCGATGCCGGCGACCGGCGTCACCGTGTTCCCGCTGTGGCCGAAGCGCGGAGCCGAAGCCAAGCGTGTGATCGTGCAGCTGCGCCGAGCGGCGCGGCGTCCGCTGGCCTTGCTTCCGGGACTTGTTCTGCATGAGAACAACGGCCGCTTTACGGCGGAAGCCGATGCCGTTTTGCGTCACGCCGGCGCGCTCGATCTGGGCTGATGGGCGCTTGCAATCTTGCGCAGAGTTATGTGGCGCCGATGCCGCCCATCGGCTAGACATCGCCCATACCCGCCGTGAAAGAGCAATGAACAGTCAGGCCATCGCCAGCAAGGTTCCCGCCGTTACCCTGGGCTTCTGGATCATCAAAATTCTTGCCACCACGCTGGGCGAAACCGGCGGCGACACGGTGACGATGACGTGGCTTGGCGAAACGACGGATCATGCCGTGCCCAACGGCTATCTCATCGGCACGGGGATCTTTCTTTCGCTTCTGGTCGTGCTGGTGGTGTGGCAGACGGCGGCGAAGAAATTTCATCCGTGGCTCTATTGGGCCACCATTGTCGCCTCGACGACCGCCGGCACCACGATGGCCGATTTCGCCGACCGTTCGCTCGGGATCGGCTATGCCGGGGGCTCCTCGGTGCTGCTGGCCTGCGTTCTGTTGTCGCTGGGGGCCTGGTACTGGTCGCAGGGAACCATCTCGGTCACCACCGTCAACACGCCCAAGGTGGAAGCTTTCTACTGGATCACGATTACGTTCTCCCAGACGCTGGGCACGGCGCTTGGCGACTGGATGGCGGACGATGCGGGCGTTGGCTTTGGCGGCGGCGCGCTCGTGTTTCTTGCGGCGCTCGCGATCATCGCAGGGCTCTATTACCGGTCGCGGATTTCGCATGTGCTCCTGTTCTGGGCGGCCTTCATCCTGACGCGGCCGCTGGGCGCGACCGTGGGCGACTTCCTGGACAAGCCGCTGCACGAGGGTGGCCTGGCGCTGAGCCGCCCCGTCGCATCCGCGGTGATCGCGGCCTGCATCATTGTTCTCATTCTGGTGTTGCCGCAGCGGGCGGGCAGCCATCCGGCGGCTTCGGCCGAGGCAGGTTAAAACCAAAACGTCATCGACCGCTTCATGCGGGCGACCCATTCTGGAGACAAAATGGGTCGCCCGGACAAGCCGGGCAATGACGCCGGTGAAGTTGCGAAAAAACAGCTCTATCGGGAATAGATCAGCAGCCGGAACGAACCCGGCGCAATGGACGGCCGCGGATGCGGATCGTCCTGCGTCGGCTGCGCGGGGATGAGATCGGCCGTCACCAGATACACGTCGTGCGTGGCGGGATCCACCTCCATCGTGCGCGCGCCTTTCTGGGTCGCCACGTTTTCGACGACCGTGAATTTGTCGGGCGCATCCTCATGCACGACCGTGAGCGTGCCGTCGCCATTCGAGCTGAAGGCGAAACCGGTGCCGGGATCGAAGCGGTTGGAATCCACATGATCGCCGATCGCGGGCGTGGCGATCACCTTGCCGCTCGCTGCATCCACCACGGCCATCATCCTGTTGTGGCAGCCGATGAAAAGCCGCGCATGCGCCGCATCCACGGCGATGCCGGACGGCCCTTCGCAGGGCGCAAGCGGCCAACGGTTCACGATGGAAAGCGATTTGGCATCGATCTGCAGAAGTTCGGACTTGTCTTCCAGATTGAGGAAGATGTTGCCCTTGCCGTCGGCCACGCCCATTTCGGGATGGCCGCCCAGCGCGATGGTGCCCGCAACCGCGTTTGTGCGGGCGTCGATCGCGCTGGCGCTGTCGCCGCCGGCATTGAACGCGAACACGCGCTGCGTGGACGGATCGTAGGCGATGGCATCGGGCCGTTCTCCCACAGTGACAGTTCCCGTGGTCTTGAGCGTCGCCAGATCGAACACCACCACGGTGTTGTTGCCGCCGGCCGTGACGAAGCCCTTTCCCAGGTCATCGGCCACGGCCACGCCATGTGCCTGGGGCGTGTCGGGAATGTCGCCTGCGACGGTGCTGCCTGCCGTATCCACCACGACGACATGGGTGCCGTGCGTGATGAACAGATGATGGCGGGCGCCATCGAGCGCCATGAGGTCCCAGAAGCTGTCGCCGCCGACGGGCACGGTTTTGACAAGGTGGTAGCCGCCTGCGCCCGCGAGCGCGGCGCTGGCCGAGCAGGCAAGAACCAGCGATGCGAAAATCCCGATGTGATTTTTCATTTTTCCTCCCCCGGCGCGGGCGCACTATAGGGGGGCCGGGCCGCGGGGCCGCAAGCGCAAAACCGGTTCTTGTCCAATCTGTAAGGCGCCTATAGGTTCGCGGCCGCTTCGCAAATGGCGGGAATCGGTGGCCAAACCGCTCACATTCCAGCAGCTGATCCTGACCTTGCAGGACTATTGGTCCGGGCAGGGCTGCGTGCTGCTTCAGCCCTATGATCTGGAGATGGGGGCGGGCACATTTCATCCGGCCACCACCTTGCGGGCGCTGGGGCCCAATCCGTGGCGCGCGGCCTATGTGCAGCCGGCGCGCCGGCCCAAGGACGGCCGCTATGGCGACAATCCCAACCGGCTGGAACAGCACCATCAGTTCCAGGTGATCCTGAAGCCCGCGCCGAAGGATGTGCTCGATCTTTATCTCGGATCGCTGGCGGCCATTGGCCTTGACTCGCGCGTGCACGACATCCGCTTCGTGGAAGACGATTGGGAAAGCCCCACGCTCGGCGCCTGGGGACTGGGCTGGGAAGTGTGGTGCGACGGCATGGAGATCACGCAATTCACGTATTTCCAGCAGGTGGGCGGGCTTGATTGCGATCCGGTGAGCGCGGAAATCACCTACGGCCTCGAACGGCTGTGCATGTATGTGCAGAATGTGGAGTGGGTTTACGACCTCGCCTACAACGACCGCTTCCGCTACGGCGATGTGTTCCATCAGCGCGAGCGCGAATTTTCCGCCTACGATTTCGAGAAGGCCGATACCGAAACGCTGTTCCGGCATTTCGTGGACGCGGAAAACGAATGCCGCGCGCTTCTGGCCGACAATCTGCCGCTGCCTGCCTATGACCAGTGCATCAAGGCAAGCCACGCCTTCAATCTGCTGGATGCGCGCGGGGTGATTTCGGTGACGGAGCGGGCGGCCTATATCGCGCGCGTGCGGGCGCTTGCAAAATCCTGCTGCGCGCGGTGGCTGGAAAGCCCGATGGGCGCCTATCAGCCGAGGGAAGGCTGATGGCGGACTTCCTTCTTGAGCTCTTCTCCGAAGAAATTCCCGCGCGCATGCAGGCACAGGCCGCGAAGAATCTGGAGCGGCTGGTGGTGGGCGCGCTGTCGGACCGCGGGCTTCTGTTCGAAGGCGTGAAATCCTTTGCGGGGCCGCGGCGCCTGACGCTGGCGATCGCCGGACTGCCGGCCAGGCAGCCCGACGTGAAGGAAGAGCGCAAAGGCCCGCGCGTGAATGCGCCGGAGAAGGCCATTCTGGGATTTCTGAAATCGGCCGGCGTGACCATCGAGCAATGCCAGAAACAGGATGACGGCAAGGGCGAATTCTATGTCGCGGTGATCGAACGCAAGGGCCGCGACACGGCGGATGTGCTGACCGAGATGCTGCCCGAAGTGCTGACGAAACTGCCCTGGCCCAAGAGCATGCGCTTTCCGGGAAGCCCGGTGCGATGGGTGCGGCCGCTGCATGCCATCGTGGCGACGCTGGACGGCGAGGTGGTGCCGTTTGAATTCGCCGGCGTGAAAAGCGGCAATGTCACCTTCGGCCACCGGTTCCTTTCCAAAGGCCCGATCGAGGTGCGCCGGCTCGACGACTATGTGGAGAAATTGCGCAAGGCCCATGTGATCGTGGATGCCGCCGAACGCAAGGAGATCATCCGGCATGAAGCGCAGCAGCGCGCCTTTGCGCTGGGGCTGGAGCTGATCGAGGACGACGGCCTGCTCGAGGAAGTGGCGGGGCTGGCCGAATGGCCGGTGGTTCTGATCGGGCGCATCGAGAGCGCATTCATGGACCTGCCGCCGGAGATTTTGCAGACCTCCATGCGCGCGCACCAAAAATACTTCGCGCTGCGCCACCCGAAAGACGGGAAATTGACCAACCGTTTCGTGATCGTTGCCAACACCGTCCCCGTGGATGGCGGCAAGGAAATCATTGCCGGCAACGAGCGCGTGCTGCGCGCGCGGCTTTCGGACGCGAAGTTCTTCTGGGATCGGGACCGCAAGCGCACGCTCGAAAGCCGCGTGGAGGACCTGAAGCACATCATTTTCCACGCCAAGCTGGGGACGCAACTTGAGCGGGTGAAGAGGATTGAAGTGTTGGCAGGCGAGATCGCGGAAAAGATCGGACTGGACAAAAAGGGCATAGAGAAAGCCAAGCGCGCCGCGCGGCTGTGCAAAGCGGACCTCACGACCGGCGTGGTGGGCGAATTCCCGGAACTGCAGGGTGTGATGGGCCGGTATTATCACCTCGAACATCACCCCGATGATGTTGAAGTCGCCGACGCGATCCGCGATCACTACAAGCCGCTCGGTCCTTCGGACGCGGTGCCGACGGACAAAGTCTCCATCGCCGTCGCTCTGGCGGATAAGCTTTATACTTTGGTCGGTCTCTGGTGGGTTGGTGAAAAACCGACGGGATCAAGTGACCCATATGCTCTGCGACGCTCTTGTCTTGGGCTAGTACGAATCGTGCTCGCAAATGGTCTGCGAATCCGTTTAAGCGAACTTTTGTATTCGGCTTTCGGGATGATGCCTCCGATATCGACTGGCACGATTACTGTGCAGTCCGATTTCGAGACAAAATTTCCAAATGTTCTGCTGCCAAATTCAGAAGGCGGGCTAATCCATAGCCTTCAACCTCAGTTGGTCGAAATATTTAGCTTTTTGATGGAGCGAATAAAAGTCGCGCTGCGTGAAAAAGGCACGCGGCATGATCTGATCGATGCCGTGTTCTCGCTCGGCAACGAAGATGATCTGGTCAGGCTGGTGGCGCGCGTGGAGGCACTGCAATCGTTCCTTAACACCGACGATGGCGCCAATCTGCTTATCGCCTATCGTCGCGCGGCAAACATCCTGAAAGCCGAAGAGAAGAAGGATGGGCGCTACGAAGGCGAACCGAAGCTGGACTTGCTGAAGTTGCCGGAAGAAAAGGCGCTGGCCGACGCGCTCGCCAAAGCCGACAAACGCATCGCGGACAACATCGCCAAAGAGAAATTCGTCGAGGCCATGAGCGTGATGGCTTCGCTCCGCGCGCCGGTGGATGCGTTCTTCGACAAGGTCACGGTGAACGACAAAGATGCGAGCTTGCGCAAGAATCGGCTCCTGCTGCTCTCGCGCCTCCGCGCCACGCTGCATCTGGTGGCGGATTTCTCGAAGATTGAGGGATAGCGGCCCCGTTTACGGGGGAGGGGGCCGCGCAGCGATGGAGAGAGCAGGCGCCGCTTCCGCCCCCTCCGCTTCGCTCATTTTCATTTCGCTCAGCACCTCCCCCGTAAACGGGGGAGGAACCTGCGCAGCAAGTTCACCCATCCTTTTCCGTCGTCGGGTCGATCATCTTGCGGATTTCGGTGATCTTCGTCGCCGGAAAGCCGCTCATCTCCGCGTGCTTCCTGATGATCGCCTCGTCCTTCGCCAGATAGACGCAGAAGGTCTTGTCCGCGGCGACATAACTTTCCTGCCACTGGATGTCCGGGCCGAGCTTCGCCAGCACCTCGTTCGATTTGGCGGCCGCCGCCTTCAGCTGTTCGCGTTCGAAGGAACCCACGGCGGGAATGTCGCGTTCGATGATGAATTTGCGCAAGGTCATGGCGGGCTCCGGGGTAGCATTGCAGGATTGACGTTAGCGCCCGGGCCGAAGCAAGTCAGCATAATTGAGGATATTCCCCCGCGAGGGATGACAATCCGGCCTCCGATTTGGGATAACGGCGCCAAACGGTGCGGTGGAGCGACATGGCGAAGTGGGTTTATGCGTTCGGCAATGGCAAGGCCGACGGCACGGCGGAGATGAAAAACCTGCTGGGCGGCAAGGGCGCGGGTCTGGCGGAAATGAGCGGCATGGGATTGCCGGTGCCGCCCGGCTTCACCATCACCACAGAAGCCTGCACCTATTTTTACCAGCACAACCAGACCTATCCGGACGGCCTGAAAGCCGAAGCCGACGCGGCGCTGAAACAGGTGGGCGCCCTTGTGGGCGCGGAATTCGGCAATCCGGCAAAGCCGCTTCTGGTTTCGGTGCGGTCCGGCGCGCGCGTCTCCATGCCCGGCATGATGGATACGGTTCTGAACCTGGGCCTCAATCCCGAAACGACGGAAGGGCTGGCCAGCCTCACGGGCAATGCGCGCTTTGCCTATGACAGCTATCGCCGCTTCATCCAGATGTATTCGAATGTCGTGCTCGGGCTTGAACATTCGCTGTTCGAGGAAATTCTCGACAGCGCGAAGGAAGAAAAGGGCGTGGAGCTCGACACCGAGCTGGACGCCACCGACCTCGGGCGCATCATCGACGATTACAAGGCGCGGGTACGCAAGGAGCTGGGCAAGCAGTTTCCCGATGACGTGCATGCGCAGCTTTGGGGCGCCATCGGCGCGGTGTTCGGCTCCTGGCAGGCCGCCCGTGCCAGAACCTATCGCAAGCTGAACCGCATTCCCGAGGACTGGGGCACGGCCGTGAACGTGCAGGCCATGGTGTTTGGCAATCGCGGCGAAACCTCCGCCACCGGCGTGGCTTTCACGCGCGATCCGGCGACGGGCGAAAAGCTCCTCTATGGCGAGTTCCTGATCAACGCGCAGGGCGAAGACGTGGTGGCCGGCATCCGCACGCCGCAGCCGATCTCGAAAGCCGTGCGCGAGCGGCAAGGCGGAAAAAAGCCCTCGATGGAAGAAGCCATGCCCGCCGCCTATGCGGAGCTTCGGGCCATCGCCGACAAGCTCGAAGCGCATTACCGCGACATGCAGGATGTCGAGTTCACGATCCAGGACGGCAAGCTTTTCATGCTGCAGACCCGTTCCGGCAAGCGCACGGCAAAGGCGGCGCTGAAGGTGGCCGTGGACATGGTGACCGAAGGGCTGATTGACGAAAAACTCGCGGTCATGCGCGTGGACCCGATGGCGCTGGATCAGCTTCTGCATCCCACGCTCGATCCCAAGGCGCCGAAGGAACAGATTGCATCCGGCCTTGCGGCATCGCCAGGCGCCGCCACGGGCGAGGTGGCGTTTACGGCCGACGAAGCCGAAAAGCGCGCGGGCGAGGGCCATGCCATCATCCTGGTGCGCACGGAGACCAGCCCCGAAGACATCCACGGCATGCACGCGGCGAAGGGAATCCTCACCGCGCGCGGCGGCATGACAAGCCATGCGGCGGTCGTGGCGCGCGGCATGGGACGGCCCTGCGTCTCGGGCGCGGGCATGATCAAGATCGACGCGGCAAAGGGCGAGATGGTATGCGGCGCGCACACGATCCGGCGCGGGGAGCTCATCACCATCGACGGCACCAGCGGGCAGGTCTTCAAGGGGCGCGTGCCCACGATCGAACCGGAGCTTTCGGGCGATTTCGCCACGCTGATGGGATGGGCCGACGGGATGCGGCGCCTCAAGGTTCGCACCAACGCGGATACGCCGAAAGACGCGGAGGTCGCACGCAAGTTCGGCGCCGAAGGCATCGGGCTTTGCCGCACGGAACACATGTTCTTCGATCCGGAACGCATTCTCGCCGTGCGCCAGATGATTTTGGCCGACGACAGGGCTGCGCGCGAAGCGGCGCTTGCGAAGCTGCTTCCCATGCAGCGCGGCGATTTCGAAGGCATCTTCCGCGCGATGGAAGGGCTGCCGGTCACCATCCGGCTGCTCGATCCGCCGCTGCACGAATTCCTGCCGCAAACGGATGCGGAAGTGGCCGATGTGGCGCGCGCGGCGGGAACCACGCCCGCAAAATTGCGCGCGCGCGCGATAGCGCTGCAGGAAGCCAACCCGATGCTGGGCCATCGCGGCTGCCGGCTGGGCATCACCTTTCCCGAAATCTACGAGATGCAGGCCCGCGCGATCTTCGAGGCGGCAATGAATGTCGAGCGCTCGGGCGGCAAGCGCGTGCAGCTGGAAATCATGATCCCCCTGGTCGGATTCCGGTCGGAATTCGATTTCCTGAAAGAGCGGATTGCAGCGGTGTCACGGACGATCGCAAAGGAACACGGCCGCGCGCCCGCCTTCATGACCGGCACGATGATCGAGCTGCCGCGCGCCGCGCTCCGCGCCGGCGAGATCGCGGAAAGCGCGGAGTTTTTCTCGTTCGGCACCAACGACCTGACGCAGACGACCCTGGGCGTGAGCCGGGACGATGCGGGCACCTTTCTGACCGAATATCTTTCCAAGGGCCTGATTGCGCGCGATCCGTTCGTTTCGATCGATCAGGACGGCGTGGGCGAGCTTGTAAAAATCGCGGCCGAACGGGGGCGCAAGGCGCGCGAAAAACTGAAGCTCGGGATCTGCGGCGAGCATGGCGGCGATCCGGATTCGATCCGATTCTGTCACGAAGCGGGACTGGATTATGTCTCGTGTTCACCATTCCGCGTGCCCATCGCCCGTCTTGCGGCGGCACAGGCCGCGTTCAGATATGTGAACGAAGATAGTTAGTCCGTACACGGACGATGCAGGAAAAGGCTGGAATTTTTCGCTTATCGTGACACAACGTCACGATCGGCAAATTTTTCATTTGACGATTCGGATTTTGGTTGGCAGGAACCATGCACACCCGTCGAAGGGGAGCGGGGACGTTCGGAGCACGAAACAAAAGTTTGGAAGCCGACTGACTGCCTGATTTTTGGACGATCGCGAAATCCGAAAGAGTGTCGAAACCCTTATGACCAAAAATTTGCGTTTAGTTCTGCGGCGCGCGGACCGTGCGCTGATCGGCGCCGGGATGCTTGCGCTGGCCGTTGCGGCCACCGGCTGCGCGGCGATCCGCTATTATCCGCACACGGAGGAATTGGCCACCGCCATTCATCCTGCGCCCGTTCCCGCAAGCCGCGTGACGCTGGCGCTGCCGGCCTCCTTCGACATGCTTTCGGTCGTGCCGACGCCGAAGCCTTCGCCGGCCGAAATGGCCAAACAGCAGATCCTGGCCGAGCACCGCTGCCTCGCCGAAGCCCTTTATTACGAAGCGCGCGGCGAAGGGGTTGAAGGGCAGGAAGCGATAGCGGAAGTTGTCATTCACCGCATGCACGACCGCAATTTTCCGCACACCATCTGCGGGGTGGTCTATCAGGGCGCTGGACACAGGGGTTGCCAGTTTTCGTTCACCTGCGACGGCGAACTGAACGAGCCGAAAAGCCGCTATGCGTGGTATGAGGCGCAGCTCGTGGCGGCGCGCATCATGACCGGCGAAATCCAGCTGCATGACATCACCGAGGACGCGGTGAATTTCCATGCCGTCTATGTACAGCCGGACTGGGCGAACCACATGGTGCGCACGATTCAGATCGGCAATCACATCTTCTACCGCTGGGCGCACAGCCGCGCGAGCTAGCCGCCGCCCGCGATCTTCGCGATCGTTTTCCTGACGCGGCCCCGGACGAATTCGGGCGAAAAGCCTTTCAGGCGGTCGAGCCAGGCGATTTCCGGCGGCACGTACCAGTGGAGCCTGTCGCTTGTGTACGCCTTCCACACCGCTTCGGCGACGGCAGACGGCGGCATGAGGCGGAAAGGCCCCTTCTTTGGCGCATTGGCAAGAAGCGTCTCGTCCGTCGCCGGCGGGCGATCGCCCGAGCGGTTGGGCGTCATGCGCAGGATGGCGGTGTCGATCAGCCCGGGAAGTGTGTCGGCCACGCGGATGCCATGGCGCGCGAATTCGATCGAAAGCGCTTCCGTGAGCCCCTTCACGGCATGCTTGGTGGCGGAATAGACAGCAAGCCGCGGCATGCCATAAGTGGCCGATGACGACGAGGTGGTGAAGCAGAGCGGATTCTTCGTGGCCTTGAGCAGCGGCAGCGCTGCGTAAATTCCCGTCAGCACGCCCACGAAATTCACCTGCACGACGCGCAGCGCGGCTTCATAGGGCACGTCCTCGAACCAGCCGCTTTCACCGATGCCGGCGTTGTTGAACAGGATGTCCATCGTGCCGCCGGTCTCTGCGCCGAACGCGGCGACGGCCGACTGGAAATCGGCCGTGTCGGTCACATCGAGCCTTCGGGTGACGCAGTTGTCCGCGCCGATTTCCTGCGCGAGCGCGGCAAGGCCCGCCTCGTTCACGTCGAAGGCGCCCACGAACCAGCCGCGGGACGCAAACAGCACGGCGGTCGCCCGCCCGATGCCGCTGGCCGCGCCCGTGATGAAGATGGATTTGCGCCCGCGCGCCTTGCCCGCCATGTCAGAAATTCACGCGATGGGTGATCGCGCCATCCACGACGAGATTGGCACCCGTTGTGTAGGCTGAGGCAGGCGACGCCAGGAACACGGCGGCGTTGGCAATTTCCCGCGGCGTCGCGGCGCGACCGGTGGGGTTGCGCGCCATCGCCTGCTTGAAATAGTCGGGCGCATTGGCTTCCACCATCGCCCATACGCCGCCCTTGAAATAGACCATGCCGGGCGACACCACATTGGCGCGGATCTTCCGCTTGGCATGTTGGCGCGCCAGCCCCTTGGCATAGTGGATCAGGGCCGCCTTGATCGGGCCGTAGGAACTTGAGTTGTCGGTTTCCGCCGCGGATACCGATGCGATGATGATGAAGGCGGCATCGCCGCGCTTCTGGGCCGCCTCTTCGAGAAACGGCCGTGCCGCATCAAAGCCGTTCACCGCACCCAGTACATCGAGCCGGAAATTTGCTTCCCATGATGCCGGGTCCGGCCCTTGCGCCATCGCGCCCGCGTTGGAGACGAGAATATCTATGCCGCGGAGCTCTTCGCCGGCTTTTGCGATCCAGCGTTTCAGAGCATCCCCATTTGTGATGTCCACCGCCGCGCCGGTGGCCTTCACGCCCCTGTCTTTCAGCGCCGCCACCGCGCCGCTGATTTCATCCGGTTTGCGCGCGCAGATGGCCACATTGGCGCCTTCGCCTGCGAAGGTTTCCGCAATCGCCCGCCCGATGCCGCGCGTGCCGCCGAGCACGATCGCGTTCTTGCCCCTGAGGTGAAGGTCCATGGCGCGTCCTCTCTGAATGTTTGCCGGACAATCCTAGGACGGTCAGAGATCGAGCGCCACGTCGAGACTGGGGGCCGAATGGGTGATGGCGCCGGAAGAGATGTAGTCCACGCCCGTCCGGGCGATCGCGCGGACAGTGGCGAGCGAGACGTTGCCCGAGGCTTCAAGCACGGCACGGCCTCTGGCCATCGTGACCGCGCGCTTCAGCCGCGCGATGCTCATGTTGTCGAGCAGGACGGTATCGACGCCGAGCTTCAGGCATTCCTCGAGCTGCTCCAGCGTATCCACCTCGACTTCGATCTTCAGCATGTGGCCGGCGCCGCTACGCACGCGGCCGACCGCGGCGCCGATCCCGCCGGCCGCGGCGATGTGGTTGTCCTTAATGAGCACCGCATCGTCGAGCCCGAAGCGGTGGTTGAAACCGCCGCCGCAGCGCACGGCATATTTCTCAAACGCGCGCAGGCCTGGCGTCGTCTTTCGCGTACAGACAATGCGGGCTTTCGTGCCCTTCACCGCGTTCACGAGCGCGCGCGTAGCGGTGGCCACGCCCGAGAGATGACCGGCGAAGTTCAGCGCCACGCGCTCGGCGGTGAGGATGCTGCGCGCGGCGCCTTCCACGATTGCCAGCGTTGCGCCGGATTTCACCGTGGCGCCGTCCGGTTCTTTGGCCGAGAATTTCAAACCAGGATCCACCAGCCGAAAGGCACATTCGGCCGCGATCAGTCCGGCAATGGTGCCGGGCCTGCGCGCGACGAGCCTGGCCCGGGCGCGCCTGTTCCCGGGAACGGTGAGCGCGCTCGTGATGTCGCCCGCGCGGCCGAGGTCTTCTTCCAGCGCGCGGCGCACGACGGGCTCGACCAGGAGCGCGGGCGGCGGGTCTGTAAAGGGCAGGGCGGTGGTCATCGCGCGCAGGTAATGGACCTCAGCTTCACCGGCGGTTGCACGGCAATCCTTTCCGCTTCGGCCAACGTCAGGAACGAGCGTTTGCCGGCTGCATCCGTCTGCGGATAATCGCTGCGGAAATGGCTGCCGCGGCTTTCATGGCGCACAAGGGCCGCCGCGGTCACCAGCTTGGCCGTGGCCGCCATGTTCAACAGTGCCGGCTCCGTGGCGCCGGCACGCTCCACGGCAGCGATATTGTGCAGCGCCAGGCGCAAGCCCGCTTCGTCACGCTCCATGCCCACGAGCCGTGCCATCGTTTCCCGCAAGGCCTGCGGCGGTGCAGGCGCGGCAAACCGCTCCGGCGCGGGCGGCAGGCCGTGCCCGTCGCGCGGCGCGATCATGCTTCTGACGTCTTCGGCGGCACGCGCGCCGAATACCAGCGCTTCGAGCAATGAATTGGACGCCAGCCGGTTCGCGCCATGCAGGCCGGTCGAGGCACATTCGCCCACGGCCCACAGACCGTCGAGCGAGGTGCGGCCGCAGTCGTCGCTCGCGATGCCGCCCATGTGGTAATGCGCGGCCGGCGCAACCGGAATGGGCTGCGTTGCTGGATCAATGCCGGCGGACATGCAGGCCGCGTGGACGGTCGGGAAATGCGCCGCGAATTGCGCGCCGATGGCTTGCCGGCAATCCAGAAACACCCTGTGGCCGGCCGCGATCTGCCGATGGATGGCGCGCGCCACGACGTCGCGCGGCGCGAGCTCTGCATCCGCATGCACGGACGGCATGAAGCGGCGGCCCGTTTCGTCCACGAGGACTGCGCCTTCGCCGCGCAATGCCTCGGTCGCCAGCGGCGCCGGATCGCGGCCGATGGCGATGGCCGTCGGGTGGAACTGCACGAATTCCGCATCGGCGATCACGGCGCCCGCGCGTGCCGCCATCCCTAAGCCTTCGCCGCGCGCTTCCGGCGGATTTGTGGTGACGGCATAGAGCGCCCCGATGCCGCCGGTGGCAAAGATCACCGCGTTGCTGCGGAAAAGAACCAGTCGCGCCGATGTGTGCAGGCCATAGCGCGCGAAAATGCCGGTGACGCGGCCGTCTTCCACCGCAAGCTCGATGGCATGAAAGCCTTCGAGCAAGCGGATCGAGGGCGCCGCCAGCGCGCGTTCGGCCAATGTGCGCGTCACTTCGGCGCCAGCACGATCGCCCTTCACATGCACGATGCGGGCGGCAGAATGCGCGGCCTCGCGGCCGAGTGAAAGCGTGCCGTCGGGATTGCGATCGAACGGTGCGCCATAGGCGATGAGGTCTTCGATGCGCGCGGGCGCTTCGCGCGCCACAAGCTCCGCGATTTTGGGATCCGTCGTGCCCGCGCCCGCCCTGATCGTATCGGCGGCGTGCGCCTGCCAGCTGTCGCGCTTGTCCATCGCCGCAGCGATGCCACCCTGTGCCCAGGCGCTGGAGCCGGATGTGCCGGGCCTGGCGCCGGCGAGAACGGTTGCCGGAAACGGCGCCAGCTTCAGCGCCGTGAACAGGCCCGCCATGCCGGCGCCGAGGATGAGCGCGCCCGGACATTCGATGACGTTGTCGATGCGGCGGCTCATGTTCGTTCCTCCCTGCCGGCAGATTCAGGGTGTGCGCCTCAGGCCGCTTTCGCCTGAACGGGCATCTTCACCGCCAGCATGCGCTCGACCGAGGCTTTGGCGCGCGCGGCGATTTCGCGATCGACCATCACTTCGTGGGTCATGGTCTGGAGCGAATTCAGGATTCCCGCCAGCGTGATGCGTTTCATGTGCGGGCAGAGGTTGCAGGGCCGCACGAATTCCACGTCTGGGAATTCCACCGCGACGTTGTCGCTCATGGAGCATTCGGTGACCATCACCACGCGCCGCGGCCGCTTCTGGCCGACATAACCGATCATGGCGCTGGTGGACCCCGCGAAATCGGCTTCGGCCACAACGTCCGGCGGACATTCCGGATGCGCCAGCACAACCACGCCGGGATTGCCTTCGCGATAGGCGCGGATATCGGCGGCCGTGAAGCGCTCATGCACCTCGCAATGGCCTTTCCAGGTGATGATCTTCACGGGCGTCTTTTTCGCCACGTTCTGCGCCAGATATTCGTCCGGGATCATGATGACGGTATCGCTGCCGCGCTCGCGCGCGATATCTTCCACGACCGCCACCGCATTGGAGGAGGTGCAACACACATCGCTCTCGGCCTTCACTTCGGCGGACGTGTTCACATAGGTCACAACCGGAAGGCCCGGATATTTCTGCTTGAGCAGCCGCACGTCCGCGCCCGTAATGGAAGCGGCGAGCGAACAGCCCGCGCGCAGATCGGGAATGAGCACGGTCTTCTGCGGCGAAAGGATTTTCGACGTTTCCGCCATGAAGTGCACGCCGGCCTGCACGATGACTTGTGCATCGGTGCGCGCGGCCTCGCGCGCCAGTTGCAGGGAGTCGCCGGTGAAATCGGAGACGCAGTTGAAAATCTCCGGCGTCATGTAGTTGTGGCCGAGGATGACGGCGTTCTTCTGCGTCTTCAGGCGATTGATGGCGTCCACATAGGGCGCAAAGGCCGGCCATTCGATTTCGGGAATCACATGGGCCACTTTCGCGTAGAGATCGCGCGTGGCGCGGGCGACCGCGGGCGTATAGGGAAGGTCGGGCCGGGCGGCTTCCAGGACTGCCATCTTCGCCTCCTTTATGCTCATATTGAGCATATATATAGGCTGAAAAGACCGGCCTTAAAGGGCCGGCATTTGGACGGACTTATGCTACCCATGAGCATAAATCCGTCAAGCCCGGCCGAAGCCTCGAAACGCGCCTGAAAAAGGCGTCATTTCGTCCCGGCAGCCAAAAAATCGTGTAAATCTTTGGCGCCACAAACGGGGCGGGGAGCCATGTCGCGCCGCATCAGCACGGTTCTATTTGCGTCCTCACTGCTGTGCCTTGGCGGCCCGGTGCAGGCCCAGATGCTCGCCGTCGCAGGGTCTCTGGAAGGCGGCTATAGCAGCTACGACACCCCGGGCGAGCATCTGAACGAATGGCGCGGCGCGGGTTCCGGCGTCTTCACGATCGACAATCCCGGCTTCAACCTTCAGGCTAATTTCGGCAATTCGGGCCTGAAGCTGAGCGGACAGAGCGCCGATCTCTGGCGCTATGACGCCGACATTTTCTGGCGCGACCATGCCGGCGCCATCGGGATTGACGGCGGCGGCGATTCCGTTTCGGCCGGCATCACGAACACGACGTCCAAATCATCCACCAGCAGCGGCTTCGATCTCGTCCACTTCGGCATGTTCGGCGAGTTTTTCGTCTTCCAGGGGCTCACGCTGCGCATGCGCGGCGGCCGGATCGCCGGAGACGAAACCGGCTATTACGCTTCGCCCGGGCTTGTGTGGTATCCGATCCGCGATATCGCCGTCAGTCTGAACGGCGATTACATCAAACTCGACAATCCGGCGCCGACCGTGGAAGACATTTCGGTTTCCGCCGAATACATGCCCGTGCGCGACGTGCCGATCACGCTTTCGATCGGCTACACCTACGCGCATCTGAGCCAGCTGTCCGGCCATCAGGATGTTCTGTCGGCCGGCATCAAGTGGTATTTCGGCGGCGAAGGGCGCAGCGGAACGCTGGAGGACCGTCAGCGCAACGGCCCCGACAACTGGGCTGGCCCGCCCGCCACGCTGGTCGGCGTCGGATTCTGAAACGCGGCAACGCCGATCAGGCGTTTGCAGTTCCCCGCCGTGCGCCGAGGCGCACACCGGGGGCGGGGCGTTCGCGCAAGACCTCGCGGCGGAAGCGGAACAGTTCGGCCGGACGCCCGCGGGCCGTGCGCGTGAATTTGCCGGTGCGCTCCACCAGTCCCTGATTTTCGATCAGGCGGCGGAAGTTCTGCTTGTGCAGGCGAACGCCGGAGATGGCTTCCACGGTGCGCTGCAGTTCCAGCATCGTGAAGGCCGGCGCCATCAGTTCGAACACGACGGGGCGGTATTTCATCTTTCCGCGCAGCCGGGCGATTGCGGTCGCCAATATGCGCCGATGGTCGAACATCATGCTGACACCCAGCGGCGGATCGGGCAGGCCATCGGCCGCGATCTTGCGGCCGTCGCGGCGCGCCTCCTCCACGAGGCCGGCTTCGTACAGAAGTTCATACCGCTCGAGCGCTTTTTCTTCGTCCCAGGGAAGACCTTCCAGCCCGAAGCAGATGCGCGCGCGGGCGCGCCGCTCTTCGGCCAGGTCGGACGCGTCGGCCGCCTTGGCGAATTTCTTCAGCGCCGGCGCTATCGTGCTGTCGATGAGCGCGGGCCTTTCGCGGCGCCAGTCCTCCCACGGGAAATACTGGTACCAGTCGCGCCAGTGCGTATCCGGCGCTTTGAGCTCGGTGCCTCCGCGCGTCAGGGCAAGATAGCCCACCGACACCACACGCGGCCCTTCGCCGGGCGTCACCAGATGCCGGCCCCGGTCGCCGAAGGTGTAGAGCTGTTCCGCATAACCGAGGCCGAGCAGCGTTTGCTCTTCCACCCAGCTGCGCAGTCCGCTTTCCAGCGTGCGGTGATGCAGGGGCTCGAAGGGACCGAAGGGCAGGGCGTCGGCAATGTCCTGCGAACGGCGCACCACGAGCACGCGCGGCCGCTCTTCGGCCACGGACACAATGGCCGCGCTCAAGCCGATGCTGACGACCAGTTCCGGCGTACCCCTGTTCATAGCTGCGCGCGCTCGACGGGAAATTCCACGGGCATGCCTTCCACCACGAGGATTCCGTCGCCCATCGCTTCTACGGCCTGCACCATGCGGCCGTTGCGGTTCAGCAGCCGGTCCGCAAGCCGCACGATCAGGCGGTTGGGATAGGCGTGCGGCGCGCGCGCGCGCATGGCGCGGGCAATCTCCATTTCCGCGCCGGGACCAAGCCGGTCGCAAAGCACCGTGTAGGCCGCGGCCATCGAGCGGCTTACGCCTGCCCAACAATGCACGATCATCGGCGCCTGTGCATTCCAGCTGCGGCCGAATTCCAGCAGGGATGCGACGTGGGTTTCCGCCGGCGGCGCTTCGCCCAGCCAGTCCTCCGCAATGTCATTCATGCCGAGGCGCAAATGTCTTGCCGGCTCAAACCCCGCCGGCGTTTCGATCATGTGCTCGGGTGACAACAGCGTGACAATATGCGAGGGCCGGTGCTGGCGAATGGCATCGGGCAGGACCGATAGCGGCGTGACGACGATCTTGCTCATCCGGCCATTAGCTAGCGAGGGCCGTTCTATCCTGCAAGCCGCCTGAACCGCTCCAGAAACAGGGCTTGCGCATCGGCCGTGGAAAGCGGCGAAAGGCGGGGCATTTTCGTGGCGCGCGGCGGAACGCCGAAATAGCGCAGGGCTTCCTCGCGCGAGAAACCGGCAAGCTGGGTTGCCTCGTGATATGCCGAAGTGCCGTCGGCCTTCTTGATCAGGGCATTGAGTTCGGCCGGCGTCCTTGCGGGCAGGCCAAAGCGGATATGGATGGCCGCCAGAAGCCTGAGCTCGAAATCCTTGTAATCGAAACCCACGGCGGCCTTGAACGGGCTGATCAGGTCGCCGATCACATATTCCGGCGCATCGTGAAGAAGCGCGGTCAACCGGCCCATTCGCGAAAGCTTCGGATTCAGTTCAGCGGCGAATTTTTCCACCAGCACGCAATGCTGGGCGACGGAAAAGGCATGCGCGCCCTTCGTTTGCCCGTTCCAGCGCGCCACGCGCGCCAGCCCGTGGGCGATATCCTCAATCTCGATGTCGAGCGGCGAGGGGTTGAGCAGATCAAGTCTGCGTCCGCTCAGCATCCGCTGCCAGGCGCGGGGCGGTTCATGCCGTCTGGTCATGGCGTTCGGCCGGATTTGCGGCGCCATCCTTACCCCAAATCGGGCGGGGATGCGTCCGGTTATGCGATTGTCCCACGGGCTTTCCGGCCGCTTATCCCATGAGCCAGAAGCGCAGACACACAAGCATGAGCACCATGGCCAGCGCCACGCGGATCGTGGTGTCAGACGTGCGCGCGGAGGCGATGCTGGCCACGATGATGGCGGGTATGGATCCGGTGAGCAGGGAGGTCAGAATGTGCCAGTTGATCGAGCCCAGAAAGGAATGCCCCATGCCGGCGATGAGGGTGAGCGGGACCGCATGCGCGATGTCGGACCCGACGATGCGCTGGGACGGCATCTTCGGATAGAGCATGACGAGCGCCATCACCCCGATCGCGCCGGCACCGACCGACGACAGCGAAACCAGCACGCCCAGGGCCGCGCCCGTGAGGATTGTCATGGAACGGACGAATTTCTCGTTCAGTTCGCGGACATGCCCCGTGTACCATTTCATCAGCGGCTTGCGGAACAATAGCGACAGGGCGGTGAAGAACAGCGCCACGCCCAGAACGCGCGTGATGAGAATCTGCGTGGTGCTGCTGTCCACCTTCAGTTCGTAGAGGACAAGAATGGTCACCGCCGTCATCGGCACGCTGCCGATCGCCAGCCTGCCCACGACCGTCCAGTCAATGGTCCGGTTGTAGCCGTGGATGATCGACCCGCCCGTTTTCGTGATCGAGGCGTAAAGCAGGTCCGTGCCGACCGCCGTTGCGGGATGAATCCCGAAAATCAGGATCAGGATGGGCGTCATCAGGGAACCTCCGCCCACGCCTGTAAACCCGACAAGGCCGCCCACGAGCACGCCCGAAACGACATAAAACGGGTCAACCCCATGCAGAAATGTCCAGACAGCGTCCATGCAATCGCTTTCGCTTTACGGATTTCCGGAATTAAGGGCGTCAGCCGCGCTTGCGCAGGATGATGCTGCCGGCGGAATAGCCGGCCCCGAAGGAACATAACACGCCAAGGTCGCCCGGGTTCAGATCGTTGCTGTATTTGTGAAAGGCAATGATGGAACCGGCGGAGCTGGTGTTGCCGTATTCGTCAAGGATGCAAGGGGCCTCGGACGGCGAGGCATCGCGGCCCAGGACCTTGCGGGCGATGAGATCATTCATGTTGATGTTGGCCTGATGCAGCCATAGCCGTTTCAGGTCGCCGGGCGCGATCCCCGAGCTCTCCAGATGTTCCAGGATGAAGTTGGCCACCATCGGCACGACTTCCTTGAACACCTTGCGGCCCTTCTGGGTGATGAGCTTGTCCGGCGCCCCCATGGTTTCCGGCGTAAAGCGGTTCATGGGCCCGAAATTGTTGCGGATGTTGTTGGAATATTCCGCTTTCAGCCGCATGCCGGCGATTTCCCACGTATTGTCGCCGTCGGCCGCGGGCGCCGGCTCGAGCACGACGGCCGTCGCCGCATCGCCGAATATGAAATGTGTCTCGCGGTCGCAAAGGTTGAGGTGGCTCGTGCAGATTTCCGGATTGATCGCCAGCATCGCACGCACATGGCCGGATGCGACCATGTCGGCCGCCGCCTGGATGCCGAAGGTCGCCGATGAGCACCCGGCAAGCATGTCGAAGCCAAATCCCTCGATGCCGAGGGCGTGCTGCACCTCGATGGCGATCTGGGGATAGGGCCGCTGCATGATGGACGCGGCGACGATGACCCCGTCAATGTCGGCGGGCGTGCGGTGCGCGGCCTCCAGGGCCTGCTTCGCCGCGGCCACCGCGATCTCCGCGGAAAGCGAGAGCTGGTCGTTCGGCCGCTCGGGCATGCGGGGGCACATGACCGCCGGATCCAGCATGCCGTTCTTGCAGACGACATGGCGCTTCTTGATGCCGGATGCCTTGACGATGAATTCGTCGCTGGATTTCAGCATGGCCGTCATCTTGCCGGCCGCGATTTCGTCGTGATGGGCGGCATTGAAGCGGCGCACATATTCGTTGTATGCCGCCACCAGTTCGGCATTGGTAATCGTCTCCGGCGGCGTATAAAGCCCCGTCCCGCTGATGGCGATGCGTGTCACTGTGCCCCACGCCCTTTGTGCAGGTGCTAAGCTGGCCGAGGCTGGCGCGAAAGGCAAGCACGATCAAGGAGTTCCGTTAAGGATTGGCCGGGAGCGGCCATGAGCCCCAATGTTCGCAAAGGATAAGGCCCTGGTTCTGTTTTCCGGCGGACAGGATTCGACAACCTGTCTGGCCTGGGCGCTTGACCGTTTTGCCGCAGTGGAAACAGTGGGCTTTACCTATGGTCAACGCCATGGGGCCGAGATGGCGGCCCGCCCCAGATTGCGCGCTGCGCTGCGCGATATGAAGCCCGGCTGGGCCACACGGCTGGCCGACGATCATGTGCTCGATCTCGATGTACTGAAGGCCATTGGCGGCAGCGCGCTGACCGATGCCGTGAAGATCGAAATGGGTGACAACGGATTGCCGACGACTTTCGTGCCGGGGCGCAACCTGATGTTTCTGACGGCCGCGGCCGCGCTTGGCTACCGGCGCGGCATCCGCCACATCGTGGGCGGCATGTGCGAGACGGATTATTCCGGTTATCCCGATTGCCGCGAGGAAACGATCAGGGCGCTGGAGCATGCCATCTCGCTCGGCATGGACCGCCATGTCGCGATCCACACGCCGCTGATGAAACTGGACAAGGCGCAGACCTGGTCACTGGCCGAACAGCTCGGGGGCGCGGCGTTGACGAAGCTGATCGTCGAAGAAACGGTTACCTGCTACGAAGGGGACCGCGCGCACCGCCACGAGTGGGGATATGGCTGCGGGCATTGTCCGGCGTGCGAATTGCGCGCCAAAGGCTGGGCGCGCTATCGCGCAACCGTGTCGTGACGTATTCGGTCAAGGAAATCTACTACACGCTGCAAGGCGAAGGCGCGCGCACGGGCCGCGCGGCGGTTTTCCTGCGCTTTGCCGGCTGCAATCTGTGGAGCGGGCTTGAGCGCGATCGCACAACCGCCGTCTGTCAATTCTGCGATACCGAGTTTGTCGGCACAGACGGTCCGGGGGGTGGGAAGTTTGCGACCGCCGAGGCTGTGGCTGAAACCATTGCGAAGCTGTGGCCGGCGCACTCGCAGGCGCAGCCTTATGTCGTTTGCACCGGCGGCGAGCCGTTGCTGCAGCTCGACGAACCGCTGATTCATGCGCTGCACGCCAGAAACTTCGAAATCGGCATCGAGACCAATGGCACTTTGCTGCCGCCGCCGGGCATTGACTGGATTTGCGTGAGCCCCAAGGCGAACGCCGAATTGAAACTTACGCGCGGGAATGAGTTGAAGCTCATCTATCCGCAAGCCGGCGCAGAGCCCGAACGCTACGCAGGCCTCCTGTTCGATCACTTCTTCCTACAGCCGATGGACTCGCCGGCCCACGAGGCCAACACACAGGCCGCGGCGGACTATTGCCTGAAGCATCCGCAATGGCGCTTAAGCCTGCAGACGCACAAGCTGATCGGACTTCGGTAGCCAAGGCCGGGCTAGAACCGGGTGATCAGGGAATCGAGATCGGGTCGCGCGCGTTCCTCCAGCGGTTCGGCCGGCGTTCCGATATAGAGAAAGCCCGCAATGCGTTCGCCGCTCTTCAGGCCCAGCGCTTCGCGCACGCGCGGGTGATAGGCGCACCATTCGGTGATCCAGTTGCCGGCATAGCCCAGCGAATGGGCGGCGATCAGCATGGTCTGGCAGCAGGCGCCGGCAGACAGGATTTGCTCCCATTCGGGAATCGCGATGCCTTCGCGCACGCGGCTGACCACCCCAACCACGACCGGCGCACGCAGGAAGCGGGTTCGTTCCTGCGCTTCGCGTTCAGGGCTCAGAAACGTCTCGGTTTCCTTCGCCGCGCCGGCCAGCACATCCCCCATCCGCACGCGGCCTTCGCCTTCGAACAGGATGAAGCGCCAGGGCGCAAGCTTGCCGTGATCGGGCACGCGCGCGCCAGCCGCCAGGATTTTGCGCAGCTCCTCAGGGCCGGGGCCGGGCGCAGTCATGCGCTTTGCCGAAGCGGACCGGCGGGACAGCAGGAGATTGATCGCGTCCGGGGCGGGGCGGTTGAGGACGGGGCCTTCGGTCATGGGCGTATCCTGTTGATTCATAATGCGTTTTGAAAAAGGCCGGGGGAGCGCCTATCTGGAGTTAGACAGTTGGAATCCCGAGTCTGGTAACATTCATACCGCTTCGTGGAGAAAAACCATGGCCGTCGCCGCCGAAAAAATCGGGCATGTGGATCCCGTGTGGTCGTCGATGCGCGCGCAGGCCCGCGAGATGGCCGAGCGCGAACCGACGCTGGCGAGTTTCGTTCATGCGGCAATCCTCAACCACGAGCGGCTTGAGGAAGCGCTGGCCTATCATGTGGCGCACAAGATCGGCGGCAACGACGTCAGCCCGATGATGGCGCGCGAAATTTTCGAAGACATCCTGAAGGCCGAACCAACCATTGGCGAGGCCGTGCGCGCCGATCTTTCGGCCGTGTTCGAGCGCGATCCCGCCTGCCACTCGTACGCGCAGGCGTTTCTGTTCTTCAAGGGATTCCACGCGATCGAGACCTATCGTCTGGCGCATTGGCTGTGGACGCACGGCCGCGCGCCGCTTGCACTGTTCCTGCAAAGCCGCATGTCCGAGATTTTCGCGATCGACATTCATCCCGCCGCCAGAATCGGCCGCGGCATCATGATGGATCACGGTACCGGCATCGTGATCGGCGAAACCGCCGTCGTGGAAGACGATGTTTCCATGCTGCATGGCGTGACGCTGGGCGGCACGGGCAAGGAGGAGGGCGACCGCCATCCGAAGGTGCGCCGCGGCGTGCTTCTGTCCGCTGGCGCAAAAATTCTGGGCAATATCGAGATCGGCGAATATTCGCGGGTGGGCGCCGGCAGCGTTGTGCTGAAGCCCGTGCCGCCGCATTGCACGGTGGCGGGCGTGCCGGCCAAGATCATCGGCTGCCCCGGCTGCGACAAGCCCGCGCAGGAGATGAATCAGCTCTACGACATCGATTTCCAGATCTAGAGCGCATCCATGATCTTGAAGGCATAAAGCGCTGCGCTGACCATCGGCTTGCGCAACAGCGCGCCGCCGGGAAAGGCTTTGGGCGGCACGCGCGCCATCACATCGAACCTCTCACGTTTGCCAAGGGCGGCTTCGGCCATCAGCTTGCCGCCCATCGGCGCGAGCGCCACGCCTTGGCCTGAATAACCATGCGCAAACAGCACGCGCTCCGACAGCCGCCCCAGATGCGGCATGCGCGTGACGGTGATGCCCACGGTGCCGCGCCAGGCATATTCGATCTTCACATCGCGCAGCTGCGGATAAACGGCCAGCATGCGCGGACGCACGAGCGCGGCAATATCGGCGGGCGGATTCCAATATGTTTCGCGGCCGGCATAGAGCACCCGCCGGTCGGCGCTCTTGCGGTAGTAGTCGAGCACATGACGCGTGTCTGCGACTGCCGCGTCGCTTGCGAGCACGGAGCGGTACAAATTGTCCGGCAGGGGTTCGGTGGCGGTGATGTAGCTTTCGACATGGGCGATGTATTTCGCAAGCTGCGGCGCAACCGCGCCGGTGAATGCGTCGCAGGCCAGCAGCACCATGCCCGCCCGCACCTTGCCGCTTTCGCAGATGACGGTTTCGTTCTCGACAGCAAGCGCGCGCGAATTCTCGAAAATGAGCGTGCCGGCTGCCGCGGCCGCGCGCGCCAGGCCGCGCGCGAAATCGAGCGGATGCAGATGGCCACCGCCCGCATCGAAACGGGCGGCGGGATAGGCCTTCGATCCGGTTGCCGCTTCGGTTTCCGCGGCACCCATCATGCGCGCGGCGCCGTAGTCATATTTGCGGACGAGATATTCGGTGTCATCCGCAAGCGGCTTCACGGCGCGCGGCTTGTGGGCCGCAATGATAAGGCCCGGCCTGAGCGCACATTCGATCTCATGTTGCGCAATCAGCCCGTGGAGGAGGGTTTTCGCTTCCTCCGCGAGACTCCAGAGATCGCGGGCATGAATGGGACCCAGCCATTTCTCCAGTTCGGCCTGGGTCTTGCGATAACCCGTATGGATTTGCCCGCCGTTGCGCCCCGATGCCGCAAAACTGACACGCTCGGCTTCCAGCAGCACGGTTTTTGCCCCCGCCTGCGCCAGATGCAGCGCCGCCGATAGGCCGGTGAATCCGCCGCCAATGATGCAAACGTCGGCCGTCAGATCACCGGAAAGGCGCGGCCGCGATGGCACGGGCGCGGCAGATGCAAGGTAATAGGTCGGAGGATCGGCGGACATGAAACTGGGCCGGAAAACAGCGCATTGCGCGCGATCAAGGCCGGTGCGTCAAGCCCATCTTGACCCCGTCGGGGGCCCCATGCGAGTGGAAGTCACGGACGACGGGAGACACACTTGACCCGCAGCGAAATCTGGCGCCTCGAAAAATACCTGCGAAACCTGTTCCGGCTGGACACGATCACCGTGGTCGAACGGCCAAAGCAGCCGGATTCGGTGGAAGTTCACGTCAACGGCGAATTCATCGGCGTGCTCTTCAAGGATGAAGAAGACGGCGAAGTCTCGTACGCCTTCAACATGGCCATCCTGGAAATGGATTTGCCGGAAGCGCCCGCCTCGCGCGCCGGCTGACGCCGGTGTCGCGGCTTGCGCGTATCGGCCTCCTGGCGGCGTTGGGCCTTGCAACCCTTCTGCTGGCCGGACGGACGGCCGCATTCGGGCCGGCGCCGCTAACGCAAGTTTTGCCGTTCGCCGCGATGTTCTGCATCGCGTTTGTGCTGGCCCTTTTCCATTTGCGAAGCATTGCGTTTGCGGCGCTCGCCGCGCTTGCGCCGCTTGTCGCGGTGCCATGGCTGGACATGCTGGCGATGCTCTGGCCGCAGCCCGCCGTTCCGGATTCCGCTGGCCTTGCGTTCGGTTTTGCCGTCGCGGTCATGCTTGCCGGCATGGCGGCCAGAAACTTTGTCATGGGGCGCGCCCCGGGCTCTGAAGCCGCAGCCGCCGTCCGTCAACTTTTGCCGGCCTGGGCAGCAAGTCTGGCCGGCCTTGCCATTCTTCTTGCCGGCTCTGCAGCGGCCGGTCTCGCGCAAGCATGGGATGCCGCGTGGTTCATGATCGCGGCGGTCGCCGGCTCGTGCCTTGCGGCGCTGCTGCTGGTTTTGACGATGCCCATCGTTCCGGTCTCGGAAGATTTCATCGCGCGCTGGAATCGCGCAGACGAATTCCGCGGGCGGTTATTCTCATTGGTTGCGGCTGTGGCCGGGCCGCGCTGGGGATGGAGCGCCGGCGGCATTTCGCTTGTGCTTGCGGCGATCGCCTTTTTTGCCGCGCGTGGGAATGTTCCGGTCGCTCCATGGGCCGCCTATGGGGCCGTTGTGCTTGGGTCGGCGCTTGTGGTGCTGCGGTCATGGCGCGGCGCCGTTGCGGCTGCGATTGCGCTTTTCGCCGTTCCGCTCACCGCACAGGTGACGGGATCCTCCGGGGCCGCGTGGATCTGCCTTTCCATCGTTCCATTGTTTTGCACCCTGACATTTGCGGGCAAGCTGACTCGCATCCAGGAGACCGAGCCGTTGGAAGCCGCCATAGCCGCGGCGTATGGCGAGGTTGCGGGCGCCGTCGTTCTTGCCGGCCTCGCAGCCGCGGCGGCCCTTGCCGTGAACGGCATTTTTCGCGGGCACGGGGCCCTGGACGCGGTTGCCGTCTGCGCCGGCGTCGCGGCGGCGTTGATCGTGCAGCCCGCCTTTGCGGCGATCTTCGTCAGTCTGCTGCCGCGCCGCCGCTCCGTTGAAGAGCTCTACCGCGCCACCTGAGCCGATTTGTGCGTGTGGAATTTGTGCATGAGACGAAGCAGGCCCTGGTCGATGTCATGCCACTGGGCCAGATGGGCGCGCTTGAACCGGTAGCTCAGCGCAACGGTGCGCGAGATTGGCACATCGCGCAGGCAGTTGGGGCTCGGCACGTTCTGCGAAAGGCGCGCGCAATGCATGACGACCATGCCCCTGGAATCGGCGCCAACGAACAGATCCTCGCCGCGGTAGCCGGATTCCTCGCGGAAGGTGTATTGCGTCAAGCCGAACGGCCCCGGCTTGCCGCGCGTGTCCACGACATAATTCAGATAGATGCGCTTGAACCGCTCGGCTTCGGGAAGGTTCACCGTGTCTTCATGCACGAGCATGAAGACGATGGGCGAGTCCTGGGCATTTCCGGAGAAGTCGGCGGCGTCTGAATCGATGTAGCCGCGGAAATCGGGAAGCACGGCCATCATGGCGGCTTCTTTCATTTCGCCGCCCTGCCGCTCGCTTGGGTAAAGCAGATAGTTGGCCGGCACGCGAAGTGACAGGCTTCCGACCGACAGCGCGACGAGATCATTGCGCGCCGTCGGCGACTGGCGCTCGCCCGTGAACGACGGGCGCGGCGCGAGATAATAGATCAGGATAAGGGCCGACAGCCCTGCCGTCACAACAAAAATCGCCAGCGGAATAAGCCAGCCCGATCGCCGCCGCGGCTCTTCCTCATAGCCGTCCGTGCTCATGGAGACCATTCGTGCCGATTCGTAGCCTTCAATTTTACTCGCACTCGAATGTTAACGGAGAACCCGCCTGTATCTGCCTGAAACAGGCGCCCTGTCCCGGACGTATCCCGTATTCCGGGCGGAATCGGATACCACAGAGCCAAGTATGCCTGCCAATGGCTCGATTTGGCACAAGCCTATGCTTAAATTCGCGCCATGGCAGGCACGGGGGCTGCATTTTCCCGATGCGACGGTGGGGACGGTTTCATGTTTCACGACACATTCGTTGCGCTATTTGCCGTTGCGGCCGGCTTCACGGCGTCGGGCATTGTGACGAATCTCTACAGGCTTCTTGCCGGCGCGCGTCCAGGCAAGCTGTCGCAACGGCTGTTCTGGGCCCTGATTGCGGTGGCCGGGCCGATCGTGCTGATCGAAAAAGCCGCCAAGGCGAAGCGCACGCAATCACTTTCGCGTTATGGCTTCTGGGCGGCGACGGCCCTGTGCGGCTACTGGAGTTTCGCGATCGGGCTCTTCGTTCTCCAGTTCGGGGTCACGCTTTCGCGCATGTAGGCCGCTAGAGCACGGTCAACATGCTGCCGACCAGCGGATGCCGCACGATGTCGGCTTCGCCGAGCCGCACAACCGCGATTTCCTCCACCTGTTCGAGGCGGCGGGCAATCTCGCCCAGCCCGGACAGGCCGCTCAGCAGATCGGTCTGGTCGGGATCACCCGTCAAAACCATGGTCGAGCGCCAGCCAAGCCGCGTCAGCAGCATCTTCAGCTGACCGTAGGTGCAATTCTGCGCCTCGTCGATCACGACAAAACAGTCGTTGAGGGTGCGCCCGCGCATATAGGCCACGGGCGCAATCTCGATAGCGCCGTCTGCCAGCATGGATTTCAGGCGTTTGCCGCCGAGCCGCTCGGTCAGCGCGTCATAAAGCGGGCGCAGATAGGGCGCGAGTTTTTCCTGAAGATCGCCCGGAAGAAAGCCGAGGGTTTCTCCGGCTTCCACCGCGGGGCGAGAAAGCACGATGCGGCTGGCGCGCCCCTTCTCCAGCGCCTCGACGGCCTTGGCAATCGCCAGATAGGTTTTGCCTGTTCCCGCAGGCCCCAGGGCCACGACGACAGCGCGCTCTTCGATGGCATCGAGCAGGCTCTGCTGTGTCGGGCTCATCGCCCGGATGTTTTTTACGTATTTCCGGTCCCGCGCGCCGGCGTCGAGCGGGCTCCAACCGCCGCCTGCCGGAAACAGCGCACGAACATTGTCGGCTTCATAATGGATGTCACGGCTCTTGTAACGCGCGGAACGCTTGGCCATGGATGCTCCCTGGTCAACGGAAAGGGGCTGTTACGCGTGGGTGCTATGCTGTTTCGATGACGTTGCGCGGACGCTGCGGTGAAACCGCTTCCGGCTTGCGACAATGGCCCAGTGCAGTCTTGCACCGAATTTGCCCCCGCAGGCGAATCGTCTCTCCTATAAAGACTAGCCTTTTTCGCCCGTGCCGTCTTGCCTTTGTTCTGTCATGAATGGTCCGTCGCGGTGCGGTGCGGTTTGCGATAAACTTTCCCGCCAGCATGGAGAACCCATTGACCGGATCACACATGGATTTCGTAACCGGCGTTGCGGCGGAGAGGCCGGGCGCGGCGGACTTTTGCATTTTGACGGGCTGACAGCAGGATCGGATGATGCTTTACGCGCTGGGCGATGCACGGCCCGAATTTCCGGCAGACGGCGCCTATTGGGTCGCGCCAAACGCGACGCTGATCGGCCGCGTGAAACTGATGCGCAATGCCAGCGTCTGGTTTGGCGTGGTTGCGCGCGGCGACAACGACCCCATTGTCATCGGGGAAGATTCCAATGTGCAGGACAACACCGTCATTCACACCGATCCGGGAACCGGAACGGTTCTGGGCAAGGGCGTCACGATCGGCCACATGGTGATCCTTCATTCCTGCACGGTTGGCGACAATTCGCTGATCGGCATGGGCTCTGTCCTGCTGACCGGATCAAGGATCGGGAACAACTGCCTGATCGGGGCCAACACACTCATTCCTGAAGGCAAAATCATCCCCGACAATTCCGTCGTTCTTGGCGCGCCGGGCAGGATTATCCGGCAGGTCGGCGAGGCCGAGCTGATGCTGCTGAAGGCGTCGGCACAGGTTTACGTGCACAACTGGCAACGGTTCAGGAAAGACCTGAAGGCGATCTGAGTCCGGTCAGCGCGCAACGGCTTCCGTCAGAGGCGCCCATATGCGGCGAATGCGGGCCTCCGCTTCGGGCCCGAAATTGAACCAGGCCGCCTTGTCGTGGGTGGTGTCCGCCACAAACAGGACATCGAGCTTGCCCAGCTTCTGCACCAGAAGATTGCGCACGGCGTTGATGGAGAGCGTGGTGCTGGCAATCCACGCCTGAGGCGCAACAGAATAGGCCGGACCCAGGTTGAAGATTTCTTCCTCCAGGGCGCTGATTGACCCGGACTTCATGTCGGCAACAATGAGAAAGCGCGCGCGCTCGGGCTGCTGTTTGGCGTCGCGCGCCGCATGGCGCGCCGGTGCCGGTTCCTCGCGCCGGGATGGCTGGACAGTGGCAGCGGGCACAGGCGCAGAAGGCATTTCAGCGGAAAACAGGGGCGCAAGTTCGCCGTCCGCGCAAGCCTCGGCAAATTCCTTGCTTCCGTTGCGGGCAACAAGGGAATGCGACGCAAGACGTCCTTCTTTCACGAACGCCTGCATCTGTTCGCGCGAGAATGGCCCGTAGACCTTTCCCGCTGCGCTGATGGTCCAGCTATTCGCCATTGCGCGCCTGTTCAACACCCGGAATCGGTAAATTAGAATTAAATCCTTACTCAAGTCTTGCCGCGGGCGGCGGGCGGCCGCAAATTCGGCCGGAGAAACCGGAGCTTGGCGGGCATGTCGGGATATCAATTTTGCAGGGTGGAGCGGGACGGGCCGCTCACCATCGTCACCATCAACCGGCCGGAGGTCATGAATGCAATTCATTCCCCGGCGCACTTTGAATTGTCGGATGTCTTCGATGCATTTGCCGCAGATCCCGAACAATGGATTGCAATCATTACGGGTGCCGGCGAGCGCGCTTTCAGTGCCGGCAATGACCTGAAGTACCAGGCGGCTGGGGGAAAACTGACAATTCCGCCCACCGGATTTGGCGGCCTTTGCAGCCGCTTCGATCTCGACAAGCCGTTGATTGCGGCGGTCAACGGCGTGGCCATGGGCGGGGGCTTCGAGATCGCGTTGGCCTGCGACATCATCGTGGCGTCGGAAAAGGCGGTTTTTGCCTTGCCAGAGCCGCGCGTCGGCCTTGCGGCGCTCGCGGCCGGGCTGCACCGGCTGCCGCGCGAAATCGGGCTGAAGCAGGCTTTGGGCATGATCCTGACCGGCCGTCCGGTGAGCGCCGCCGAAGGAAAGACGCTGGGCTTCGTCAACGAGGTCGTGCCGCAAGGGGAGGTGATGGCGGCCGCGCGCCGGTGGGCGGCGCAGATCATGGAATGCTCACCCATGTCGGTGCGCGCATCGAAGCAGGCGGTCTATCGCGGCCTTGGTGAGTCCTCGCTTGCCGTGGCGTTGCAGATGCAGCGCACCTACCCCGCCGTGGCGGCCATGTTCGCCAGCGAAGACTTCAAGGAGGGGCCGCGGGCGTTTTCCGAAAAACGCCCGCCCCGATGGAAGGGCCGCTAGACCTCAGCGGAAGTGCCAGCCGTCTTCGTAAAGGCAGGCGCTGCCGGTGTGCACGTGCCATTCGCCGCCGCGCCACACGCCTTCCTCGAAATCGCGGCAGGTGTAGCCGGCGTCAACATACTGGCGGGTCGGTGTGAAGTAGCCATAGGCGTTGCCATGCCGCCATTCGTAGCGCTGGCCGATCGGGCCCGCGAAGCCCTGGTCATAGACGCGGAAGGCGTAGGGTCGGTCGTCGCAGTCAATGTCGCTGGCAATCGCGTTGCCCACCATGCCGCCCAGGATCACGCCGCCTGCTGTGGCGGCCACGCGGCCGCCGCCGCGGCCGAACTGGTTGCCGATGATTCCGCCTGCGATGGCGCCGACGATCGTGCCGGCCGCGGCATTCTGCTCGTGACAGTCCTCGCCATAGTAGTAGCGCGGCTGCGCCGATGCCGACCCACAGGCCATGAGTAACGAAAGTCCCGCCGCAGCCGCCACGCCCAATTTCGCGATCATTTAAAAATCTCCCGATGACAGGTTCCGCCGAGCCCCTTCCGGGCCGTCTTACTCCCAGATTACGCCCAATTGTGTCCGCCGGTAATGGGCCACAGCGTTACTGGATTGCCACATTGGCGGACCGCACATTTTGCGTATGGTTTGCCCGGGATTTTTCGGAAAACGACAATGTTTCGCCATTCTGCCGCGGCGCTGGTTTTGGCGCTCGCCTTTCCGCTTGCCTCTTCCGCCGTCGAAGCCCAGTCCCCCGTGCCGCTTGGGCCTTTGCCGCGGGTCGTGGTGCCCGTGCACTACCGGCTGGATTTCACGATCGACCCCGCGAAAGGCCGCTTCAGCGGCCATGACGAAATCGCCGTAACATTCAAGCAGTCCGAAAGCGCGATCTATATCCACGGCCTCGACATTCATGTCTCGCACGCCGAAGCGCGGCTTCAGGACGGCAAGACTGTTCCCGTCACCTACGCGCAGGTGGACAAGTCAGGCGTGGCGCAGCTGACGTTTGCCAGCGCGATCCCGGCCGGCGCGGCCACGCTCGTCTTCGACTACGACGCGCCCTTCAACCAGTCGCTGGCCGGACTCTACAAGGTCACCGAACGCGGCGATGCCTACGCCTTCACGCAATTCGAAGCCATCGATGCGCGCCGCGCTTTCCCGTCGTTCGATGAGCCCGGGTTCAAGACGCCATTCGACGTCACCATTACCGCGCCTGTTTCCGACAAGGTGGTCGCCAATACGCCTGTGACCGGCGACACCGGCGCCGGGGACGGCATGATGAAATGGACGTTCGAAACCACCAGGCCGCTGCCCACCTATCTGGTGGCATTTGCGGTTGGCCCGCTCGACATCGTGAATGCGGGCGAGATACCGCCGGACAAATATCGCGGCAAACCGCTTCCGTTGCGCGGCATCGCCGCCAGGGGCATGGGGCCGCGGATGAAATATGCGCTGTCGCTGACGCCGGCGATCATCCGGGCGCTCGAAAATTATTACGGCGTGGGCTATCCGTTCCAGAAGGTGGACATCCTGGCGGTGCCGGATTTCGCCGCTGGCGCAATGGAAAATGCCGGCGCTGTCACCTTCCGCGAGCAGCTTCTGCTGATGGGCGACAATGCCTCGCTCGACCAGAAGCGGTCTAGCCTCGACGTGCAGGCACATGAGCTCGCCCATCAGTGGTTCGGGGACTATGTGACGCCGTCGTGGTGGGACAACATCTGGCTGAATGAATCCTTCGCCACGTGGATGGAGAGCAAGATCTCCGGCATGGTGAGGCCTGACGAGGAATTCAGCCGCGAAACGCTCAACAGCGGCCTTGCCGTGATGAACGGCGACGAGCTTCCCTCGGCGCGGCAAATCCATCAGCCGGTGAACGGCCCCGACGACATCGACAATGCCTTCGACGACATTACGTATTCCAAGGGCGCGGCCGTGCTCGCGATGTTCGAAAGCTATGTCGGCCCCGCGCAATGGCAGAAGGGCATTCACGCCTATTTGCAGAAATTCGCCTATGGCAACGCCACGGCGCAGGATTTTATAGGCACAATCGCGCAGGCGACGGGCCATCCGGAAATCGTGCAGGCATTCGACGACTTCATCGATCAGCCGCATGTTCCGCTGCTGACGACGGATTTGCGGTGCGCGGCCAAATCCGCGCTGGCCGAAGTCTCGCAATCCACTTATGTGCCGCTTGGCCTGTCGATACCTCAGGGTGCCTGGCATGTGCCCATGTGCCTGTCGGCTGACGGCAAGAAGGTGTGCCGGATCGCGCCGCCCGAGCCTGTGAGCGTTGCGCTTGGCGCGAAATGCCCCGCCGTGCTGATCCCGAATGCCGATGGCGCAGGCTATTACCGCTTCAGCATGGCCGAACCGCAATGGCGGAAGCTGCTGGCCTCGGCCAAGCATCTGAACGCCGCCGACCAGCTCACGCTGTTCTTCAACGTGGATGCTGCGCTGCGGGCGGGGCAGGCCAATGCGTCCGATTTGTTCGCGCTGATGCGCGCGGTGGCGCCGAACGCGCAATGGGATCTGCTCTCGCGCATCCGCTCGTCGCTGCACGGTCTTCGGCTGAGCGTCATCGGGCAGAAGGATCTTCCGGCTTACGAAGCTTTCGTGCGCGAAAATTTCGCCCCCCGGCTTACCGCAATCGGGCTCAAGGCCAGGCCGGGCGAGATGCCGGCTGCGGCGCTGGCCCGCGAGGCGCTGGCCAGTCTTCTGGTCGAAGAGGCGCACGATCCCGCAACAACCGCCACGCTTGCGAAAGCCGCGCAGGACTATCTTTCGTCCGGCGGAAAGGATTTCGACGGCCTGCCGCCGGAGCTGTTGCGCGAGGCTTTGCGCGCCGCAGTGATGTCCGAAGGGCCGGCGTTCATGGATAGGCTGATTGCCGCCTACGGGAAATCCGACAGCGAGTTCTTCTATAACATCGCCATCTATGCTGCGGCCGGTTCGGAGGATGAGGCCGCACTCAACAAGTTCCTGGCGTTTTCACTTACGCCGCAGGTGCGCACGGGCGATCTGCTTTACGTTCTGCGTTACTTCGCCAACGAACCCGCGTCGCGCCCGCTTCTGTGGAGCTGGTTCAAGACGAATTACGCCGCGCTGCTGAAGCGCATTTCCGCGCAGGGCATGAGCTACGCGCCGGCGCTTCAGGCCAACGCTTGCGACGATGCGGCGAAGGCGGAAGTGCAGGCGTTCTTCGGCCCGAAGACGGCGGAACTTCAGGGCACCCCGCGCATCCTGCGCCAGACCGTCGAACGCATCGATCGCTGCACAGCCTTCCGCAACGCCAAGGGCGCGGAAATCGAAGCGGCGCTGAACGGAGCAAAGTGACGAAAGCGCAAAGCGATCGCGATATCCGCATCGCCTTTGACGGCGGCCCGGTATCGGCTCTGCTGCGCACGCCGCAAAATGCGCGGGCCTGTTATGTCGTGGCGCATGGGGCGGGCGCGGGCATGCGCCATCCATTCATGGCGGCGGTGGCGGATGGCCTGGCAGGGCGCGGCATTGCCACCTTGCGCTATCAGTTTCCCTACATGGAACGCGGCAGCAAACGGCCGGATTCCCCAAGAGTGGCGCAGGCCGCGGTTCGCGCCGCCGTGGCGGAAGCCGCAAGCCGGCTGCCGAAGCTTCCGTTGATTGCCGGCGGCAAATCCTTTGGCGGGCGGATGACATCGCAGGCGCAGGCCGAAGCGCCGTTGCCGGGGGTGCGCGGCCTTGCCTTTCTGGGGTTTCCGCTGCATCCGCCGGGCCAGCCGGGCGATGAACGCGCCGCGCATCTTGCGAAGGTCCGAATCCCGATGCTGTTCCTTCAGGGCACGCGCGATGAATTTGCATCGCTCAAATATCTCAAGCCGCTGATCAAGCGGCTTGGCACGCGCGCCACGCTCAAGCTGTTCGATGACGCCAACCACTCGTTCCACGTGCCCGCCAAATCGGGACGCACGGATGCGGAGGTGATGAACGCGCTGCTGGATGCGCTGGCCGCGTGGACAGACAGGACGATCGGCTAGTACACCCGGGCTTTCGGCGCGATGTATTCGACCTCGTTGGTCAGCGTGTAGCTGTGCACCGGCCGGTAGTCGAGCGTGGCCCAGCCCTTGTCATCGATCCAGCAAAGCGTGTGTTTCATGAAGTTCTTGTCGTCGCGCTCGGGGTAATCTTCGCGAGCGTGCGCACCGCGGCTTTCGGTGCGGGCAACGGCGCCTTCGATCGTGACAATGGCCTGCTGGATGAGGTTTTCGAACTCCAGCGTTTCGACCAGATCGGTATTCCAGATCAGCGAGCGGTCGGTCACGCCGATGTCGGCGGCCTGCTTGTAAATTTCGTCGATCCGATGCTGACCTTTTTTCAGGGTTTCCCCCGTGCGGAAAACCGCCGCGTCTTCCTGCATGGCCATCTGCATGGCGAGCCTGAGCTGGGCGGTGGGGATGGAGCCTTTCGCGTAACGCAGACGGTCCAGCCGCGCGATCGCTTTCTCGCCTGCGTCCTTGGGCAATTCGGGATGGCTCTCGCCGGGCTTGATCGTCTGTCCGCAGCGCCGCCCGGCCGCCTTGCCGAATACGACAAGGTCGATCAGCGAGTTTGAGCCCAGGCGGTTGGCGCCGTGCACCGAAACGCAGGCCGCTTCGCCCACGGCCATCAGCCCCGGCACCGGCGTGTCGGGATTGCCGTCTTTCTTCGTGAGCGCTTCGGCCATGTAGTTCGTGGGGATCCCGCCCATGTTGTAGTGCACGGTCGGAATGACGGGGATCGGTTCCTTCGTCACGTCCACGCCGGCAAAGATGCGCGCGCTTTCGGTGATGCCCGGCAGCCGCTCATGAATGATCTTCGGGTCCAGATGCGAAAGATGCAGATGGATGTGGTCCTTCTTGGGCCCCACGCCGCGGCCTTCGCGGATCTCGATGGTCATGGCGCGGCTCACCACATCGCGCGAGGCCAGGTCCTTGGCGTGCGGCGCATAACGCTCCATGAAGCGCTCGCCTTCGGAATTGGTCAGATATCCGCCTTCGCCGCGCACCCCTTCGGTGATCAGAACGCCCGCGCCGTACACGCCGGTGGGATGAAACTGCACGAATTCCATGTCCTGCAGGGGAAGGCCGGCGCGCAACACCATCGCATTGCCGTCGCCTGTCTGGGTGTGGGCGCCGGTGCAGGAAAAATAGCAGCGGCCATAGCCCCCGGTCGCGATGATCACCTTGTGCGCCCGGAAACGGTGGATCGTGCCATCGTCGAGGCACCAGGCCATCACCCCATAGATCGCGCCGTCATGTTCGATCAGATCCAGCGCAAAGTATTCGATGAAGAACTGCACCTCATGCTTCACGCACTGGCCGTAGAGCGTATGCAGCATGGCATGGCCCGTGCGGTCGGCGGCGGCGCAGGTGCGTTGCGCGATGCCCTGGCCGAAATGGCTCGTCATGCCGCCGAAGGCGCGCTGATAGATCCTGCCGTCTTCCGTACGCGAGAAGGGAAGGCCGAAATGCTCGAGCTCATACACCGCTTCGGGCGCGTTCTTGCACATGTATTCGATGGCGTCCTGGTCGCCCAGCCAGTCCGATCCCTTCACCGTGTCGTACATGTGCCAGCGCCAGTCATCCTCGCCCATGTTGCCCAGGCTCGCGGCAATGCCGCCTTGCGCGGCGACCGTATGGCTGCGCGTGGGAAACACCTTCGTGACGCAGGCGGTTTTCAGCCCCTGCGCGGCGCATTCCAGCGTCGCGCGCAGGCCCGAGCCGCCGGCGCCCACGACGACAACGTCGAAGGTATGATCAGTGATGGGATATGCGTTCATCTCTGTTCCAGGTTCAAATCACGATGCGCAACAGCGCAAGCAGGGTGGCCGCGCCCACGGCGATGGCGAATGCGCGGTTGAGAAGCATCAGGAAGATCTTTGGGCCGTCGCTATGCACATAGTCGTCAATGACAACCTGAAGACCCAGCATCATGTGATAGAGCGCGATCACCATGAAGGCCGCCATCAGTGCGGCGTTGACCGGCCGCTGGAAGAAGCCAACGGTCTCGGCCTCGGTGCCGCCGACAAGCCCCAGCACCGCCACCACGAACCAGATGGCGAGCGGGACCAGCGCGGCCGCGGAAACGCGCTGGCGCCAGAAATGCGTTGTTCCTGAATGGGCGGCCCCCAGGCCTTCCACGCGCGAGAGGGGCGTTTGGGCGCTCACAGGAAGAACCCCGCGCGTCCGGTCAGCGCCACCAGAAAGATTCCGATGGCAACCAGGACGGAAAGCGAAATGACCAGCACACCCGTCTTGTTGGCGGTCGGAACGCTGAAGCCATAGCCCAGGTCCCACGCCAAATGGCGAATGCCGTTGAGCAGATGATAGACCAGCGCCCAGACGAAGCCGAACAGCACCAGCTGTGCCAGCGGGTTGCGGATCACGCCCTGAAAGGGCTGATAGACGTCCGGCCCGCTGGCCGCGGCCACGAGCCACCAGGCTATGAGCGCCGTTCCCGCCGCCAGCGCCAAGCCGGTCATCCGATGCGCGATGGAGGTCGCCATGGTCACAGGCCAGCGATAGACCTGAAGATGCGGGGAAAGCGGGCGAGGGTGGGCTTCGACGGGCCTTTCAGCCATGTATTCCTCGGGACGAAAATTCAAGCCGGGCGCGAGTGTAGGGTTGCCGGCGCGTCAGTCAACCAATGAAAAATGCGGCGAAAGGCATGTGATCTCTTCGCAAATATCGGGACTACGTGCCTTGCGGCATGCACTCGAATCCGGCACTTAGTCTTCCCTTATGCCAGCCGCCGTCCGCATCGCGCCTTCGATCCTTTCGGCCGATTTTTCGCGTCTTGCCGAAGAGGTGGAGGCGGTGGAAAAGGCCGGCGCCGACCTTATCCACATTGACGTGATGGACGGCCATTTCGTGCCCAATCTGACGATTGGGCCGATGGTCGTGCGGGCGCTCAGGCCCCATACGAAAAAGTCTTTCGATGTGCACCTGATGATCTCCCCGGTGGACCCCTTTATCGCGGAGTTCGCGGAGGCCGGCGCCGACGGCATCACGGTACATCCCGAGGCCGGGCCGCATGTTCACCGCACATTGCAACTGATTCGCTCGCTGGGAAAAAAGCCGGGGGTCGCGCTCAACCCCGGAACGCCAATTGACGCCATCGACAACGTGCTGGATCTGGTGGACCTGGTGCTGATCATGACGGTGAACCCGGGATTCGGCGGGCAGAAATTCATCGAAAGCCAGCTCGCCAAGATCGAGGCGGCCGCAAGGCGCATCGCGAAAGCGGGACGCAAGATCGCGCTGGAGGTGGATGGCGGCGTCACCCCGGCAACCGCCCGGCGCGCGATCGCCGCCGGCGCCGATGTGCTCGTGGCGGGAACATCCGTGTTCAAGGGCGGGCCCGGGCGCTACGCCGCCAACATCCGTGCGCTGCGGGGCTAGCCCCTCGTGGCAGACGCCCCGCAAAAGCGGCATGGCCCGCCCCCCGGCCTCTACCCGGAAATTCTTGGAGCCTATTTCCGGCAGCTGATCGCGCCGTTGCGCAGCTTCTGGCGGCGAACCTGGTTTTACCGCCGGCTGCTGAAGGGCAGGCTGTCCGACCACATCCTTTTTTACCCATTCGATGCCGAACCGCGGCGCCTGGAAGACGCCGACGCCTTTCTCCGCGGTCGCTTCCGGCTCGGCGGCGAACTGGCGGATTTGCGCGGCGGCGGCTCGGTGTTCGATGCCAGGCCGCCGTCACAGTCCTGGGCTGAGGCCCTGCATCGCTTCGACTGGTTGCCGCCGCTCGCGGCCGCGGGCGGGGAACCGGCGCGCGTGCTGGCCACCAACCTGATCGGGCAGTGGATCAAGCGCAACGGCCGGTATTCCGAGCCCGCCTTTCTGCCGCACATTCTGGCGCGCCGGCTGGTTCGCCTGTTTGCGCACAGCCGCTTCGTGCTGACCGACGCCGATGTGCTGTGGCGTTCGAAGTTTTTCGTGTCGCTGCGCGAGCAATCCAAGCTGCTGGCGCGGCTGGCGGCATCGGCGCCCGAGGGCGTGGCGAGGTTTGAAGCTGCCGCCGCGCTTGCGTTGTCTGGCGCCTGCCTTGACGACAGCCCGGCCCGTCTGGACGCCGGCATGAAGCGGCTCGATGAGGAGATCGCGCGTCAGATCCTGCCGGACGGCGGCCACGTCAGCCGCTCGCCGGAATCGCTGCTTCACGCCTACCGCAGTCTCATCATGGTGCTCGATGCCCTGAAGGCGCGCGATGTCCAGCCATCGGCGACACAGCGGAGCGCGCAGGATCGCATCGCGCCGATGCTGCGGTTTTTCCGCCACGGCGATGGCGCGCTTGCGCTGTTCAATGGCGGGGCGGAGGGCGATGCACGCATGATCGCGGCCCTGCTTGCGCGCGACGAGGTGCGCGGCCAGCCCTTCGCGCATGCGCGTCATTCCGGTTATCAGCGGCTTGTGGCGGGGCGGATGATCGCGATTCTCGATTGCGGCGTGCCGCCGCCCGGCGCCTTTTCGAACAATGCGCATGCCGGCTGCCTTGCGTTCGAGTTCAGCTCGGGCCAGCAGCGTGTTGTCGTGAATTGTGGATCCGCGCGCGCTTCCCACCCGGACTGGGAAACGGCCCTGCGCGCCACAGCCGCGCACTCCACCGTCACGCTCGCCGACCAGTCCATGGCGCGTGTGCTGAGCGAAGGCTTTGCGCGCGACCTGATCGGCGCGCGCCTTCTCGGCGGGCCCATCGAAGTGGATTCCCGGCGCATCGAGACGGCGAATGGCTGGAGCGTCGAAGCCCATCACGACGGCTATGTGCGCGAATTCGGCGTGCTGCACGAACGGCGCTTGACGCTTTCACCCAACGGCCTTGTGCTGACCGGCGCCGACCGCCTGATTCCGCGCGCCCGCGCCGCGCAGGCGATTCCCTTCGCCATCCGCTTTCACATCCATCCCGATGTGCGGCTGTCACCGTCCGAAAGCGGCAGCATTGTCCTGAAATTGCCGAATGGCGAAGGCTGGCGGTTCCGCGCCAGCGGCACGCCGGCAATCGAGGAAAGCGTCTATCTCGGCACCGGCCAGGTGCGCCGCACCGAACAGATCGTGGTGACAAGCGCGGTCAAGGATTCGCCGGTCGAAACAGGGTGGGTGTTCGAACAGATCGGCGCCGCGGCGCAATAAGATCACGCCCCCGCCCACATTGCGCCTTGATCGGCTATGATCGTTCGCCCGCTCAGGGAAGGGGACATCCGTGCCGACCGATACCGCCTCCGCCAAACCCGCGCGCTTCACCTCGCCGGGCCTCAAATTGCTTGCCGTCGTGCTGCTCACAATCGTGATGGTGATCCCGCTGTTCATCATCGGGCTCGCACTCAGCGGGCGGGAAGAGCGCTCCGATGCGGCGGTTGCCGATGTGGCATCAGGATGGGGCGCAGCACAGGTGGTTTCGGGCCCCGTCATCTTCGTGCCCTATGACTACCCGGTCCAATCGGTGGTGGACGGAAAAACGGTCGTGACAACGCAGCATGACGAAGCGGTCGTCCTTCCCAATAGCCTCGACATCAAGGCCAGCGCCGCCACCGAGACCCGCTGGCGGGGCATTTTCGAAGTCCCGGTGTACCGCTCCGGCATCGCGATGGCGGCGACCTTCACCCAGAATTCCTTCAACCGGCTGTTCCCGGAAGGCGCGCATGTTTTCTGGGATCAGGCCTATGCGGCGATCCTGGTTTCGGATCCGCGCGGGCTTGCTTCCAATGTCACCCTGAAGGTCAACGGACGCGGCGTGCTCTTTGAGCCGAGCATCGGCACGATGGCCAAGTCGGCGACCGGAATTCATGCGCCGCTGGGCCTGACCGGGCTGCCGCAAGCGCTCGACCTGCAGACCACCATCGGCCTGCACGGCTCGCGAGAGCTGAGCTTTGCCCCCCTCGGTGAACAGACCACGGCCCGTATCACCTCGCCCTGGCCTGATCCAAGCTTCTTCGGCAATTTCCTTCCCGTGGCGCAGAAAAGCGGCAGGGCCGGCTTCAATGCCGGATGGAATGTGCCCTATCTCGCGCGCGGCTACAGCCAGAGCTTCTCGTCCGCCGGCGACGCGATGCCGCTGCTCGGGTCCTCCACTTTTGGCGTGCGTTTCTATCAGCCGGTCGGATTCTATCAGCTGGTCGAGCGTTCGCTGACTTATGCCGTGCTGTTTGTCGGCCTGTCGCTGCTCCTGTTCTTCGTGACGGAGCTCGTGGCCGCCCGGCGGCTGCATGTGATGCAATATGCGCTGATCGCCACCGCGCAGGTGCTGTTCTATCTCCTGCTGCTGTCGTTCGCGGAGCACATCGGGTTCGGGCTGTCCTACCTTGCGGCGGCGGTCGCCACGGTTCTCCTGACGGGGGCCTACGCGTGGGCGGCGTTTTCAAGCGCGGCGCGCGCGGCGGTTCTGGCCCTTCTTCTGGGCGCGCTGTACGGGCTTCTTTACGTGATCCTGAAGCAGGAAGATTACGCGCTGCTCATCGGCGCAAGCCTGCTGTTCTTCGCGCTGGCCGCCACGATGTACGCGACCCGCAAGCTCGACTGGTATCGTGTGGCGCCGGTGGGCACGGCGGGGTAGGCCGTCAGGCCACCAGCCTGCGGTAAAGATGCCAGGTCGCGTGGCCCAGCACCGGCAGCACCACCACGAGGCCGACGAAGAAGGGGATCGAGCCGAGCACCAGCCCCGCCGCGACAATCAGGCCCCAGGCTGCAACCAGCAGCGGATTCATCCGCGTGGCGCGGAATGACGTCTTCACCGCCGTGTCGAGCCCCACGTCGCGATCCACCAGCAGCGGAAACGACACGATGCCGAAGGCAAGCGCGAACAGGGCGAAAAGGAATCCGATGCCGACGCCGATGCCGATCATGGCCCAGCCGGCAGGCGTGAAAAACACATCATGAAGGAATGCGCCGATCGAGGCCGGCGTCGCCGGGCCCAGCGTATGTGCAAAAATATCCCATGCCGCGAACAGCCATACGAGCAGCGTGGTAATCAGCACGATGCCCAGGACCGCAATGGCGCCTGCGGACGGCGCATGGATGACGTCAACGGCATTGCGCCAGCTCACCTCCTGGCCCAGCTCGCGCAGGCGGCTCATCTCATAAAGCCCGATCGCGGCGAGCGGGCCCACCAGCGCAAAGCCGGAGGCGAGCGGAAACACCAGCGGCAGCATGTCGAGCCCGAAGGCAAGCCGCGCCAGCACCAGGCCGGCGGCTGCATAGATCGCGCCGACAAACACGACATCGCTGCGATAGGCGCCGAAATCGTCGAAGCCTTTCTCCAGCGCATCGCGCAGGTCCCGCAGGCCGATGCGGCGCACCGCCGGGGCAGGAGAGTGGATCGTCTCCTGGATATGTTGCAGCGAGTGATAGGCAGAAGCGATGCCGTGCGCCGCCTGAACGACCTGCGCCCCGGCATATTCGACGGGATTCTTGATGGTATCCATGCCCGTTCCTCCTGAACGATGTAACGTTCGAGGCTCGCATAGGGCCAATGGCTGGCGGCGAAAAATCGAAGGCCGCCGGTCACGGACACATCCGCGAACCTCCAGCCTGGAGGCATTATACGCCAACAGAGGGCCAAAAAAACCGGCTAGCGAAACCGTTGCCAGCAACGCGGCGGTGCGCTTCCTTGAGTTTGCGACCTTGCGCACGCGCCACGGCCATCGGGACGTTCTGCATAGCGCGGCCATGTGCTCCCGCATGGCGACCGGCGACCGGGACATCGGGCCGCTGAAAAACATTTGGGCCGAAGGCCGCATGGCAGGGGAAGCGGCATCGCCCCGCGTTGCCAGCCTCTCACGCCCTTGCTAAGCACGGTTCAGGCCGCGTTGGAGAGATTCATGGTCCAATTCACGCTTCCGAAAAACAGCAAGATCAAAAAGGGCAAGGTTTGGCCCAAGCCGCGCATCGCCAACGGCCGCAAAAAGCCGCGGACCAAGGATTTCCGCATCTACCGCTTCGATCCGGTGTCGGAGGAGAACCCGCGAGTCGATGTTTACAACGTTGACCTGGAAACCTGCGGCCCGATGGTTCTGGATGCGCTTATCAAGATCAAGAACGAGATCGACCCCACGCTCACCTTCCGCCGGTCCTGTCGCGAAGGCGTGTGCGGCTCCTGCGCCATGAACATCGCCGGCAACAACACGCTGGCCTGCACGAAGGCGATATCGGACATTTCAGGCTCGGTGAGCGTCTATCCCCTGCCGCACATGCCGGTGATCAAGGATCTTGTGCCCGATCTCACCAATTTCTATGCGCAATATTCCTTTATCGAGCCGTTCCTGCAGACCAAGACGCCCGCGCCGGAAAAGGAATGGGCCCAGTCGCCGGAAGATCGCGACAGGCTCAACGGCCTCTATGAATGCATCCTTTGCGCCTGCTGCTCTTCGGCCTGCCCGAGCTACTGGTGGAACGCCGATCGTTATCTCGGCCCTTCGGCTTTGTTGCAGGCCTATCGCTGGCTTTCCGATTCGCGCGACGAGATGAAAGGCGAAAGGCTCGACAAGCTTGAGGACCCGTTCCGCCTCTACCGTTGCCACACCATCATGAACTGCGCCCATGATTGCCCGAAGGGGCTGAACCCCGCGAAGGCGATCGCCGAGATCAAACAGATGATGGTCAAGCGGAACGTCTGATCAGGCGGTTTGCGCCGTCGCGACAACCGTTCCGGCCCGCAACCTGAGCACATGCCACAGCAGGCTCGACGCCCAGCGTGTCATGCGACCCTGCGGGTTGGCGCCAACCGCCTTGGCCACCATCTGTACCAGCTTTCTGATGTGGTGACGCCGGTAAAGCACCATCGCCTTCTCGTGATAAAGCCTGGCGAATTTCGCCCGCTCGTATGGCACCGCCGCTGCCTGATCGGGCGGCACATTCGCGCAGTAGTAGGCAAAGGCCAGCTCGTCGTCGTCCGATTCGTTCACCCGGCCCGCCGCCACGATAAGACGCTTCCAGAACGGAAGTTCCGGCTCATCCTGTGCATGAAGAGTCTCGTAGAACAGCTTGTAATGCCTGAATTCATCGGCGGCGATACGGCCGGCGATCTCCTTCAGCACGGGCTCGGCCGAGGCTTCGCGAATCGCGCTGTAGTAGGATGACGTGCCGCTTTCGACCACGCAGCGCGCGATCATCTCGCCGCGCCGGCTGCCGCGCACCGAGCCGCCTTCGCCGTCAAAATGCGAAGGGCGATAGCCTTGGTGGAATCGCCTGAATGCGTCGTCGAACCTGAAGGTGGGGTCGGCCATTTCGGCCCAGCGGCCGAGCGCCAGCCCGTGCTGGAGTTCTTCGTTCCCCCACCGGACCATATCGTCGATGGTCTGCTGCGGCGCGCCGGCGAACACGCGCTTGAGGTAATCCACGTAATTGAGCGCATTGTACTCGACAAGCGAAGCGGCCTTTGCCGCCGCCAGCAACGCCGGATCGACCTTCGAGGCGTCGAATTTCGACCAGGGAATATCGTCGAGCGTCCAGCCCCCGCTGTAAATCGTGCCAACTGCAGCCATTCCTGAAACCCCTACGTCCCGATGGGCCGTCTGAAAACGCCTTATAGCAGAGCCGGTTGCCGGGCCGAAACTGTGCCTTTTTTCATGCTGCGGAATATCACTGTAAGATGAACCTCAACGGGAGCAGGATGGGCTGAAACAGGACGCCGGTCGCGCCGCCGGCAGAGGGGAGACGTGAACATGCGTGGCAAGAGGGGGCGCGCGGCAGGGTCGCGCGACTTGGGGTCTGTACTGGGGGCGCTGCTGCGCACCGGAACCTGTACGTTGGCGCTAGGGGCGATGTTCGCACCAGGCCCGGCATCCGCGGCACAGTATGTGAAGGTCTGTTCTCTTTACGGCATAGGATTCTTCTACCTTCCGGGAACAGATGCCTGCGCCATCGCAAACTACCTGCCGTGGCGCGTGCAATCGCCGTTTGGCACGATAACCAACGGGCAGCTTCCGTCCTATGGCGATCATGCCTATGCGTATGGTTCGCAAAGCGTGGCCATCGGCAACAACGCCTGGGCGGGCGGTGATCCCACAAGCGACAGCCCCGGCCCGGGGCCAAGCCGTTATGGTTACGGCGACATGTACGCCGGAACGGCATTTTTCAACGCCGGAACCACCGCAATCGGGGACAGCTCGCAAGCCGGCACCGGGGCGCAGGGCCAGACCAACGCGACGGCCGTCGGCGCAAATGCGCTTGCGAACGCGAAAAGCGCTTCGGCCTTCGGTGAGGGCAGCAACGCTTCCGGCGATTACAGCCTGGCTTACGGCACATCGAGCATCGCAAGCGGCAGCTACAGCATTGCGTCGGGCGTTTCGGCGAATGCTGCGGCCGATCATGCGATCGCCATCGGCGGGAAGGCCATCGCGACAAAAACCGGCGGGATCGCCCTTGGGTACAGCGCATCTTCGAGCGGTGAAGACGCCATCGCGATCGGCGATGGTGCAAGCGCCACAGGTTCTGTCGCGGTCGGCCACAGTTCCTCGGCTTCGAATGGCGGCGCGGCCTTCGGCGATTTCGCATCGGCGCCCGGAAGCAGGAGCACGGCGATCGGATATGGCGCAAGCGCGACCGGCGCGAGCGCCCTGGCGCTGGGCAGCGGCGCTTCGGCCAAGGGATCAAATTCGGTGGCGATCGGCGCGGGTTCCGTCGCCAACGGGGCCAATACGTTCTCGGTGGGATCGCCCGGCAATTTGCGGCGCATCACCAACATTGCACCTGGAACCGGACCGAATGATGCCGTCAACCTGGTGC